>Ga0182035_10000053_pt1 | contig 45541 bp, 39 predicted proteins | sample flu12Cox44000170_FD_125969 | JGI IMG/M metagenome (GOLD analysis project Ga0182035, IMG submission 125969) | Lab enrichment of tropical soil microbial communities from Luquillo Experimental Forest, Puerto Rico - flux4day.12C.oxic.44.000.170 | ecosystem: Environmental > Terrestrial > Soil >...
CCTGTTCTCCGCGGTTGCTGTGTCGGCACAGACGCCTTCGCCGAAACCGCTGCCTAACGCCAAAGCGGAAGAATCGAGCGTTTCCGGGATGGTCGTAAGGCTCGCAGGAGGCGAACCCCTAAAGGGTGCAAGCGTGCAGCTTCAGAACCTGGAGAACCGCCCGCAGACCAGTTCCACGGTCACTGACGCCGGCGGACGCTTCGAGATGAAAGGAATCGATCCCGGCCGCTATCGGCTCAGCGTCTCGCGCAATGGCTTTGTCCCCCAGGAGTACGGGCAGCGCAAGCCAGATGATCCGGGAGCAATCCTCAGTCTTCGGCCCGCTCAAAACCTGAAAGACTTGCTTTTCCGCTTAATCCCCTCCGCCATAATTGCCGGCCGGGTTATCAACGAAGATGGAGAACCGCTGCCATGGGTGCAGGTCAGCGCTCTCCGCGAAGTCTACTCCCGGGGGAAAAAGACTTTGAGTTCCGAGACGACCGTATCGACCAACGATCTCGGGGAGTATCGGCTGTTCGGCCTGCGTCCCGGAAGATACTTCGTTCGCTCCGATGACAAGCCTAATGAGCACGTGATCGGGCGAGACGAAACCGAGCGCATCGGTGGCGCGGCACCGCAGGGATATGTGCCGATGTATTACCCAGGCACCTCGGATCCCGCGCGGGCCAGCGCGCTCACCGTGAAAGCTGGTGAAGAGATTCCTGGATTGGAAATCTTGATGCACCCGGTTCTCGTGTTCACCGTGCGCGGCCGGATCTACAACCTGGTGTCGCGCCGTTCCACGGCGGCCTACACAGTGACGCTTACACCGAGCGAGAGCAGCCAGTGGTTCAGTCTCCCCGAGCGCGACGCGCTGGCTGACAGTCCTGACGGCAGCTTCGTCCTGCGCGATGTTTTACCGGGCTCCTACACCTTGATGGCCTTCTGGTCGGATGAAGGCAGGAAGTACCAAGCATTTCAGAACATTGAGGTTGGAAATGCGGATGTGGATGGCGTCAATCTCACGATCGCTCCGGGCACAACGCTTTCGGGGCGCGTAACGTGGGAAGGCAGGCCCAGCCTGGATGCGGATTTCCTCATGGTTTTTCTCCGCGGGGCGGATCGGGGCTATGGTTTCAGCCAACGAGCCAGGGTCTCGGCAACTGGCTCTTTTGCTTTAAACGATGTCTTTGACGGCAGGTATCGGCTGGCGATTGCCGGACAATCGAAAGACAGTTACCTCAAAGAAGTGCGGTATGGGGCAACCGATGGGCTGGCAGATGGGTTCAATGTGAGTCGCGGAACGAACGCTTCCTTGGAAGTCACCATCAGTTCGAGGGGGGCGCGCATCGAAGGATCGGTCACCGACAAGGACCACCATCCGGTGACCGGTGTTTGGGCGGTGTTGCTTCCCGTTGGAGAGCCTCGAGGTCAGGACCGCGTTTCTCAAAGAGTGGCCACGGATCAATACGGGCATTTCCTTCTGAGAGGAATTCCGCCCGGTGAGTACAAAGTTTTTAGTTGGGACGAAGTGGAAGATGGCGCCTGGGAAGATCCGGACTTTCTGAAGGCCTTTGAGAATCAGGGGCAGGAGGTCTCTCTAAATCTAAAAGAAACCGACTTCAAGACCGTGGATATCGTCGTGATTGAAACGAAGAGCTCGCAATGAACGAGTGTACCGCTTTACAAAGGGCGCCGCGAGGAGCGTACGAAATCGCGCAGCACGGTGACGTTGGGTCCGTAGGTTCCGATTCGTCCCGCGTCCACCGGGAGTCCGAGGCGTTCCGCAAGCTCCAGGTTGACGCCGGCGTCATCCAACTCCGAAAGGCTGAATCCTTGCGCGGGGAGCACGCGATTGATCCCGGTCGGATAAACAGGCCGGGGTGGACGGTGATGGCGCCACGGGCGGCGCGCTGCCTCGTAGAAGCGCTTCCAATCGGTTTTGCTCCAGGTCGTCATACAATTTCGTAATTCGCTTTATCCATGCCATTGGATGCAGGACTCGTCTGGAAGGTTCGCCGATGACGCTTTCGGCGCCTCTCACCGAGCGCGGCTCCAAAGACAGACTATTGATATACCTGAGTGCTGCCCTGGCGAAACATTTTTTCTCGCCTGGTGTATCAAACACGTTACGAGGAGATTTGTTTCGGAGTTTTTGCGGGCTCGCGATCGGCAAATTGCAAACAAGAGGGACGGTTGCTTCGAGCCAGATACATCTGCCGAAGCATCGGGAAACGAAAAACGGGAGCGAAAGGGAATATTCTGTGATTCGCGCAGACCTGCCGTTCGAGTTCTCTGAAGGAAAGGAAAGGGCCGGCTGGGTGAGCCCGGTTCTCTCAGGCGCGAACTGCCTTCTTACCAGCGGTTGCCGCGGTCGCCACGGTCGCCGCGGTCCCCACCGCGCCCGCCGCCGTAGCCGCCCCGTCCGCCACCACCGCCGCCGCGCCCTCCTCCGTAATTACCGCGCCCGCCGCCGCTGCGCTCGGTCTGAGGTCGCGCTTCGTTGACCACTAGGTTTCGCCCTCCGAAGTTCTGTCCGTTTAAGGAATTGATGGCGCGGTCCGCATCTTCGTCGCTGTTGATTTCGACGAAGGCGAACCCGCGGGATTGGCCGGTAAAACGATCGCGAATAAGATTCACTCCTGAAGGGGACACTCCTGCTTGAGACAGCCACTCTTGAAGCTGATCTTCCGTTGCGTTAAACGGAAGATTGCCGATATAGAGCTTCTTCACCTCTTACTCCTTCTGCCCGGAACCTGACTTGCCAGTCGCGGAGCGCGCCGAAGACACAGCTTTCGTTCACCGGGGAGGCGAATTTGCGGAGCCGCCAAGGGAGCGAGACCGGAGCTTCAGCGGTCTGCTGCATCCTCTCGGAATTTGCCGCCATTTGCAACTAAATTAATGACCCAATTGGCTAGATGTTCCACGCCCCATCCGCCTCCTCCCTTTGGCCAGAAATTCGTGCTAGCATGCGCCCGAGTTGTCCGAGGACCCATGCGCGGCACGATGATGAATTTCCCACTGACGCTCCCGACCATCCTGGAGCGCGCCGGGAAAATCTTTCCCCGCGTTGAAATCGTTTCGCGCAAGCCGGACAACTCGATCGTTCGCAGCTGTTACCGGGACTTCTATTGTCGCGCTCGCCGCCTTGCCGCGGCCCTCAGGAAACTCGGGCTCGAACCAGGGGACCGCGTCGCTTCCATGATGTGGAATCATTCGAGCCATCTGGAAGCCTTCTTCGGAGTTCCCTCGGCCGGCGGTATCCTGCATACGCTGAACCTGCGTCTTCATCCCCACGAAATCGCCACCATCGCCAAACACGCCGGGGACCGCTTTCTCCTTGTCGACGACGTGCTTTACGCCATCTATGAAAAGTTCCGCGAAGACGTCGCTTTCGAACGCGTTATCGTGGTCCCCTACGGTTGCCACACGGTTCCCGAAGGCCTCTTGAATTACGAGGAACTGCTTGCAGCTTCCCGAGACGATTTCCCGTATCCCGCGATTGACGAAAACGATGGCGCGGCCATGTGCTTCACCTCCGGCACGACGGGCTTTTCCAAAGGCGTCATCTATTCCCATCGCGCTCTCGTGCTGCACTCCTTCTGTTGCGGGCTCGTCGATGTGTTTGGCTTGAGCGAAGCCGATACGGTGCTTCCCGTCGCACCCATGTTTCACGCCAATGCCTGGGGTATTCCCTTTGCCGCCGCCATGCTCGGAGCGCGTCTGGTGCTTCCCGGCCCCCACGTCGATCCGGAAAGCATCCTGGGACTGCTGGCCAACGAGCGCGTGACCGTCGCCTGCGGCGTCCCCACCGTTTGGATCGGCGTTCTCGACGCGCTCGAAAAAAATCCCGCCAAATGGAAGTTCGCCGCTCCCATCAAGATCGTTTGTGGCGGCACGGCTCCTCCCGCCGAGCTCATCCGCCGCCTCGATCGTTTTGGCATGCACATCAAACATCTCTGGGGTATGACCGAAACCACCCCCATCGGCACTTCCGGCGGACTCCGCGCGCACATGCACGGCTGGCCGGACGAAAAAAAGTATGATGTGCGCTCGAAGCAGGGATGGCCCGTTCCTTTTGTTGAAATTCGCCTCATGCGCCCCGAAGGCGAAACCCCTTGGGATGGCGTCACCAGCGGCGAAATTGAAATTCGCGGCCCCTGGGTGGCTGCGAACTACTACGAATCTCCGGACCAGGCCCACCGCTGGACCGGCGACGGTTGGTTCCGTACTGGTGACGTTGCCACGATGGACGAACAAGGCTACGTCAAGATCGTCGACCGAGCAAAAGATCTCGTGAAGTCAGGCGGCGAATGGATCAGCTCCGTCGACCTGGAAAACGCACTGATGGGTCACCCGGCAGTGAAAGAGGCCTGCGTCGTCGGCATCCCGCATCCCAAATGGCAGGAGCGCCCGCTCGCCGCCGTGGTACTCAGAGACGGCGCCCGCGCGACTCCCAAAGAGTTGCGCGCCTTTCTCGCCGCCTCTTTTGCCAAGTGGCAGCTTCCTGACGCTTTCGTCTTCCTGGACGCCATCCCGCGCACTTCCGTGGGCAAATTCAAGAAAATGGCCCTCCGCGAACAATTCGCCAACTGGAAGTGGGAATAGCGCCGCTCTTCAGGTGCGATAGCTTGCGTTGATCCGCACGTACTCCGAGGTGAAGTCGCAGGTCCAGTAGCGGGCCGCTGCGTCGCCCGCATGCAGGTCGACGACGAGTGCAACGTGATCAGCAAGGAGCTTGTTGCTGGCGGCGCGCTCATTAAACCCGAGCGGCTGCCCTCGCCGCAGCACGGGAATACCGGCCATCTCTATATCCACCAGCGCCGGATCGAACTTCACTCCCGAGCGGCCTGCGGCCGCAAAGACGCGGCCCCAGTTCGGATCGCCACCCGCAAACGCAGTCTTCACGAGCGGCGAAGTGGCAATCGTTTCCGCGATGCGACGGGCGCCAGCTTCACTCTTGGCGTGGCGGACCTCAATTTCGATCACTCGCTGCGCCCCTTCCCCGTCCGCAACGATTTGCAGCGCGAGCGACTGGCAAACCCCTTCGAGCGCTAGGATGAAAGCGCGATGTGCCTTGCTGCCCGAGGTAATGATTGGCGCGCCCGCCTCGCCGTTTGCCAAAACGAGAAGTGTGTCGTTCGTCGAGGTGTCTCCATCCACGCTAATGGAGTTAAAGGTTCTGCGCGTCACTTCGTTGAGGGTCTTTTGCAGCAACGCCGGCGCGATGGCCGCGTCCGTCACCACAAACGCCAGCGTGGTGGCCATATTCGGGTGAATCATCCCTGCGCCTTTGGCGCAGCCCACCAGGTGAATCCTCTTGCCCGCCATTTTGAACGAAGCGGCGGCAGTTTTCGGGCGGGTGTCCGTGGTGCAAATGGCCAACGACAGCTCCGCGAACGAGCGCGCCGAGGGGCGGCGGTTGCGCGTAAGCGAGGGCAGCGCTCGCAGGATTTTTTCCACCGGCAATGGCACCCCGATGACCCCGGTGGAGCACACGAACACTTCTTCAGGTTGCGCGCGCAGGCGCCTTGCGGCTTCTTCGACCGTGCGCAGCGAAGCTGCCGCACCCTGGGCTCCCGTCGCGCAGTTGGCGTTACCGGCGTTCACCACCACCGCCCGCATGCGCCCGCCGGACCGTTTGAGATGCTTTTTCGAGAGCAGGACCGGCGCGGCCACCACCAGGTTTTGTGTGAAGACGGCGGCCGCCGAGGCGGACACGTCGCTCGAAAGGATCGCGAGGTCGAGCGCGCCGGTTTTTTTCAGGCCGCAGGCGGTCGCGGCGAATTGGAATCCGCGCGGGAGCGCGGCTTCAGAGGGAGCTTGCTTCATTCGCGGCGCGTCCAGGCGGCTAACGTGCCCCTCCCGGAAGAGACCTCCAATCTCCTCTAGCGCGTGGAAGAGTTCCTAAGGGAAATGCCGATGGTACGCTCATGCTTTTGCTCCTGTTTTGACGGTTTTTTTGTTGAGACGGGATTCCAGATCGGCGATGGCAGTGCGCACGCTCTCTGGTGCGGTGCCGCCGGCAACTCTTTTCGCATCGAGCGCCGCATCCACGCTGAGACTTTTCACCAGATCGGATTCCAATGCGGGAGAGATTTTCTCGAGCGTATCGACGGGCAGCGCCGTCCAGGGAACCTTTTGTTTTTCCGCCTCGCGCAGGATCTTACCAACGAGGTCGTGCGCCTGGCGGAACGGAATGCCCTTGCGCACGAGATAGTCCGCGGCTTCCGTCGCGAGCAGAGCGGAATTGGACGCCGCGGCCCGCAACCGCTCGGCGTTGAACTTTGTGAACTCGAGCGCTCCGGTCGCGACCGCGACCATGTCCCGAACCTGGTCGTGCGCGGCGAAAAGCGCTTCCTTGTCTTCCTGCAGGTCGCGCTGATAGCTCGTGGGCAGACCTTTCAGCGTCGTCAGCAAGCCGAGCAGCGCGCCGGTGATGCGGCCGGTTTTGCCGCGAATCAGTTCCCAGGAGTCCGGGTTCTTTTTCTGTGGCATCAGGCTGCTGCCGGTGGAATATTCGTCGGGAAGAGTCACGTATGAGAATTCCTGCGACGCAAAGAGGACAAAATCTTCGGCGAGGCGGGATAGGTGCGTCGCAATCCCCGCCAGCGCGAAAAGATAGTCAAGCGCAAAATCGCGATCGCTTACGGCATCCACGCTGTTTCGAGTGATGCGGGAAAAACCCAGCTCCTTGGCGATGGCGTTGCGGCCGATCGCGAAAGAATTGCCCGCGAGTGCGCCAGAGCCCATGGGGCAGGCATCCGCGCCGGTCGACGCGTGCTCGAGGCGGGTCACGTCGCGCGTGAACGCCTCCGCGTGCGCAAGCAAAAAGTGCGAAAGCAGTATCGGCTGCGCATGCTGCAGGTGCGTCGTGCCGGCCATGGGCACACCCAGATTCGCTTTCGCCTGCATCAGAAACGCATGCAGCAGGTTTTCTAGCCCGCGTTCGGTTTCCCCGGCAGCATCCATCACAAACAGGCGAAAATCCGTGGCAATGAGTTCGTTGCGGCTGCGGCCCGTGTGCAGTTTCCACCCTAGCGGTCCAAGTTCTTCGACGAGAGCTTTCTCAACAAAATGATGGACGTCCTCGGCGTTAGCGCCGAAGGAGTCGATCCAAGCCGGGTCGCTTTTTGCGCGCTCGGCAATCTTATCCAAGGCCGCGAGCGTTTGCCTGACCTCCGAGGCGGTGAAGATCCCGACCGGTTCGAGAGCTTTGGCCCAGGCGCGGTCCACGGCGATCTCGTAAGCCAGGAGCCGGCGATCGAACGCAAAGGAGCGCTGGAACCGGTCGAATTGTGCATCGGGCTGGCCTTCGAAGCGTCCTCCCCATAATCGGTCGTGCTTGCGTTCGGTCATGAAAGCTCTGCCGTCCTCCGTTCGGGAGTTTTCCCTTCTTCCTTCGACGAAGTGGCGCAAGGCTTAGAGGTTTTCGATCGAAGGGCGCACCATCCGCCGGCCGTTGCTCGGGATAAGGCTAGGCTCCGAGAGAGCCTCGAAATGGCGCCCCGCGACACCCTCATTTGGTTTCCGCTTTGGCCCTGGGGCGAACGGTCACGGGCAAGGCAAACAAATTGATGAAGCCCTCCGCGTCTTTCGGGTTGTAGCGACCCATGGTGAAGCTGGCGAGGTCGGCGCGATAAAGTGAAAAAGGAGAAACGCGCTTGGTGACGTTGAGCGTGCCCTTCCACAATTTCAGGCCAACGGCGCCGGTGACGCGCTGTTGCGCGACTTGGAAAAACCCGTCGAGCGCCTCGCGCAACGGCGAGAACCATAAGCCGTAGTAAACCAGTTCCGCATAGCGATTCGAAAGCGCCTGCTGGAAGTGTGCCGTTTCGCGGTCGACTGTAAGCCGTTCAAGCTCCTGATGCGCTTTCACCAGCAGCGTTCCGCCGGGAGTTTCGTAAGCGCCCCGCGATTTCATGCCCACCAGGCGGTTTTCGACGAGGTCGGTCCGGCCAATGCCATTCGTCGCCGCAATCTCATTCAGCTTGTTCAGCAGGTCGACGGGAGGAAGCTTCGAACCATTGACGGAAACCGGAGTGCCGGATTCAAATCCGATTTCCAGCTCCTCAGGCTTGTCCGGCGCTTTTTCCGGCGAAACCACCCATTGCCACATGGCCTCGCTCGGCGCATTGGCGGGATCTTCGAGCTCTCCGCCTTCGTGGCTGAGGTGCCAGATGTTGCGGTCGCGGCTGTAGATGTTTTTTTTGCTCTGCTCGACCGGCACGTGGTGTTTTTGCGCGTAAGCGATGGCCTCCTCGCGCGAATGAATATCCCACTCCCGCCAAGGCGCGATGATCTCGACATGCGGCGCGATGGCCTTATACGCCAATTCAAAACGCACCTGATCGTTGCCCTTGCCGGTGCAGCCGTGGGAGAGGCCATCGGCGGAAAGTTTGAGGGCGATTTCTGCCTGGCGCTTGGCGATGACCGGGCGCGCCATGGAGGTGCCGAGCAAGTAGGTATGCTCGTAAATGGCGCCCGCGCGAAGCGTCGGCCAGATGTAATCGCGGACAAATTCTTCGCGAAGATCTTCCACATACGCCGAAGACGCGCCGGTAGCGAGGGCTTTCTTGCGCGCGGCCTCGAGGTCTTCCTGCTGGCCCACGTCGCCAATCACGGCGATGACTTCGCAGCCGTAATTTTCCTTGAGCCAGGGAATGATGATGGAGGTGTCCAGACCTCCGGAGTAAGCGAGCACGACTTTCCCGGGTTTGTTTTGCTGCGTTTTCACAATTCCTCTCTTGCCATCCGATATTGCCAAACTGGGGCGCCGCCCGTTTGGCCCCGACAAAGAAAAACCAAGAAGGTTCGATACGAAACCTGCGAAAGCATCTCTTGTTCAGAACAGAGTGTGCAGAATGGCCTTCTGCACATACATGCGATTTTCCGATTGATCGAGGACGACCGATCGCGGCCCGTCCAGCACTTCCGGGGTAACCTCGAGGCCACGATGCGCCGGGAGGCAGTGCATGAAAACCGCCTCGGGAGCGGCAAGCGACATCAGCTCGCTGTTGACCTGGTAAGGCTCGAAGATCTTTGTGCGCACTTCTTCCTCGGCTTCAAAACCCATGCTGGTCCAGGCATCGGTGTATACCGCCATCGCGCCGCTAACCGCTTCGCGCGGGTCATTCACGAGCTCGATCTTCGCCTTCGTCTCGCGGGCCACGCGCTTGCTGTCCGACACCACCTCCGGCTCAGGTGCGTAATTCTCGGGCGTCGCCACGCGCAAATGAACGCCAAGCCGCGCCGCGAGATACATCAAGGAATGGCAAACGTTGTTGCCGTCGCCGACATAGGTCAGCTTGAATCCGCGCAAAGCGCCGAAGCGCTCTTCAAGCGTGAAAAAATCCGCCAGGGCCTGGCAGGGATGGAACTTGTCGGAAAGCGCGTTGATCACCGGAATGCTGGCGTTCGCGGCCATTTCCTCGAGCACTTTCTGCGAATAAACGCGCGCCACGATACCGTGAACCCAGCGATCGAGGTTGCGCGCCACATCCGCTATGGATTCGCGCTTGCCGAGCGATGCGGAGGCCTGCGTGTGATCAAGGAACACCACCGCACCGCCCATGCTTTGAATCCCGACATCAAAAGTGACGCGCGTCCGCAGCGAGGGCTTCTCGAAAATCAGAGCAATAAACTTGCCGTGCAGCGTGGAGGCGTAGCGAACCGGTCGCGCTTTGATGTCCGCCGCCAGGTGGAGGAGTTCGCGCGTATGCGCGGGGCTCCATTCCGCTCCCGTGAGGAGATCGGTCGACAAGGAAATAGGAGCTACCAGAGTCGTGGTGGTCATTGGTTTTATCCCCTAGCCGCAGCGTGGGCGGCGTCCTGCGGAATGGCAGGGTTAACCGCTTCGGAGGCGGAAACCTGCGTTCGAGTTTTTTGAAGAACCGTTGCGAAGAGTTTCAGAAATTCCTGGACCTGCGCCCGCGTGATGATAAAGGGCGGCAGAAGACGAAGCGTGAAGTCGTGCGTGCAGTTGATCAGCAAACCGCGCTCGACCGCCTCGGCGACAAACGGTCCGCCTTCGAGAGAGAGCTCGATGCCGATCATGAGTCCTTCCGCGCGGACTTCGCGAATGAAGTCGAATTGCGAAGTGAGTTTGCTGAGTCCCTCCCTCAGCTCTTCGCCTCGCCGACGGATATTCTCGAGAAGCCTTTCCTCTTCCACGATGCTCAGAAATTCGAGCGCAACGGCGCAAGCCAGTGGCCCGCCGCCGAACGTGGTGCCATGCATTCCGGGAGACACGCGAGAGGCCACCGCTTCCGTGGTCAGAATAGCGCCAAGAGGAAGACCGCCAGCAAGAGGCTTGGCGATCAAGACGATATCCGGCTTGCCAGCAAATTTCTGATAGGCAAAGTAGCGCCCGGTGCGGCCGAGCCCGCACTGGATCTCGTCGGCAATCAGCAGCGCGCCATGCCGTGAGGCCAGCGAGCGAGCGCGGTCCCAGAAAACTTCGCTGACCGGATAGATGCCGCCCTCCCCCTGAACCGTTTCGAGGAGCACGGCGCAAACGGTGTCGTCGAATTTCGCTTCCAGATCGGCCGGATCGTTGAAGCGGACAAACTCGACTCCCGGAACCACTGGCGCAAAGGGCAGCCGATATTTCTCCGTGGCGGTGACGCTAATGGCCCCAAACGTGCGCCCGTGAAAGGAATTCTCCAAAGCGAGGAAACGATGCTTCCTTGCGGGTGTCCCGGTGGGCTCCCCGGGCGTGCGCCCATGGAGACGGGCCAGCTTCATCGCACCATCGACCGCTTCCGTGCCGCTATTCGAAAAGAACACGCGATCCATACCGGACCATTCGGCGAGCTTGCGCGCCAGCGGGCCCTGAAACGCATGGTGATAGAGATTGGAGAGATGAATCGCGCGCGCGGCTTCGCGGCGGATCACCTTGACGATCCGCGGATGGGCGTGGCCGAGCGCATTGACGGCAATGCCGCCAAGAAAATCGAGATACTTTTTGCCCGTGGAGTCGAAAACATACGCTCCTTGCCCGTGGGTCATGACCAGCGACTGCCGCTTGTAGGTAGGCAGAAGAAATTTCTCGGCGTCCTCGAGACCTGGGTCTACCCTGGAGCTCCTCCACGGAAGTTTCTTGGCCTTGCCCGCCGGTTGCGTTGCGGAACCCCTTTTGGAACAGTTGCGCATTAGGCCGCCGTGAAGGCGGCCTCAGTAGCCGCATGACAGTGGCCCAGGACGAGCGTCCCGGGGACGGAGGCCACCTCCTCAGGATGGGCGGCGAGCAACAACGCCTCGGGGGTCGTGCCGCCGACGATGCGGACCTGCTGGACGCCCCCTTCGATGGCCCGCTTGGCGGCTTCGAGCTTTAGGATCATGCCGCCAGAGACGACCCGCCGCTCGACGAGTTGCCCGATTTCCTGGCAGCCAACGACGGAAAGAACTTTTTCACCATCCAGCACGCCGGCCACATCCGTGAGGTAAATCAGCTGGTCGGCGCCGAGGAATTCCGCCGAGGCCGCAGCCATGTGATCGGCATTGATGTTATAGAGCTCGTTGTCGGAAGCGATGCCGAGGCAGGGCGCCACGGGCAACAGTCCTTCGCGCCACAACGACTCGATGAATGGCAAATTCAAGCCGGTCAGGTAGCCGACATAGCCCAAGCCGCCCTCCACTTCGTTGTGCACCATCGGCTCGGCGAGGAAGCACCGCGAATCCGCAGCGGAGATTCCCACGGCGGGCTGGCCTTCGGCGGAAATCGCAGCCGCCAGTTTTTTGTTCAGCAGGCCCGCAAAAACCATGATGGCTGCGTCGCGCGTCTCGCGGTCGGTAACGCGCAGACCGCCAACGAACTTGCTTTCGATGGCCATGCGCTTGAGCGTGGCGGTGAAGAACTTGCCGCCGCCGTGCACCACGAGGATCTCGTGCCCCTCCTTCGACAGTGCGGCCACCTGGCGCGCCAGGCTGCGCACGGTCGAGTCATCTTCAAACAATGCTCCGGCGAATTTGATTACGGTTCTCATTGAAGTGAGGTCTGCTCCTCGATACCCAGCATGTGGTTCAGGTTCTGGACCGCCTGGCCGGCAGCGCCCTTCCCGAGATTGTCGAGACAGGAGATGAGCACCAGGCGCCGACCAGAAGAATCCAAGACAAAGCCGATATCGCAAAAATTGGTATGGGCCACGTGCTGCAACTCCGGCAGTGTCCCGGCGCGCCAAATGCGGACCATCGGCCGCCCGGCGTAAAACTTGCGGAAAAGTGCCTCAACGTCGGGACCGGTTTGCGGCGGGTCGAGCGTCACGTAGATGGTCGAGAGAATCCCGCGCGCAAGCGGCAACAAGTGTGTCGAAAAGACCAGCTGCGATTCGCTTAAGCCGGTATGCTCGAGGATTTCCGGCGTGTGGCGGTGCGCGAATAGGCCGTAGGCCTTGCAATTCTCATCCAACTCGACAAAGTGCAAATCGCGCCGGGGATCTTTGCCTGCTCCGCTGGCCCCCGACTTCGAGTCACAAACCACCGAAGTATGCCTCGCGATCCAGCCGGATTCCACGAGAGGCCGCAGCGCCAGAATGACGCTCGTCGCGTAGCAACCGGGATTGGCAACCAACCGCGCTGCGGCGATTTCCTTGGAGTAAAGCTCGGGTATGCCATAGGCGGCTTCGCCGAGCCACGCTGCGTGGGGAGCGGGCAGCTTGTACCAGGACGTGAACGTCTGCGCACTGTGAAAGCGAAACGCTCCGCTCAAATCGATGACTCGCAATCCTGCATTGAGCAATTGGGGGGCCAATTCGGCCGAGACTTCATGCGGGGTGGCAAGAAAGACCGTGCCGGCGCCGCTCGAGCGAATGGCCTCAACCCCGAGCGGCCGGAGGGGCGCTTCGCCCCAGCCGCGAAACTGGGGGAAGCGTTCCGCCAGGCACGCGGTGCCGTTGGCATCTCGCAGGTAGAAAACGGGAGTTTCGAGGGAGGGATGACGCAGCAAAAGGCGCGCCAATTCCAGGCCGCTGTACCCGGTGACACCCACCACCGCGATTTGTCGAGGGTCCCTCATTTCAACAGGGCTTCGATCGTTCTTTGGAGGGACTCGCGGGTTTTCCGGGTGGTGGTGATGATCAACACGGTGTCGTCGCCGGCGATGGTTCCGGCGATTTCCGCGAATTTCGCCGCATCGACGGCCGCGGCCAACGGTTGTGCGCCGCTCGGCGGAGTCTTCAGCACCAGGAGGTTTTCTGCGGGGCGAATGTCGAGCAGAAACTCGGCCAGGGCCCGCGCCAGCGGGGGCAAAGGGGTGGGCTCTTCCGGCAACGCGGAGGCCTGCTTGTACCCCTCCTGGGTCTTCACCAGATGAAGCTCCTGCAAGTCGCGCGAAAGCGTCGCTTGGGTAACGCGCATCTTCTGCGCAGCCAGCCGGCGCCGCAGTTCTTCCTGGTTGCCGATGCGCTCACCATTCACCAGCCGCAGGATTTGCCCGTGGCGAAATGTTTTCCCTGTGCCCATAGTTCCGGCCATGCATATTTATACAGGTGCCTGCATATTCTTGTCAATGGAAAAACAAGATTTCCTTGGGCGCGGTCCCGCGGGCCGGGCGCCGACTCGGCCGGCGGGGCCATGTAAGATTCGGCGCATCTGGCCAGACAGGCACTGGATTTTCCGACCGGGGAATGTTACTTATCGTCCTGGCCCGGGGTCCCCATGGGAACAACTTGCCAAGTCGCAGGATGCAAGAACGACTCGCCCTCGGCGCTTGCCGAGCAGAAGTTGTGCGTGTTGCACTTTACCCTATCCCTGGAAACCAGTTGCGGACAGATGCGGCGGGAAACGGCCCTGGGGCATGCGCCCCAGGACCGCCAGCGCGAGATCATGCGCTTCATTACCGACCAGGGCGAGCGGCTGGCGCGGGTGGCCACGAGTGGCCTTCACTTGACCGATGACTTGAAGGCCCGCATCTTAAGCACTTTTCTCACGCTCATGAACCTTCGCGAAAACCTGGATCGCGCGAGCATGCGGACTTCGCTCGGCCGTTCCGGACATCCTCGCTGAACCCTGGAGTTCTTGCTCAAAAGCGGAAGGTCAGGTCACGCCCCCAGGTAACGGGCATAGAGGGAGCGCGCCACGGCAGGGTCCCTGGTGCCCTTTAGGATGGCGCGGCCGTCGGCAAAAACCGTCACTTCGTAGGGCGCGACGCGAAAGTGAATCAGAAAGTCGTTTTGTCGAACGTCCTCGACGACCGGCTGCAACCGGCTGGCGAGGGCCGGCAGGTCCAGAGCCCGGCTGCGCTCGTGGATCTGCACGGAATCACGGCCGCAGAGGGTAATATGGGGCTGAGCCTCTCCTTCGAGATAGCAGTAATCGTGCTGTGCGCAGGCCCGGCATTCCGGATTTCGGGCCGGGCGGATCGATTGCATTCGGCCAGTCCACACGTCACAGGAGAGCAACCGGCCATCGAGAGCCTCAAAACGGCCCGCCAGGATCTTTAGGGCCTCGGCAACCTGCCAGGAAGCAATGAGGTTCACAATGGGACCGAGCACGCCGATCGTGTCGCAGGTTTCCTCGAGAGCACCCGAGGGATTTCCCGATTCGAGAAGGCAGGCAAGACACGGCGTAAGTCCCGGGCGCACCGTCATGGTCAAGCCATAGCTCGACACTGCGGCCGCGTAAATCCACACCTGCCCGGATGCGACCGCGAAATCGTTGATGAGGAAGCGGGTTTCAAAATTATCGGTGCCATCGAGGATGAGGTCGCAACCGGACAGAAGTTCCGCGGCATTTTTCGGGTTGAGATCGGCTACCACGCCGCTCACCTCCACGCCCGAATTGATCGAACGCAGTTTGTGCTCGGCGGCAACCGCTTTAGGAAGGCCATGGCGGGCGTCGGATTCATCAAACAGCGTCTGCCGCTGCAGATTGGACGGTTCAACGAAGTCTCGATCGATGATGTTGAGCGAACCGACTCCGGCACGAACCAGGAGGTTGGCGGCGGCGGCCCCGATGGCCCCACAGCCGACAATCGTCGCGCGGGAGCCGAGCAGACGGCGTTGCCCGTCGGGTCCAATCCCGGCGAACAGCATCTGGCGGGAGTATTTTTCCTGGAGAAAATCGCTCGCCAAGGGTCAGGTCCCGGACTGGCCAATCAGACAGGCCTGCCAAGTAACATCATAGCGCCAAAGTGCAGCGGGGAGGCAACGCCCCTGTGCTACGCTTCGTCTGAGCGAAGGAAAGCATGAGCTTGCGTGCGACCAACGGAATGCGAGGGATGATTGCGCTTGCGCTTCTGACCGGGGCCCTGCCGGCGCATGCGCACCCGCACGCGCGACAGGCGGCTGCGAGCAATGAGGCTGGCTCCCGTCCCGTAGTTGTGGCCGTCCGCATCGTGCGGGAGGACGGACCGGTTTTGGTCGAGTCTCCTCGAGGCATCCCGGTCGAAACGGGAAAGCCGCTGGATCGCGGGAAGGTCGCGGAAAGCCTTCGCGCGCTGTATCGAACGGGAGATTACGCTGATCTGCGGGCCGTCCTCACGCCGGAGAACGAGGGCGTGCGGCTGGACTTCGTGGTGCGGGAAAACCTGTTCTTCAATTTAGTGCGCCTGGAGGGCCTGGAACCGCCGCCGAGCGAGGCTACTGCCGTGGCCGCAATGCAAATTGGCCTTGGCCAGACCTACCGCAAAGAAATCGTGGACGAAGCCCTCGAACGGTTGCGCGAAACCCTTCGCGAGGAAGGCTTGTACCGCGCGGACGTTTCCGCGGAAACGGTGGCGCATTCCGAGACGCATCAAATGGATGTCATCGTTCGTGTGAAGCCGGGCCCGCGGGCCCGTGTGTCGGGCATCCAACTGACCAACGATACCACTTACCGCGACCCGAGTTTGCTGTCCCGTTTCAAGATCAAGCCGGGACAGGCCATCACTTCCGCCCGATTGCAGCGCGGAACGGGGCGCGTCAGCAAATTCCTCGCAAAAAAGGGCCATCTTAGCGCCCGCGTCAACGTGCGCCGGGGTGAATTCGATGTGGCAAAAAATGCCGCCGCGATTCTCCTGGAAGTTACGCAAGGACCGCGCGTCGAAGTTTCCGTGAATGGCGCGAAGTTCTCCGAAGGGGAGCTCAAGAGGCTGATCCCCATCTACCAGGAAGGAGCTGTCGACCCTGACCTGCTTGAAGAAGGAAAGCGGAACCTTCGGGAGAGGTTGGAACGTCAGGGTTATTTCGATGCCGATGTGAGCTACAAGATCGACATGCACGAGGTGCAAGCGAGCGCCTGGCAAGGGACGCAGGAAACCATCACCTATACTGTCGAACGAGGCGACAAGCACAAACTGGTGGGCATCGAGATCTCCGGAAACAAATACTTCGACAAGGAATTGCTGAAGAGCCGTCTCCAGGTTTTCCAGGGGGCTTTCGGCTCGCCGGGTCGCTTCAGCCGGCGGCTTGTGGACCTTGATGCGCAATCCATGCAAAGCCTGTATGAGGCCAACGGTTTTCTGGACGCTCGGGTCATTCCCTCGGTGGAGGATAATTACAAGGGCAAAGAGGGGGACTTGTTCATCAGCTTCACGGTGCTCGAAGGCAAGCAAACACGCGTAGCCTCGCTGTCTATCGAGGGACTTAAGGCCTTCAAGGAGGAAGAGCTACTGGGAGTCATCGGTTCCACTCCCGGCCAGCCCTATTCCGATTTCGGCGTGAGCACCGACCGCGACAATATCCTGGCTCTTTACTTTAACGAAGGATTCCCCGAAGCCACCTTTTCCGCGACGGAGGAACACGTGCCCCCGACAGCGGCGGAGGAAGAAGCATCGGTAGGCGCCCATCACGGTTCCCCTCCCGGGCCGGAAAAAACGGAAGAATCAAGAAAAGAGGCCAAGCCTTTGGCCGAGCAAGCCGACGAAGTAAGACTGGTCTACCACATCCAAGAAGGTCCGCAGACACGCGTACGCCGCATTTTGATCAGCGGGTATGAACACACGCGCCCGGGTGTAATCCGCCGTGAAGTACGCATCAAGCCGCAGCAACCCTTGCGCCAGGGCGACGTCGTCGACTCGCAGCGCCGCCTTTACAATCTGGGGATCTTCAACCGGGTCACCATCGAGCCGCAGAACCCCACCGGAACCGACACGGACAAGGACATCGCCGTTCTCGTTGAGGAAGCCAAGCGTTACACCCTGGCTTATGGCGGAGGATTCGAAGTGCAGCGCCTCGCGAGCACCACGAATCCGACCGAAGGGCAGGTCCAGGCCGCTCCCCGCGGCATTCTCGAAATCAGCAAACTCAATCTGACTGGCCGCGCGGATACGCTCTCCTTCAAGTTGCGCGGAAGCACCTTGCAGGGACGCGCTTTGCTCGGATACTCCGCGCCCAACACTTTCGGCAATTCCAAGCTTAGTTTTCAGGGCACCGCCTTCGCGGAAAAGACTCGCGACATCAACACCTTCACCCAATCGCGCTACGAGGGCTCGGTGCAGCTGACCGATCAGGTCAACGCCCGGAACACCATCTTTTTTCGCTACGCTTTTCGCCAGGTGCTAGTCGCCGACCTCAAGATTCCCCCCGAGGAGATTCCGCTGTTCAATCAACCCACTCTGGTTTCCGAGTTTGGCGTGACCTGGGTTCGCGACTCCCGCAACAACCCGGCGGACGCCACGAAGGGCAGTTTTAACAGCGCGGATCTTGACGTGTCAGACACCTACCTTGGCTCGAGCGCAAGCTTTCTGCGGTTTTTCTACCAGAACTCGACCTATCACCCCATCAAGCGCCGCTTCAGTTTCGCGCGGTCGATTCGCCTGGGGGTTCTCGAGCCGTACCGGGATACCGTATCGCTCAGCTTTCCCGCACCGACCACGCCACCGCTGCCAACCGTCATTCCCCTGCCGGAACGTTTCTTTGCCGGAGGCGGAACCTCCCTGCGCGGCTTTGTCCTCAACCAGGCCGGGCCCCGCGACTCCATTAGCGGATTTCCCGTCGGCGGCCAGGCCCTGCTGGTGCTCAACCAGGAATTCCGCTTTCCCATGCGCCTGCCGTTCCTCGGAACATCGCTGGGCGGCGCTTTGTTCTACGATGGCGGCAACGTATACAGCCGCCTGAGCCGTATCTCGTTCCGGACCAATCTGCCGCCCCCGACTCTTGCCTTGCAGAATCCGTCCTTGCCCCCGAGCTCGACAAATGTGCCGATGTGCGTAACGAATTGCTCGAACGAGCTGAACTACTTTTCCCACACGGCGGGCTTCGGGTTTCGCTATAAAACGCCGGTCGGGCCCATTCGTATCGACCTCGGCTACCAGCTCAACCGGCCTTTGTTTATCGTCCCCATTCCTTGCCCCGCGAATGCACCCACTTCTGGTTCCAATCAGTGCGCGATCGGCTCTCTCGGCCAGATGAGCACGCGGCTGTCGGGCTTCCAAATCTTCTTCAGCCTGGGGCCCAGTTTCTGATGCCGAGCCCGGCCATTCACGGAATCCTGCTGGCGGCAGTCATCATGGCCATTTCCCGGGGATCGCTTGCGACCCAAGAAGTGGTGGATCGCATCGTGGCTCGCGTGGAGAACGACGTCATTCTATTAAGCGACGTTCGCACCCTGGGCCGCTACCAGCAATTCCTCGACGGCAAATCGGAGTCCGATGATCAAATTCTCGACCGCCTGATCGACCAATGGATCGTGCGAACCGAGGCTGACGCCTCGCACTCGCCGCGCCCTAGCGAAGCGGACATCGATCGAGGCCAAAGCCGCGTCCGGAACTCGCTTGCGACCGAACAGGAATATCAAGCAGGGATGAAACAAGCTGGACTCAGCGAGCAGGAGCTACGAGCCATGGTCGCCTCGCAACTCTACCTGGGCAACTACTTGGATTCCCGCTTTCGCGCCGCGGTGCGCATCGATCCCAAGCAGGTTGAAGATTTTTATCAGACCTCGGTTGTGCCCCGCGCAAAGGCCCGCGGGCAGGAGCCCCCTACTCTCGATGCCGCGCGTGACTCCATTCAGGAAGCGCTCATCCAGAACGGCATCAACCAGCAGGCGGAACAATGGTTAAAGGAGAGCCGGCTGCGCCTGCACATCGAAAAATCCCTCGGTGAGGTGGCGAGATGACCGAGCGACGCCGCCACCCGATTTGGAGCTGGGTCATCCACACGCCGTGGGTGCTGGCCGCGCTCGGCGTCTTGGGCGTGGTGAGCTTTTTCGGAAGCGGCAGTGGCAATCCCCTGCTCGAGCGGCTGCTCGTCAGCCGCCTGGACCGCGCGACGGGCGGAAAAACCGAATTGCGATCTATGTCCATTCGCTGGCTGGCCCTGCGCGTAACCATCCGTGGCTTGGTGATTCACGGAAACGAGCCCGCCGGAACCGAGCCGCTGTTCAGCGCAGGTGAAGTTCAAGCCGCGCTGCGCATCGATTCGCTGTGGGGCAGGCGAGTCTCGCTCGACGAGCTTCTGCTGCGGGAACCGCATGTGCACATCCTCATGGGTAAAAATGGCTCGAGCAACGTGCCGACACCGAAACGGCCTGCTTCGGCCAAACAGCGCTGGAAGGACACCCTGTTTCAACTGCGCATCCATCGTCTCCTGCTCGAGGATGGCTGGCTTCTCTACAACGATGTGAAGGAGCCCGTCACGGTCCACGGCGGTGATCTGAACTTCTCGCTCGATGCAGGTGGCACGCCGGAGCATCCCTTATATCTGGGCAATCTCGAATGGTCCACCGTCGAGTTCGATTCCAAGCGCTACCTGCCCTTGCCCGTTGGCGTGACCGCCAAGTTCACCCTTTGGCGCGATGGCTTTGCCCTCGAGCAAGGCGTGCTCACTGCCGGCCATTCGCGTCTTGATGCGCAGGCCGAGATGAGCGATTTTGCGGATCCCAAATGGAATTATCGCTACCGCGGGTGGGTGGAGCTCATCGACTTCCGCGATACGCTCCGCAATCCCAAAATTCCGACCGGGCGAGTCGACCTCCGCGGCGAGGGCCAGCTTTCCGACGGCCAGCTCAAAGGCAGCGGCACGTATTCGACTGATGACATCGCCTTGTCCTACGAGATTTTTCACGCCAACGGATTGATCAGCCGCGGTGACTACCTTATGGATAACCGAGGTCTCGAGATCCCTGATTTCTTTGCGGGTGCGTTTGGAGGCACCGTATCGGGCCGCGTGGACATGCAGTGGGCGGGATGGAAGTTCCGGTCCGAGACCCACGTGGCCAACATGCAACTGGCGCCCATCCTGCCCTCGATCGAACACCGAAATTTCCCGGTGAACGAACTGCACTGGGACGCGCGGATTTCCGCCGACTCCCTGGAAACCTGGACCGGCCCTTTTCGAAACTTCGAAGTCTCCGCGAAAAGCGTATGGGATCAGCCCGAACAGCTGGCCCCGCACCACGAGCCGGTCCGCGGTTCGTGGCAACTTCACTACCGCTACGATCCCAACACGCTTTTTATCAGCGCTGGCCAATTCGAAACGCCCTCTTCCCACGGCACGGTTGACGGTCTGCTCGCTCCGCGGAACTCTTTGTTGAACGTGAAATTTGAAACACAGTCCCTCGGAACCTACAAGGACTTTGTCAATGCCATTCGAGAGGTCGCCCCGGGGTCGCCCGAAGACGCCAAACCGGTTTCCGGCCGTGTGAAATGGGACGGCAAGATTAGCGGCCGATCTTCCGGTGCCACGTTTCAAGGCCACCTCCACGCAGAAAATGCCCGTTATGACGGCGCCTTCGCGGATTCTCTGGAAGGCGACCTGACTTATTCGCCTACCGAGCTGGTTCTCGCAAACGGAACCGTCCGCCAGGGCCAGATGCAAGCGGTTATCGAGGCGAACTTTTCTCTGACGAAATGGAATTTCAGGGCCCTGAACCAGTGGACCGCCGACGCGAGTTTCGAGAAAGTTCCTGCGGAAAGCCTCGAGAAAGTCCTGGGAATGACCTATCCGGTCCAAGGGTCATTGACCGGTCAGTTTCACGGACGCGGAACCCGCGCGGAACCGAACGTTACCGGATTATTTGATCTCGCCGAGGGACGCGTGTACGGCCTCTCTTTCAACCGCCTCCGCGGACAGCTTAACCTGGCTTCCCACGAGGCGCACATTGCCAATGCGGAATGGAGATTCTTTCCGCCCGGGAAAGAAGGTGGTCGCGGCACCGGAATCATTACCGGATCGGCGAGCTATCGGTTCGCGGCGCAAACCTTTTCGGCCGATCTGGTTGGCGCTGGTTTGCCTCTGGCCAGTTTTGAAGAACTACAGTCGCGCCGTTTGCCGGTCGGTGGACAGTTGAGTTTCCGAATGAAGGCGGATGGCTCGCTCGTGGCGCCCAGGGGCGAAGGAACCATCCGTGTCGTTGATTTGACAGTCGGAGAATCCGTAATCGGCAGCTTCGAAGGTCATCTGAAATCGGACGGCGTCTCGGCACACCTCGACTTGAGCTCGGCTATGTCCTCCGGAGAGATATCCGGCGGCTCCACACTGGTCTTGAGCGAACCCTACAACCTCGGCGGCAAGATCACCATCAAGAACATTAACCTGGACCCGTTCTTGCTCACGGCTCTGCACCTCGAGAGTTTCAGCGGGCATGCCAATGCCGACGGCGACATCACGCTGAAGGGCGCGCTCCGCCATTCGGAAAACATCGTCGCGGATGCGAATCTCTCGCGCATGGCCGTGGATTTCGCCGGGGTCCACCTGGAAAACACCGGAGTGGTTCATTTTCGCACGTCGCGCGACTCTCTCGACATCGAACCGGTCACGTTTCAAGGTAAGGATACCAACCTCGAGATTGCCGGGGCGGTGCAGTTTGCCGGACGCCGCACTCTGGGATTGCGTCTGAAGGGGGGGCTGGATCTGCGCCTTCTCGGCGGTTACGTGCGGACACTGGACGCGCGGGGCACGGCCCAGGTCAACGCTTCCTTCGAAGGAACCCTGGACCGGCCGCGCATCACCGGGCGCGTGCATATTGCAAACGTGTCGGCTCGCGCGGCCGATTTTCCGACTGGGCTTAACGCCATGCAGGGCGACCTGATCTTCGACGCCACCCGCCTGTACTTCGACAATGTGAGCGCGGAATCCGGTGGCGGAGCCCTGCGCCTCGCCGGCAGCGTCAATTACTCGGAGAAACCGCTCCGCTACGACATCAACGTTCGCTCCGACCGCGTCCGGATCCGTTATCCCGAGGGCATGAGTTGGCTCGCGGGCGGGACCCTTCGCCTGACCGGCACTCCCGCCGCCGCCATGCTTTCCGGGCGGGTGACGATCGAGCGCGTCACGCTCACCCAGGGCCTCCAAATCGCGGGCATGCTCGTTTCCGCGAAGGAAGGAATCACCGGTCCCGCCACCGGCTCCTCCTATTTGCGCAACTTGCAGTTCGACGTGGAAGCGCTCTCCGCTCCCGATGCCCGCATGGAATGGCCCGGCGCGGAACTCCAGGCCGAGGCCAGTCTCCGTGCGCGCGGAACCTGGGAGCACCCCATCCTGCTCGGCCACATCCATATTCTTTCCGGCAATTTGAATTTTGCCGGTAACCGCTATCGTGTCTCGCGGGGAGACCTGAACTTCGCGAATCCCTTCCGTCTCGACCCCGTGCTGAATGTGGAAGCCACAACCACGATCCAGCAATACGAGATCACATTGAATTTCAACGGCCCGGCAAGCAAGCTCACGCTCGCTTATCGCTCGGATCCTCCTTTACCCACGAACGATATCGTTACCTTGCTGGCCTTGGGGCAAACCACATCGGAGGCCACGGTGCGCGGCGGCGGGGCATCCCCAAGTGGCACTTCCAATGCCTCGGCCATTCTCTCGGAAGCCATCTCGAGCCAACTGGGCGGGCGGCTCGAGCGGCTGTTTGGCATCACTCGTTTTCGCGTGGATCCGGGTCTCGCGGAGGTCGGCTCGACCGGATCGGAACAAAACGCCGCGGCGCGCGTCACCGTCGAGCAGCAAATCGCCCGCAATCTCACCATCACCTATGTTTCCAATGTCAGCTCCACGCAGCAGCAGGTCATTCAGGTGGAGTACAACGTGGATCGCAACGTTTCGATCGTAGGTCTACGCGACCAGAACGGCACGTTCGGCATCGACGTCAAAATCAAAAAGCGCTTCTAGTTTCCCGAAGCGCTCGAATGAACCACTGCTGAAGCTGGTTATTCCGGATCCTGTTGTTGGGCGGTCTGCTGTTGCGTGGCTTGCCCCCGCCGTTGCAGCCAGCGCCGCTGGCCCATGCCGAGACGCGCCGCTTGCCCGACTCCGGGGTTTTCCTGCTTGGCTTCGGCTAAGGCTTCTCTGGCCGCTTTGCCGCTCGCCACACGGACGGCAGCCTGGGTTTCCCGACCGATCTTCGGCATCTCCATCGCCACCTTCTGGCCCAGGGGCGAACCATAAAACTGCAAGAGTCCTTTGATTTCATCTTCGGTGAAGTGCTTGTCGTAAAGGCTCGCAAGTTCGTCGGTTACCTGATCGGCGTCGAATCTCTTCCGGTAACTGGTCGCGAAGGCATTTACAAAAGCTTGCCCTTTGTCGTTGTTGGGCACGGTCGAGCGCAGCTTTTCCCGCGCCTGCTCCATCGCGTTGCTGGCGCCCTCCGCGACCATGTCGCGCGCCCCGAGGAGTTCCATGAGCGAACGAATGTCCGCCTCTTTCAGCGGATCGATCGAGGCATTCGATTGCGCGGATGCGGTGCCGCCCGATGCCGAGGCCGAGGCTTGCTGCGCTGCTTTCACGGAATGTTGCGACGATCCCTGAATCACAACGAAAAACGTGCCGATGTAAATGACCGTCAAAGCGAGCAGGGCTTTCATGACCGCCTCCGTGGCGCCGCGTTCGCGTCCCGCGCCACGCCTCTGATTCTAGGGCGCGTGACACGAGAGGCGAGCGCTTCTTGCGAGAGTCTGTGTTGCAGTCGTTCACTGTCCGAATGTCCAGTTCGAAACTAACCAACAGGAGAAGAAAGGTTAAGTTTCTGCTACGATGCCTCGCCATGAGCGAAGCCCCTTCCGAGGTCCCGGCGGTTCGAAACAGCCGGGCTGCGACCATCGTGGCTCGCGAGTCCGGCCTCGAGCGCAGCCTCAAGCCCGCGCAGCTCGCCATGCTCGGTCTGGGCAGCGCCATCGGTACCGGGCTGTTTCTCGGCAGCGCCATCGCGGTAAAGCTCGCAGGCCCGGCGGTGATTCTGAGCTTTGTCGCCGGCGGGTCGATCGCCTTGCCGATGATGTGGGCCCTCGCGGAAATGGCCGCGGCGCATCCGACCGCCGGTTCTTTTGGACTTTATGCGGAGATGTATTTACATCCATGGGCCGGATTTGCCATTCGCCTCACCTATTGGCTTTGTATGATGGTCGTGGTGGGCAGCGAAGTCGTGGCCGCAGCGATCTACTGCAAGCTGTGGTCGGCGAAAACACCGGCGTGGATTTGGATCGCTTTGTTTTCCGTTCTGATTCTTTACGTCAACACCATCCCTATCGGAAATCTTGGAACCTTCGAGTATTGGCTTTCGCTCGTCAAGGTCGTCACCATTCTGGCGTTTCTCGTTCTTGGTTCCGCCTTGTTGTTGGGCGTGGGGTTCCCTAAAATCGGCTTTGCGAACTACACCTCATATGGCGGATTTGTACCCCATGGCTGGAGCGGCGTCGGGTTCGGCGTTATCCTCGGGCTCTTCAGCTTCTTCGGAATCGAAGTCGTGGGAAGCACCGCCGGCGAGGCGGCCAATCCCAAGGAGGCTGTTCCGAAGGCTTTGCGCTCGACCGTTGCCACGCTCATTCTTTTTTACGTTGCCGGACTCGCGCTGGTGGTCGGCATTGTTCCCTGGAAGCAAATCGACATGGGCGCGAGCCCCTTCGTCCGCGTGTTCCAGACCGTCGGCATTCCCGCGGCCAGCCACATCATGAATTTTGTGGTTCTGACCGCCGCCCTTTCAAGCGCCGTGGCCAATCTGTATTTCGCCGCGCGGCTGGCCTTTTCACTAGCCCGCGGCGGCTATCTTCCGCGAACGCTCGGCCGGCTGAACAAAAACGGCATGCCCATGATCGCCGTGCTGATTTCGGGCGCCGGCATGGTCGCGGCGATGGTTTTGTCGAAGTACTTCCCGGATTCCCTATTCGTTTCCATGATCGCCGTCAGCACGTTTGGCGCGCTGTTTGCCTGGGTGATGACCCTCGTCACGCACCTCGCGTTTCGCCGCTATCATCACCGCCGGGCCCGGCCATACCTCCGGCTGGGACCGGCGGGGCCTTGGGCCTCCCTTGCTGGACTCCTGGCCGTCCTGGCCGTGATGCTCTCGACCTGGTGGGTCCCCGGCTTTCGCATCATGTTGCTAGCCGGGGTCCCCTGGCTCGCCCTGCTTACGGTGTGTTACTTTGTTTGGAGAAGGAATGATCCCCGCACGTCCGGCCTTGGAGAATAACCTCGTGGATCCACTTCTCAAATGGCGCGCGGAGTTTCCGATTCTCGGGCGCACCACCTACCTGATTAGCAATTCGCTCGGGGCCATGCCGCGCGGCGTTTACGACAGCCTGCGCGACTATGCGGATTCCTGGGCCGAGCGCGGCGTGCGCGCTTGGGAAGAAGGCTGGTGGGAAATGGCGGTCAGCGTCGGCGACCAAATCGCCCCGCTCGTGGGCGCGAAGACCGGGGAAATTTCCCTGCATCAGAACGTCACGACAACGCAAGCCGTGATTTCTTCCTGCTTTGATTTTCGCCCTCCGCGCAACAAAATCGTGATGGCCGATCTCGAGTTTCCTTCGATCCAATACTTCTACCACGAGCAGCGTCGCCTCGGCGCGCGTGTGGAAGTCGTGCCTTCCGAAAATCCCATCCGGTTTGATTTGGAAAAGTTCCTCGCCGCTATCGACGAAACGACCTTGCTCGTGCCGATTTCCCTGGTCCTGTTTCGCAGCTCATTCATTGTGAATGCCCGCGCCATCATCGAGCGGGCCCACCGCGTCGGCGCCCACGTCGTTCTCGATGCCTTCCAGGCCGCGGGAACCATTCCCGTCGAGGTTCGTTCCCTCGGCACCGATTTTGCCGTCGGCGGCGTGCTCAAGTGGCTCTGCGGCGGTCCGGGAGTCGCGTACCTTTACGTCCGCGAAGATCTGCGCGCCAAGCTTAAGCCCTCACTCACGGGCTGGATCGCCCATCGCCGCCCGTTTGCCTTTGAAACCGGCGCGATCGATCCGCGCGAGGATTCTTACCGCTATTTGAACGGCACTCCGCACATCCCGGCGCTGTTCGCCTGCCGCCCTGGCCTGGACATTCTCAGGCAAATCGGCATCGCTCCCATTCGCGAGAAATCCGTTCGCATGACCACGCGTTTGATCGAAGGCGCCAAGTCCCGCGGTTGGCCAGTCAACACGCCGGAGAACGCCGCCGAGCGCGCCGGAACCGTCTCGGTCGGTTGTCCGCACGCCTACGAAGTTTGCCGCGAACTTCTTGCCCGCGAGATCCTCGTCGACTACCGGCCCAAAGCTGGCGTGCGCTTCTCGCCCCATTTTTACAATCGCGAAGACGAATGCGACTTCGCCCTCGCCGAGATGGAAGAAATCCTGAAAACCGGAGCCTGGGAAAAGCACGCCGCGGCAGTCACACATGCTTGAGAGCAAAGACGACACGCGGCAACGCGCGGAAATGGTCGAAAAGCAGCTGCGCCGGCGCGGGATCCGAGACCCCGCGGTGCTCGCCGCGATGCTTGCGGTGCCGCGCCACGAATTTGTACCGGCGGAATTCCGTTCGCGCGCCTACGAGGACGTGCCTTTGCCTATCGGCGGCGGTCAAACCATTTCACAGCCTTATATCGTGGCGGCCATGACTTTGGCGCTGCGGCCTCGGACCTCCGATCGCGCTCTCGAAATCGGGACTGGCTGCGGCTATCAAGCGGCGGTCCTCTCGCTATTGGGGAAGGAAGTCTTCACCATTGAGCGCCAGCCCGAGCTCGCTTCCGCCGCGTCGGAAAGACTGACGAAGCTCGGCTATGCGAACGTCCACGTTCATTGTGGAGACGGCACTCTCGGCCTCCCGGAGTTTGCGCCTTTCGATGCCATCCTCGTCGCGGCAGCTGCTCCGGCCGCTCCCGAGCCGCTCCTTGCGCAACTGGCCGAAGGCGGCCGCATGATCATTCCTGTAGGCGACACCGACAGCCAGGAATTGCGGCTCATCGAGAAACGTGCCGGCGCGTTTTCGACGAAGGCGCTGGAGGGTTGCCGGTTTGTGCCCCTCGTCGGACACCACTCCTGGCAGAAACCTCCCGAGCGATGAGTCCAGCCGGCCCCGAACTCTCCGTCATCATTCCTGCCTACAACGAAGCCCTGCGGCTCCCTCGAACGCTTGAGCGAATCGCCGCCTACGCGAACCAGTTCGACCGGGAAGTCGAAGTCCTGGTTGTCGACGACGGCTCGACCGATGGCACCGCCGCGGTTGCCGAAGCTTTCCGCAGCAAGATCCCCGCGTTGCGCGTGGTGCCGAACGGAAGGAACCGCGGCAAGGGCTTTAGCGTGCGCCATGGCGTCGCCGAAGCCCATGGCCGCATCGCCCTGTTTACCGACGCCGATCTCTCCGCGCCCATCGAGGAAGCCGACAAGCTCATCGCGGCCCTCGAACATTTCGACGTTGCCATTGGCTCACGCGCCGTCAACCGCAGCCTGATTACCGTCCACCAGTCTCCCCTCCGCGAATTCGCTGGAATCCTGTTCAACAAAATCGTTCGCGTCATCTTGCGGTTGCCGTTTGTCGACACGCAATGCGGCTTCAAAGCCTTCCTTCGCGAGCCTTGCCGGATTATTTTCGAGCAGCAGAGGATCGAGCGGTTCGGCTTCGACCCGGAATTGCTCTACCTGGCCCGGCACCATGGCTTGCGCGCGGTCGAGATTCCCGTGCGCTGGGGGCACTCCCCGGCCACGAAAGTCAGCATGCTCCGCGACAGCATGCAAATGTTCGCGGACGTCTTCAGAATCCGCTGGAATGCCCTCGTTGGGCGGTACCCGCGAAAGTCCTCCAAGCCCGCCTGAGCCGAACGGCCCGGTGATTCGACCGCTACAGTTGACGAGCCGCGGTGCAGATGGCACCGCGCTTTGCCATACAAAGTACTTGACAAACGTAGAGGAGCGCAGCTAGAGTGGGGCCATGGCGACTCCCGGTCCCGTGCGCTCTTCCCGCCGCGAGCCTATCCCCATCGATGCCCGCGCCGCCGACCATCTTCGCTACATCCGCGAAACCATGGCGAGCGCCGCGGAATTTACCGCGGTGCCCGGCTGGGGCGGGGTGGCCATGGGCATCACCGCGATGGCCGCGGCGTACGTCGCTTCGCGGCAGGCCAGTGCCGGCGCCTGGCTTGTCGTTTGGCTCGTGGAAGCATTCGTCGCGGTGGCCATCGCCGCGCCCGCCGCGGCAACCAAGGCGCACCGCGCCAATTCCCGGCTCTTCTCCGGGCCCGGACGAAAATTTCTGCTGAGCTTTGCTCCGCCCATCGTTGTCGGCGGGCTCCTGACCTACACGCTCTACCACGTCGGGGCGCTCACCGCCCTCCCCGGGGTGTGGCTGCTGTTGTACGGGACCGCTATCGTTACTGGCGGAGCCTTTTCTGTGCGGGTTGTCCCGGTGATGGGTTTGTGCCTGATGTTGCTTGGCGCGGTGGCCCTGTTTGCGCCTGCGGGCTGGGGTGACCAGTTCATGGCGGCAGGCTTCGGCGTCGTGCACGTCGGGTTTGGCTGGTGGATCGCCCGGCACTACGGAGGCTAAGGAGAGCATATGGCCAAGTCATCGGCGGCACGTCAAGAACGAGTGCAACGGTCGCGCGACCGCGAATCCATCCTGGACTCCGTGCGCAATCCTGCGCGCCAAGGGGCTCCCGCAGACCTCGACCGGCTGATTCACGAACACGTGCGCCTGGGGATCGTCAGCGCTCTGGCGGTGAACCGCGCGCTTACCTTCAATGAGCTAAAGGCGCTGCTGAAAGCCTCGGACGGCAACCTGAGCGTCCACGCGCGAAAGCTCGAAGAAGCCGACTACATCGTTTGCGAGAAGTCCTTCGACGGACGCACACCCAAGACCGAGTATCGGCTGACCTCCGGGGGACGCAAGGCGCTCGAGCGGTATCTCAATCACATGGAAGCGCTGATCCGCGCCACGCGCGAGGGGTAGGAACAAGGCAAAAATTTTTGGCAAGTCACTTTGCAGTGCAAAGTAGTTTGCGTGACACTGGTAAAAGCCCGTTTGCGGCGGAGATTGGATACCTTATGGAGTCAGGAACACCGGCAGAACCGCAATGCCCATCCCCGGCAAGTGCGCCGGGCCCGGCGCTCGGAAGTCCGCATCTTGTGCCTATGCCCGCCTCGCGGCCTCCGGCATCGGCCGAGGCAGCGCAATGCGCGAGTGCGGCGAACTCAGGCTTACACGTTGCCATCATTTCCGATGGCAACGGCCGCTGGGCCACCTCCCGCGGACTGCCGCGCCCGGCGGGGCACCGGGCCGGTGCGGAAACCGCACGGCGCATCATCGAGGCGGCGCCGCGCCTCGGTATCCACACGCTGACGCTGTTCGCGCTTTCTTCCGCGAACTGGAAGCGGCCGGCGGCCGAAGTCGGCGGCATCCTGCGCCTGCTCCACGAATACCTGCTTGGTGAAACCGAGCACTGCGTCGCAGAGGGCGTGCGGCTCACTGTCATCGGCCGCCGTGACCGCATGCCCGCCACGCTGCGCCAGGCCGTCGCTGATTCCGAGGCCGCGACCGCAGGCGGAACGCGGCTGCATCTTCGCCTGGCGATTGACTACTCCGCGCGCGAAGCCATCTTTCACGCTGCCTGCCGCTTCTACAAAGTCACCGAGCTTTCCCCCGAATCCTTTAGCCGCGTGCTCGCGGAAGTGTACCGCGGCGGCTCCACCGAAGTGGATCTGCTGATTCGCACCGGCGGCGAGCAGAGGCTGTCCGATTTTCTGCTTTGGGAATGCGCCTTCGCGGAATTTGTGTTCGTGCCGAAGGCCTGGCCGGACTTTATGGTGGCGGACCTCGAAGCGGCGCTCGAGGAGTTTGCGCATCGCGAACGCACGCGCGGCGCGCTGCCGGACGCATTGGCTGGCTAGAGAATTCGAGCAAAGCGCAAGATGTGTTCCTCTGAACGGCCAAAGCCTTGGTGCTGATCGCAAAAAAGGAGAGGAGAACATGTCCGCGTCGACCCCGCATTTCGCGCCTGTCGTCGTGCTGCTCTTTCTGGGAACGATTTTCCTGCTGGCTGTCGGGTTGCTCGTTTTGTTTTACGGCGCCGTGCGACGTTCCCCTTTCTTCGCGAAGCTGGGTGCCGGGGCAGTCTCGACCATTGCGGCGGGCTACCTGCTTTTGCTTGGTGGCGTTTCGCTTGCCAGCAGCGAAGAAACTTTGCCGCCGGACGGCTGGAAATACTTTTGCGAGATCGACTGTCACATCGCGTATTCCCTGGCTGGCGCGCAAACCGCGGGAGCCCTGGGACCCGAGATGCAGCAAACGTTGGCGAAGGGGAAATTCGTGCTCCTTCGCGTCAAGAGCTGGTTTGACGAGCGCACCATTTCCCCGCGCCGCGGCAATGGGCCGCTCACGCCGAACCGCCGCAAAGTATGGTTGTTGGATGATACCGGGCGGAGCTATGTGCCTTTGGCGGCCGCCGAGGCGGACCTCGCTCGGCTCGGGCATCGCTCGACGCCGCTGACCGCAACCCTGCGGCCGGGCGAGTCGTATACGACCGATCTCGTGTTCGACGTGCCCAAGGACGCGCGCGGGCTGCGCTTGCTGATTACCGAAGATGATCCGGAAACACACTTCGTCATCGGCCATGAAAACAGCTTCTTGCACAAGAAAATCTACTTTGACGTGGACGCCCTGGAGAGAAACCTGAAGAAACGTCAGTGACCGTCGCGGGCCGAGCGACCTGGAGGAGCGCCCGAGACGCGCTCCGGGAATGCCCTCGATTCTAGAAATGCGCCCGCAGCTCGCGGAACGATGGCAGGATCACCAATTTGCCGGAACCCGCCACGACCGGTTCGTGCTCGAGCGCCCAAGTGTGCTGATGAGGAATGTACACGGCGTTCAGGCCGACTTGCATCGCCGGGTTAATGTCGCTGCGCGGACTGTTGCCGATCATCCAACCGTGGGCCTTTACAATTTTGTGCTTGTGCACCAGCCCGCTGTAGGTCCGCGTGTCTTTTTCGGGCACGATCTCGATGAACTCGAAAAAACCCTGTAGCCCCGAGCGCTCGACCTTGGCGGCCTGCTCCGCGGGCTCGCCCTTGGTGAAGAGAATCAGGCGATGGCGCTCGGTTAGGTAAGCGAGCGTTTCGGGCACGCCATCGAGAATCTTCGGCGGCGTGCGCTCCAACTCCATCACGCGGCTGTGAATCTGCGCGAGAAGCTCGCGGCGGGCCATCTGATTGGCCAGCTTCAAGTAGGTTTCCTCGAGCGAGCGCCCGAAGCTGCGCACGCCGTAGCCGTACTGCCGGATATTTTTGCGTTCGGTTTCGTTGAGGATGTGCCGGATGTAGGCCCGCGTGTAGCCGTAAGGCTCCACCACGGTGACGAAGTCTTCGATCAGCTTCTCGTAGAAGACGTTGTTTTCCCAGAGTGTGTCGTCTGCGTCGATCAGCAGTGTGTGTCGTCGCATTGGCTCTTACGGTTCCTGGCGGCGAGCGCCGCCGACCGTTCCCCCGCCTCGTTTCTGCCCTCTTAGTCTAACAGCCGGAGGGCGTCTTCGGCGATGGCGGCGGCAGCCGCCGGTTTGCCGAGCTTGCCTGCCGCTTCACGCATGCCATCGAGACGAGCCGGATCGTCCAGTAGCGTAGCAATCTTCCAGGCCGCTGCGGGCAAATTGTTGCAGCGAATTGCCGCGCCGGCTTCGAGCAAATGGTCTGCGTTGCGTTCTTCCTGGCCGGGGATGGGTTCGATCAAGGCCATGGGCAACGCGCGGGCCAGGCACTCGGAGGTGGTCAACCCGCCGGCCTTGCCCACCATCAAGTCGGCCGCTGCCATGTACTTGTCCATTTCCGCGGTAAATCCGACGGCCGAGAGCCTGGGAGCGCCCGAAGGAAGCCTGCTCGCCGCTCGCGCCAATTCTTCCAAGCGCTGTCGCGTTTTCTCCGCCTTCCCGGCAATGGCCACCACCTGCCACGCTCGCTCGAGCTCCAGCAAATTCTTCACCAGCTGCTCGACGGGGCCGATCCCATACCCGCCTGCGGAAATGAGAATCGCCGTTGCCTCCTGGTCCAGGCCCAACTGCTCGCGGGCCCGGGCGCGAGGCAAGGGTACGGCAAAGAGCGGATCAATGGGAATCCCGGTCACGCGCAGTTTTTCTCGCCGCACGCCGATGTGCGCCAGGTATTCCGCGGCTTCTTCCCGGGCCAGGTAATAGCGGTCCACGGTGCCGCACAACCACATCGCGTGGACGTCATAGTCGGTGACCACAATGGCGTTACGCGCCCGCAGTTTTTTCTTGGCAATCAACCACGCGATCATTTCTGCGGGCAGAAAGTGCGTGGCCACGCAGAGATCCGGCTGAACGCGCTTGAGCAAGCGGATCAACGGCCGGGTGTTCAGCCGGTCGAGCGCCAGGCGCGGCCGCAAATGCCGCCAAGGCTGATCCGTGCGCTCGTAAAGCACGCCCATCCATTCCGGCGCCCGGCGCACCATCGCAAGGTAGGCCTTGTCGTAGGTGCGCTCGAAAAGCTTGCTGACATAGTCGAGCGCGTCGATGTGCTCCACGGTCGAGTCGCCCCGCGCCAAAAACGCTTTTTCGAGAGCCTCGGCGGCGCGCACGTGGCCTGCGCCGGACCTCGCCGAGAGCAACAGCACTCGCGGTTTGCCGGTTTTCATTGGCAGGAAGTTAGCGGACTTCGAGACAGCATCAAGAGGCCTTGCGTTGCCCCGCGGCGAGCCGTTCCAGGATGCCGCGGCCCAGTTTTTGCAGTTCGCCGAAGCGCGTCAAGTAGTCCTGGAAATCGTGGTTCAGCAGTTGTGCCTGGTTTGCGTCCAGTTTCGTTCGCAGAATCATGTCGCGCAATTTTACCGGGTGCGGGAGCAGCGCGTCTTCCTGGAGCTCTTCCAAGGCCAGATTCGGATCGTAGTGATACATGGTTCCCTCAACGGCAGACAAATGGAACGTACCAACCCATTGTACTGGACGCCCAGGACCAGAAATAGAAATAGAAACGATTCGGGGAATAGAGCAATCGGTCGCCGGCTCACGCCGCGGTGGCGGTCGCGGGAATGAATTCGTAACGCGCAATCTTTGCCGCGATCCCCACGCGGCCGCTTTCGGTTGCTTCGACGCGAACAATTTCTCCCTGGCATCGAATATGGACGTCGCCCGACTGCGTCACCTGCTGGGGAAGGGTGATGACGAATTCAATTTCGCTTCCGACTTGGAAGTCCGCCTCCGCAAGGAAGTACAGGCCGCGATAGCTGAGATCTCGCGTGCGTGCCGCGAGCTCATGCCCCTTCGCTTCACGGGACAACACTCGCATCGGAAGATTCATATTAAATCGCCGCGCTTCACGGCGTTCCGATCCATCACTCATCAATAACCCCCGCCGCTAAAAGGATTTAGCGCAAACCTAGCATTCAGCAAGCCAAGTTTCAACGCGAAAATCCAACAATTTTGTCCTAGTACGAGGTCTTGTCGTATTCGCTACTAAAGCCTACACTGGCTCGAAAGCCGTCCGGGGCAGTACTGTACCTCTCCGAACCCAGGGTTTCCCGGCAATATCCCGAACGGATGCGCGTCCCCGCTCGTTTGCCGTGGACCACGCCTTTGCGCCAGAAAATCGAATTAGCGGAGACCCGAGGCAACCTGCTGGTTCCTAGCCGGGGAGTATCATGCCGCGGGCGTCAAGCGCTGGGTAACCTTTCTCTACCCGCACTGCTAGCCCGCGGTGCGCTCGGTCACCGCCCACAAGGACAGCCATCACCCGGCTGTTGCGGGCGAAAAAAGCTTCCTCTGGCGGCTCCTCTCGTCCTGGCCATTCATTTCCTAGGGCGGCACACCACAATTCCGGCCCCCTGGCTGGGCTCGGTTTTTTCCCGCAGCGGGCGGCGGAGAGCTGGACGTCGCCGTTTGCCGAGCAACGTAGCGAGGGACCTGTCATTTAACCTTTCTCCTGCGATGCGCTACACTCGAGAAAACCCTCAGTAGGCGCGTCCATGAGTGCTTCTCACCATTCCCGCAATTTCTTTTTGGAAGGCCCTGCCGGCCGCCTGGAAGCGATTCTCTGGACGCCTTCCGCCCCGGCGCGCCACCAGCCCCAACTCGCGGCCGTCGTCTGCCACCCCCATCCTCGGTTCGGCGGGACCATGCACAATAAAGTGGTTTACCAGGCGGCGAAGTCGCTCGCTTCGCTTGGTCTCCCCGTGTTGCGCTTCAATTTTCGCGGCGCCGGGCTGAGTGCGGGCGAACATGACCGCGGCGTTGGCGAGCGGGATGACCTTCGCGCCGCGCTCGATTTTGTCGCGAAACAGTTCCGCGCTTGGCCGGTCTTGCTCGCGGGATTCAGCTTTGGCGCGTGGGTGGCTCTCGGCGTCGGGTGCGAAGACGGCCGAGTGTCTGACCTGATAGGTTTGGGCGTTCCGGTTAACAGTTCGGACTTCTCTTTCCTGAGGTCGTCGACGAAGCCGAAACTCTTCGTCCAGGGAAGCGCCGACCAGTACGGCGCGGTTGAAAAAGTTACCCGTCTCGTTGCGTCATTACCCGGCGAGAATCATCTTGTCGTGGTGAAAGGCGCAGACCACTTTTTTTCGGGCCATCTCGACCAACTCGACGCCGCCATTACCACTTGGTTGGAGGGTAGGGTTTCCCGGCCGCGGCATTAGGTCCGCTTTGCCCCGCCGCACCTTGGTCTTCACGCGCTTTCGCCGCTCGAAAACAGCTTGCCAAATTCTTCGACCGTCGCAGGAGCCACATCGACCATCCTCGCGTTGGCCTTGGCGTGCTCCACGCGCGACATGCCCACCAGAGCTGCGGTGATCCCGGGTGCGGACCGCGCGAATTGCAGCGCGCGCTCCGCATCGTTCTCGAGGCCGAAGGCTTCCGCAACGACCTTCGGCAGGTTGCGCGCTAGCTGTCCCTGCAGAAGCGACGCGCTTGCGATCACCGTGATGTCGAGATCGCCCGCTAGTTCCACCAGAGTGCGCTCGCGTTCGCGCAGAATCTGATTTGCCAGCGTCAGGGCTTCGGGCATCCCCAAATTGAAGGGGAGCTGCACGAACCGGAAGTGATGCATCCCTCCGGCAATTTCCTGCGCAACCTGCGCGATGTCGGCAAGTTGCATCGCATCTTCCGCGCGTGGATCTTGCCGGAACCCTTTCCATGTGGCCATCCCGTAGTATCGAATTTTGCCGGCTTCCACCGCGGATTCCAGGAATTCGAAGGCCGCGCGCAGTCGATCCAGAAACTCCGGCTTGGCGATTTCCGAAAGCTGCGTTTCGGGATTGTGCAGGTAATAGACGTCCAGGCATTCCACGCCCAGATTTTTCAGGCTGCGGCCAAGCTGGTCCTTCAGGAATTTCGGCGTCATGCAATGGCTGCCCGCGGCAAGATCCCGCGCGGTGAAAATGCCTTGCTGGATGTATTCGCGGAAGAAATATTCATTTGCGTCGGCGGGCATAGAGCCATCGGGCGTCAGGTAGCCGCCCTTGGTCGAGAGCACGATTTCCTCCCGGGAAAAACCTTTGGCCGCAAGTTGCTCGAGCGCCACGCCGATGCTGCGTTCGCTGCGCTGAAAGCGATAATTAATAGCGCTGTCGAAGACGTTGATTCCGCTTTCTGCGGCGGCAACGACCGCGGCGGCGTAGGCTTCATCTGTCTTTTGGTCGGGCACGCCGAGGTAGGTCCCAAGGCCCAGCGAGGAGAGCAGCATTCTCTGCGCTTCCCGGAAATGGCCGGAGGCAGCGCGCGCGGCAAACCTCTGGGCGTAGCGCTTGGTTCCTTCTTTCGTGGCGGATTTGGTCATGACGCTCCTTCGGGCGACGGCCGCGGCGCCGGGCTTTTTGCTGGCTCGCCTTCCGCTCGGGCGAGCAAGCGCGAACAGGCTCGCAGAATCCTACGGTAAGGCCAGTCCTTTTCCCGAAAGAAAATCTCACCTTCGCGCGGCTTGCTGTAAAACCAGCGGGAGACCAGCGATACATCCTCAGCCAGATCGCCGTTGGCCACGTGCGGAGCCGATTCCAGATAGTCCCGGAAGATTTGCTCGGCCGACCGCGGCTGGCTGGCGATTTCCCCGAAGCGGACAAAGGACGGCTCCGCCAAGCGGCCGCCGTCGACGGCGAAAACCCCGATCGTTTGTTCCTCCGCTGCACGCTGCAGAATCACCGCGCGCAAGTCCTGGATCCGTCGCGTGATCTCGGGCCGTCCGCGCAAGACTTCATCCAGCCTTTCTACTCTTTTGTGCATCGTTCGAGCGCGCTCGAAATCCAGTTGCTCGCTGGCCCTTTCGCGCTCCTGCTCGAAAGCGATCCTCAATGAGCCGCCGCTTGTCTCGAGGAACTCGACGAGGCGGTTCACCTCCACGTCGTATTCTTCTTTCGTGCAGCCAGAAAAGCAGGGCGCCAGGCACATTTTCATTTCGGAATAGATGCAGCCCGGAAACGTGGGGTCGCGGCGAATCTTGATCTGGCAGCGGCGAACTTTGAAAAAATCCAGAATGCGTTCGGCGAACGCCTCCGCCGCGCGGCGGGAGGGGAACGGTCCGTAGTAAGAACCTCCGGCTGGCCGACCGTCCGCATCCAGCAGGATTTTGCGCGTCACGTAGCAGCGGGGGTAGGCATTGGGGAGATTGACCTTCAAAACGGTAGGCGGACGCAACCGCATCAGGTTTCGGTAGCGTTTGGGGAACCGTTGTCTGGCTTGCTGATAGAAGGTAAGTGTCTGCTCGAACCGCGAGCCGGTCAGCCGGTAGCGGATGCCGCTCGCGAAGCCGCGCAGATTGAGCCGCTTGCTCGCGGGATCAGCTGGCCCCAGCAGCCGCTCCAAGCGCCGCTGCAAATTCTGCGTGCGAATCAGGAACGGCTCGGCCCGCTCCTCGCGCGGCTCGATCAGGCAAACCGCAGGCGCGGCCGGCAAAGCGGGGAAGAAGTCTTCCTCCGTCCGCGCCGCGTCAAATTCGAGTGCACTGTCGAGTTCGAGCACTCCTGTCAGGATACTACGACAAACCTTACCGTGCCCGAGGAGGCGTCGAGGCTGACGGAGGCTGACCTAATGACCTCTGGTGAATCGCGGGCAAGGAAAGCCTTGGAGACCAGGTTTGGCTCCGCGGAACCGCCAGGTCGCTTGACATTCTTACTTTCCATGGGAGGAGGCGACGGCTAGGACCTCAAGACCCAGGAGGAAATGACCAGACGCTGGATTTCGCTGGTCCCTTCGTAGATTTCGGTGATGCGTGCGTCGCGGTAGTTGCGCTCCACGGGGTACTCGCGACTGTAACCGTTGCCGCCGTGGATCTGGATGGCTTTGTGCGTGACGCGCGTGGCCATTTCGCTCGCAAACAGCTTGGCGACGGCGGCATCCATGCTGAAGCGTGCGCCGGTGTCCTGTTTCCATGCGGCTTTGCGGTTGAGCAAGCGGGCTGCGTCAATTTCCGTGCTCATGTCCGCCAGCATGAACTGAATCGCCTGAAACTGCGAAATGGGATGGCCGAACGCCAGGCGCTCCTCGGAATACTTGAGCGCAGCTTCGAACGCGCCCTGCGCGATGCCGGTGGCTTGCGCGGCGATGCCGATGCGCCCGCCATCGAGCGTGGAAAGCGCTATCTTGTAGCCTTCGCCTTCGTTGCCAATGCGATTCGCCATGGGTACGGCGCAATCGGTAAAGATCAACTCACAACAGGCGGTGGCGTGAATGCCGAGTTTTTTTTCTTCTTTGCCGACTCGGAATCCCGGCGTTCCTTTTTCCACCACCAGCGCGGTGATGCCCTTTTCCCCTTTGGCCGGGTCCGTATTCACGTACACGATCGCTCCGTCGGCCTCCCCGCCGCAGGTGATCCAAGCCTTTGTTCCGTTGACAAGGTAAGCGTCGCCTTTCTTTACCGCCCTGGTCTGCAGCGCCGCGGCGTTGGAGCCGGCCTGCGGCTCGGTGAGAGCGTAGCAACCGACCTTTTCTCCGCGCGTGTAAGGAAGCAGGAACTTCTTCTTCTGTTCTTCACTCCCGTAGCGGTGGATCGGATCGCCGTAAAGCGAATTCTGGACGGAAAGGATTACGCCTGTCGAGGCGCAACACCGCGAAATCTCTTCGATGACGATGGTGTAGGCGACATGATCGAAGCCCGCGCCGCCCTCGTTTTCGGGAAACGGCACGCCGGTGAGGCCCAGTTGCGCCGCTTTTTTGAACAGAGCGCGCGGAAAGCGCCCCGTCTCGTCGTGCTCCTTGGCCAGCGGGCGCACCTCCGATTCGGCAAACTCGCGCACACTTTTCTCGACCAGTTTTTGTTCTTCCGTCAGCTCAAGGTCCAACTTCGAGCGCTCCCGCCTCTTGGCAGCCCGGGCGTGGCCCTTATTTTAGCCCGAGTGGCCTCGCCTTTGCGGGTCTAAAGAGGGGCCTTTGCAAAATACAAGTCTGCCGATCTCGAGGACCCGGCCACCTAGAGGGGCGGCAAAGCGGCCGAGGACACCAGCGGTTAGCCGAGCGCTCTCGAAAGGCGTTCGTAGGTGGTCTGCAAATCTTCCGGGTGCACGCGCGTTTCGCCGGCCACGGTCATGAAGTTCGAGTCCCCAATCCAGCGGGGCAGCATGTGCAGGTGCAAATGCCCGGCGACCCCTGCGCCCGCCGCACGCCCAAGATTCATTCCCAGGTTCATGCCATCCGGTTTGTACTCCCCGCGGTAAACGGCTTCGACGCGCTGCGCCAGCTGCATCATTTCGCCCAGCGTTTCCGCGTCGCAAAGTTGCAGTTCCGCCACATGCGCGTACGGCACGATCATGACGTGCCCTGAAGTGTAGGGAAAGCGGTTCAGGATCACGAACGCTTTGGCGCCGCGATGAACGATCAGGGTCTCCGAATCTTTTTTTTCCGCGACGGCATCGCAAAAAATGCATTCCGGCGGCTCGCCTCCCGCCGCTTGAGCCATGTACTGGTAACGCCAGGGTGTCCACAGATAGTCCATCGCGACGTTTCCTTTTGCCCGCGAATGACGGCGCGCACAGAATAACCCAGAATCGGCAGAGCGGGCGCGCCGCGATTCGCCGGCCAACCAGGTCAAGTGCGGAGGAAACTGTTTTCGGGTGGCAGAGGTGGCAGAGGAAGGACGGAAAGACGCTGACTAGCCGGCCTGCGCGTCGCCGGCCGCCGAATGAGCAGCGGCGTTATTGACAAAGTCTTTCAATTCTTTGCTGGGCTTAAAATAGGGAATTTTCTTGGCTGGCACTTCGACTTTTTCTCCGGTCTTCGGATTGCGCCCCACGCGTCCGCGGCGCTCGCGCGTGCGGAAGCTGCCGAAGCCGCGGATCTCGATCTTTTCGCCCTTTTGCAAAGCGGCGATGATGTTGTCGAATATCGTCTCGACAATCGTTTCGGACTCTTTGCGCGGGAGCTCCGTCACGTTCAAAACTTCCTCGATCAGATCGGCCTTGGTGAGTGTCGATGTGGTTTGCTTGGTCATCTCGGTATGCCTCGTCGCGCAGTCCTAGAACCGACTGCCTAAGCTATCCCAGCGCTTCACCTGCCTCCAGCGCGGTGCCGCGTAGGGGTTTACAAGGGGCTGGCTGTACCGCCGAATTGCTCCCCTTCCTATCATTAAAATGACCCGCGGGTAAATGAAATTGTGAAAGCCGCGCCCAGGGCCGGGCTTCCATAATCTAACGCGCCGAAAGCTTGGACTTCAGTGCGTCTCCAATGGTCGCCGTCGACGAGGACTTCGACGACGACCGATACTGCTCGATTTCCTTGCGCTCGAGCTGCTTGACCGCCGCGCGATAGCTCAAGCCAATCCGTCTCGTGTCCGGACTGATCTTGATGATTTTGAAATCGTATTCCTTGCCCGGCTCAAGCGGGCCGGCGCTCTTCAGCGGGCCGGTCGTCGGGCGGTAGCCGCCCATGCCTTCCTCCCGCCGGCGACGGTCTTCGATTTCCGTGTTGTGGCAAAGCGCTTCGATGTTTTCGCCCAATTCAACAAAGGCACCGAACGTGGCAATCCGCGAAACCTTGCCTTTCACGATTTGCCCGACCTTGTGCTGCTTGAACCAGTCGCCCCAAATGTCGTTGACCTGCTTGATGCCGAGCGACACGCGGCGGTTCTCCACGTCAATTTTTAGCACTTTCGCGGTGACCGGCTCGCCCTTCTTGAATACTTCGTGCGGATTCTTCACGCGGCCGGTCCAGCTCACGTCGCCGACGTGCACGAGCCCGTCAAAGCCTTCTTCGATTTCCACGAACGCGCCAAACTCCGCGATATTGCGGACTTTCCCGGTGATGACCGTTCCCACGGGATATTTCTCAGCCGTCAGCAGCCACGGATCGGGTTGCGCCTGCTTCATTCCCAGCGAGACGCGCCGGTCGCTCGGCTTGATGTCCAGCACAACCACGTCCACCACCTCGCCGACCTTCACCACCTTCGACGGGTGCTGAACTTTTTTGTTCCAGCTCATCTCGGAAACATGCACCAGGCCTTCGATGCCTTGTTCCAGCTCGACGAACACGCCGTAGTCGACGACACCCACGATTTTTCCCTGAACCCTGCCACCCGCGGGATACTTTTCCGCCGCGCCTACCCAGGGATCCGGGGTCAACTGCTTCAGTCCCAGCGAAATGCGCTGCTTGTCCTTGTCGAACTTCAGAATCATCACGTCGAGCTCTTGCTCCGTCTTGACCGCATCCGAAGGATGCTTTACGCGGCCCCAGCTCAAGTCCGTCAAGTGCAGCAACCCGTCGATTCCGCCCAGGTCCACGAACGCCCCGTAGTCGGTGACGTTCTTCACGTGCCCGTGAACGATCTGGCCTTCGCTGAGCGTATCCATCAGCGCCGCACGCTTGGCGTGCAATTCCTCCTCGAGAAGGGCGCGCCGGCTCACGACCACGTTGCCGCGCCGGCGGTTCAACTTGGTGACGCGCACCTCGACTTCCGTGCCGAGCAGTTCGTCCAGGTTCTGCGCAGGCTTCAAGTCGTACTGCGAACCCGGCAAGAACGCGCGCACACCGATGTCCACCACCAGCCCGCCCTTAATGCGGTCCACCACCTTGCCGGGTATCGTTTCTTTCGCCTTGAATGCCGCGTCGATCTTTTCCCAAGTCCTCCGGCGCAGCACTTTCTGGTAGGAAACGATCTCGTAACCGTCCTTAACCTCGCCCGAGCGCTGCACTTCGATCGTGGCGTTCGGATCCGGCCGCGGGATTTCCGTCTCCGCGAATTCTGCAGCGGGAATCAGCCCTTCCGTCTTTCCTCCGAGATCCACCACCACGCCGTGCTCGGTGTAGGCAACCACCTTGACTTCGACCACCTCGTGTGAAGCCGCGGCTTCCTGCTTTTCGTCGAACTCCTGCATCAGCTTGCTCATCTCTTCAGATCCGGCAGCCTCTTCCTCCGCAGCGGAGTCTTCCGTACCCCCGGCTTCCCCGCCGACGGCGACGGCCTCGCCGGGCGCTTGCGCTCCGTTCGGTGTCGCTGCTGAGTCTTCAGGCGCAGATATTTCACTGGCCGGCGCCGGCCTAGCAGCCGATACCCCGTTTGTCGATTCAGCTTGTTCGGCGATAGGGGGAGCAGTTTCTTCAGGTGTACTGGCTTCGGTATTGCTCGGTGCGGTTGCGGCGGCACCCGCGATGTTCGACGGGTTCTCGTGGTCAGGAAACATGGTTGTTGGCCTCCAGAAGATACTTCCGATGTGGGCCGCTCGGCGGCCCCACATTTCTCGCATAAATTCCTTGCGGAATCCCTACTAGGGTCTAGTGCAAGGTGATTGACCGGGACACCAGGCCACGGTCAAACGGGAAATGCTGCGAACGTCACAGTACGCTGCAACTTGAAAAGCATACTCGCCGCCTCGCGCCTATGTCAATGAAACTACTAGACTACGCTAGACTACTTGGACTAGCCTCACCGGTCTATCCAGAGCGAGGACCGGCAAAAAACGGTGTTGCGGCCTGGGCTTGAGATCCCCTGCTTCATGCGCGGGCTCGCCCGGCCTGGCGTACTTGCAGCCGGAAATCGGGCGTGCCCCGCTCAATCTTGACGGTTCGGCACATCTCGTACAGGCGGGACCTCATTCTTTCCCCGATGCGATTCCACAACGCGTCCTCGGTTAGGATCGAGATTTTTCCGGTTGGCGACCTGATTTCCTTCTGCTCCAGCTCATCAAAATAGTTGGTCGTAATGATGGTGCAACGCGGATGGGTCAAGTCTCGAGAGCGCTGCACATAGCGTTCGTTCAGAATATAACCCACGGTGTCTCGGACCCAATCGGAAGGTTTAATGCACCCGAGATCATCGAGCACCAACACTTCGGTTGAAAGGACCGGTTCTAGAATCTTCATTTCGGTCAAGTCATTCTCTGAGCTGTAGCTTTGCTGAATTTCTCGGAGCAGCTTTCCATACTCACAAAAGTAACCACCGTGGCCGCGACTGATTAGGCTTCGCAGGGCGGCAATCGCAAGATGAGTTTTGCCGGTCCCTGGCGGTCCCATTAACAGCAGTCCCGCTTGATCCCCTCCGGGGTACTCGCTGACAAACCTTTGGGTGATGAGCTTGGCTTGCTTGAGGGCCGAGGCATTTTGCGTGGTATAGCTCTTGCCATCGGCCAATTCCGTTTCAAAACTCTCAAAGTCGCACTCTTCGTAGTGCTTCGGAATCCGCGCCCGCTCCATGACACGCCCCGCTCGCTCGCGCATCCCGCAGTCGCACGGCACGGCGACCTTGCCTGCCGCGCCATCTGCCCGCGGCACCAGCTTCCATCCCGTCCCTCTGCACATCGTGCAATTTTCGAGCGCCATTTTGGCGATCCCCAAAAACCGTCGTTCCGGGGCCGGCCTGGACCAGGCGGGCTCCGCGGGCCCTCTCTCTCGTCTGAGGCCAGCATACGGTCGCACCACATCTTCGGCAAGTTGTCTTCTCTGGGAATCCTGTGGAAGCCTTTGCTTTTGAGGAGGGAACAAAGCGCGATTGGCGGGAGCGCTTGACGAAGAACGGAAAACCGATGACTCCAGGACTTTCCTACCTCACCACCTTCGGAGTCGCTCTCACAATCGCATGCCGCGGCGCCCTCTCCCGCGGATAGCTCGCCGCCACGCGCGACAACTCCTGCTGGACCACTTGGGCGAACTCGCCCATCTGTTTCTCCATCTCGATCATCTTTTCCCGCATATTTAGAATGATTTCGATGCCGGCCAGGTTCACGCCCATGTCGCGCGCCAGCGTCAGGATGACTTCCAGCCGTTCCAAATCCGCATCCGTATAGAGCCGCGTATTGCCCTGCGAGCGCGACGGCTTCAGCAACCCCACGCGCTCGTACAGGCGCAGCGTTTGCGGGTGCAGCTTGTACAGCTCCGCGACGGAGCTGATCATGTATCCGGCCTTGGCTCGTTTTTTCGCTCTTGTTGGCATGACCTGTCAGCTCAAACCTGGTTTTTGATGCCCGGATTCCTCAAACCGCCACACCGAAATGGCCTCGGGAGCCGGACCGAGGAGCGCGTCGAACGGGGCAGGGAGTGCGAACTTCCTCTGACTCCCCGCCGCAAAACGTCAAGACCGATTTGCTCGCTTCGCCCATGGCGAGTCTCGGCTAGCGGTTTTCTGGCGCTCCTTAAACACCGGCTTTGCTGAACAAATCCTTCCGCGGATCCTCCGGCGACACTTTCTCGAGGTCCTTCATCAGCGTCCGTACGCGCTCGTCGGTCGGCTGCGGCACCACCACTTGAATCTCCACGTACTGGTCGCCGCGCGCCCCGTTCCTCGCGCTTGGCACGCCCTTTTCTCTCAGCCGCAGCGTTTTGCCGCTGTTCGTTCCCGGAGGAATCCGCACGAGCGCCCGCCCGTCCATGGTTGGCACTTCAATCTTCGCACCGAGCGTCGCTTCGGCAACCGTTACCGGCACGCGAACGTAGAGATCGTTGCCACGCCGCTCAAAAAACGGATGCGGCCGCACCACCACACGCAAATACAAATCGCCCGCCGGAGCGCCCATGGTCCCCGCGCTTCCTTTCCCCGGCACCCGCACGCGCCCGCCATTGGCCACGCCCGCGGGGATGCGGACGTCAATGGTCTCCGTCCGTCGCACGCGTCCTTCGCCACCGCAGGTCCGGCAAGCCGTGCGCAGCTTGCCCGTTCCACCGCAGCGCGTGCATGGCACGTTGAAGCGCATCTTGCCCGCGGCCTGCTGGATGGAACCTGTGCCGTGGCAGGTCGGGCAAGTTTGCGGTGAGCCCACCGCCCCGGTGCCGTGACACGTTTCGCATGCGTCCATTCGGGTGATCGAGAGTTTCTTCACCGCGCCGCGCACCGCGTCCCAGAAGTCAATCTCGATCTGATATTCGAGATCGCCGCCCGGCTCGTGTTCGGGCTCATCGGCGTGGCCGCCCCGCCCGCCAAAAAACTGGCTGAAAAGGTCCCGGAAACTCGCTCCACCGCCGGCCGTGCCGGTTCCGCCGGCGAAATCAAATCCCCCGAAATCAAAGTTCACCCCGGGATCGCTGGGGCTTTGCCCTCCTGGGTAGCCTCCCGGCGGCAGATTCTCGCTATAGAAGCCGTACTGGTCGTACATTTGCCGCTTCTTCGTGTCCGAGAGGACGTCGTAAGCTTCCTGGATTTGCTTGAATTTTTCCTCCGCTGCCTTGTCGCCGGGGTTCAGATCGGGATGGTATTTGCGAGCCAGCTTGCGAAAAGCGGTGCGGATATCCTTCAGGCTCGCCTTGCGGGGCACGCCAAGCACTTCGTAATAATCCTGTTTCGTCGTCGTCGCCATGTTTGCGCCAACCGTGGCGCCAAGCCTTGTTTTGTTGTAGGGGCGCAGCATGCTGCGCCCCTGTCCGAGAACCAGCTAGATCGTTTTCACGACCGTCCTTACTTTCGCACGGAGAAACTTACTACTACCTAAGGCTTCCGAGCGGTCTTTAGTTCGGCTTCTTGCTGTCGTCCACGTCCACGTACTCGGCGTCGATCACGTCGCCGGGCTTTTTCTGCTCCTGGCCTCCGCCACTTGAACCTGTGGCTGGCCCGCCACCGCCTGCGCCGGTGTTTGCCGCGCCGGCGGCTTGCGAGGTCTTGTACAGTTCTTCCGCGATCCGGTGCAGGGCGCGCTCCACGTTTTCCGTGGCCGAGCGCAGCTTTGCCGTTCCGCCTTCGCTCATCGCCTTCTTGGCGTCTTCAATGGCCTCCTCGGCTTTCTTGACGTCGCCTTCCGGCAGCTTGTCGCGGTTTTCGCGAATGGTCTTCTCCGCGTGGAAGACCATTCCGTCCAAACGGTTGCGCGATTCGACTTCCTCGAACCTTCTGCGATCGTCTTCCGAGTGCGATTCCGCTTCGACGCGCATCTTCTCGGCTTCTTCCTTGGTCAAACCGCTCGATGCGGTAATGGTGATCTTCTGCTCCTTGTTCGTGGCTTTATCCTTCGCGCTCACGTTCAGGATCCCGTTGGCGTCGATGTCGAAGGTGACTTCAATCTGCGGCACGCCGCGCGGCGCCGGCGGGATGCCGTCGAGTTTGAATTTGCCGAGCGAACGGTTGTCC
>Ga0182035_10000060_pt1 | contig 44240 bp, 54 predicted proteins | sample flu12Cox44000170_FD_125969 | JGI IMG/M metagenome (GOLD analysis project Ga0182035, IMG submission 125969) | Lab enrichment of tropical soil microbial communities from Luquillo Experimental Forest, Puerto Rico - flux4day.12C.oxic.44.000.170 | ecosystem: Environmental > Terrestrial > Soil >...
CGGGACGACAGGATGCCGGCCGGCCGCACATGAGCATCGTTGGATCGGCGTTATGGCCTAGCCCGATTGCATGACCGAATTCGTGCGCGATGACGTTGCGCGCAACATTCGGAAACGTCAGCGGAAATCAGTGGTAATTCTTGATGGCAACCAGCGCCTTATCGCCGGGCACCGGGCGGGCAGCAAACGAAATGAAATCGCCATCCGACAAGGCGACGACGATGTTGCCTGTTATCCGCCTGACGCTCTCGGGTAATTCACGAGCGGGTCGCCCAGTGCCGACGATATTGGCGGCAAGCATCTTGAGGTCTTGGACCGGAACCGCTCCGCCAACCTGTGTCAAAGCACCCAATCTGAATTGGGTGGCGAGTTCTGAAAAAACGTTGTTCCAGAATGCAGCGGCGTCAGCTACAAGCGCTACGCGCGGATCACCCTCTTCTGTAAGCAGGACGCTGATGGAGGGCGCGAAATTCCATCCCCGAGGTAGCGCAAGAGAACGTTGCACGGCAGGTTGCGCAATGCACAATGACGGCATCCCAAGCGCAATGCTTCCGAGGCTGAAAGTGACCGTTCGCCGGTTCATGATCGGCATACTGTCACAAAGCCGATTGAATGTCTCATTGTGGCAGATATTGTTGCAAAAGTCGCCGAGACGTCACTGTGGAATTCAAATTTGAAAAAATCGAATTGGGGCGTGCGCACTTTTGAATCGATGTTGCGCGTTCGTGTGAAAACTTGAATCAATGTTACACGTTCGGACGGTCAAAATACTTTTGCAACGAATGCGAATGTCGGTCGCGTGGTAGACCGCCTCGACCTTGCCGTGGTGTCGGCAGCCCGAGCCCGGCCCGCCTATGCGATAAAACCAGGGGGGTTAGTCAGGTAGCCCCCAGCCCTCAAAGGCCGCGCCACCATCCGCCCGCCGCGCCTGCGCCCTATCCGGCGGCCTCGGTCGAGGTCGCCGCAAGCCGGTCGCGCAGGCGCTTTACCTGCACAGAATGCCACTTGCCCCCGAGCGGGGTCTCGACCCTGCGCTTGTTGAGCGCGGCGGCGGCCTGGCGATGCGACAGCCATCCAGTTTGGACATGGTCGCCCGCAACGCCTCGGCCCGCTTGGCCGCCTCGACCGCGTTGCGGTCGGATTGATCGTTGTGCCCACCGATTACCTTGCCTCGCTTGCGCGCCTCCCGCAGACCCGCTTTCGTCCGCTCGCTGATGAGCCGGCGCTCTTTCTCGGCAAACGCGGCATAGATGTGCAGCATGAACGGATCGGTGTCGGTGCCGAGGTCGGCCACGAGAAACGGCACCCGCTCGGCCATCAGCCGTGAAATGAAATGCACGTCGCGACTCAAGCGGTCGAGCTTGGCCACGACGATAGGCGCTCTGCCGTAGTCGTCATCTTTGATACGCTTCGCGGCTTTGAGCGCCGCCGCGAGTTGCGGCCGTCGTGCCAGCTTGTCGCCCTTGCCAATCCCTGTGGGCCTCGAGCAGCGGTTCTGGCGATAACCATCCCCTTGCCGTTCGTAACGGCGAGCTTCACCTCGAGCTTGCCGTTTGCAACGGCGAGGCAACCATTCCCTTTGCCGTTCGTAACCGTCAGTTGCGCTGCCGTGCCGGTGCCTTGCCGGAGGGCCGGGCTGGCAGTACGGAGCGCGACCAGGCCAAGCCGTTCACGCGGCCGACGCTGCGCCGTGATCCGTGGTTGCGGTCCCTTTACCTGCCAAGATCAGCGAACGTTTATGGTGATGGTCACTTCCTGAGCAAAGCCGCCATCGTAAAAGACAAGAATTTGGAGGCTGTCTTTGCCAGTAAAGTGCTCAGCGGACTTGTACTTGATGCCCATGCCGGGAGCTTTGACTCCGTTGCACTTCTTCCAATCGGCGTGGGCATAACTGGCGATTGACGAGAACGCGGTGACCTCAGCCTTGCCGTGTTTCGGTTGGCTCAAGATGCGCATGTCCAACGACGGTTCCTCTTTTGCAGAGCAATCCGTGTTGAGCATGTATATCCAATAGATTGGCATTTCCTTGCCGGATGGAACAACGCGCGCGAGGTCCTGGTGCGTAGTCCCGTCAGGCCACTCATTTGTTTGTGGACATGTCCCCTTGAAATTAGGGTCTCCGCACTTGACCGGCTCATCAAGCATGCGCGGCTTTACCTGCGCGAATGCGGGCGATAACAGCACGCCGATGATGGCGGTAGCGATAACAAGCTTTCGCATTTTCTTATCTCCGTCCTGCGCTGCACTTACTTAGGAGCGTGCTGCGGGCGCGGACGCGGCACCGGAACAAAGTCCGGCACTTGCGCCATGGCCGACCACTCCTTCGGCTGAAGCTTGAGTGGCTTGTCTGAGTTGACGATGGTGCCGTCGTCTGTTGCAGTCATGAATGGACACGGACCACCGTTGCACTCCGTGTACGGGACGGGGTCAAAGACCATGACGACCGGCGGGAGCGCAGCAAAGTCCTCATCAATAATCTCCTGCGGTGTTTTCTCTTGCGCTACCGGCTGCGGCTTCGCGGGCTGTGCATTCAGCGGCAGCGGCGACATGAGCGCGGCCGAAGCGGCGAACGTCAGTATAAGTGCAAGTTTCTTCACTTTTTTCTCCAGGTTCGATGCGGAAGTGCACCGTGACGCGCACCGGTTTTAAGATGCGCGCTTCGCTGCACTTGTTCATCTTTCGCTTAGTGGCTCTGGCCCAGTGCTGGGTTCAATCGCGCCAAAGATTTGACGAATCGCGCCAGCGACGAACTGGCTCCGGCATGTACACGCAGAATGGGCACTTCCGGGCCCTCCCCTACAGGGGCAATGGCCGCCTTAAATCGATTTTCAGTTGACGGGGGGCGAGGGGGAAATGGAGCGGTTAAGTGAAGTGGTGGCAAAAACTGACCTCGATGGCAAAAGCTAACCTGAATTGGCATGGACTGGCTAGTCCTCCCACCATGGTTTGTCTGATTTTCTCACTTTGTTCCGAAGGGCGCCAAAGTTTCACGAACGACGGCAAACTCGCACAAAGAACGCCAAAGTCTCACGAACTTAACAACTAGTTTCCGTGCGAATTCGAGCGCATCCATGTCTGCATGCCGCGTAAATTCCAGCATCTGGGTGATCGCCTGCATTCACTGTTGATGCAGGCGTACGGAATCAAACAACGCGACTGGGCCCACGAAGCGGTCGACCGGGCAATGGTGGCCCTCAACGCCGTTCGCAATCCTCGGCCGCCGATGGTCGGCGAAGTGCTGTGGATGGGTTCTCCCACGGTCTTCACCCTGCCTGGGCGGTATTGTTACATCTCGCGTCGCTTCATAGAGCGCTGTGCCTCCGATGCTCCGGTGGCTTTTGCGCTTGCGCACGAAATTGGACACCATGATCTTGGCCATTTGCGCCGCGCGGAACGCTGGGCAGCCAGTGCGGTCACGCATGTTCCTTTTTTAAAGTTCGCGGCGCTCGCACTTATTCAATTGCCTAGATGGGTATACTCCCGTCACATGGAACTCGCTGCCGACGCCTATGCATTAGAGCTATGTCGCAAGTCTGGATTCGATTTGCAGAAATGCCTCGAGTGTTTCGACATCTTGAGCCAGTACATGCTCGACCATCGCGACATGGATGGAGTGTACGGTGCAGACGAAGAGTTGGAGCTCGATCCAAAGCTGACGGCCAATCCGATCCACAGGCTTTACATCCAAGCGCGTGTTTGGATGGCACAACATCGTCGCACGCATCCGTCCATCAACGAACGCCGTCAAGCACTACTTTCTCAAACTGCGAACAACAGTGACAACTTTGGACAACAAGCCCCAGGGATCATGGCATCGCGAAACTAATTTTAATTTAGTCGAAAACCAGCGAGCTGATCTGCGCCCCTAAATTCGGGCCTTTGCTATCTCGCTAACCCGAGAAGACATGACTAGCAAGTTAAATGACGATCCAATCGGAAGCAACGACAACCAGCGCCCCGCCAGTTTTCGGCGAGGCCGTCTATTTCGACGGTCGCAGCAATCGCAAGCGCAAGGTTGCGCTGCGGCTCGAGGCTGCGCTGGAGATCTTCGAGCAGGGCTTGCACGTCGGTGCCTGGCCTTATGGCGAGGTGCGCAGCGTTCACGGGCGGCCTGGCACGATGCGCTTGCGCTGCACAAAGGCGCTTCCGCTCGCGCGGCTGGAAATTTCCGAGCCCGCGGTCCAGCAGGCCGTCGCTGCACTTTGCCCGGCGCTCGAGGCGGCGGGGCAGGGGCGGGTCAAGACCGGAAAAATCGTGTTCTGGTCGCTCGCCGCGGTTTGCTCGATCGTCGGGCTTTCCTGGTTCGGCATTCCGTTCGCCGCCGACCGGTTGGCGCCCTACGTGCCGTTCGCGTTCGAGAAACGCATGGGCGACGCCGTCGATGGTCAGGTCCGCAGGCTGTTCGGCGGCAAGGAATGCGACAGCGGACCGGGTCACGCCGCATTCCTGGTGCTGGTCAACAAGCTGAAGGATGCGGGTGGGCTCGAACTGCCGTTCCAGGCCCATGTCATGTCGTCAGGGATGCCGAATGCGTTCGCGCTTCCGGGAGGCCGTATCTACCTGCTGGAAGGGCTCCTCCAGAGGGCGAGAAGCCCCGACGAACTCGCCGGCATCCTCGCCCACGAGCTCGGCCACGTGCAGCACCGCGACGGCATGCGGCGGCTGATCCAGACCGGCGGCACCTCGTTCCTGTTCGGGCTGCTGTTCGGCGACGTCACCGGCGCGGGCGCGGTGATCTTCGTCAGCCGCTCGATGCTGGATGCATCCTATTCGCGCGACGCCGAGCGAAACGCCGACGCCTTTGCGGTCGGGGTGATGCACAAGCTCGGCCGTTCGCCGACGCCGTCCGGCGAGCTCTTGTTCCGCATCACCGGCGCGCAGACGGATAAGAGCCTGACCATTCTTTCGAGCCACCCGTTGACCGAGGAGCGCCTCGCCGAGATGAAAAAGGCGGATCGTGCCGCGACCGGCCCGGAGCTGCTGTCTGCGGCGCAATGGGCCGAACTCAAGGGCATCTGCAAGTGGCAGGCTCCAAATCTGCGCTTTGACACTTTGCCAGGTCGTACGCAGTCCCCGCAGCCGAAGTGGCCTTCGCCCGGACCCGGGGTGAACCCTGGCCAGGGCCGGGGCGACTAAGCCTATGAAACTTTAGGGAGAGACACATGAACGACATGACGGTTCCCAAGATCCCGATTTCGCCCGTACTCGCCCCCGTGGACTTTCCGCAGGCCGCCGCACCTGCGGCGCCCGCCGACAGCCGCGTTGCCTTTGCCGCTGGCCGGCCCGCGTTCCGCCGGCTGGTGCTGCGCGGCGCGTTCCTCGAGCTCGTCACCGCCGGCTTCTATCGCTTCTGGCTTGCGACCGACATGCGGCGGCATCTGTGGTCGCACACCACGGTGGAGGGCGACGCGCCGGAATATGTCGGCACCGCCAAGCAGCTCCTGGTCGGCTTTCTGTTCGCGGTCGCGATCCTGGTTCCGATCAATGGTGGCTATTTCTGGCTCGGCCTCGAGGCCGAGCGGGTGCAGGCCTTCGCCAGCGTGCCGCTGGGCCTGTTCTATTACGTGTTCCTGCAGTTTGCGATTTACCGCTCGCGCCGCTTCCGCATGACGCGGACGGTGTGGCGCGGCGTTCGCTTTTCGATGACCGGATCGGGCCTGAACTACGCCTGGCGCGTCGGGCTTTGGAGCCTGCTCGTGTTCATCAGCCTGGGCTTCGCGCTGCCGTGGCGGCAGGCGGCGCTCGAGCGCTTCAAGATGCGCTACACGTCCTATGGCAATCTGCAGGGCGGTTTCGAGGGCACCGGCAGTGGGCTGTTCAAGCAGGGCTGGTGGCTGTGGCTTGTCTGCTGGGGCCTCGTGGCGCTGCCGGTCCTGGCCATCGTGCTGAGTACCGGGTTCGAAAAGCTCGCGGCCGTGCTCATGCTGGCGTTCTGCGTGCAGGTGCTGTTGGCGCCCTTTATCTACGCTCGCTACAAGTCCATCGAGTGGCGCTGGTGGGCATCGGGCATCCGCTTCGGCGATGTACGATTCTCCTCCGATCTGCGCCCCGGCGCGTTCGTTGGCCTCTATTGGAAGGTGATCGGCTGGAGCTGCTTGCTCTTCCTTGGGCTGACGATCTGGATGAGCGCGACGTTTGGCATCGGCTTTTCGCTGGTCGGCGGTGCCGGCACGGTGGAGCAGAAGATGCTGATGCTGAGCCAGCATTGGGGCCTGATGGCCGCAGTGGCCGTGGGCTATGTCGCCTTCGTCCTGGCGTTTTGGGCGGTGATGCGGATCTATCTGATCCATGACGTTTGGCAGCGCGTCGCCCAGTCGGTGACGGTGCACAATCTCGCCGCCGCCAGCGAGGTCGCAGCCCAGCAGGGCGAGCTGGCCGGGGCGATCGGCGAAGGCCTCGCTGACAGCCTTGACGTGGTCGGGTTCTGATCGAGCACGCAGGACGAAAACAGATGGCCATCGAGCTCGCAACAGCCGAACCCGCGGCTGCTCACCGATGAAACGATGCCGGACGATCCGCCGCCGGAAAAGTTTGCGACTCCGCTGCAGGGCGTCGCTGCCGATTTTCTGCTCAACCTGATCGCCTATAACCTGATCCGCATTCCCAAACTGCTGGCCGCCTAGCTTCGCGTCGGCTCGCTATAGGGAAAGCGTCGCCACCAACCGACTGCACTCGGAACTGAACCTGACCGAACGCTTGTATGAGGAAGAAAAGCGAAGAACAAATGCGCTGCTATTCAGGTTTTCCGCGCGGCTTTTGACTGTCACTCGCCAGCGTCGCTTCAGCTATTATCGGATCGCGTCTCCACTGGTCGCGACAATGCTGGAGAGCGTCAAGGTCGTCGCCGCCATAGATGTGCCACCGCGCCGTCAGCCGCGGTCAGCAAACGACGATGCGCTCCGTTTTGCCCGAAGCTGCTACGACCACCTGGCTGGCCAGATAGGAGTTGCTGTTACCGATGCACTTGTGGCCATGGGGCACATTGTACTCACCGATGAAGGTGGTGAGGTCACGGCTTCGGGCGAGCGTTTCTTTTCCGCGTTCGGCGCCGATTTGAGGCCGCGGACTCGGCGGATCTTCTGCCAGCCGTGTCTCGACTGGAGCGAGCGTCGTTATCACCTCAAGGGACTCGTCGGAGCTCGGATTCTGGATCGTCTATTAGAGCTCGGATGGCTCAAATGTGTGTCGGGCAGCCGTGCACTCCAACTAACGCCGTCTGGAAGGGCGGGCTTGTCCGAAACCTTCCAGATCGAGATCAACAACGAGGGTGTCCCGACCGGTCGATTATCCGACCCAAGAAGGCTGACAGCCTAGGCTGGGCGAAGCGTTGTGGGTCCGTTTTTTGACCGAAGGCGGACATTTTTGGCGTTGCAATTGCCCCTCCCTGAGCACACCTGAGAGTCGTTACGATCCCCCGTGAAGTTTCGGGCGCGACTATGAGGCGGCGCGAGTTCATAACGTTTCTTGGCGGCGCGGCCGCATGGCCGTTTGCGTCGCGAGCGCAACAACAGCCAGATAGAGTTTGGCATCTGGGATTTCTGACTCCACGCTCACGCCCGGTTCCTCCTGCTCATGACGCGTTTTCCTATGCCTTCGTTCAGGGGATGAATGAACTCGGCTACAGCGAACCAAATAACCTGCGCGTTGAGTGGCGATACGCCGACGGAGACTATGCGCGCCTTTCCGGCTTCGCGGACGAACTGGTCGGGATGGGCCTAGCCGTCATCGTGACCTACGGCACGGCTGCAGCGCGTGTGCTTAAGGAGACCACCACGACAGTTCCGATTGTGGTTGCGGCTGCGGTTGATCTGGTCGGCGCGGGAATCGTTTCAAGCCTCGCGCATCCAGGAGGAAATATCACTGGCTTGTCTGTCATCGATCCAGACATCAGCGCGAAACAAGTCCAGCTGTTGAGGTCATTGTTGCCCAATCTAGCTCGCGTTGCTGTGCTGCTGAATCCTAATAATTCGGCCAATTCACTTGTGTTGGAGCATGTGGCAGCTGCCGCATCGACGGTTGGGATGGCCACAGTGCCAGTGAACGCTACGACCCCAAAATCGATCGACATTGCAATCGCCGACGCGGCTCAGCAAGACGCCAGGGCCGTGATCATCGCAGCCGATGCATTTTTTTCCGGCCAAGGCCCGCAAATTGCTGCTTCAGCGCTTCAATACCGACTGCCCACAATTAGTCCGTACCGGGATCATGTCAGCGCCGGGTGTTTGATGAGCTATGGTCAGAATGTCACGGAATTTCACCGGCGAGCGGCGACATACGTCGATAAGATATTGAAAGGTGCCAAACCTGAGAACTTGCCAGTTGAGCAGCCCAGCAAATTCGATTTGGTGATCAACGGAAAGACGGCGGCCACAATCGGTTTAACTATTCCACGAGAGCTTATTGTGAGCGCAGACGAAGTGATTGAATAAGAACAGGCCGCTTTCCGACGCAATGCGCGATGATGCGAACGATGAGTGTAAGCCAAAGGTGGCGGATGAAAAGGATATTGACCTTAGGTTTCCTGTTGCCCGGCTTGCAGCCATTATCGGCCCAACCTTTGCCGGACTATGATCTGAGTTATTATGACAGCCCGGAGTGCATAAAAGAAAAAGCTAACAGCTTTGCAAACAACACACTAATACCAAACAAATCCGACGAAGCCGTGGGCAAATCAATATGCCAGATAGCAAAAGCTGCCGGGCCGTCTTCACGCCAAGACATGGCCAAACGGTGGGACACAATTCCATCTGAGATTCGGTGGAAGTGCATCAAAGCACTAGAAAATGACCGAAATGTTGGGCGGATACGAACGATGGACTACGTCATGCTTGGCACTTGCATTGACTACTTGATGAAAAAATAAGGCTAGTGCTTGTACTCAGAAAGTCAGTCGGTGAAACACATGCGTAGAAGTCTGCTTATGACCCAAAGCGGAATTTTCAAGCGTTCGGGTCATTAGCGTTGGGCGCGATACGATGCCCCTGTCTTGGCCTAGGGGCGAAGATGCGGCGACGCGATTTCATTACATTTGGAGGTACGGCAACCGCGTGGCCGCTTGTCGCGCGTGTGCAGCAGGCCACAGTGCCGGTGATCGGTGTGATCGGTGCAGTTTACGTCCGCTTTATCCAAATCATCTCCGCTTTGCCGTACTTGACGCGCGTGTCCGGCGACAGGCGTGCGGTACTCCTTTCAAGCCGGTGAAACTGTCCGATATGTGACTCAGGAAAACCCTTTTCAAGTTCCACGGCCTCGCAACAAGCGGATCGAGACACTCGGGGCGATGTGCGTGCCATTATTGCTAAAAGCAAACCCGCAATTTGATTTCTCAATGGAAGCAAATTGCGCGAAGCGCCAACGAGGGGTGTGGTAGTGTGTCGGTGCTTAACGGTTTAAGTTTTGAATCAAGGACGGAGGACGGGGAGAGGTCACGAAAAACGAGGGAGGAACTATCGATGAAGAATAGGCCGGAGAAAATAATGCTGAGCGGTTGTCTGGCGCTCAGTCTCGTTTGGAGTTTGCAGGCAAACGCAGAAGAATTGCGCATCGGATTCGTTTCTCCAATTACGGGAATCTTTGCCCAAATCGGCAAGGATATGGTTGACGGCTTCCAACTTTATCTCGACGAGCACGGCGGCAAGCTGGGTGGTGCCGACGTCAAGTTCATTGTCGAGGACTCCATTGGAAAGCCGGACGCTGCAGTCACAAAGGCCAAGAAACTGGTGCTACAAGACAACGTGCAAATGTTGGTCGGTGGCCTGCTGGCCTCGACTGGCTACGCTCTGGCGCCAGTGAGTACCAGCGAAAAGGTTCTGTATATCTCCTCTATCTCGGCGGCAGACGACCTGACCCAGCGTCAGCTCAGTAACTTCCCGTATTTCATCCGCACTGGTTGGAGCTCTTCGCAGCCGACGCACGCAATCGGTAAATGGGCCTGCGAGCAGGGATACAAGAAGGTGGTCTCGATAGCTGCTGACTATGCTTTCGGTTACGAACAGCAAGGTGGCTTTCAGAAGGCGTTCGAGGACTGCGGCGGCAAGGTCATTCAGAAAATCTGGCCGCCGATCGGTACCAAGGACTTCGGGCCGTATATTCCGACGATCAAAGGGGACGCCGATGCCATCTTTTCGTTGATGGTTGGACCGATGGCCCTGCAATTCCCGAAGCAGCTGCGAGCCTCGGGCTACAAGAAGCCCATCATTGGCGGCGGCACAAGCTATGACGAATTCGTGCTGCCGTTCATGGGCGATGAAGTCATTGGTGACGTGTCGTCGCTGCAATATAGCGCCGCGTTAGAGACACCAAAAAACGAGACCTTCGTAAAGGCTTATCGTGCGAAATACGGCAAAGTGCCGTCCTACTATTCAGAAAGCAACTACACGACCGCAGAGATGATCGACGAGGCGATCAAGAAGTCCGGCGGCAAATATCCGGGCGCCGAAGAGTTCATCAAAACGATGTTGGCTCTTAAGATCGATGCCGTGCGAGGGCCAGTCAGTTTCGACGACATGCGCAATCCAGTGCAGAACATCTACATAAAGAAGGTGGAGAAGAAAAAGATGTTCGGTTACGACAAAGACGAGCTTTGGAATACCGTGATCAAAACCTATCCTGACGTCAGCCAATTCTGGACCTATGGAAAGGAAGCTTTTTTGAAACAGCCGGTTTACAGCCGCGAATTTCCACCTTGCAAATACTGCGAATGATGGCGGTATGAAGATCGAAACATCTAGATGCGCGTGAGTTGACGGGGTGATCGAGTGACACTGGCCAATGTCTGCTTTTGACCCAGCGGACATGGTCACTGCTGAAATGGGTGCTACAAAATTGTCGTGTCGGATGCGCTGTTTTGGTTTGCCTCTTTATAGCGCAATCGCACACGAAGCCTCAGCCTTATGGTTGGGGCTTCTGCTTGTCAGTCCTGAGAACATGCACCAACATCTGGTGTTCATTTAGAGCGGAACCGGTTATGCCGCCTGACGAACAACAAAGCGCGTTAGAACGAGTTTCGAACTTCTGGATAACGAGATTGCGAAGACGACCTGGGAATAAAAAAGAGCATTACCGTAAGCGTCACGCTCACTCGCATTAATGCGGCCGTCCGATTTTGCCTTAGCGGAAATGCCTTTTTGCACCGCATTTGTCTGCTTTTTTCTCCGCGAGGGTGCGACGTTGTTGTTGTACGAGCATTCAAACGAGGAAGGAGTTAGTTTATGAGCCGTCCACCGCTGCCTCCCTTTACCGCGGAAACCGCGGCGCAAAAGGCCCGTCTTGCCGAGGACGCTTGGAATACCCGCGACCCCGCTCGCGTAGCACTCGCCTATACCACCGACAGCATTTGGCGAAACCGCGCGGAATTCATTCATGGGCGCGAGGAAATCGAGGCGTTTCTCACCCGCAAATGGAATCGCGAGCTCGATTATCGGCTGATTAAGGAAGTTTGGACATTCCGCGACAGCCGGATCGCCGTGCGCTTTGCCTATGAATGGCACGATGATTCCGGTCACTGGTTTCGCAGCTACGGAAACGAGAATTGGGAGTTCAACACGGAAGGCCTGATGCGACGGCGGATCGCCAGCATCAATGATCTCCCGATCAAAGAAAGTGATCGCAAATACCACTGGCCACTTGGTCGCCGTCCTGATGATCACCCCTCACTAGGCGACCTTGGCCTTTAGCAAGGGAGCCGCGAAGCATGGGCCACCGCTTTTCCAGCCCGGGACCGGCGGCGTGGTTCAATAGCGACCCGAAAAGAAAGGAGAATATCGACAGAAATGGCGCGGTTCGCTTGCGTACCCGTAGGCGTTAAATCCCGATGAAGGTATTTCTTCAAACCGCTCGCCCGATTTCATTGCACTTCTGAGAGCCTTTTTCGCCATTAGCGGACATTTCTGACGGGAACCTTTCGTTTGGGGCTGCATCCAATTGCCCGTCGCCACTCCAGGCACGCACGCGCGCAAAGCGGATGAGGACATAGCTGATGACTTCAAATGTACATTCTCTTGAAACGATTAAGCGCCCGCAAACAATCGCGAACCGGCCAGGTCAGGCTGAAGTCGAGGCGGCATTTCGAACCATTATTCAGTGGACGGGCGATGATCCTGATCGCAACGGTCTAATAGAGACGCCCGCGCGTATGGTGCGCGCATTTCAAGAGTTTTTCGTCGGTTATAGCCAAAACCCCACCGAGCTTTTGCAGAAAACCTTCAAGGAAACCGAAGGGTATGACGAAATGATCACACTGCGTGGTATTCGATTCGAGAGCCATTGCGAACATCACATGGCGCCAATCGTTGGCCAAGCTTGGGTGGCGTATGTTCCAAGTGGCCGAGTGGTTGGTATTAGCAAGCTTGCCCGCGTTGTCGAGGCGTATGCGAAGCGCCTTCAGATTCAAGAAAAGATGACTGCTCAAATTGCAAACACAATCAATGATGTCCTTAAACCGCAAGGCGTGGGAGTCATTATCAAAGCATCACACCATTGCATGTCCACGCGCGGAGTACATAAGACGGATTCGGATTTAGTTACCAGCCGCATGTTAGGCTGTTTTCGCGACAATCCGCTGACCAGGCAAGAATTCCTCAGCATGGCTGTTTGAACCAGCCACTGTCACTTTGTATAGGCTCTGCCTCCGTCCTCGACCCAAAGCGGACTTGGCTATTGCGGATTTTAAAGGGCTAATCAGACTGACCTCGATGTTTCGAGGAACCTTTATGCCGGTACTGCATCTGATGGATTGAAACCGAGGACTCAGCCCGTGCCGATGACGCAGGCCCACACTGAAACACTGACCGATGAAGATCTGGTGAACCTGGCGCGTGCGCGCGACGAGGCCGCTGTTCGCGCCATCACAACGCGATACAATCGCCGCCTGTTCCGCATAGCACGCAGCATCCTACGCAATGACGCGGAAGCCGAAGACGTAGTGCAGGAAACCTACGTCCGTGCGTTTACGGGCCTGGATATGTTCCGGGGCGATGCAGCGTTTGGCACCTGGATCACGCGGATCGCCATGAACGAGGCTTTGGGCCGCCTGCGGCGACTGCGTCCGACCGTGGAATGGGAAACTTATGGTGCTAACCGCAATCAGGCCGAGATCATCCACTTTCCGGCCTCGGCAGTTAGTAACGATCCGGAGAAGACAATGGCGCAAAGCGAAGTGCGAGCGGTACTCGAACAGGCAATCGACGAACTTCCCGATGCCTTCCGCGCTGTCTTTGTTGCGCGCATCGTCGAAGGAATGAGCGTTGAGGAGACGGCCGATCTCTTTGGGCTGCAACCCGCGACCGTGAAGACGCGGTTGCATCGCGCGCGCCTTTTGCTGCGTGAGGAACTCGACAAACAACTCGGCCCCGCACTCACGAGCAGTTTTCCGTTCGATGGCCAGCGCTGCGACCGCATGACAGAGAGCGTGGTTCGTCGCATTTGCTTCAGTTGATTTCCGGAAACCTCGGCAAGCGAGTTGGGCGGAAGCGGAATATGGCTGCGACTCAGGTCCTATCATGGCTCGGATCGACGGAAAAACAGCGTTTGTCTTCACCGGCGGCGGAAGTCTCGGCGCGATTCAGGTCGGTATGTTGCGAGTGCTGCTAGCTGCCGGCGTACACCCCGACTTCGTGGTCGGCGCGTCGGTCGGTGCGATCAATGCGAGCTACTTCGCAAGCGTCCCAACGCTCGAAGGAGTAGCTACATTGGAGCGAATTTGGATGGGCCTACGTCGCTCGGACATTTTTCCACTCACTTTAGCGAGTGCAATTGGCTTGCTCAGACATCCTGGGAACTTGGTCGATCCGAACGGACTACGAAATGTAATCGAGGAAAACTTGCCGTTCGCGCGACTCGAAAATACGCAAATCCCCCTTCATATTATGGCGACCAACTTGCAGGGGTTGAGCGTGCGCCTTTCCACTGGCCCGGCAATCGAAGCAATTTTAGCGAGCACTGCGATCCCAGGCATTTTTCCACCCGTAGAAATCGACGGCGACCCGCTGATAGATGGAGCCGTCGCAGCTAATACTCCGCTGCGGCTCGCGCTGGAGCTTGGCGCCTCGCGGGTCATCATACTTCCAACTGGTTACGCCTGTGCCCTGAAGGAGCCGCCGAAGAGCGCCGTGGGGAAAGCGTTGCACGCGGTTACCCTAATGATCGCCTGGCAGCTTATGCACGAACTTGAGCGTATTCCTGCGGATGTCCAGGTGCATCTTGTGCCGGCGCTTTGCCCACTCGCTGTGTCCCCGTTCGACTTCTCATCGTCGCGAGAACTCATCGAACGGGCAGCTCGATCGTCGCAGAAATGGATTGAAGATGGCGGCCTGACGCGACCGGCGCAGCCCGAAGAACTCGCACCGCATCGGCATTGATGTGCTTGTGCTGCGCATGTCCGCTTTTTGGGACTAAGCGGATCAGCTTGTGCACTGCAAATGTCTGCTTTTGAGCCAAAGCGGAAATTCGACAGCCTCTCCTAACGTCCTTTCGCTTAACTCACACCTACCCCTTCAAGCAGCTAATTTGAGCCGATAAGATGCCGTGTCCGAGCCTCGGAGAGAGGCATGAGGCGGCGCGATTTCATTACTTTTCTAGGCGGTGCGACGGTCGCGTGGCCGCTCGCCGTACGTGCGCAGCAGCTGGCGATGCCAGTTGTCGGCTTTGTCAATGCCGGATCATCCGATGCGCCCCTAGCCGCCGCTTTTCGCAACGGCCTTAACGAAGCCGGCTACGTCGAGGGCCAGAACGTAACGGTGGAGTACCATTGGCTGGATGGGCAATTCGATCGCCTTCCGGTGCTCATGGCTGACCTGGTGCGTCGTCGCATCGCCGTTATCGCCACGCCAGCCGGCAACCTTGCTGCGCTTGCAGCCAAAGCTGCGACCACAGAGATCCCGGTTGTCTTCGGCGTCGGCGAAGATCCGGTCAAACTCGGTCTTGTCGCCAGCCTCGCCCGCCGGGCGGAAACCTGACGGGGATCAACTTTTTCGCGAATGACTTGGCAGCGAAGTGGCTGGCACTTCTGCACGAGTTGGTGCCCAAGGCTGTTCGGATTGCCGTGCTGGTCAATCCGGCCAATATCCCGGCTACCGAGAGCACGCTACGAGACATACCGAACGCCGCCCGCGCCATCGGACTAGAAATTCAGGTCCTCAACGCCAGCACCAAGAGCGAGATCGAGACGGCCTTCGCCACCCTCGTGCGTGACCGCGCCGACGCCCTCTACGTCGCCGGCGACACATTCTTCACCAGCCGGCGCGTCCAATTTGCGACGCTCGCGGCGCGCTATGGGATTCCTGCGTCTTATGCCTCTCGTGAGGCTGTCGAAGTCGGCGGGCTAATGACCTACGCAGCCGATCGTCCGGATATGTATCATCGAGTCGGCGCTTACACCGGTCTAATCCTCAAGGGCGCCAAGCCTAGCGACCTGCCGGTCTTGCAATCGACCAAATTCGAGTTCGTCATCAACCTGCAAACGGCTAGGGCGCTCGGCCTCGACGTATCATTACAACTCCAGCAACGCGCTGATGAGGTGATCGACTAAGCCTTCGCGATGTCCGCTATTGGCCCATAGCGGACATGGGGTAGTGCACCACATATGTCTGCTTATGACCCAAAGCGACATTTCACTCGTCGTAACATTGGCATAAGCTTTTCGGTTGCCGGTTATTGCAAGCCAACCGCAAAGACCGGAGGGAACGACAATGTCGAACGATAGCCAGCCATTTTCTAAGCGAATATCGCGCCGCGGTGTGCTTGGCACAGCGGCCGCATTTGCCGCAGCGCCCGCGTTTGCTGATGTGTGCCCTATTGGCCCGCCCGCTCACGAAAAGGGACCGCGCGTGTGGATGGACATGGACCAGATCGAGCTCGATGCAGCTTACGATCAAAGTTTTTATGCGCCTCTCGCGGGCCAGATTCTTAAGCGTTACGCCTCCCGCAGCAAGGAAGCGCGTGCCCGTCTGGGTGATCCGAAACGATTTACTTATGGATCGACACTGGTTGAGGTGCTTGATTTATATCCGGCGAAAAAATCCAACGCGCCGATTTTTGTATTCATACATGGAGGTGCCTGGCTGGGGGGAGAATCAAAAAATTACGGTTATCCGGCCGAACTATTCGTCAATGCTGGCGCGAATTACATCGCACTGGACTTTATTGCCGTGGAGCCAGCGAACGGCGACATCAGTGTTATGGCTGATCAGGTGAGACGTGGCATTGCGTGGACTTACAAAAATGCTGCAAGTTTCGGGGGCGATGCGAACCGACTTTACATCGGTGGCCATTCATCTGGCGGGCATCTTTGCGGTGTTGCACTGGTGACAGATTGGCAAAAGGATTTTGGCATTCCGGCAAACGCCGTTAAGGGCGGGCTTTGCATGAGCGGGATGTATGACATGAAGCCGGTTCGGCTTTCAAAACGGAGCTCCTACGTCAAGTTTACCGACGCCATGGAACAGTCGATGAGCTCGCAACGACAACTCGACAAACTGCAGGCTCCGATCATCGTAACTTATGGCACCAATGAAACACCTGAATTTCAACGTCAGAACCGCGATTTTGCCGCGGCAGTAAAGGCCGCCGGCAAGTCAGTCGAGCTCATTGAAGCGCCGGACTATAACCATTTTGAAATGTGCGAGAGCCTTTGCGATCCATACGGCCCTAACGGCCGTGCGGCACTCAAACTAATGAAGCTTGCCTAGCTTCCTAATTTAGCCCGCAAGGTCGCCAACGCCTCATGTCCGCTATTGGCCCAACAGACATCCGCTTGTGCACCGCCAATGTCCGCCGCCTTCAGGGGTAAAGCGGACATGGCCTAGTGCACTGCACATATCTGCTTTTGACCCAAAGCGGACATCACTAGTTGCACTGCAATCTGCTTTTGACTCAAAGCGGGGGCCGCACCCTTACGGTTTCTTTCCGACCTGCTATGCTGCAACTACAAATGGCAGCGTGCTGGCCTCAAGACAGCAACATGCGCCGTCGAGATTTCATCTTATTAGCAATTAATCGGATCGGCGCTCGCGTGCCCGCATTTGGCACGCAGCAAAAAACGGACGAAGGCACTCGGCATAACAGTCCTGCCCACGCTGCTCGCGCAGGTCAACGAGGTGATTGAATAGGGTTGAGTTTTGCCTCAATCGGCGTCGGTGCTGGTCGTCGGCGAGCTCTCACGTGAGACGAAGGAGGCAATGGACATGAAAACGATTCTGGTTCCAATGGAAAACTCTGAGGCCATGCAGCCGGCATTGGAGACCGCGCTGTTATTGGGACGACGAAACAACGCCTACATAGAGGGATTTGCACTACGCTGGCCGATCGTCCTTGCAGGACTCGAAATGATGGGAGGACTGGCGCTCGACAGCCTCGAACGGGATAACCTCGAAGAGGAAAAGAGAGCACGGCAGCTTTTCGAAGCTTTCATGCGGAAACATGACGTGCCGCGGTCAACTGACACGACAGAGTCCCTGTCATTCGGTTGGTTAGACGATGCGTCACCGGAGGGGGATTTCATCGGTCGCTATGGCCGCGTTTTTGATGTGATAGTGATGAACCGGCGCAATGAGAAGTCGACCCCCCTGCATGATGGTGCGATTGAATCTGTCTTGTTCGAAAGCGGTCGACCGATACTGCTGTCTCCGCCGTCGCCACCGAACCAGATCGCCACCAACATATTGATCGCATGGAACTGCAGCACAGAACAGGCACGAGCCATTGCTTTTGCGATGCCGCTTCTGCACCGAGCCGATCGCGTCACGGTCTTGACGGTCATTGGTGGAACGGGAGTGCCGGGACCGTCGGCTGAGCAATTGATCCAATACTTGCAGCGCAATGGGATTGTCGCGGAGCCGAAGAGAGTAGAGCTTGATGGCAGAAACACGGGTGAGGCCATCCTGGCGGCAGCGCAATCATCGGGCTGCGACCTGTTGATTAAGGGTGCCTACACGCAAAGTCGACTAAGACAGATGATATTCGGCGGGGCGACCCAGCACATTATGGCGAAGGCTACCATGCCCGTCTTGCTGGCGAATTGATGCAGCTGGCATTTGCGCGCGGATCTGTGATCGAAAAGATAATAAACGCATTCGCTTTTGACCGTCAGCGGACATCTGGGCGAGTTTAAGCTTGGAGAAGACACATGAACTACGAAGCGATCAACTTCGGTAAGTCATGGGAAGTGCTGGCAGTTCACGCTGCCGTCTGCGCGAACATCCAAGCTCCATATCCCACGACCCGGTCGCGAACGCCTGCCGTGTCTCCGGAGTTGCATAACGCAAGTTGCTGAGGCTGCAAACCACGTCGCCCCGTTTCTAGCAACAGACCAGCTACAGCCCGGCTCCCGCAGGCCTGATGGGGGCCCAGACTGGCCCAGTCGCCATGCTCGATCGCCGCAGCAGTCGCGGCATCCATGCGCCGCGCAGTTTCGTAGTCGTGATAATGCGATAAATCCGAGCTGACCACGATTAGCGTCTCCCGACCGTCCCACAACTGGAGCAGCACTCGTGCTATCTCTTTCGGCGTCGCATCACCGACTAGAAGCGGTACCACCCGAAAAGATGTAAGGAGAATTTGGAGGAACGGCAACTCAACTTCGAGAGCGTGCTCGGGAGCATGAGCGGGGTCGTCCTGAATGACAAAAGGCAAGTCGGCAATCGCGTTCAAGGCGCGCTTATCCACCGGCACGCGTCCAAGGGGCGTTTCGAACGCGTCGACCGTCGGAGCTGCTATGCCACGCACATGAACATAATGCGCCGGACCGATGAGCACGACACGCGTGATCATCTGCGCACCATTGCGAAGCGTCGCAAAGGCTGCCGCGGCGGTCGCGCCAGAATAAACATAGCCGGCATGCGGCGCGATGAGCGCTTTAGGAATGTTTTTGATGGGCATTGCGATGCCGGCGAGAAGATCCGACACCTGCTTCCGCAGGCGGTCGGCGTTACCAAGATAAAACTGGCCCGCTACTGCCGCTGGCCGTACCACCATGGTTCGAATCCGCTACATATCGCTGAGCACCAATTGGTGTTAGGATTCCAAAAATAGGTCGGTTGCAAGATGAATCAAGCTGTTCATGGCAAACCGGGGCGCTACTGGCATGTCCTGGGGGACGGCCGAATCCAGTGCGACGTCTGTCCCCGGTTTTGTAAGCTGCATGATGGACAACGTGGCCTTTGCTTCGTGCGCGCCAGGCAGGGCGACCAGATGGTGCTCACGACTTATGGCCGCTCATCAGGCTTTTGTGTCGATCCAATCGAAAAAAAGCCACTCAATCATTTCTTGCCCGGCACTCCGGTCCTGTCATTTGGCACCGCCGGATGCAATCTGACCTGCAAGTTCTGTCAGAACTGGGACATCTCAAAAGCCGAGACCCTTGACCGGATCCAGGATGTTGCGTCACCCGAGGCGATTGCAGAAGCGGCGGTGCGAAGCGGTTGCCGGTCCGTTGCATTTACTTACAACGACCCTGTGATCTTTCTGGAATATGCAATTGACGTGGCGCAGGCCTGCCATGAGCGGGGGATCAAGACGGTGGCGGTGAGCGCAGGCTACATCTCGCCGGAGCCGCGGGCGGAATTCTTTCGGCACATGGATGCCGCCAACATCGACCTCAAAGGCTTCACCGAGGGTTTCTACAAGAGACTCTGTTCGGGCAAGCTGACGGCCGTTCTTGAGACGCTTAAGTACCTCAAGCACGAGACCACTGTCTGGTTAGAGATCACCACCCTGCTTATCCCCGGCGAGAACGATTCAGCCAACGAAATCGACGCGCAGAGTGCCTGGCTGATGGACCATCTTGGTCCCGATGTGCCTTTGCACTTCACGGCCTTCCATCCGGATTGGAAAATGAGGGATGTTCCGCCGACACTACCGGAGACGTTGAAGCGGGCACGCAAGATAGCCATGAATGCAGGCCTTTATTACGTCTTTACAGGGAATGTTCACGACCCCGCAGGTCAGGCTACTTACTGTTCTGGATGTGGTGCCGTGTTGATTGGTCGCGATTGGTACGACATGACCGCTTGGAATCTGTCCGCAGACGAGCGGTGCGTTAAATGTGGTGCGCACTGCCACGGCGTGTTTGAATCCCAGGCCGGCCGGTGGGGCCGACGCCGGCAGCCTTTGACGATTCGCGGATCCGAACAAGAGTCGGTGGGGGTGTAAGCGACGCGCTTGGGCTTAGGTCGACGCGAGCTCGCGACCGCGAAATCATGCAGACGATGTCCGCTTTCGGATGTGAAGCGGACATGGCTTATTGCGCCGCACATGTCTGCTTTTGACCCAAAGCGGATATTGAGAGTGGCTTCAGACCACCCCTTCTAAGGTGCTAGTTTTAGCCGGTACGATGCACCGTGCCGTCAGAAGTAAAAAACCAGCTTCAATAATCCTTGATAGAAAATTTGTCGAAAAAAGGAGTCTGTTGGTAGGTGGTTGGCCGCGTCTCCGGGTTGTTTGGGGGCGGCGCTTCGGCCCGGGCCTTCTTGGCTGATGCTTCGACCCGCATCTTTTTTGGTGGCGCTTCTGCTCGCGCCGCCCGCGCCTCGTCGGGGATCGTCCTTTTATGCTCAGGCTCTGGTTTTGGCTGAGCAGCCCGCGCCTCGCCGGGGATCGTCGCTAAATGCTCAGGCTCCGATTTGGGCTGAGCAGCAAGTACGGCTTGCGAAGTCATGTCGGGCGCGGGTGCTGGCGTATAGGTGCGCGTTCTTCTTGCGTTGTGGTACTGGGGCTCTGGCAGGCCAATGCGTTGGCTGGTGACTATCGCAGGTGAACTGCTGTTCTCTAGCTCCGCATCTGCAACGAATAACAGTGCAGTTAGAACTAACTCTGCCACTCCAAGAAACGCGAGAGCTGGCATCGCCATTCCTGCTGGATGATTTCAGCCCTCTGTCCAAAAGGCTAAGTCTGGCCGTCGTGCGGTGTCGAGTTACGATGGTGTGAGAGCTGTTCAATTGGTTTTGATATTAGACGAAGGACGGGACTTTGTTCGGTATTCCATTAGTCGCAGCCAACAAATCGAACTATTTTGACGGCTGCGGCGGCAACGGACCGGATTTAAAAACGTGAGCCGTTTCAGCGCGTAGGCCCACGGAACCCGCTTATCAACGCCTTTTGATGTTCCCTTTCGGAAACAACTCTGCGCCTAACAATTCACACCACATGTCGAGTAATCGGAAAACCAATGAGTGGAACTTATTGAAAGACGAGTTTGACGCCTTGGTGCATAACGAAGGCGCGCACGAGGACAATTTTGAACGGTTTTTTGATGAGGGAATTTATCGTCGTTTTGGCGAGTTGATAGCCGGACCAACGTGGCACAACCCGACCTACGGCGCCAGGCGATAGAGCGAAGCCTCTAAGCGTTGGCCGACTCAACAACCGAGTGCGTCTCAAAAGGGACCTGAGCATCCAACGGTCGTTGGCGGCAAGTATGTTCCCTCCCGTTCAAGTACTTCGTCTGTAGTCGGAAGAATATCCACGTCTCGCGTGGACCGCTTTTTAGGCTTGGTTTTCCTCGTTTAGTCTTTGCCTTTTTGGCCTTTCGGTTATCGGCCATGCGATTAGCCCTACGTTCATTCCACCGGGCGCGTTTCATAGTCTCGCCGCGGGAGTCACGCAACACGATCAAACCGATATAACAACGAGAAGTGGGGCTGCCATGGGGGACACATGACAGCCCCGGACTCATTCCCGTGAAGGACAGCTCGTCGCGCACATCGAGCTCGCCTGATTAGGCCTGTCATGTGTGCTTTTGGAGCGAAAGCGTTTGCACCGCACATGTCGGCTTTTGACCCAAAACGGACATTCCAATCGACTGCTTCTGATGCACAGCTAAACATGTGCAGACTCTCGTCAAGCGGACAAGCCATCTGGCAGATTAAATTGGTCTTTGCTCGGGCGGTCGCTTCGGCGAACCTGCGGCAGTGCAAAGACCGCACGGCTCCTTTATTTTTTCGTACCGGTATTTAGCTGCCCACGAGTCAACTCAGACTACCGCTAGCTTTTTGCTCGGGTTGTTTGGGGTGCTCAAGTGGCTCATCCGTTGTCCGATTTCTCTCAGTTTCCATCTCTGAGCGATCAGCGTCGCACCTCAAAGACGGAGCTGGCCATTAGTGTGAAGCCTGCCGAGCTAAGCGTACCTAAACCGGATGCAGCGCCGCAACCGACGCCCGTCAATCAGACCACGCTGGTGCCGTCCGCAAAAAATTTTGAGTTAATGAGGCAGCTCGAAGCCCTGGCGAACGAGGTCGCACTCGTCAGCCGAGGCCACTCATCCAATCAGCGCATCGAGGTTCAGCAAGGATCTAAACTTTCTGACGGGCCACAGCGAGTAGAGCCATCGATCCGCTTGTCTCGTCGCGATCATTTGATGAGCGACAATCGCTCATTTGGCGGGCGAACAAAGCTGACTCTAGTTGGCTTTTTAACAGCGATTTGCGATTGGTTGGCGAGCTATCAGCCGTCATTTCGCAGGCAGTCCGCCACGCTGTCTGGCTTTTTCACGGCGACCCGTGATCGATTGGCTAGCCATATATCGTCATTTGGCAGGCGAAGATCCGCCATTCTGGCCAGCTTTTTCATAGCGGCTCTGATCGGTGTCTCAGCCGCGGTTGTCTGGCAATCTCAGCCAGTTTCGACCGCGAAGTCGCCGAATGACATCGCCGTTGCCGAAAAACAATCCGGCGTTACGCCGGTCGTTGGGTTGCCGCTGCAAAGCGCGCCACCAGCGCCTATCACTCCGACTGCACCAGCGCCCGCCGGGCCCGGAGCCGCCGCGCAAGAACAGCTGGCTGCCAAGCAAGAACAGATTGACCAGAACATTGCAAAACCACAGGCGGTCAAGCGGGACATCAAGCACGCCCGGGAAACGGTTCGCTTGAATGGCTATTCGGCTGGAACTATTGTGATCAAGACGAATGAGCGCCACCTTTACTACGTAACAGGCGAGGGCCAAGCGATCCGTTATCGGGTTGGAGTCGGAAAAGCAGGCATGGCCTGGACCGGACAGTCATCTATCGACGGCAAATATATCAGTCCCGCCTGGCAGGCCCCCGAATCGATCAGGAAAGACTATTCACGGCTGCCGCCGGTCATTCCGGGCGGCAGCCCGTCGAATCCGATGGGTGCAGCAGCGCTGACACTTAGCGGCGGCGGTCAATACGCCATCCACGGCACGAACAATCCGGGATCGATCGGCGGGTTCGTCTCGCACGGATGTATTCGCATGTACAACCAAGACATTATGGACCTGTATGCACGCGTGAGCGTGGGTACTAAGGTTGTTGTCTTGCGGTGAATGTGGCGTCCGCAACCGGTAGCCATCGTGCTTTAATTCACTGCAGGCTCGGCGATTTGCCCTTCGCTCCTTCAAGCCGCTTGAAACATTTCGCCACCGTCGCGGTACCGCGTGTTCCATATATCGACGAGGTGATCGAGTAAATCGCGGAATATCCGCTATTGGCCCTTAGCGGATTTGGTTTTGCGCTGCACAGGTCTGCTTTTGACCCAAAGCGGACATCCCAAGTCGCACCGCATATGTCCGCTGTTGGCGGTAAAGCGGACATGGTGATTGGGGTCAATAACGGCATTTATCGGAAGCAAACTAAACTGCTAGGTTTTGTCAGCCTGCACCTAATTCTCGGCGCACAATCTTGGCGCCTTCCACCATCGCCAGCATTTTGCCGAAGGCCACCTCGCGCGGCAAATATTTGAGACCGCAGTCAGGTGCTACCACAATGCGTTCTGCCGGTATGTACGGCAATGCCCGGCGAATGCGTGCCGCGACCGTTTCCGGCGTTTCAACGTTTATGTCAGAGAGGTTGAGCGACCCAAGAATGATGGTCTTGCCAGGCAGCTTCTCTAGGACCGAGCAATCAAGGTTGGACTGCGCCGTTTCGATTGAAATTTGTTGTACCGACGATCCGGCCAACTCCGGCAAGAACGAATACGCGCTTGGCCGCTGGTGGATGATAGCGGCATAGCCAAAGCAGATATGGATCGCAGTTGTGCCCTTTACGCCATCGAGCGCAGCTTCTAAACCACGCAGCCCGTATCTACGTGCCTTCTCAGGCCGGGCTTGCATATACGGCTCGTCGATCTGAACGATGTCAGCGCCGGCGGCGAAGAGGTCCTTGATTTCGGCGTTCACGGCGATCGCGTAGTCGATGACCATCTCGAATTCATCTTTATAGAAATCGTTCTGTGCCTGCTGGCACATTGTGAACGGACCTGGCACCGTAATTTTGATAATGCCGTCGGTGTTGGCCCGCAGGAATTGCACATCGCGAAGCTCGACGGGTTGTTTGCGTCGAATCTTTCCGACGATCCGCGGCACCGGATTCGGGTGGCCGGACCGATCGAGGGCAGTGCCCGGATTTTCGATGTCAACTCCTTCGAGCGCAGTAGCAAATCGGTTCGAATAGCTTTCGCGGCGCTGTTCGCCATCAGTAATAATGTCGAGCCCGGCCCGCTCCTGATCGCGAATAGCGATCAGCGTGGCATCGTCCTGCGCCTGCTCGAGGTATTCAGGAGCCACCCGCCACAGCTCCTTGGCGCGCACGCGCGGCGGAAATCGACCAGCCAATTTCTCGCGGTCGATTAGCCAGTCCGGTTGGGCATACGAGCCAACCAACGAGGTCGGTAACAGCACGTTGCTCATCTCGGCCGATTTTTATGTTTATCGTGGAAGACGACTTTACTTCGTCTTGACGATGCAGCCGATCACCAAAATTAGATAACCCGCGACACCTACCCAGCCTGCATACGGGCCCAGATACGGAAGATGTCCAAACCTAGATACGATCGCGAGCAGAACCAGTACCACCGAAAGCCAAAACGTCCACGCCGACGGTGTGTGCAATGGCATGATAATCCCCCATCAATAATACGGCCTCTTCACTTTTGGGTTCGACTGCCAACCGAAAAGACCCAATTCACGATAGCATTATCCGCTACTATTGAAACCACTCACTACCGCACTGCAATAGCTCACCGCCATGTCCGCTTTGGGTCAAAAGCGGTCATATGCAGTGCACCAGCTCATGTCCGCTTTACCCCCGAAAGCGGTCGTGAGCGCGACTAAATTTGGCATATCGGGGTATGGGCAGAGTTTAGTATGTTACCGATCTGGCTGATCACGGCCTTACCGCTTTGGCTCGTCATCTTCATCATTCTCTACGCGATCGCGGCTCTGTATGTCGCCGTTAGGTATCGAGAGGTGCGGAAATTCCTCGCCGGGGCATTCTTTGTCAGCTCGGGCGTACTTTCGTATCTGTGGCAGACCGGCACATCAATTCCCATTGTGCTGCCATACGCTGGAACCATTTCTATTGAGACACCCGATATCAGCGGCCAGCGCGCCATCGTTCATTTCATTTTGTTCTTACTGTGCCTGTATTTCGGCTTTTTCAGCAAACCGAATGAGGCTGCAAACTAAAATCGCGACAGCCCCGCCTCCCGCTCAAGGTCGCGATGTGGAACGGCATTTCCGCTTTACTCCCGAAAGCGGACAGGTGCGGTGCAACTAGAGATGTCTGCTTTGGCCAATAGCGGACTCATGCACCGCAGCAAACAGTATCTTTATTCGTGTCACACGCTTAGGCATTTCAGGCCGCTTTGGGTCACAGGGCACGCTGCTTGGCGTCATTGGAATCGGCAGCTAATCGACCACGCGACGAACGAGCTCTTCTGGCTTTGGCTGTGCCTTTCTCGCTCGAAGCGATGGGCGTCTGTTTGAGCGCATCGAGCTGGGCATTGAGTTCGATAAGCTCCACTTTCAGCGCGTCGCGCTCAATTTTTAGCCGATTGATTACACCGGCTCTTTTGTCCAGCTCGACAACCCGGTCCGTATTCTGGTGCTTAAGTTGCTCGAGGCTCTTCTCGATGCGACATGTGGATGTGGCAAATTCCGCGCGCAGCGAGTTCTTGTCGGCTTTAAGCGCTTCGAGGTCAGCGTTGGTCTCGGCAAGCTCCACTTTCAGCGCGTCGCGGTCGATTTTTAGGCGATTGATTACATCGGCCCTCTTGCCCAGCTCGACAAGCTGGTCGGCACTCTTGTGCTTCAGTTGCTCAAGCCTCTTCTCGAAGCGACATGTGGACATAGCGAATTCCGCGCGCAGCAAATCCTGTTTGGCTTCGATTTCCTCCATCGACTGCGGGAGTGCCGCTCGTAGGCGGGATCTGGTCAGCCGCACGGCGCGGGTGTGAACACTGGGAATGACAGCCACTAAGGTGAGGGCTGCAAATAGAAAACCGACCCCCATGTACATTAGCGATTCGATCATTTGAGTGAACCCGTCCGCTTCCTCACAAAAAACGAGGCGCGTGCATCAACGTGGTGCGGAAATCGTATAAATTGTGGTCACCATTTCCCAATTGGACCGTAGTCCAACACGACAACACGTCTGTGTGAGGTCGTGCTTGATTTATTTAGATACCGGACAAGTCTGGCTGTCCGCTTTACCTCCGAAAGCGGACATTTGCAGTGCAATAGCGCATGTCTGCTCGCGCCGCGGTTAGTTCCTGCTCTCTTTGCTCGCTCTCTTTGCGCGCCCGCGCTACTCGGTGACCGGGCAACCTCCTTGAACCCGTCCATCGGGGAAAGTGACGGCCAGCGCATGTCTGTTTTCGGTACGTCACAAGCAATAACGCTCATGACACAGCTGCACGGTATGTCGTACGCATTAGTTAGTGCCTGACAGGCCCAACTCTCGAACCCACGGGGATGTGGAAATCGCCACCGAGGCATTGTTCCGTCGGTATACTGGCGGCTGCGTGCGGGTGACACGCTTCTTCGTGGGTGGGGCCTCAGCCCTCGCCTCAAGCGCCGCACTCCTATGCCGCTCTGCCGTTTGCTTTTGATGCGTTGTCGCGCTGCGATCCTCGGGTGGAGAAGCGGCCTCGACTTTCGCCCGAACTTCAGGCAACGGCTGCGCCGACTGAGCAGCGAACATCAGTTGTGACGTCATGTCGGGCGCAGGTGCTGGGGCGGCGACGCGGCCACGGTTCGTGAGGGGAAGGTAGCCGCTATGCGAGATCTTTGGCACGCCGGAGCGGTCGACGGCGACCAGTGAAATCACCACCAAACCTACCAATGCAAGAAAAGCGAGAACTGGCATCGCCAAATCAGTCTGCACCTTCCCAAATGCAGACTGACATTCGCAGGCGCTGACGCCCATTGACCATGTGTAAGAGCTGCATATCAAAAAGGGATCTGGTACTTATACCAAGGATTTGGAACGGTGGTTATTCACAGGCATCCAAATAGCTTTGTTGGACCTTGGGGTGCGTAGCGACGTACAGTGATTTACCTGACTACCGCGCTGCTTTAAAAACTTTTTGCTGTCGGTGTGCCTGTCACACCTAGAGCTTCGATTTCGAGAAATAGCCCAACTTTCGCCGTCAAAACGCATGTTCGCGTCCTATCAGACCGCGCACCGCTGGGGACAATCGGGGAGATTGTCAAATGTTTGTGCGTTTAACTGCCGCGATCTGCGGCGCAATGATGTTCGTTGGGTGTTCGTTCGCGGCTATGGCCGAGGCCGGCATCGCTTCCGTGTACGCCTATGCGGGTCAGCGTACTGCCAGTGGCGAACGCGTTCAGCCAAATGGTCTCACAGCGGCGCATCGCACGCTGCCTTTTGGCACCCGCGTGCGCGTAACAAATAAAAGCAACGGCCGCAGCGTGACCGTGCGGATCAATGATCGTGGACCGTTCGTGCGGGGCCGCGTCATCGACCTGACCCCGGCAGCGGCGCGTGCTCTCGGATTTGGCGGATTGGCGCGAGTGACGCTGCAGGCCGGTTAATTCGCAAGCTGGCAAAAAAGAAGGGCCGCGCCATCCGATACGCGGCCCTGATTTGTTTATGAGCGATCCGCTCACCAGTTGCGGCCAAAATACCGGTTGACCGATCGATCGGCAGCATAAGAGTTGTTGCAGCTCCTGCCGTTATTCCAACTGTTAGTCCACCTGTCGCCGTTCCAGCCCCAGCCGTTGTTCGACCTTGTCATCAATCTCACGACGGCGAAAATTTTGGGCTTCACAATTCCACCTTCGGTAGTCGCCCGCGCCGACGAGGTCATCGAATTTTTCAGTTTCATCAAAGGCTCGGGCTTCGAAGCCGGGATTATTTCGTAAGTACTATGAAATCGGTCTCGAGTCCGGTCTCATCGCTCAGGGCATTGTCCGAGACGATAAGTGCGGAGCCTACCGCCAGTAATCCGGCAATGCGGTCGATAGCCTCTTGCGGCATTTCGATGCGATCCAGCGCGGCCGCCGCCGTAGGTGCTGCCGCCCTTATGGCGGTGTCTCGCGCGCGTCCATAGCCACTCGGGATCGTGACCGCCGTCCATTGCATGGCCGCGCCGTCTTCCTGCATTTGCATGGCGGTAAAGACATGAGTGCCGAGTGGCCGGTCTGGTTCGGCAATCGTCACCGGCGCTTCAAATATCGGTTTGAAGTCTTGCCGCACGAACACCTTGCCCTGCTTGCGACTTACGAAGACCTGCACCGGGCCCTGGCGCTGCGGCGGTATGACCTGGACGATATTCTCCGGCGATGCCGGCTTGATTGCGCTTAACTCGTTAATATCGTCGCCGACTTTGTTAGCAGTTTCGACGCTCGCGACCAGTTTGATCTTTCCCGCCGCCGCCGGTGCCGCGGCGACGAGCGCGTCCGCCGGATTGTTTTCCGGTTTCTTTGGCACAGGGAGGCGCGGATGTGCTATCGCGACCGGCGCAACTTCATCGCGGGCGATAATCACCCGCGCGCCGATCTTGCTTAGGGCCCAGAGCCGGGTTGCGAAATGTTCGGGGAGGCGGATGCAGCCGTGCGACGCCGGATAGCCCGGCAGCTTGCCGGCATGTAAAGCGATGCCCGACCAGGTGATGCGCTGCATATAGGGCATCGGCGCCCCGCTGTAGATATTGGAGACGTGCCACCGGCTCTTCGAAATGACCGTAAAAATTCCCATCGGCGTCGGATGGTCCGGCATCCCGGTAGAGACCGGCGCGCGCCCGACGAGGGTACCATTGGCGTAGACGGTGACGCGCTGTTTGGCGGTGGACACAATAATGTGCAGCGGCCCCTGAATGTGCAGCGGCCCCTGCGGGACCGGCTGCTCGTGCTTGACCGCCCGCACCTGCCGCTTGGTTTTATGCCGCGGCGTGGCGACGCCGCTCAACTCGTGACTGCTGCGCTCGTAGTTTGGACGATCGAGAAAATCGTGGTGCTGGGCAGCGGCTGGCACGGCTAAAGCCAGAGGGAACAGCAGCGCGAAAACCACGCGCAACCAGCCAGGTCTGGACTGAGCGTGTTTCAGCAAACCGACGACAATTGAGTGCTTCACGACAGGCGAACTCGTTTGAGGTCCGCAGGGGCTAAGTTTCGGCCATGCCAAGCTAGCAAGTCGAAGTATCATGAGCGAATTGGACTAAGGGCCAATGCGGACTCACTTCAGACGCGCAAGCATGACAAACCATTAAGCTGATTCTGATTGGCGAAGTTCAATAACGATTATTTGAATGCGCGAGTTTGTCCTCTGACGGTTGGAAACGACACCGAATTTACAGGATCGCTCGCCACGGCACCCTTTCAAAGCAGCGTTTGTTGCTAAGCGGAGAAGAGCTAACTGCCCGCGTCCGCAGCCGGCGCTTCGTCCGGACCGCCCAGCACAATCATCAAGAGTAGTGACCTGCCATGGCCGAAGGCGCCACGGTCCAATGCGGGTAAATTAAATTTCCCGATCTCTATATTCGGCGGTTCTCCGGATTTTTGAAGTTGGACCAAGATCCAACCGGCAGAGTACAATGTCCGCGTTGCCCCTAAAATGTTAAATGCAGTGTGCACTGCTGTTCACCTGCTCATTATTTCCAGTGTGACCATAAATCTGATCATTTTATTATAATTGTCGACTACTTGATCTCCCTTCTGATTTGCTTCATTTTCCATCGCGCTGCTGTCCATCGTGTATTTTGCGGCGAAGCCGTCAATACCCAGATTTTTGTACTGGACAGTGTGCTGCATTTCGTGGGCCCAAAACCAAATGTCTTTTGAGCTAGGCGGTTTTGCGAATACAATTATATTGTCGGCTGTAACGGCGTGATTGCCCGCAAATGTCTCTTGGAATCTGTTGATGATGCCGTACGAACCCACATTGTCGTCAATAACAAACTGGGCCCGCTCTAGGATTTCTTTTGAAAATACGTCAGCCAAATAAAATCTGATGTCGGCAGGAATTGGTTTCGCTCTGCCTTGATAGAGCTCCACCGCTTGCCTTGCCCCGTCCGCCAAGGGCACACCGATAACGTTTCCCACTTTTCCCGTCTCGAGAACATCTTGAGCCGTCTTGCTGAGCACGATAGGCGCTTCTTTCGAGAGTTTTTCTTCCAAGCGGGAGATTTCGATAGTTTGACCGAGCTTTTTTGGGAGAACAGTCCTCACGTGGCTTTCTATTTTCTGATCAGCTCCAGCAACCAATTTTTGCAGCTTAATAAGAATTTCGATCCGGTCGTTCGCAACGTCTTTAATCACTTTAACGGGATTCTCGCCCTTATTAACGCGTCCGGCAGCAGCCTTCGGTGCTTCAGTGAGTGTATTGACAGCAGCTCGTGCGGCGCTCGCTGCGACATTCGCTGCAGTGTCTAGATTTATTTGCGCCAAGGCGTTGTGCGAAAAAGAGCACACGGTCGCAAGCAATATGCCAATCGAGCAAAGTTTCATGTTCCACGTCGACAGCTCGAACTTACTTAACGCGGATAACGAAGTTCAAAGCGACCGCCGACGGAGCAAGAGGTCCGCCGTCGCCGCGCGTGGCGCGGGAAAGGCGATGATGCTCGCGCGGTTCATCGTCACATCAGTGGGATCGGCCATGCTTTGAGCATCATCATCTGTCGCGCCCAGCATGACTTTGATCATGCCCATCCATATGATGATCGACAGATAGGGGAATAACGGCATTTCACGACTATGCATGAGTCGATGCCGCGCGCGCGGTAGCATCGCACTCACATCGTAAAACTCAAATCTTACCGCGGCTCAGGATTGCCCATGTCGCCAAATGGCGCTGAGGCGAAGGCAGCAGCCGGAAAGGAAGCAAACTGGATTTACACTCCGCCGGGTTTTGATTTTCTTGGCTCCGGCTCTATTGCCCAGAGAAAGCTGTGTTCGACAAGGCTTGGAAGTTGCCAGTCATCGAACAGGCCAACTGAGGAGGCGAATGTCCGCTTTTGGCCCAAAGCGGACATGCACTCGATTAGCGCACGGGCCCACCGGCGGCCTCAACAACCGCTTGCGCGAGAAGCTTGGCTATACAACCGTAGCTCCAATCGTTCATGTGCAGTTCGTCCTTCGATAAGAAAACACTGAACGGGAGGCCTTTCGCCAGGTGCCAATAGCGCATTAGGGCAAAGCGCTGGAAAAGATTGATACCCATGTCATGGCTGGTTCTTGAAATCAGTGCGACCATTAGTTCAACATCGTACTCGTCGTGCCTGGCGATAACCTTGGGTGCATATTGGGGATCGATCAGCACCACGTCGAAGCCGCCGTCCTTGAGTCTCGTCAAACCTTCATCGATCAACAAACCGGTGGGACCAAGGGCCTTGCCGAGAAGTACCGCATTACTGCCGACCTGCCAAAATACGAGATCAGGGCGTGCTGCGAGCACGTCGCGATCGAAGCGCGCCAACATTTCTGTCACGGTCTCGCCATTGATGCCCCGATTGAGAACTGTAAGTGGCGTCTGGGGGAGCAGCGCACGCAGTTCTTCTGCAAGCCGACTCGGATAGGACATGGCGGGCGAGCTTGCGCCAACGCCGAACGTCGATGACGAACCTATAGCAACGATCGTAAGAGGTTTATGTACGGAAATTCGTTCCGCGACGTGCTTGAGCGGCATGTCAAAGTGAGCGAGGCCCGGCGGGGCAACACAGGGTAGCGCCGGGGTAAAGTTTTGTGCGCTCACTGGGCTGATTGTTGCCGCGGTAACAGCGGCTGTCAGCCTCGCCGCAAACCGAAAATAGATGGCAAACCTCTCATCGTTTAAGAAAATTACCGTGCGCGTTGAAACAGGCCATCGGATCTCCGCGAGCCGCGAGCAGGTCGTCGGCCGTTAAGTTGCGTGTTTTGTTTTTGCAAGCAAACGTCCCAGTGCCTTTTTTCCTTCTTTAGCCGCCACTGCCATGCTTTCAAAAAGGACAGGTGAGCTTTCCAGCGGGCCGCAGCGACAGGCGCGGTAAATTTCCCACTTCCATGCCTTTGGCGGGTTGCCTCGCAACTTCACGACGACCGAATAGTCGGTCGGGTCAAATTCCTTATAGTGCATGCGGTATAAACGGTGTTGGTCGTTTTAAGTTTCAATCCAACCATGTCCGCTTTTAGCGCATAGCGAACGTTTTAATAGTTGCACCGCACACGTCCGCTATTGGCCCAAAGCAGACATGCCGAAAAACGCAATCGATGTCGCTAATTGGGGGTAAAGCGGACATGGCCACCCACCGTGGCAAATCCTGTTCACGCGAGCCGCGTCACGCCCCGCGCCCAAAATAGACTTAAATTAGCCGCGCCTGAGCGCAATTCGCCAACGCTTGCTAACGGGGACACTTGCTCCATTGTCCTCGACGAGCTGCACAATTCCCGCAAAAGTCTTTATCCGCCCGTCAAGAATATCGATTCCCGAGAAAGTTGCGGGCGTCTGTTGCGCTAGAGATTCCCGTGCCCGCCTTGCCGCTTCTTCATCGGGCGCAAAAAACATTCTTTCGGTCATATTGAGCCTGGCCCTAAATCATCCCCCGATGTTGAGGTAAGAAACTACCAATTTCGGAATGTTTGGCTGTGACGGCCATCACACCGCGATCAAGTGAGGGCAAGGACATTTTTGGCGCCAAAGCGGACGTTGTCGCGAATTGCCATTTCATGTCCGCTTTACCCGCCGCGCTCAGCACGTCCGCTTTGGGCCAATAGCAAACATCACAGCATGTCTGGTGATGTCCGCACAGCATGTCTGGTGATGTCCGCTATTCGCGTGCAACCGGATGCTCGGAACTGTGATTTGTCGCAGTAGAACTGCAACTTATCGCAGTAGACCCGCGGTCGGACTGGTGGCCATAGTCCCGCCAACTCTCAACAAGCGTTGCGTGCCCATGAGATACGACAAGAGAAACACCATCGTAAGCGCGTTGGGCGCTGTCGGGATCTTAGTCGTTGCGACGGGCGCTTATTTCGCCGGGAGTTCCGCGGGTTTCCCAAAAATCGACCTGGTCGCAGCAGCGGCCAATACCAGCGTCACCGACCTCTCTTCAACTGCAAAATCGCTAAGGCAAATTGCCGACGGACCATTTTTTGCCGAAGGCCTGGAGCTATCCGACGCGCAATTGAGATCTATCACGGTCGAAGTGGCGGGAGAGTACACCTTTCCGATCGAGAAGGAAGCGGTTGGAAGCATCGACTTCAATCAGGAAATGTCAGTGCAGGTCTTCACGCCCTATCAAGGCAGAATCATCGAGACGTTTGCCAAAATCGGAGATGAAGTGGCGGAAGGGGCGACACTGTTCACGATTGACAGCCCGGACCTCCTGCAAGCTTCATCAACATTGATCGCAGCGGCCGGGGTCCTGGAACTGACCACCCGCAACTTGACACGTTCTAAGGCGCTCTATGTGACGCGGGCGATCGCGCAAAGGGATTTAGAGCAAGCAACATCCGACCAACAAACGGCCGAAGGTGCGCTTAAAGCGGCCCGCGACGCCGTTCGTCTGTTCGGCAAAACTGATGCCGAGATTGATCGCACGATTGCTGAGCGGCGGGTTGATCGAATTTTGGTCGTTAAAAGCCCGATCTCGGGCACGGTCACGGCTCGCAATGCCGCGCCCGGACTCTTTGTTCAGCCAGGCAACGCGCCGGCTCCGTACGCAGTCGCCGATATGTCGATCAAGTGGATGATGGCAAACGTCGCTGAGACCGACAGCCCGTATTTTCATTCGGGGCAGCGGGTTAAAGTCAAGGTCATGGCTTTTCCAGAGCGCCTGTTCGAAGGACGTATCTCTACTATTGGGGCAACAGTTGATCCCAATACACATCGCTTATCGGTGCGCTCCGAGATTAAGGATCCGAATTTTGAACTACGGCCAGGAATGTTCGCAACCTTCGTGATCAATATCACCGATCCGGTGCGCGCGACTGCGATTCCGTTAAATAGTGTGGTCCGAGAAGGCGACGGTACGATGACGGTCTGGGTCACCAACGACCGGCGACATTTCCTAAAGCGAACGATCCGGATCGGCCTACAGCGAGACGGGTATGACCAAGTGCTCGAGGGATTGCAACCGGGAGAGCTAATCGTCACCGACAACGCGTTGTTTTTGAGCAATGCGATAGCGAGCTCATCCCGCTGAGAACAAGGGTTCAACAAAACCGCCTGGCGAGAAAGGTAACCAACCCGTGCTAAAGGGTTTGGTCATTTTCGGGTTGAGTCGCCGTCCAATTGTTTTGCTTGGCTTGTTGGCGTTCGCCGCTGCGGGGCTAGTTGCGTTTTCGAAATTAAATATCGAGGCGTATCCGAATCCAGCACCGGTGATCCTAGAAATTACCGCTCAGGCTGCCGGTCTATCTGCCGAGGAAATGGAGCGTTACTACACGATCCCCATGGAGGTTGGTCTCGCCGCCACTCCCGGCGTTGACAATATTCGGTCCACTTCGTTTTACGGCCTCTCTTTCGTTCGTGTGACTTTCAAATACGGGATCGACTATTACTTTGCCGTAACCCAAGCCGAACTCAGTCTGCAGCAAAACGTCAGTCTCCCAAACAACGTGACGGCGCAGATCCAGGGATCGAGCCTTGTCGGCGAAATTTATCGCTACCAACTGATTGGGCCCCCTCATTTCGGCCTAAACAATCTTCGCACGGTGCAGGACTGGGTCCTGCAGCGGCGTTTGTTAACGGTCCCAGGCGTCGTCCAAGTTAACACCTGGGGCGGCACGACGAAGGAGTACGAAGTCGAAGTCGACCTTCACAAGCTCGATGCCTACAACATTACATTGCCGCAGATGTTGAGCGCCATCGGCAACGCCAACATCAATGTTGGTGGCCGCACGATCAACATCGGCCAGCAGTCGGCCAATATCCGCGGCATAGGCCTGATCGACAGCGGCGGATCTGCGGATCTCACCCAAGGTTGGCGGGTGAATGACATCGAGAATATCGTTCTCACGCAATCAAACGGCGTTCCGGTACAGGTGAAGAATGTAGCAAATGTTTATGTCGGCAATCTTCCAAGGCTCGGCAAGGCCGGACGCGACCACGAGGACGATGTAGTCGCCGCCATCGTAGTTATGAATCGGACGTTACATACGAATGATGTTGCCGCACGCATCGAGGCGGAAGTCGAAAAAATAAACAGTGATGGGACCCTACCCCCCGGCGTGAAGATCATGCCCTTCTATGACCGAACATCGCTTGTGTCGGTCACCACGCACACGGTCCTGCACAACCTTGTCTTGGGCTGCTTGCTTGTCTTTCTGATCCAGTGGATCTTTCTTGGCGACCTACGGAGCGCCATCATCGTCGGAGTAAATATTCCTTTCGCGCTTTTCTTTAGCACGATCGTTCTGGTGCTGATGGGAGAGGATGCAAATCTTTTGTCGCTTGGGGCGATCGATTTCGGCATCATTGTAGACTCGGCAGTGATCCTAGTCGAAAATATTTTTCGGAATTTCCAGGCGGGACCGCAAGCAAAACAGCAACTATTAGATGATCTAAAAGAGGGCAAGTGGGGTCCGGATCCTACTCAGTCGACACGATCGTCGGGTCGGTCGATCTGGACGGACCGGCTCCGCCTGGTGCTCATTAGCTCGCTGCAAGTCGACAAAGCGGTATTCTTCTCCGCTACGATCATCGTGGCAGCGTTCGTCCCGCTGTTCACCATGCAGGGTGTTGAAGGCCAGATATTCAATCCTATGGCCAGGACTTATGGCTATGCGTTGGTCGGAGCGCTGATCGCGACGTTCACGATCACACCGGTCTTGGCGTCGTTGCTTCTCCCCCAACGTGTCACGGAAGCCGAGACCATTGTGGTGCGGGCGTTACGTTCGATCTATAAGCCGATCCTGCGTTGGTCGCTTGCCAATCGAAAGATCGTTGTCGCGTTTGGGCTCATGTTTTTAGCGGCCGTCGGGCTCCTAATCCCGCGGCTTGGTAGCGAATTTCTGCCGGCCCTCGAGGAAGGCAACCTCTGGATCCGCGCATCGATGCCGCCGACCATATCGTTGGAAGCCGGCATACCAGCCGTGAAAAAAATTCGCGAAATTCTACTGAGTCACCCGGAAGTCATCACAGTAGTTTCGCAACACGGCCGGCCGGACAATGGCAGTGACGCCGCTGGGTTCTTCAACGCTGAGTTCTTCGTGCCACTAACGCCGTTCGAACAGTGGCGATCGGGAATGACCAAAGAAAAACTGGTCGAGGAGTTGCAGTCAGAGTTCCAAAAGGAATTCATCGGAATTGGGTTCAACTTCTCACAATACATTCAGGACAACATCGAAGAGGGGCTATCGGGCGTGAAGGGCGCCAACTCTGTCAAAATCATCGGTCCGAATTTGGTGACTCTGGAACAGCTCGCTACGCAGGTCATGCGCGAAATGGATCAGGTCAAGGGAGTAGCTGACCTCGGAATTTTTCGAGTCCTCGGGCAGCCCAATCTGAACATCAAGGTCGACCGTGACCGAGCGGCCCGCTATGGACTCAATTCAGGAGACGTCAATAGCGTCGTACAGGCAGCGCTAGGTGGCACAGTGGCGACTACGTTGTTGGAAGCGGACCGACAATTCAGCGTGACTGTACGCGTCGCATCCGAATACCGCGACAGCATAGAATCGGTGCGCAAGATCAAAGTCGGTATTGCGGCTGCTAATGGCAGCAATGCCTACGTTCCGTTGAGTGAACTCGCCGATATCAGGCTCGATACCGGTGCGTCTTATATTTTTCATGAGCGCAATCAGCGGTTCATCCCGATCAAGTTCAGCGTGCGCGGCCGTGATCTCGGGGGCACCGTTGCCGAAGCGCAGAAACGAATCGCCAAAAATGTGATGTTGCCGAGTGGCTATCGGATTGAATGGGCTGGTGAGTTCGAGGAGCTGCAGCTTGCCAAACAGCGCCTCGCCGTGATCGTGCCGATCAGCCTTGGTTTGATCCTCGTTCTCCTTTACAGCCTTTTTAATTCGCTGCGCGACAGTCTGATGGCGTTGGTCGGCATTCCATTCGCAATCGCGGGCGGCGTGTTCGCTCTGTACGTTTCAGGACTAGACTTTAGCATTTCGGCTGCGGTCGGATTTGTTTCGCTGTTCGGCGTGTCGGTGATGAATGGTATCCTCATCATCACTTACTACAATCAAGTCAGGACGAACGGCATGGGCGCAACTGAAGCGATGTTCCATGCTGCCGAACAGCGTATGCGGCCGATGCTGATGACCGCGATGTCGGCGTGCATCGGGTTGGTACCTGCTGCGATATCGAGCGGCATTGGAGCTCAGGTGCAACGTCCGCTGGCAACGGTCGTCGTCGGTGGCATGCTCATTGGCCCGATCATGTTGCTCGTGGTTGTGCCCGCGCTGCAGATGATGTTTTTAGGGAGCGTAGCTGATCGTAACCCGGGGCGTGACGCGGAACAGGATCTGGCCTCGACATGACGAGGAGGTCGGGCCGTAGGCCTATAGTTAAACGAAAGATACGAACAGACATGTTGGTCTTTTTGCTCTTTTTGCATTGGAAACCCTGGCGTACACCATGTGCGGTGTTTGTGCTCTTTTTGCTGGCGGCGAATGTCAGCTTTGCCCAACGAGCCGATAAGACGTCTGGCTTAATTGTTTCAGGTGGTCCACCGCGTGCCGCAATGAACATCCACCCAACAAATAGCGGACCCGCCAGTCGTGTCTCCCCGAACTCGGCTCCATCCAACGCTGTTACGAGCGCCAGCCCTTCGGTCGCTACCCCCCGAGCCGCGAAACTCGGTGCCGGCATCAACGGAACAGGGATTGGCCGACCCGGTTCTGGTCCTGGCCGCATTGGTGGCGCCGCCACGGACGCTCCGGCAATCAATGGGACGAGCGTCCGACGCCTGCGCTGAACCCGGCAGTTGAACGTCGGCCAATGCTCGTTGGTACTAGTCAGGGCTCGATCAACCGCCCAGTCACCGCCCTAATGGCGGCTTGAACCCGCGTTGTCGCCCCAAGCTTGATGCGGGCATTGTCGATGTGAAAGTCAACTGTCCGTTTACTCAAGTTAAGAATCTGCGCAATTTCTGCCGATGTCTTGCCGCGTGCCGCCCAGGTCAACGTTTCGATCTCGCGTTCATTGAGGTCCACAAGTTTGGGCCATATTTTCGTGCGGGCGATCCGCGCCAAGCGAGCGGTGATTATCGCGTGGAGCACATCGAAATCGACTGGTTTGGTTACATAATCGTCGGCACCAAGCTCTCGGCCCTTGAGCTCATTGTCGCGGTCAGTGAGCGCGGTCAGGAATATAAAGGGCATGTCCCCGAAGCGGGGCGCGATCGCGGTCAATCGTTCTAGCACCTCGAAGCCGGACATCACGGGCATGCTGACATCGCAGAGCACGAGGTCAGGCTTAGCGCGCAGGATCGCCGCAAAGCCCTCTTGACCATTATGCGTGACTATAACCTCAAAACCTCGATCGACGAGTTCCTCGGCGATCAATGCCGCAGTCTCGCGATTGTCTTCAATACAAAGGATTTTTTGACGAGGTTCTGGCATTGGTGATGAGAGCTAGTATGTCTGAAAACAATGCGATGCTTGGGCTTAGTTTCGGGCCCGCCCTGTCCGCTTCTACAAGCTTAGCTTACCGCCTTTTCGGATGAACTGTGATAAATCACAGTCCCCACCGAAGGCGGCACGCATTATGCTCAAAAATCATGCTTGGATACCTTTTCTGGCAATCTGACAGCAGGTCGTTATGAAGCGACGGCGCTCGATCCGATTCCGCCTGTCCGCGATCTTTTTTTTCTTTTTCTTGTTGGTGATTGTTCTTGGCTTTTTCAGCATCGGACGCCTCAGCGATGTCAATAGCGTGTCCTTGGACATCCGCGATCGTTGGCTGCAAAACACACGCGTTCTCGGCGATCTCAACAATTTTACCTCTGATTTCCGCGCCGCCGAGGGTCGCCATCTCCTCTCGTCAACCGCTTCCGAGGTTGCCGCAAGCGAGATGGAGATGCAGGAGCTCGACCAATCCATTTCGCAAGCTCGGACTAGCTACGAGCAAATTCATCATGCTGCCGCCGAAGGCGATCTCTACAATCTATTCAAAACCGCGTGGATAAAATACCGGGACATCGTCAACCACGTATTGGAGCTTTCATCCACGAACCATCAAACGGAGGCAGTCAGTCTTTATATGACAGCCTCGCAGTCAGCCTATAATGCGGCAAGCGATGCGCTTGGACGGCTCACGGAGAAGAATGTCACTGAAACGGCAGAGGCTAGTAGCCGCGCCGATTTGGCTTATCAAGAAGGCCGATGGCTAATCAGTGTTGCGATGTTGGTCGCGGGCGTGATGGTGGCGGGCGCACTATTGTATGTCGGACTCTCAATATCAGGGCCCCTTCTCCACCTTGCTAACGGCATGCACCGTCTCGCGGAAAACGACACGAACATTGATGTGCAGGGCGCGGAACGTCGCGATGAGATCGGTGCGATGGCGCGCGCCATGGTCGTGTTTCGCCAAAATGCGATCGAGCTCATGATCACTCAACGTAGGCTAGCCGAGCAGGCGTCGGTGTTGGAAGAACAGCTCGCAAACGAGCAACATCTGACGCAGCTGCAGCGCAATTTCGTATCGATGGCATCGCACGAATTTCGCACTCCGTTGACTATCATCGATGGCCACGCCCAACGCTTGATAAGGATAAATGATCGTCCGCAAATCAATGACATCGCGGAACGTGCCAGCAGTATTCGAGCGGCCGTCATGCGGATGACGAACTTGATCGAAACGCTTCTAAATTCGTCGCGCCTGCTCGATGGCGGTGCTGACCTCCACTTTCACCCAACAACGGTCGATATGGCAGCATTGTTGCACGAGGTCTGCCAGTTGCATCGGGAAATAGCACCGGAAGCGCAGATTTCCGAAGACTTTGGGGCGATTCCGTCGCAAATCATCGGCGACCCGAAATTACTTTTTCAACTATTCAGCAATCTCGTTTCCAACGCTATAAAATATTCACCGGATGGCGGCGAAATCAATGTGAGTACCTGGATCGATTCTGGGCAAATTGCGGTTGCCGTCAAAGATCGTGGGATTGGAATTCCAGAAAAAGACCGCGAACGATTGTTCCAACGGTATCAGCGCGGCAGTAATGTGTCTGGAATAGTCGGAACAGGTGTTGGCCTCTATCTCGTCAAAATGGTGATCGATCTGCATTGCGGTGAGATCACGACTGAGACCAGAGAAGGTGAAGGTTCGACGTTTGTTGTCCGGTTGCCGTGCAGTCCTCCATTGCAGAATGATGACCTTTCGCCGGCCGTTTCGAGATCTGCATCCAACAAATTAGCTCGAGATTGTGCAACTGACGTGTTGTAAATTTGCCGACGTTGTCGCCACTGGCGCCGCGAGAGTATTCGCGACAATCACAGACCAAACTAGGGTATTTTTTTGCTGATCTCAGCGTGACAGGATTTCGCGACACAAAACCGGCGAACGGTGAAATCGCTACGGGTTTCATTTATAACTCATCAGAGTTTTATGGGCGACACAAGGCGCGCAACAGCGTTTTGTAGTTTCGCTGGCATTCTCCGTTCGTCTTGCACGGTAGCAAGAGCCAATGCCGGCTCTGTAATTTTCACAATCCCATGACGCTATTAATATGAGAGCATTTTCACAAATATGTAATTTCGTCATAACATCTTGTATTCTTCGTTTCATATTCCCCCACATGCAAGCATGTCTTTTCTTTCGCGTGTTGTGAATGCGTCGCATATGGTGTCTTACTAACGGGCGCAAGCCGCCGAAGCATTAAAGTTTGGCAAGGTTGTTTTGAGTGCGCACAAAGTCGCGATAGTGGGCACGCCGATGTTCCAGTTCGCCGTGCCGCATCCTACGTCGACCGCGTTCTGCGCGGGGAAAAACCCGGCGATCGGCCATTTCAGCAGCCGACGAAATACCAATTCACGATCAACCTCCACACCGCCAAGTCTCTCGGCACTCAACGTCCCCAACACGCTAATCGGGCACGCGGACGAGGTCATCGAATAAGATCACGCGATGTCCGCTATTGGCCCAAAGCGGGCATGGGTGTCGCAGCTGTAGCGCGATGTTTCAGATTTCCCTAAGATTGAATGATGAAACGCGGGAGGCGACGTGAAACGGCGCGGCAAAACAAAGGGTCGACCCATCAAGGGCCTACGCCGTAACACTGCCCGGAAAGCTCGTCGAGCGCGAAACGCGGATACGTCACCAGCGGAGCTGCGGGAACAACTCGACCAGCGCACGCGTGAGCGTAACGAAGCATTGGAGCAGCAGGCCGCCACATCGAAGGTGCTACAAGTTATTAGTAGCTCCTCGGGGGATCTTGAACCGGTCTTTGCTACCATGCTCGCGGAAGCCGTGCGCATCTGCGGCGCCAATTTCGGCAACATTTATCGCTGGGACGGCGACGCCTTACATCTCACAGCTACCCATGATACTCCAGCCGCTTTCGCTGATTTGCGTCGGCGTCTGCCGATCCGCAGCGCATCAACGCCCGCTGGGCACATGGTGGCGACAAAAAAGACGGTTCACGTTGCTGATTTGGCTGCAGAACCGATTTACACTCGACACCGCGAACCCGGTGTCGTTGCGGCTGTCGAACTTGCAGGCGTGCGAACATTGCTAATCGTGCCGATTTTGAAAGATGACGAGTTGATCGGCGCGTTTACATTGTTTCGCCAAAAAGAAGTTCGTCGATTTAACGACAGGCAGATCGCCCTTGTGGAGACTTTCGCCGATCAGGCAGTTATCGCAATCGAGAATACCCGCCTCCTCAACGAACTACGGCAGCGCACCAGCGATCTGAGTGAGTCACTGGAGGCGCTGCGGGACCTCAATGACACCCTGGGACAACGCGTCGAGGCTGAGACGCGGGAACGACTCCATATCTGGAACGTCTCACAGGACTTGCTGGTCGTAGCCGATTTCGAGGGCAAATACCTCAGCGTTAACCCCGCCTGGACCGCGACACTTGGCTGGTCGGAGGCGGATTTGCTCGGCAAGACTTCCCGATGGCTGCTACATCCGGACGATGTGGAAAAAACGCGCGTCGAGATCAGTCGTCTTGCCGCAGGCCAAAAGACGGTGCGTTTTGAGAGTCGCCTGCGGGATAGGCACGGGTCATATCATTGGTTCTCCTGGAAAACCGCCCCGGATCGCGGGCGACTCTACGGCTTGGGGCGGGAAATCACGGAACTCAAGGATGCTGAACATAAATTGCGTGAAGCTCAGCGGGAGCTGGCACAAGCTGCCCGGCACACGACACTTGCAGCAATGTCGGCGGCAATCGCGCACGAAATCAAACAGCCGTTGGGCGCGATTGTAGCGAACGCCAATGCGGGCCTGCGCTGGTTGGCTAGGACCCCGCCAAGTCTGGACGAAGCACTAGGGACCCTTAAAGATATTGCGATTGCTGGCCATCGAGCGAGCGACGTAGTTCAGTCGGTCCGGGCAATGTTCAGCCGAGCCGATCAAGTCGATGTCGCACTTGATGTGAACGACCTCATTCGCGAGACCATCGCGCTAGTACGTGACGATCTGGAGGCGGCCTCGGTCAGCGTCGAGCTTGAACTGGCCCCACAAGTGCCATTGATCTCCGGACACCGAGGCCAATTGCAGCAACTCATCTTGAACCTCATTACCAACGCTGCTGAGGCCATGCGTGCCGTCACCGAACGAGCATTGCGAATTGCATCAAAGCCATTCAATTCTAACGGCCTTGAGGTTAGCGTCGAAGACTCTGGCACAGGCGTACAGCAAAAAGACATCGACCGTATCTTTGATGCGTTCTACACGACAAAGGCTAATGGCATGGGGATGGGGTTGGCAATTTGCCGGTTGGTCGTTGAAGCTCATGGCGGAACGTTGTCGGTATCCCCAGTCGCTCCGCATGGCGCCGCATTCCGCATCACTTTGCCGGGTGCCAGATGACGCGAGGAAGTTGAAGCAAACACCCCGAAGTTTCTCGACCTTTCACCGACAAGCAGATGGAGCGGGCACGAAAGTTCCTGCGTCATTTTCCTGAACGCCTGCAGTCGTCCCGATGTCCGCTTTTGGCCCTTAGCGGACATTGCCTCTTGCACTGCACACGTCGGCTTTCGGGGGTAAAGCAGACATGACCGTTTGCGGGGGGGTCGCTATCCGGTTAGAGCGGACATTCCTTTTTGCGGCGCATATGTCCGCTTTTGACCCAAAGCGGACACCGTAATCTAACCTCTACCACCAGAAAAATTTTTAAGCTCGTCACTGGTTCTACAAGCATGTGTCATCGGCTCTGTCTAAACGTTTGATCTAGCCCGGGTTGGCCTGCGTCGGCCGTTTCTGTTTCTTGGTGCGACCTCTCTGCATGGGCACCATCATCCCGCTGAGTAAAATTTCAATAAACAAACAGTGCTCTGTGAACGGCATCACACCGGCCACCGTCATTGGTTACTTACGGTTCCAAACGTCCAGGCTCGAAGAGTCAGCACACACAGATGGAGCCACCAATGGCGAACATCACTGGCCTAGCCAAAAGCTCAACCGATCTAAGCGACCGGAGTTGGTCTGTCACGAATCCCTCTGATCGATTGCCATAGCGCTTTTCTCTGCGGTCGGTTTGCTGGCACTAACCTACGCTTCCGTACATTTTCCGATGTCAGATCAGGTAGCCGTGCTCCTGTCTCAAGCTCCTTAAGGGTTTGGCCGAGCGGCGTGCGCCGAACCGTCGCGCGGCTTCGCTAGCATCCGTAGTCAGGCAGAGCCGCTCGCAATACGAGGGGATTGTCATGGTCATGGCTGAACGGAAATCAATCGAGAAGTCCGAACGCACGGAAACCAAACCCGACGAGAAGCCAGGTTTGTTTGAAGTGTCTTTTGCTGATCTCTGGCGAACCGCCCAACACCGTCGGTCCGCATACATCGGCTCCTGGATTGCTCGGATCTTTTGGCAATCGCGTCCTTGGACCAAATCCTCCGACGATGTCAGGGCGGTCCCTCCGCTAAGGCACATTAACTCACCGTAGTAGCGAG
>Ga0182035_10000072_pt1 | contig 39634 bp, 31 predicted proteins | sample flu12Cox44000170_FD_125969 | JGI IMG/M metagenome (GOLD analysis project Ga0182035, IMG submission 125969) | Lab enrichment of tropical soil microbial communities from Luquillo Experimental Forest, Puerto Rico - flux4day.12C.oxic.44.000.170 | ecosystem: Environmental > Terrestrial > Soil >...
AGGCTGGCGTTGCCGATGATGTGCATGTCGTCGGACAGCGCCGCGGGACCCGTGACATAGGCCTTCACCCCGGGCGGTGGCGGGCTCCGCTCGATCACCTTGCGGACGGCGTCGACCGAATCGTTGGCCAGTGTCGTGCCCTGGTTGCCGGCGAGGTTCAACATGACGTAGGCGCCCTTGGCGTCCGCGCTCTGCGCACCCGCCGCCGTTAGGCGGTCTCCCCAGAAGTCCTGGATGTGCTGGATGTGCTTGGGATCCTGGCGCAGTTGGCGAATCACGTTGTCGTAGTAGCGGTGCGCGTCGTCGCCGAGGGGCTGCTGGCCTTCCAGCACGATCATTACCGTGCTGTTGGAATCGAATTCCTTGAAGTTGTGGCCCAGGCGCATCATCGCCTTCATGGACGGCGCGTCCAGGGGCGCCATTGGCGCCGAATGTGCTTCGCCCACGACTTCCAGCCTGGGAACGATCACGTTGACGAGAACCGTCACGAAAACCCACACCAGGATGATCGGCACCGCAAACCAGCGGATCATGTGCGGGATGAGTGGCCAGTGCCCACGCTCGGGGCGCCTCGGGCTCTGGGCCCTGATCGGCCCGGTGGCGTCGGCGTCTTCGGCGCCTTCGGCGGCGGAGTGGCTCCTACTGTTCAGGTCGCTCATGCCGACTTCACCAGGCAGAAAGTCTGGGCGTTGTGGCCATTGGCGTTTTGCTGTTCGCGGACGATGCCGTCCACGGTGATTTTGCAGCTGATTTCGTTGCTGTCGCCCTGCGCCATGATGTTGGCGCTGACCGAGGGGAGCGTGGTCGAGATCGTGAACGACCATGGCAACGGCGCGTCATTGACCTGGTGGGTGTTGGCGTTCTCGTCCCAGTAGTTGATGTTCGCGGTGGTCCCGGGGGGGCCGGAGACTTCGTATTTGACGACCTTCGGGTTGAACTGAACGATCTCGATCCCGGCGCCGGAGTTAGCGTTGAGGTCCTGCGACCCGAAGATCTTGTGCAGCCGCGTCACGACCAATGCCGAGACCGCAAGAACGACGACCAACAGCAGGGGTATCCAGGCTCGCTTGACGGCGCGGGTTATGGCGCCGGCATTCGTTCTAACGCTCACCTGACCGCCTTCCGCTCACCGATTTCGGGTTGCGGTGCCCGCTGGGAAAGCTCGCTCCCATCGTTAACCGCAGATTTCCGGCAGAACCTTTGCTCGGCTAAGCATCCTAAACCTTTAGTGCACGGAAGCGTTCCTCGGGGCCTTTGACGTGGTCATCGGCGTGCGTTCATCGCGCCACTCGGCCGGTGACCGGCGGCAGATCGGCCAGCGTCACGATGCCGGGCTTGGCGGCCACCACTGCCGGAACCGCGTTGGTCACCGGCATCGCCGTGTAGATCATGCCCAGACCCATGAACCCGGGCTCCGTCCAATCCTTCGGCGGCAGGCAGTGCAGGACGGTGCGCATGTTGGGTAACCCGAACACCTGAATGACGTGGCCGTGCTCGAGCGGTTTGGGCGGGACCACGTGGCTTCCCATGGTCCAGTTGAATCCGACGCTGACGACGTTACGATCGCCTTCCCAGCCGCGGTGGTAGCCATAGACGCTGCCGACCGTTCCCGCGGGGATCTTCATGAAGCCCAGATCGGAGTCGGCGGTGGCCGCGGTGAAGGTGACGTCGAAGGTCATCTTGTCCAGCTTCGCCCCGATCGCGTCGGCCATCATCGCGGCCGACTCCGCGAAGACCTCGCTTTCGGTCCGCACGGTCTCGGCCAGCCCCGGTGTTTCGGGATCTTGTGAGAACCCCATAGCCGTTTGGGTTTCCGCCGACTCGTAAGTGGAGCAGTCGACCGACTCGGTGATCCGGATTTCGTCGACGCGCTCGCAGGAGCCGCTGAGCACCATGCCGACCATGTTCGTCATCCCGGGATGAGCGCCGCTGCCGAAGATCGTCGAACCGCCCCGCTCGCAGGCGTCCAAGATGCGTTTGCGGTCCTCGGGTGTCTGCTTGCCACCCGTGATCCAGGCCGCGCTGGAGCACACGTTGACGCCCGATTCCAACAGCCGCACGAGCTCGTCGACGTCGGGCCACAACGGGTTATAACAACACGCGTCCGCCCCTAAGGCGAGCAGCGCGTCGATGTCATTGGTCGCTTGCACCCCGGTGGGTTCCGGCCAGCCGGCCAGTTTGGCGGCATCGACGCCGACCTTGTCGGGCCCGTGCGCGTACACCCCGACCAGTTCCATGTCGGGTCTGCCGATGATGGCGTGCAGCGATCGCCGCCCGATGTTCCCGGTCGTCCACTGGATCACGCGCAATGGACGGTCTGCGCTGGTTGTGCTCATCGGGTGCTCCTTTGCGCCGGTGCGACGGGAGTCATTATTGCCGCAATATTCGGATGCACTCGGAGGCGGGTATGTGCCAAGGGCCCCGCGGGTTAATTACGGGCCGGCGCTTATTGCAGGCGTCCTTAGTCAGTGGTTGCCCTGATTCAACGCCCCCAGGAGACCGGACAGAATCTGCCCAACAGGATCGGCGCCGCGGCCAAAGGTGGCCTGATTGGCCGGCGCAGTGATGGCCACGGGGTCGAAGCCCCTCACCGGGTCCACTTCAATCGGAGCGGTTAGAGGGTCGTCGTTTCGCGAATATCCCGCATCCACCATGGGCTTCAGTTCCGCGTCGAGCTGGTTCAGCACGTTTTCCGGTACCCCGAGATATCCCAGGGGCAATACCAGCGGAAGATGCCTTTCGGGAATTAAATACGTCGTTGTTGTCGCACCCCTGGAGTTAACCGTCGTTCTGATGTTCTGTGGCGGGACCATGCTCGGGTTGGTGAATGCAACCGCAGTATGACCGGTCGCTTCGCCCATAAGCGTGTTCGCGAGGGCTAACAGGTTGTCCGGCCTGTCTGGAAAGTCGGCGATCATGTCGTAGGCAGCGATGAAAGCCTTGGTGTCGTATTGGCTCTCCACCGGCGGCGGTATGCGGTAGTCGAGGAAAGGAACCACGCTGCCAACTGGAAACATCGAGGTCAATAAACTCTGACCGAAGCTGTGACGCGCAAGCGGGTCACCAAATGTGCTGAATGTCAAACGATCTGGCGGTGGAGCGTTCGGATCACTTGCGAGCCGAGCCTGCTCGGCGTCGAGCGCGAGCGCACCCTCAGATAGGCCGATCGCGGTACCGGGACGCCCTCGGCGAATCGCAGCATCCAGGTTATCCGCTCCGATGGCGACCGACTCGCCGACGCTGGGGCCGTCCATACCGAGGTGTGGGAAGGCTTCATCCAGCCGGCCTATACCCGGGAACAGTTGTTCCAGCACGTGGCCCTGAACCTGGCCGGCGGGGTAATCAATAATTTGCCGGTCCAGATTGGGGAACCATTCCCTGCCTTCGCGGCGGACGTACTCGTCGTAGGGAATGGCTGCAACGTGAGCGCCGCCCAGGGCGTACGCCGTCCCGTCGCCTGCCGCATCGTCGGCCGGCGTTTCATCGGCTGTCGCGATCCCAATGCCAAAATGACCTGTGGCACTGACAGTTACCAGCGCGGTAACTCCTGCGAGTAGTTTCTTCATTCCTACTCCCGCCACGCGTCCGCCTGACCCGGTCCCTACTCCGCCCGCTTCGCGGGTGACCGTGACAGCAACCGCCGAGGTCTCAGTCGTGACGGCCACCAACTCGCCCGCCCCACCAGCGTAGCGATTGCGGGCACCGTTATGGTGCGAACCAAGAAGGTATCCAGCAAGATTCCGATACCGATCACGAAACCGCCTTGAACCACGGTGCCGATACTGGAAAACAGGAGGCCCCACATCGAGGCCGCGAAGATCAAACCTGCCGCAGTGATCACACCGCCGGTCGAACTCAGGGTGCGAATGACGCCGTAACGCATACTGCGGGGGGACTCGTCGCGCATTCGTGAGACGAAAAGCATATTGTAATCGGCTCCCACGGCGACCAGCACCACGAAGGCCAACGGGGGTACGGTCCAATGTAATTCCTGACCGAGTGCGAATTGAAACGTCAGGACGCCGATGCCGACGGCCGATAGATACGAAATCACCACGGAAGCAACCAGATAAAGCGGTGCAGTAACCGCACGCAGCAGCGCCATCAACGTCAGTAGCACAACGACGAGGGTTACGACGATGATGAATCGGATGTCGTGATCATAATAATTCCGCGTGTCTCGCAGCGTAACGGGATATCCCGCCATCGATACCGAGGCGTCCGCCAATGTGGTATTCGGTTGGGCCCCCCGAGCGGTATCGCTGATCGCATTGACCTGATCCATCGCTTCGGCACCAAACGGGTCGAGTTTGGTTTGAACCAAGTAGCGCACCGAGTGGCCATCTGGCGAAATGAACGTCTTGGCAATCTTCTTGAATTCGTCCAAATGCAGAAGCTGGGGAGGAATGTTGAACCCCGCCATTGACGGTTCCGCCGCGTCATGTTTCATCGCGAGTAGAAACGCCGATGCCTCACTGAGGCCCGCACCCATCCGTTTGATTTCGTCGACGAGTTGCTCCACACCGTCAGCTACCTGCCGGCTCCCGCCAGCAAAGCGGTCGGCGCCTTGTTGGAGGTGGTTTAGGCTCGCCTGCAGGCCGCCGGGTTGGTCGAGACCCATCGAATGCAGCGCCCTGACGAAGTTTGCGAGTGCACCACGTAGATGGTCTACCGATGCGGTGAGTGTCTGTCCGTCCTCGAACTCCTGCAGTTGTCGAGCCAGATCGCTGATCTGGTCGAGGCTTCCGTCGCCACGCGCGTTGACCAGGCGCTGGAATTGGCCGCGGGTTGCGCTGCAGGAGGGATCGGCATCGCAGACCGGGTTGCCCTCTAGTGCCGCCAGCACCGGAGCCACCCAGGCGAACATGTCCTTGATGGCCGCGAAGTTCAGGCCGATGGTACGGCCGAGCGAATTGATGCTGTTGACGAGCTTGGCCGCGGTGACGACCTCCTTGACCAACGTGTCTCCACCGTATTGGTTTCGCATCGATGTGAAAGCTTCGACCAGATCCTGGATCCCGAAGACCATCTGGTTGACCTGGCCGCGCACATCACCAAGGTTGTCGGCCAGGGTGTTGGCGCCGCTGACCAGTCGGTTGAGGTCATCGGTGTGGTCGCTGATCTGATTGGACCCGGCGCCCAGACGAGCGCCGATAGCGCCCGCCTGATACGTGGCTCTGAACTCTTCCGGCACAACTCCCTTGGGTCGGGTGATGCCCCTGACCGCAGCGATATTCGGCAGTTGGCTAACTCGGCCTGCCAGTTGCTCCAAGTCGGCGAGCGCCCGCGGTGTGCGCAGGTCATGCGGGGATTGGACGAGGATGTACTCCGGAATGGACTGGTTGGCCGGGAAATGGCGATCCAGCGCTGCGTACCCGACGGAGCTCGGGGCGGACGACCGGAGGGCCTTGCGATCGTCGTAGTTGAAGCGAACCAAGCCTGCACAGCCGGCCAGAACGATCAAGACAAGCACACTGGTAACGAGATGGACCTTCGGCCGGCGCACGATGCGTATCCCAGAACGCCGCCAAAACCGAGCGGTCAGTTCCCGCCGCGGCGTGACCCAGCCGCGTGGCCCCGCTACCGCGAGAATGGCCGGCAGCAACGTCACCGCCGCGAGGAAGACGACACCGATCCCGATCGCCGACGACACGCCGACCGTTGAAAACACTCCCATCCGGGCGAAGCTGATGCCGAGAAATGTGATTCCGACCGTGGCGGCGGATGCGGCGATCACCTTTCCGATCGAGACTAATGCCCGCTTTACCGCTTCATCACAACCTGCACCGAGTCGCAGATGGTCGTGATAGCGGCTTATGAGAAAGACCGCATAATCCGTCCCCGCTCCGGCGATCATTGCGCTCAGAAACACGATGGACTGGTTGGAAATGCCCAAGCCGCTCAGTTGGGAGACTCCCGCTACTACTGCCTGTGCGATCACCATCGATATCCCGATCGCTATCAACGGCAGCAGCATCGTGAGCGGGTTGCGGTAAACCACCAGCAGGACGGCAAGCACCAGGACGGCGATTGCAAGCTCAATTGGAATCCGATCCCGTTCGCCCGCGACTGTCAGGTCGGCCACGGTGGCCGCGGGTCCGGTGAGGTTTGCTGTCAGCTGGGTCCCGGCTGGGCTGTGTTCCAAAGTTTGCTTGACAGTTTGCTTAACAAAGCCGGCAACCCGCTTGTAGGCGGCGTCGGACCGCGGAGTGCCCAACTCGCCCGCAATGCCGACCGGCATTACCCAGGATTTGTGGTCCCCACTGGTCAGGACCGGACGCAGGGACGGCGCGCTGACAAAATCCTGCAGCATCACGACATCTCGCGTGTCCTCGCGCAGCGCGTCCGCCAGCTCGTGGTAGGCGGCTTCGTCGGCGGGGCCAAGCCCCTTCTCGTCGGCCAGTACCACCAACAGAAGGTTTTCCGCGCCCGATTCGTGAAACGTCTCGGTCATCTTTCGGGCGGCGACGCTTGACGGCGCGTCGCTGGGCAAGATGGCGAGCGGATGTCTCTGCGCCGTCTCGTTCAAGGATGGGAGCGTCAGCGGCAGCGCGACCGCAATTGCGGCCCAAAGTCCTATCACCACCCAGGGCCACCGCACCACAAGATCGGCTAGCCGTCGCACTTTGCCCCCACTTCATTCCCGTCGGGGTGAGAATTGCGCATTTCGAGAAAAGTAGTAGCCATCGACATACTCCGCACTACGCAACGCGTCCCCAATGTCCGCTATCGGCGACGCGCACACAGAGGGACTTCATCGCTGCGAGATAGCGGGCAACTGATTTCTGGGCAATTGGGTTATCTGGATACATCACCGCCATTGCCATCCCCTCCGGGTAGAAGAATATGTAGGTAGTCAATTGATATGAATATCTTCCATCGGAATAAATGCCGATATTATCCGCATAACCCAACTCAGCCGCCGCAAGCACAGCGTTCATCGGGGCGGCGCCGCCGTGGAAGAAATTCGACACTGGAAAGTTCGGACGAGGCCTGTCCAACCACGGCGCCAATTCCAATACGCGGTAATACGGCACCTTCGCCAGGTTCAGGCCTGAATCAAAAGAAGCCTGGGCTGCCCAAGCGGCATCACCGAAAGAAGCTGCACCTATTGGGACGGTGATCGGAACCAAGCCGGTAAACCAACCCTGAGTCATAAAGTTGTCCGAAGTTCTGCGGGTATCTCTGGGAGTAAGTCCGTAATATGTGACGGCGCCCGTAAACTCGTGTTCCACAAGGGCGATACAGGCGAACAACCCGCCGATGAAGCGGGCGCCGGCCGCCGTACAGGCCGATTCGAATCTCGCTGTCTGTTCCGCGTCCATCAGCGTTTCCCCGACCATGGCGCTGGCAGTCGGCTCCAATGGATTACCCAGTGGGAGCGGGAATTCGGGCATGCCGCCATTGTTATTCTCGGCGAAGTCAATCCACGCGCGTACCTGCGGCGAATCGACGGTTAAAGCTGACGTGTACCGCCGCTCCTGGACGCAGAAGTCGTCAAAGCTGCCGGCGTCGGGCAGCGCAAGCGGCTTGTCGCCTCCCGTCAACGCTTTATACATAGCGTGGGACTCCAGCATCGTAGTGCCAATCAACGCCGCGTCCCCATGGACGTGATCGATACTCGCATAGAATGTGAAGTGAGTCGTGCTTTGAACAATCCCGAAGGTGAAGCAGCCCCAGCGGAGCGGACTCGGTATGGCCACTACATGGTCGTGTAAGTCTTTGACGGTCATTTCGCCGTGATCAATCGGCGCGAATTCGATATCGGCAGGATCGTTGATGGTATATCTAATGACGTCTCTGGTATCGGTGTACTCGAACCAACTGCGGAACGTATCGTGCCGACGCAGGTATGCGTTGAGCGCATGATTCATGGCTGGAATATCGCACTGGCCGGGAACCTCACAAGCGGCGATGATTTGCCGGGAATAGTCGAGTCCCAACGCCGTCCGTTCGTAATGACCACGAATATGTTGCGCCTGCATATAACTGACCGGTACAGAACTCACGCGCGCTTGCTGGGCCTTTTCCTGGGCCGCGGTTGTCGGATGCCAGGAAATTACCACGCCTGGGCTCAGGGTCCAATCGTGAATTGAGCCGATCGTAATTTTCCCGATGCGCAATCTTTTCTCCTACGGTTTTGTACGGCTGCAGTGCGGCCCCGTCGGTGGCGAGATCAAGATAACTCTTTGGGCGATCACCGTCGCGAAGATGCGCGAATACGCGGCCAACAGCTGTGCGGCAGGGCGGTGGCGCTTCTGGAACGGCCCGGCGTCGGACGCAGACCGGCGGCCACACCTGACGATCCCTGCACGATGCCGCGGTGGGTCTGTCGATCCATGACTACTTCGCAATGATGTCGGATCAGCGCTGAATGACCTCGAAATCGAAGCGGTCACGGTCGACACGGCGTGCAGCTCGCCGCTGCTGGCGGGCAATGCGCCGGGCGTGCGGGCGCCGTGCTTGGGCGTTTACGATCCGGCGCACATGCCCGGAATTGTGCCCGTGAAGCAAGGCGACGGCCTGTTGATGGGCGCGGCAGTCCTGATGTGGTTGCGTTCGGTCGCCAGCGGAGGTTCGTCGCTGACGGGAGCCGAGGCCATCTCCAACACGGGCGATGTCTTCCGAAAGCTGCAGGGAGTCAATGCATGTCGAGTGCTCACCGCTGTGGCGACGATCTTCGGCCTCCCGCTGGCCGGCGTGGCCTACCTCGCGTGTGTCACGCACGCCACCGGGCGTATCATGTGGTCGAGGACCCGCGGAGGGCGCCGAATCTGAAAGGGCCCGGGCACTAGCGAAACGTAGGGTCCTCGGCCGCCACCCGCCTGAAAGAGTCCAGGCGGCTCGAGGGTTTTACGGGGCCTGCAACACGTGTCTAACAAGTTCGCTCATTCGGTACAACTGTACTTAATTTTGGCCGTACGCTACATCTGCACAATACGGATCCTGGGCCCGAATGCAGGAGGGATGCTGTCGCGCTGACGCGCACAGGGGCTCCTCTCGTACTCGCCCGGCCATCGACCGCGCAAGACCCTTGGGCGGAGAAGAGGGGGGACCGCGCGATGTATGCCGAAACCTTGATGGCCGTGCACCAAGCCTGCGTCAGCCCTGATGACGAAGAAAGCGAACTCGCCCTTGCAGGTGGCGGCGCCCGCGGGCGTCGAATCATCGCCGAACGAAATAACTGAAATAGAGAGGACAACCGCATGGCATCCGTCGAAGACCCGGCGCGGCCGACACGGGGTTTTGCGATAGTCGGCTACGCAGTGCGCGTTCCGGGTGCAGCCGATGCGGATGAATTCTGGGACGTGTTGCGGCAAGGGCGGGACGCGGTTTCGGAGGTGCCTCAGGACCGCTGGGATCTCGAGGAGTTCTATGACCCGGATCCCGGGGCGTCAGGGAAGATTGTGACCCGCCGGGCGGGCTTGATCGACGACATAGCGGGGTTCGACGCGCCGTTTTTCGGGGTGTCGACCCGTGAGGTCAAGTGGATCGATCCGCAGCATCGGCTGTTGCTGGAGACGGCGTGGCAGGCGCTGGAGCATTCGGGTATCGCACCAACGGGTTTGGCGAACACCAGGACCGGCGTGTACATGGGTTTGTCCACCCATGACTACCTCGCAATGATGTCGGACGAGCTGAGTTACGCCGACACCGAAGCGTATATGGCAATTGGGACGTCGGCTGCCGCTGGAGCGGGCCGGATCAGTTATCGGCTGGGGCTGCAAGGCCCGGCAATCACAGTCGATACGGCGTGTAGCTCGTCGTTGGTGGCGGTCCATCAGGCCTGCCAGGCGCTGCGCCTGGGCGAGTGCGACCTCGCGCTGGCCGGTGGCGCGAATGTCCTGATCAGCCCGGGGACCACGATCACCTTCTCCCAGTCTCGGATGCTGGCTCCCGACGGCCGCTGCAAGACGTTCGACGCGTCTGCGGATGGTTACGTGCGCGGCGAGGGCTGCGGCGTCATCGTCGTGAAACGCCTTGAGGACGCGATTCGCTCCGGTGACCGGATCCGGGCCGTGATCCGGGGCAGTGCGGTCAACCAGGATGGCGCGTCGGGTGGTTTGACGGTGCCGAACGGCGTTGCCCAGCAACGCGTCATCACTCAGGCGCTGGAGTGCGCCGGTGTCGCCGCCGGCGACGTCGGGTATCTGGAGGCGCATGGAACCGGGACATCGCTGGGTGATCCGATCGAAGTCCAGGCCGCCGGCGCGGTACTCGGCGACGGGCGCGACGAAAGCCGGCCGCTGCTGATCGGGTCGGTGAAAACCAATATCGGTCATCTGGAAGCTGCCGCGGGGATCGCGGGTCTGATCAAGGTGATCCTGTCGCTCGAGCATGAAGAGTTGCCGAAGCACCTACACTTCCGCAATCCATCGCCGCTCATCCCTTGGAACCGGCTCGCGGTGCGGGTCGTGGAGGAGGCGACCGCCTGGGAACGCAACGGCCGACCCCGTGTTGCGGGCGTAAGCTCGTTCGGGTTCTCCGGCACCAACGCGCACGTCATCCTCGAGGAAGCGCCCGATGAAGTGGGCAAGTCTGCCGCGGCACCAACTCCGGTCGAGCAGCCTGCGGACCGTCGGTTCAGTGTGCTTCCACTATCGGCAGGCAGCCCGGCCGCATTGGTGCAGATGGCTGATCGATACCGCAGGTGGTTGAGCGCACATCCGGAGGCCACCTTGTCGGATCTGTGCTTGACCGCCGGGGTGGGGCGATCTCATTTCGAGCACCGTGCCGCGTTGGTGGTGAATTCGACGGAATCCGCCGGCGAGTTACTCGGTGCGCTCGCCGATGATCGTCCGGCACCGGGTTTGGTGCGGGGTGTGTGCGCTGACAGGCCCAAGACAGCGTGGTTGTTCCCGGGTCAGGGCAGCCAGTTCGCCGGCATGGCCCGAGAGTTGTTCGAGACCGAGCCGGTGTTCGCCGAGACGATGAGGCGGTGCGCGGCGGCGATCGATGCCTTGCTCGAAAGGCCTTTGCTGGAAGTAATTTTCGACTCGGAGGGCCCGGATAGCCAAGACACGTTGCGGCAGACCGGTTATGCCCAGCCTGCCTTGTTCGCGGTGGAGATGGGCCTGGCCCGGCTCTGGCAGTCGTGGGGCTTCGAACCCGACGTGGTCATCGGCCACAGCGTCGGCCAATACACGGCGGCCTGCGTCGCCGGTGTGTTCGGTCTCGAGGAGGGAGCCTCGTTGCTGGCCGAGCGCGGCCGCCTGTTCGGCAGTTTGCCCGCCGGCGGTCGCATGGTCGCGGTCTTCGCCGCCGCCGAGCGGGTGGAAAGCCTGACCGAAGAGTTTCCGAGTCTGTCGGTGGCCGCCTACAACGGCGCAAATACCGTGCTGTCGGGACCCGCGCAGGATTTGGACCGGGCGGTGGCGGGGCTGAGCGCCGACGGTGTGCGCTGCGACTGGCTGGATACCAGCCACGCCTTCCATTCGGCGCTGCTGGATCCGGTCCTCGACGAATTCGAGTCGTATCTGGACCGGTTCGAGTTCGGTTCGCCGCAAAGGACATTGGTGTGCAACCGCACCGGCACAGCTCTGGGCAGAAGCGCGAAACTAGACAGCGCCTATTGGCGCCGCCATGCGCGCCAACCGGTCGAGTTCGCCAAAAGTGTACGCACACTGGCCGATCTCAGGTGCACGATGCTGCTGGAGGTCGGCCCGCAGCCGGTGCTCACCGCCGCAGCTCTGCGGGCATGGCCTGACCCGGCAACCGCACCACGGGCGATCGCGTCGTTGCGCCGCAACAGCGCCGACCACCGCCAGATCACCGAGGCCCTTGCTAACGCTTATATCGTCGGTCACCTGCCCGACTTCGGTGCTCTCCAGCAGAGACCGGCGCGCAAGCTCGACTTGCCCACCTATCCCTTCCAGCATCGCCAGTACTGGTTCCGTGAAGAGCGGGTCCGGCCCAGCACCCGGACCTTTGACGAGACCAAAGCCATGCGTACCGAAGCCGTCCGGCTTCTGGAGGATGGCCGGATCGAGGAACTCGCTGAGCTGCTCGATGGTGCGAGCGGCAATCAACAGACCATCGGTGTGCTGAAACAGCTTGCTGCACAACATAATCAGCAGCGTCAGGCCCAGTCCATCACGGACTCCCGCTACGAGATTCGCTGGGAGAAAGCCGCTGCCGGGGCTTCAGGGGTCTCAGCCGCGGAAGCCGGCGAGGGATCGGCCTGGCTCCTGATTAGCGATCGCGCCAAGGCAGTTCAGCCATTAGTCGACGCGCTGACCGCACGCGGGCACCGGCACCGGATCCTCGGACTACCGGTGTCCGACGCGGACGAGGAAGGACTCGAAGTCGCGGTGCGCGCCGCGGTGGCAGACGAACCGACGTTGCGGATCCTGCATCTCGCGGCCGTCGACTCCGAGACCGCCACCTCGATGCGGTCGCTGCTGAGGATGCAGCATCAAGTCCTGAGCGGAACACAGCGACTCTTCCGCGCCGCGGCAGCCGCGGAAGTCCGCGCACCCGTCTGGGTGGTGACCCGCGGAGCGCAACGGGCCACCAGTGCGGACACGGTGTCACCGGTACAAAGCTCCCTGTGGGGGTTCGGTCGCGCTGCCGCGCTGGAGTATCCACGCCTGTGGGGTGGACTGGCAGATTTGTCTGCAGGCGGCGCCTTGGACGACGGGGTGTGGTCTCGGTTAATCGACCACCTGGTGGCAGCTCCGCGCGCCGAAGATCAAGTCGCGCTTCGCGATCAGGCGGTCTATGTTCCGCGTTTGACTCGGCGCACAGGGCAGCCGGTCGCCACACCGCCGGCACTGCGTGATGACGCAACGTATCTGGTGACCGGCGGGCTGGGTGCGGTCGGACTGGAGATCGCCACATACCTGGCCGCGCACGGCGCTCGCCATCTGGTGCTGACCAGTCGACGGTCACCCAGCGATGCCACGCAACGTCGCATCGATGCGCTACGCGAACAGCACGGCTGCGAAGTCCGGGTCGTCACGGCCGATGTTGCCAATCCGCACGACGTCGCTCGCCTCTTGGCCACTGTGCAGGCCGAATTACCGCCGCTGGCCGGTATCGTGCACGCCGCGGGTGAGATCGGCACCACCCCCTTGCAAACCCTGGACGACGCCGAAGTAGAACGCGTTTTCGCCGGGAAGGTCTGGGGTGCTTGGCATTTGAGCGAGGCCACCGCGGATACGCAGCTGGACTTCTTCCTCAGCACCTCCTCGATCTCCGCGGCATGGGGCAGCTTCGGCCAGACCGCCTACAGCGCGGCCAACGCCTTCCTCGACGGGTTGGCGTGGCGGCAGCGTGAGCAGGGTGTTCCCGGGATCAGCGTCAATTTCGGTCCGTGGTCAACGGCGGGCATGGCCGACGAGGCCGCCCGTGCGGAGCTGGAAAAGCGTGGGGTCCGGCCATTGTCACCTGCCGACGCGCTGGCGGGGATGGCCGAACTCATGGTGGCTTCTCCGGGCAAGGGTGCATCAGGGATTGTGGCCCGGATCGACTGGGCCGCCTTCCTGCCGCTCTACCAACTGGCGGGGAAGCGGTCATTCTTGGCGCAGTTGGAGCGTGAAGTGCCCGACTCGGCACCGGCGCCGGCGTCGTCTGGAACCACCCGACTGGTCGAGCAACTCACCCTCGCTCCGGCGCAGCAGCGGAAGAAACTTGTCGTGGACTATCTGCTTGACGCGGTCGCGGAGGTGACGGGGATCGATGCGGCGGAGATCCGCGAGCAGGCCGGCTTCTTCGACCTCGGCATGGATTCGCTGATGGCCGTCGAATTCCGGCGCCGACTCGAGCATTCCGTGGGCAAGGAGCTGCCGGCGACCCTGGCGATGGACTATCCACGCCTGGTCGACGTGGCGGACTACTTGCTCGGCGACGTCCTCGACCTCAGCGCACAGCCATCCCTTGATTCAGGCGCCACTTCAGCGGCCCAGCCGGATTCGGTGATGACGATGCGCACCGATGAGCCGATCGCGATTGTCGCGGTGGCCTGCCGTTTCCCGGGCGCGCCCGACCCCGACGCTTATTGGGAGCTGCTGGCCGGTGGTGTCGATGCGATCCGGGAGATCCCGGATGACCGCTTCGATGTCGACGAGTATTACGACCCGGATCCCGAGGCACCGGGCAAGATCTACAGCCGCTGCGGTGGATTCCTCGACGGAATCGACGGATTCGATCCGGAATTCTTCGGTATTTCCCCGCGCGAGGCCGTGTGGATGGATCCGCAGCAGCGGTTGATGCTGGAAATCGCGTGGGAGGGCCTGGAACGTGCCGGGTATTCGCCTGCTTCGTTGCGCGGCAGTCGAAGCGGCATGTTCGTGGGTGTGGCCGCTAACGAGTATTCGCATCTGCTGTCCGCCAACTCGGTCGAGACCATCGAAGCCCATTTCATCACCGGCAATGCGCTCAATGCGATCGCCGGCCGGGTAGCGTTCGCGCTCGGTCTGGAAGGACCGGCGATGGCGGTGGATACCGCGTGCAGCGCGTCGCTGGTGGCCGTCCATCAGGCCTGCCAGGCATTGCACTCCGATGACTGCGATTTGGCGCTGGCCGGTGGGGTGAACGTTTTGTTGAGCCCGGCATCCATCGTTGCCGCCTCACGCGCGAGGATGCTGGCACCCGACGGTAGATGCAAGACCTTCGACGCGGCCGCCAACGGTTATGTGCGCAGTGAAGGCTGCGGGATTCTGGTGCTCAAGAGGCTGAGCGATGCCGAGCGCGACGGCGATCGGATTTGCGCGGTCATCCGGGGTAGCGCGGTCAATCAGGACGGCGCTTCCAGTGGCTTGACGGTGCCCAACGGGCGTGCACAGCAACGGCTTATCTCCGCAGCGCTGGCTCGGGCCGGTTTTAACGCTCGGGATGTCGATTACCTTGAGGCGCACGGCACGGGCACCTCGCTGGGTGACCCAATCGAGGTCCAGGCCGCCGCGGCCGTCTACGGTGAGTGCCGCGACGTGAACCGGCCGCTGCTGGTGGGATCGGTGAAGACCAACATCGGGCACCTCGAGTCGGCAGCGGGGATCGCCGGTCTGATCAAGGTCGTATTGTCACTGCAGCACGAACTTCTGCCGCAGAACCTGCACTTTGAGAAACCGTCGCCGCACATTCCGTGGGACTCCCTGCCGGTGCGCGTCGTGGACAAGGCGATTCCCTGGCAGGCCAACGGCAGGCCGCGACGGGCCGGAGTCAGTTCCTTCGGGTTCACCGGCACGAATGCACATGTGCTGGTCGAGGAGGCGCCACGACAATCGGCAAGCGCCGACGAATACTCCCCGGACGACGCCCTCCCCGACGTCAGCGCGGCGCCGGAAGCGGACACCTCCGATGAACCGGTTAGCGTGTTGCCGCTGTCGGCGCGCTCTCCGCAGGCGCTGGTGGCGTTGGCGAAGCGATATGCAGCCTGGTTGGACGCGTACCCAAAGGTCGATATCACCGATGTGTGCTTCACGGCCGGGGCCGGGCGTTCGCACTTCGAACACCGGGCCGCGCTTGTCGTGGACTCGGGCGGGGGCGCAATTCAAGGCGCCCGCGAGCTGCTGGCCGAGTTGGCCGAGAACCGGCTGCGACCGGGCGTGGTACGCGGCGAGTGCACTGACCCGCCGAAGACGGCGTGGTTGTTCACAGGTCAGGGCAGCCAGTACCCGCGGATGGCGCGCGAATTGTTCTACACAGAGCCGGTTTTCGCCGACACCGTGACTCGATGCGCGGAAGCGGTGGATGGGATGCTGCCGCGTCCGTTGCTCGAGGTGCTGTTCGGCACCGACCGGGACTGCGCAGAAACGTTGCGGCATACCTCTTTTGCTCAGCCGGCGCTGTTCGCCGTCGAGATGGGCCTGGCCCGGTTGTGGCAGTCATGGGGCATCGAGCCCGACGTGGTGCTTGGGCACAGCGTGGGCCAGTACGCGGCGGCGTGTGTGGCCGGTGTATTCAGCCTCGAGGACGGGGCACGACTGATGGCCGAACGCGGCCGGCTGTTCGGCAGTCTGCCCGAGGGCGGCCGGATGGTGGCGGTATTCGCCGACGCCGAGCACGTGGAGGGCCTCGCCAACGGATTTCCGCGGGTTTCGGCCGCCGCCTACAACGGCCCTAACACGGTGTTGTCGGGCCCGGGCGCCGATCTGGAGCAGATCGTCGCCCAGTGCAGCAATGACGGGATCCGCTGCACTTGGCTGGACACCAGCCACGCCTTCCATTCGGAGTTGCTGGAGCCGGTGCTCGACGAATTCGAGTCGTATGCAGCGCGGCTGCAATTCGCCGTGCCGACGCTGCCGCTGGTCTGCAACCGGACCGGCGCGGTGCTGACGGCGGAAACCCCTCTGAACGCGCAATATTGGCGGCGGCATTCCCGCCAGCCGGTGCAGTTCGCCGACAGCGTGCAAACTGTGGCGGCGCTTGGGTGCTCGGTGTTGATGGAGATCGGCCCCCAACCGATTCTGACCGCGGCTGCGGTGCAGGTGTGGCCGGAGCACTCCGCGGCACCGCGGGCGATCGTTTCTCTGCGCAAGGGCGCCGATGCGCGGCGTCAGATCGCAGAAGCGCTGGCCGCGGCCTATGTCGCCGGGCATCGACCCGAGTTCGCTGCGCTGCACCATGAACCACGCCTCAGACTCGAACTGCCGACCTATCCTTTCCAGCGCCGTCGCTGCTGGCCCAAGACTTCGGGAATCCGCGCCGACGGTGCCGCGGTATCCGGGATCTTGGGTAGCGTAAAGGATCTGGCCTCTGGTGACGCCGTGTACACCAGCCGGTGGTCCATCAAATCGCAGCCGTGGCTGTCGGATCACGTCATCTATGGCACTGTTGTCGTTCCGGGCGCGACGTATGCGGCGATGGCCGTTGCCGCGGTTGGGACGCCGGCGCAGGTGCGCGATGTGTTCTTCTACGAACCGATCATCTTGGGCGAGAAGAATTCCCGGGAGGTGCAGCTGACCGTGCATCCGGTCGAGGACGGCGGCGGCTGGGCCTTCCAGGTGCACAGCCGCCCATACGGCGAGCGCGACGCTGAGTGGTCGTTGAACGCCGATGGCCGGATCGTCACCGGTGTCACTGATGTCACTGATGTCGGCGACGAGCCGACAACCGATCCCGCAGATTCCATCGATGCCGCGTGCGAACGGTTGAGCCGCACGCGTCCGCAGGAGCTGTTCGACACCTTTGCCGACATGGAGCTGGCATGGGGTCCCACCTGGTCCACTTCCCTCAAATCGCTGTGGGCCGGTGACGGTGAGGCGGTGGGCGATATCGCCATCGGCGATGAGCTCGCCGAACAGGCCGGTAGCGAGCCGATCCATCCGGTGCTGCTTGACCTGTGCACCGGAATCGCCTTCCCGGCCTTCCCGGCGGTTCTCGCGGCGACCGAGCACGGCGGGCCCATGGCCGACCTATTCTTGCCGCTGCGGTATGGGCGGGTAGTACTGCGTGAGCGGATGCCGCGGCGGTTTTATTGCCGCGCGCGGTGGCAGGCTGGCGGTCTCGATAGCGAAACGCAGGTCTTCGACCTCGATTTCGTGGATCGGGACGGCCGCCAGCTCGGCGAAATTCGCGAGTTCACGGTCAAGCGAGCGCCCCGGGAGGCGTTGTTGCGGGGGCTCGGCGGCGATGCTACCCGTAACATGTACACCCTCGGCTGGCAGGAGATGCCGCCGGCGGCGGCGAGCAACGTTGCCCAGAAGGGCGACGGGACCTGGTTGATCGCCGGATTTGACGAGCTGGCGGCAGAGATGCCGGGTTGTATCTTGTTGGACCGTAATACGGATCCGGAGACCTGGACGCGGCTATTGGCACAGGCTCAGGAGCGCGGTGCCCCGGTCTCGGGCATCGTCTGGCGCAGCACCGGGCAGCCCGGCGCAGACGAGTCGAGCGTCGAATTCGGCGCGCGGCTGGAGATCGAGATCGACCAGCTGCTCACAGTCGTGCGGACGCTGCTGGGGCAGCAAGACGTGAAACTCACCGGCGGGCTATGGATCATCACCGAACGTGCCGTGGCCACCGAACCTGGCGAGCCGGTCGATCCGGTGCAGTCGGCGCTGTGGGGGTTGGGACGCACCGTCATCACCGAGCAGCCGGCCCTGCGCTGCAGGCTGGTCGACCATGACGGCTCCAATGACGCCGTGCACTCGCTGGCCGGTCTGCTCGGCACACCCGACACACCTCTTCAGGAATCCGAACTGGCGCTGCGACAAGGAAAGTACTTGGTGCCGCGGCTGCTGCCATGGGCGCGCGGCGGCCATCTCGCGATACCGCACGCAACCGACTACGTTCTGGCGCCGAGTGAACGCGGCGCGATCGACAACCTTCGCCTGGCCGAGATGGAAGTGTCGCCGCCGGTCGCGGGCCAGGTGCAGATCCGGGTAGAGGCCGCAGGTCTTAACTTCCGGGATGTGCTCAATGTGCTCGGCTTATATCCGGGGGATCCGGGGCTGATCGGCGGCGACCTCTCGGGCATCGTCACTGAATTGGGCGCCGGCGTAACCGGATTCGAGGTTGGCCAGCGCGTCTTCGGCTTCATGCCGGGGGGATTCGCCACCCGGGTCAATGTGCCGGCCCAGTTCCTGTCGCCCGTGCCGAACGGGTGGAGCGCGGTCGCCGCGGCGACCATACCCGCCGGGGCACTGACGGCCCGGCTTGCGTTCGACTGGGCCAACGTGCGGCCCGGTGATCGTGTGCTCATACACGCCGCCAGTGGTGGTGTCGGTCTGGCCGCGATCCAGTTGGCCCAGCGGCGCGGGGCGATCGTCTTTGCCACCGCCAGCACCTACAAACGTGCGACGTTACGCAAGATGGGTGTGGCACACGTCTACGACTCGCGCAGTACGGACTTCGCGGATCAGATTTTGGCGGATACCGGCGGCTTGGGTGTTGATGTAGTGCTCAACAGCCTGACCAATGAGGGGTTCATCGCTGCGACCGTGCGGGCGACCGCGCAGGGCGGCCGGTTCGCCGAAATCGCCAAGCGGGACATCTGGACTCCGCAGCAGATGGCGGCGGCCCGTCCCGATATCGACTACGAGATCATTGCGCTGGACGGGTGCATCGAGCGAGAACCCGAGCGGGTGGGGAACTTGCTGGCCGAGCTGGCGGATAGCATGGCCAGCGGCGAGCTGGCGCCGCTCGCTTTCGAGGTCTACCCCCTGACGGAGGCCAAGACCGCGTTCCGCCGCATGCAACAGGCGCGACACATCGGCAAGATCGTGGTGCAGATGCCGAAACCGCTACAGCCGCGTGGCGATCGGAGCTATCTGATCACCGGCGGCCTCGGTGCACTCGGCCTCCACACGGCGGCCTATCTGGCGCAACTCGGGGCCGGTGACATCGTGTTGACCAGCCGGCACCTGCCCGATGCGGACGCACAAGGGGCAATCGCCGACATCATGGAGCGCTACCGGTGCCGGATCCACACCTTCGCGGCCGACGTCGGCGATGAGGCGCAGGCCGGAGAGCTGCTGGAGCGGATCCGGGCAGAGTTGCCGCCGCTCGCGGGGGTGGCACACCTGGCGGGCGTGCTCGACGACGCGCTACTACCACAGCAGAGCCTGCAACGTTTCCGGACGACGTTGGCGCCCAAGGCCTTCGGCGCCTGGCACCTCCATCGGTTGACGAAGAACGACGATCTTGAGTTCTTCATCGTCTACTCTTCGGCCTCCAGCGTGCTCGGTTCGCCCGGCCAGGCCAACTACGCGGCCGCCAATGCGCTGCTCGACGGGCTCGTTGCGGAGCGCAGGGCGCAAGGCCTGCCCGCGACCAGCATCAACTGGGGTCCCTGGGCGAAGTCCGGCATGGCCACTTCGCACGCCGCGCGCGCCAATCTCAGTGCGCAAGGCATGATTCCGCTGGAACCCACGGCCGCCCTCAAAGCGCTCGGCGAGGCTATCGCCCACGGAACAGGGCAGGCGACCGTCATCAGAGCCAATTGGCAGCGTGCCGCGAAGATGCTGGACGGATCTCGCCCAACGATTCTCGACCACGTGCTGCCGAGTGCCGTCACGGCGACGCCCGGCGACAGCGAGTTGCTCCGGCAACTGCATGAGGCGCCAGAGGCGCAGCGCGGCAGTTTCCTCACCGAATACCTACAGCAGGAAGTGCAAAGTTTCCTGAGGCTCGCGCAACCGCCGGCCGCAACCAGCCGGTTTTTGGACCTGGGCACGGATTCGCTGATGGCGGTCGAACTCCGCAACCGGTTGTTCGGGCAGTTCGGTGGCGCGTTCAACATCAGCGCCACCGCGGTATTCGACTATCCGACGATCGGGTCGCTCGCCGAGTACCTCGCCGGTCAGGTGCCGGAGCCGGACGGGGTTGAATCCGTCGGGACGCCCCAGCCAACCTGATGATTGAACGAAACAGTCTGCCCTGTGTCGCTTTCCTAACCCGGACGACCCGACGTCGTTCCTGTACGCAATTGAGATCTCATTATTCTGTACTCCAATAAGCCCGCCCGTAGCTGCTCGTAGATCGCAGACCCAGGTAGCGCAAGAAAGTTAGCCACACGAGCATTTCCGTCGCCATAAACCTGCTCGTAGTTACTACTCGCTTGATCGCGCGAGGCCAATACGTTAGCAGTGATATCGCGGTCGCTTTCGGTAAAAAAGCCGAGCGCCTCCAAACGCATCCTTATATGGTCCCAGTCCTCGGGACTCAGAAAATCCGTATGCAAAAACCACCCTTCGGAGCGGCAAATCCTGTGGATTTCACTAAGGAATTTTGGCAGATTGCCGTATGAATGCGACGACTCCACGTTAACGATGGCATCGCAGGACCCATCGGCCAGCGGAATATTCAATGCATCGCCTACCCTGAAGTCGATCGAGGGGCCAAGGTGCGTTCTACGGCAGAAGGCGATCGCCTCTGCGGACATGTCGATCCCAATCACTTGAGCGCTGAATCTCTCCGCGACCAGCGCGGCGTTGCCTCCGCGGCCACATCCTATGTCCACAATTGTGCGGTCATTCAGGTCAAGCGATCCGATGACCTCGAACACTAGCCGGACCGAGTTGGCGTTGAAGGTGCCTTCGCGAACGACGAACGCGGATTCATTGTTAGAATCCGTCGGAACATATCCATAATTTAGGAAGAACGATACATCAGCCAATCCGATTTCCTCTAAACGGCGGCTAAGTAAATCGTAAAAGCTGCGCCATCCAACGGCGGTCGTAGACAGTAGGTCGTCGGCTAGGTGCGCCGAAATTGCCTCTCCTGAATTATCCGTCGATTCAGCATGCGTCGAAGGTTCGCTACGGTGGTCCATTTATGTCGCCTCAACCAAATCTGCTTTGCCCCATGATTCGTAATATGGTACCTCGCCCCACCGAAACTCCTGCCGCGTTCTGTGCGTTGGCGGGGAATCAGTCGCTGATATCGAACCCGGTGATGACCTTGGTTGGGCGCACGCGCACTACCAGTTCGCCGGGGACGGCGTTGCGGCGGCCGAACTCGTCGGCGCGGTCGGCGCCCATGTACCGCGCACCCGTTCGGGTCGTGTTGTCCAGCAAGTCGCCCGGATCGTCGGTCGCCGCGGCCACACCCTGCACCTGGACGAAGGAGTACGGCGGGTGGGGATCATCGACGCAAATCGCGACTCGCGGATCACGCTGCAGGGCACGATATTTCGGTGTGTCGCGATGGGTGGCGAACACCAGCTCGCCGTCGTCGACGACAAACCACACCGGCGTGACCAGCGGGCGGCCGTCCGAGGCGACGAAACCCAGCATCCCAGTGCGGGTGCCTGCCGAAAGAAACTCGACGACCCTGTCCGATAGCTCGGCCATGTATTAGAGCCGGGCCAGGTCGTGGTCGGCGATGTGATCGATCAGGACCTGCAGGTGGTCCTGCGAGGAGCCCAGCGTGTGTTCTATCGCGGTGAGCCGGGCGGCGTAATGGCCGACCGGGTATTCGGCCGTCATGCCGATCCCGCCGTGCAGCTGTATCGCCTCCTGCGCGATGTGCCGGCCCGACCGGCCGATCTGCAACTTGGCCCGGGACGCGATCACCGGGTCGAGGTTGCCGTCGGCGATCGACATCGCGGCGTAGAAACTCATGCTGCGGGCCAACTCCAGCGACACGTACATGTCGGCGGCCCGTTGGGTGAGCGCCTGGAATTTGTTGAGCGTGACGCCGAATTGCTTGCGGGTCTTCAGGTAATCCGTGGTCAGGCGCAGCGCTTCCTCCATTGCGCCGACGGCTTCGGCGCACAACGCCGACTGGATGCGGACGATGGCGTCGCGGATGGCGGGCGAGGCGTCTTGGACGTCCGCGGCGTCGCCGAGAGGCTCGGCGGGTGCGGAGTTCAGTTCGATCTGCGCGCCGCGCTGACCGTCGAACGTCGGATAGGGGTGCCTGTTCACGGCTTCACCCTCGACCAGGAACAACCCGGTGCCGCCGTCCGGCAACGCGGCGCTGACCACCAGCGTGTCGGCGCAGTCGCCGGCCAGGACCGGGTTCTTCGTCCCGCTCAGGTTCCACGAATTGCCTTGCAGCACGGCCCGAGTGGCAACGGTCGCGGTCGGCTTCCGGTGGCCGGTTTCCAGGTGAGCGAACGCGAGCAGCTTTTGACCCGCCGCGACCTCGTCCAGCAGTTGTTTTTGTGCATCGCTCCCGTGCTCGGCGATCAGTGCACCGGGCGCCAGGGCGGCGTGCACGACGGGTTCGGGCGCCAACCGCCGCCCGATCTCGGTGAGCACCACCATGATCTCGATCTGGCCGGACTCGTCCGGCTCGAACCCGAGGCTCAGAATCCCGGTGTCCGCGAGCTGGCTCCAAACATCGCGGCTCCACCCGAGATCGGTCTCGATGATCTTGTTGCGGCTCTCCGGGTCATAGGTGCGCGACAGTAGGTCGCGGGTGGTGTCGCGGAGCAGAACCTGCTCGTCGCTCAGCTGAAAGTCCATGGCTGCCTCACAATCCGAGAATGGTGGACGCGATGATGTTGCGCTGCACCTCGTTGCTGCCGCCGTAGATCGATGTCTTGCGGTAGTTGAGGTAGCGCGGGGCACTGGATTGCGCCCAAGCCGGTGACGCGATGTCATCACCGTGAGAACCGTCCACCGGCAGCGCGTCGGGCCCGGCCACCTCGACGAGCAGCTCGGTGGCGATCTGCTGCAATTGGCTGCCGCGCATCTTGAGCACCGACGACGCCGGGTTCGGCTTACCGTCCGCGGAGTCCGTTGTCACCCGGGACTGCGTGAGTTCCAGTGCCAGCACTTCGTTTTCGGCCTCGGCCAAACGCGCCGCGAACAGCGGATCATCCAGCAATCCGGTCTGCGCGGCGTGCTTCTTCACCTCGGCGAGGCGTACCTTCGTCCGGCCGACTCCGGCGATCCCCGTACGCTCGTTGCCCAGCAGGAATTTCGCGTATGTCCAACCCTGATTCTCTTGTCCGACAAGCTGATCGGCCGGTACCCGAACGTCAGAGAAGAACACCTCGTTGACCTCCCGGCCGCCGTCGATCGTCTTGATCGGCCGCAGGCTGATCCCCGGTGTCGCCATGTCGATGAGCAGGAATGAGATGCCCGCCTGGCGTTTGGGCGCCTGCGGGTCGGTGCGTACCAGGCAGAAGATCCAGTCCGCGTACTGGCCCAGCGTCGTCCATGTCTTCTGCCCGTTGACGACGTAGGTGTCGCCGTCGCGCACCGCGGTGGTCCGCAGCGACGCGAGGTCGGAGCCGGCTTCCGGCTCGGAGAACCCCTGGCACCACCAGATGTCGATGCTCGCCGTCGCCGGCAGGAAGCGCTGCTTGATCTCCTGGGAACCGAATTCGGCGATCACCGGGCCGACCATTTTGACGTTGAAGTTCAACGGCTCCGGGACGCAGGCCAATTGCATTTCGTCGGTCCAGATCTGGTGCTGGGTCGGCGTCCAGTCCTTGCCGCCCCATTCGACCGGCCAGTTGGGCACCGCGAGCCCGTGATCGTTCAGGATCTTGTGGCTGGTCACGATGTGGTCCTTGGTCACCGGCGCGCCCTGGCGCACCAACTCGCGGAGCTCCTCGGGGATCTGGGTGGTGTAGAAGGTGCGAAGTTCGTCGCGAAACGCGGCTTCCTCGGGTGTGAGCGCCAGTTGCATGGCAGCCTCCTGTCGTCTGGGGCTCGGCTTCCATATTGACCCATCGCACGCGGCGCTTGTGCACAGCCTCGGGTTAATCCACATGCGGGCACCGCGACGCCCCGCGCGGGGCCGTTGTGGCGGTCGACGCACCTACGGTCGGCGCATGCGAACAGAACTTCCCGCCGAGCGACTACATCGACGACTCGGTGCCGATCCGGGTACCGATTCACCCGCCGACTCCGACGGCCCGGAGTTCGGGTCAGACCAGGACACAGCGGATGAGGACCAGAACTCGCTGCTGCCGCGGTGGCTTCCCGATGCGTCCCAGGGCCGGGGCTGGGCGGCCCGCGTACGCGCCGACCCGGGCCGTGCCGGTGCCATCGCGTTGGCCGTCGTGGCTGCCCTCGCGGTATTGGTCACGGTATTCACCTTGCTGCGCGATCGGCCCGCGCCGGTCATGTCGGCCAGGCTCCCACCGGTGGAGAAGGCGTCCACGGCAAGCCCGAGGTCGTCGGCGAGCCCGGGTGCCGGCCAGCCGCCCGGTCCCGACCGGCCGGTGGTGGTCAGCGTGGTCGGTCTGGTGCACACGCCCGGACTGGTGACCCTGGCGCCCGGCGCGCGCATCGCCGACGCGCTGCAGGCCGCCGGTGGCACGGTGAACGGTGCGGACACCATCGGATTGAACATGGCCCGCCCGGTTGGCGACGGCGAGCAGATCGTGGTCGGGCTCGCTCCCGTCTCGGGGCAGCCGACGGCGCTGGGCAGCTCGGTGGCCTCCGGTTCGGCACCGGTGTCCGGGGCACCCGGACCGCGAGTTTCTCCGACGGTGAAGCCGAAGGCGCCTGAGGTGGTCGACCTGAACTCCGCGACCGTGGAACAACTCGACGCCCTGCCCGGGGTCGGGCCGGTGACCGCCGCCGCGATCGTGGCGTGGCGGCAGGCTAACGGCAAATTCACCAGTGTCGACCAGCTCGCCGATGTTGATGGCATCGGACCGGCGCGGCTCGACAAGCTCCGGCCCTTAGTCCGTGTCTGACACCGGTGCGCCACCCCGGCCTCGACGAATCGGCCGCCGCGCACGTCGATGTGCGGCTGGTTCCGGCCGCGCTCACCGGCTGGATGGTGACTGCTGCCGGGATCTGGTGGCCGGTCGGACGGGCAGTGGCGGCGTGCGGTGTCGTGCTGGCGGTCGTCGCGGGTGGATTGGCGTGTTACGCGGCGCGCCGGGCTGGCCGAGCCCGGCGACTGCGGGCGATCGGCGCCGGCGTGGTGGCGATCGGCGTTGTGGGCGCGGGGTTTGGGCTCGCGATCGCGCTGCGCGTCGACGCGGTGGGTCGTCACCCGATTACCGCGGCGTTCGGAACGGCCGCCCAGGTGACGGTCACCCCGACCGAGAGTGCGCTGTCGCTGGGCTCAGGCCGGTTGATGTTTCGTGCCACCCTGCAGCGCCTACGTGCCGACGAAATGTCTGGCCGGGTGGTCGTCTTCGCCCGCGCGTCGGACTTCGGCTCGGAAACAGGGGGAGTGATGGTGGGCCGGCCCGTGCAGTTCACCGCCCGCATCAACCGTCCGTCCCGCCGTGATCTGACGGTCGCGGTGCTCACTGCGTCGGGCCGGCCGACCATGGGCACCGCCGGTGCGGTGCAGCGAGCCGCTCACGCTGTGCGTGGCCGGTTCGCTGCCGCCGTCCGCGGCACCCTGCCTGCCGACCAGGCCGCGATGCTGCCCGCTCTGGTCCTGGGCGATACGTCGGCGGTCACCGCCGAGACGAGCCGCGACTTTCGCGTGGCGGGTATGACGCACTTGACGGCGGTTTCCGGGGCCAACGTCACGATCGTGTGCGCGACGGTGCTGTTCTCGGCCCGGTTGATCGGCCCGCGCACCGCCGTAGTGCTTGCCGCGGTGGCGCTGGTGGCCTTCGTCATCGTCGTGCAGCCGACGGCGAGCGTTCTGCGGGCGGCCGTGATGGGCGCGATCGCGTTGGCAGGGATGCTGTCTTCGCGTCGGCGGCAGGCGATTCCAGCTCTGTCGGCCACGGTGCTGATGCTGCTGGCACTCGCTCCTCACCTGGCCGTTGACGTGGGCTTCGCGCTGTCCGTGCTGGCGACGGCCGCGCTGGTCGTCATCGCGCCGGTATGGTCGCGGCGCCTGGTCGCCCGCGGCTGCCCCAAGCCGCTGGCCGATGCGCTCGCGGTTGCGTGGGCCGCGCACGTGGTGACCGCCCCGCTGGTGGCCGGCATTTCGGGCCGGGTCAGCCTCGTGGCCGCGGGCGCCAATCTCGCGGTGGCGCCCGTGATAGCGCCGATCACGGTGCTGGGCAGCGCGGCGGCGGTGTTGTGCGTGGTGTGGCAGGCCGGTGCGCAGCTGTTGATCCGCTTCACCGGGCCCGAACTGTGGTGGGTCTTGAGCGTGGCGAAGTGGGCGGCCGATATCCCCGCCGCGACCGTGCCCGTTCCGGACGGTCTGGCCGGGGTGCTGCTGGTCGGCGCTGCCATTGCGCTGTCACTTCTGCTGGCCGCGCTGCTGTGGCGGCACCCCTGGTTTCGCGCGGTTGTCCGGGCAGCCGCGCTGGTGACCGTCATCTGCGTGCTGGCGTGGACGGTGTCGGAGCTGTTGGATCCCAGAAGGGACTGGTCGGCCCTTCATGACACCATCGTGGGGTGAGCGAGATTTCGCCGTTGCACTTGGTCCTGGGAGACGAGGAACTGCTGGTCGAGCGGGCAGTGGCCGAGGTGCTGCGGTCGGCGCGCAAGCGTGCCGGGACCGACGCCGGAGCCAACGATGTGCCGGTCAGCCGGACGAGGGCCGGCGACGTCGGTACTTACGAGCTCGCCGAACTGCTGAGCCCGTCGCTGTTCGCCGACGAGCGCATTGTGGTCCTGGAGGCGGCCGCCGAAGCGGGCAAGGATGCGGCGGACGTGATTGCTGCGGCTGCCGCCGACGTGCCGCCGGGCACGGTGCTGGTGGTGGTGCACTCGGGCGGTGGGCGAGCAAAAGCGCTGGCCAACGAGCTGCAGTCGCTTGGCGCCGTGGTGCATCCATGTGCGCGGATCACCAAGCCAAGCGAACGCGTCGACTTCGTCCGCAAGGAGTTCCGTGCGCTGCGGGTCAGAGTCGATGAGGAGACGGTGACCGCGCTGCTGGACGCCGTCGGGTCCGACGTGCGAGAACTCGCCGCCGCTTGCTCACAGTTAGTCGCCGACACCGGCGGTGACGTCGATGCCGCCGCGGTCCGGCGCTATCACAGCGGAAAGGCCGAAGTGAAGGGCTTCGACATCGCCGACAAGGCCGTGGCCGGCGATGTCGGAGGGGCCACCGAGGCGCTGCGCTGGGCGATGATGCGCGGCGAGCCGCTGGTGGTGCTGGCCGACGCCCTGGCCGAAGCCGTACATGCCATCGGCCGGGTAGGGCCGCTTTCCGGCGACCCGTATCGGCTGGCCGCGCAGCTCGGGATGCCGCCCTGGCGGGTGCAAAAAGCCCAGAAACAGGCGCGGCGTTGGTCGCGCGACACGGTGGCAACCGCGATGAAAGTGGTGGCAGAGCTCAACGCCAACGTCAAGGGCGCCGTCGCTGACGCGGACTACGCGCTGGAATCCGCGGTCAGGCAGGTTGCCGAGCTGGTGGCCGAACGGAGCCGATGAGGTGGCTCGTGGGCCTCAGAGCTTGTTGAGGGCCCGCGCCAGCGCCGACTTCTTGTTGGCCGCCTGGTTCTTGTGGATCACACCCTTGCTGGCGGCCTTGTCCAGCTTGCGGTTGGTCGACACCAGCAACTCCGCGGCCTTCTCCTTGTCGCCGGTGTGGGCGGCCTCGCGGAACGCGCGCACGGCGGTACGCAGCGAGGACTTGACCGACTTGTTGCGCAGACGAGCGCGCTCGTTAGTGCGATTGCGCTTCTGCTGCGACTTTATGTTGGCCACGCGTTGTTTCCTTCTGAGATTCGGTGTTGGCTTGAGGCGCCCGATATACCCGGCGGCGACTGATCAGGTTATCAGCCGGTTACGTTTTCTCCCAAAAGGGGAACTGGTGGCCTGCTGCAACGTCAATTTGAGGCAACATCTGAAAAGTGAGTCTTACTAGCCAGCTTGAGGAGACCAGGCGGCGGTCGCGCGGCAGGCCTGCGCGTGCGGGCGCGCGTTCCGAGCGCATTTTCGGCGGATACAACACGTCCGACGCCTATTCGCTGGCCTTCGATGAGATGTTCGACGCCCAGGGGACCGTCCGCGGCCCGTACAAGGGCATCTACGCCGAGCTTGCACCCTCGGACGCCTCGGAGCTCATGGCCCGCTCCGAGGCCCTGAGCCGCGCGTTTATCGACCAGGGCATCACGTTTTCGCTGTCGGGTCAGGAGCGGCCGTTTCCGCTCGACCTGGTGCCGCGGGTGATATCGGCCGCCGAGTGGAACCGGTTGGAGCGCGGCATCACCCAGCGGGTCAAGGCCCTCGAGATGTATCTCGACGACATCTACGGCGATCAGGAGATCCTTAACGACGGCATCATCCCGCGCCGCCTGGTTACTTCCTGCGAGCATTTTCACCGCCAGGCCGTGGGCATCGTCCCGCCCAACGGCGTGCGAATCCACGTCGCCGGCATCGACTTGATCCGCGACGAGCGGGGCAATTTCCGGGTTCTCGAGGACAACCTGCGCTCACCCTCGGGCGTGTCGTACGTCATGGAGAATCGGCGCACTATGGCGCGGGTTTTCCCGAACCTGTTCGCCACCCATCGGGTGCGCGCGGTCGACGATTACTCTTCGCACCTGCTGCGGGCGCTGCGCAACTCCGCTGCCACTAACGAGGCCGATCCCACCGTCGTGGTCCTGACTCCGGGCGTGGCGAACTCGGCGTACTTCGAGCATTCGCTGCTGGCCCGGCAGATGGGCGTTGAGCTCGTCGAAGGCCGCGACCTGTTCTGCCGCGACAACCAGGTGTACATGCGCACCACCGAGGGAGAGCGCCAGGTCGACGTCATCTACCGGCGCATCGACGATGCCTTCCTGGACCCGCTGCAGTTCCGGGCCGACTCGGTGCTGGGGGTGGCGGGTTTGGTCAACGCCGCCCGTGCCGGGAACGTCGTCATCTCGAGCGCGATCGGCAACGGCGTCGGCGACGACAAGCTCGTGTACACCTATGTGCCGACGATGATCGAGTACTACCTGGGCGAGAAACCGGTGCTGGCCAACGTCGAGACCTACCGGTGCTGGCTGGATGACGAACGCGAAGAGGTGCTGGACCGGATCGACGAATTGGTCCTCAAGCCGGTCGAGGGGTCCGGCGGCTACGGCATCGTGTTCGGTCCGGAGGCTTCCGATAAAGAGTTGGCCGCCGTCGCCAAGAAGATTCGCGACGATCCGCGAAGCTGGATCGCGCAGCCGATGATGGAGCTGTCGACCGTGCCGACGCAGGTCGAAAGCACTTTGGCTCCCCGCTACGTCGACCTGCGGCCGTTCGCGGTCAACGATGGCGACAACGTGTGGGTGTTGCCCGGCGGGCTGACGCGGGTGGCCCTGGTCGAGGGCTCGCGGGTGGTCAACTCCAGCCAGGGCGGTGGCTCAAAGGACACCTGGGTGCTGGCGCCGCGCGCGGCGGCTCGCGACCGTGAACTGGTCGCCGCCGAGGTCGTGCGGTCGCTGCCGAGGCCGAGACCGGACCCGGTGCTCGACGCCGCGCCAAGGCTGGCCCAACACCAGTCACAGCCGGCTAAGCCGCAGGAGGAGCAGACCCAGCAGCAGCAACAGCAGCAACAGCAGAAGGTGATGGACTGATGCTGGCCCGCAACGCCGAGGCGCTCTATTGGATCGGTCGCTACGTCGAGCGCGCCGACGACACCGCACGGATTCTGGACGTGGCACTGCATCAATTGCTCGAGGATTCCAGCGTCGACCCGGACCAGGCGTCTCGCCTGTTGCTGCGGGTGCTCGACATCGACCCGCCGGATCACGACTTGGATGTTTGGTCGTTGACCGACCTGGTGGCCTTCAGCACCAACGTGGCGGGCGGGTGTTCGATCGTCGATGCCATCACGGCGGCGCGGGGAAACGCCCAGTTGGCCCGGGAAGTGACATCCAGCGAGTTCCGGGAGTGTCTCAACAGAACCTACCACGCCCTGGACGAACGCGAGCGTGCCGCGAAACGCCTTGGCCCACATGAGTTTCTGGCATTCATCGAACACCGGGCGGCCATGTTTGCGGGCCTGGCCGATTCGACGCTTTCGCGTGACGACGGCTACCGCTTCATGTTGCTGGGCCGCGCGATCGAACGCGTCGACATGACGGTACGCCTGCTGCTATCGCGGGTCGGGGACAGCGCGTCGTCCCCCGCGTGGGTGACGCTGTTGCGCTCGGCGGGCGCACACGACACCTATCTGCGCACCTACCGCGGTGTGTTGGACGCAAGCCGTGTGGTCGAGTTCATGCTGCTCGATCGCCTGTTTCCGCGTTCGGTGTTCTACTCGCTGAGGATGGCCGAACACAATCTCGACGAGTTGCTGCACAATCCGCAGAGCCGGATCGGGTCCACCGCCGAGGCGCAGCGGTTGCTCGGGCGCGCCCGCAGCGAACTGGAATTCGTCCAACCCGGTGTGCTGCTCGAGTCGTTGGAGAGCCGGCTGGCGGGTTTGCAGCGAACCTGCAATGACGTTGGAGAAGCGTTGTCGCTGCAGTACTTCCACGTCACCCCCTGGGTGGCGTGGTCGGATGCCGGCCAGCGGACCCTGACCAGGCAGGGCGAAGCCTGATGTGGCGGCTACGGGTGGTGCACACCACGGGGTATGCGTATCAATCGCCGGTGACCGCCTCCTATAACGAAGCCCGACTGACCCCGCGCTCGGACGCCAGGCAGAACGTCATCCTGAACCGCGTCGAAACCATTCCGGCGACCCGGTCCTACCGCTACGTCGATTACTGGGGTACCGCCGTGACGGCGTTCGACCTGCACGCGCCGCACACCCTTCTCACTGTGACCTCTTCATCGGTCGTCGAGACCGAGCGGCCGGAGTCGCCGGACGCGAAGGTCAGCTGGGACCAGCTGCAATCGGAGGCGGTGATCGATCGTTTCGACGAGATGCTCCGCCCGACCGCCCACACCCCGCTAAACAGGCGCGTCGCGTCCGTGGCCAGAAAGATCTCCAAAACGTCCGATCCCGCCGAAGCCGTTGTCGCCGTGGCGAAGTGGGTGCGCGGCGAGCTGGACTACCTTCCGGGAACCACCGGCGTGCACTCGTCGGGGCTGGACGCGCTGAACGAGGGCAAGGGCGTCTGCCAGGACTTTGTGCATTTGTCGCTGATTGTGTTGCGTGCCATGGGAATTCCCGGTCTCTACGTGTCCGGCTACCTGCACCCCAAACACAGTGCCAGCGTCGGGGATACCGTGGACGGGCGAAGCCACGCCTGGATCCAGGCCTGGACCGGCGGTTGGTGGCAATACGACCCCACTAACGACACCGAGATCACCGAGCAATACGTCAGCGTGGGCGCTGGCCGCGACTACACCGACGTTTCCCCGCTGAAAGGCATCTATTCCGGGGAAGGCGCAACCGATCTCGACGTGATTGTGGAGATGACCCGGCTGGCCTAACGGGCGAGCGTGCGGTATCCGGGGTGGACATGCGGCTTCAGGCCCTGCTCCCGGGCCACCGTCGAGAGCAGCGCGCGCAGGGCGCTGTACTGCTCGGGGTCGAGCGCGGCGGTGAGTCGGAGCTCGTGCTGGTGCGCGAGCTCGGAAAGCTTGCGCATCAACCTTTTTCCGGCCGCGGTGAGGTGAAGAGCGTGCAGTCGGCGATCGTCGGGGTTGCGGCGCCGTTCGACGTAGCCGCGCTCCTCGAGTTCGTCGACATAGACGACGATGCGACTGGGCAACATTCCCAACTGCGCGCTGAGGGCCTGCTGGCTGCGGCCGGGCTCGGCGGCGATGGCGCGCAGGATTCCCGCCTGGGGCGGGCTCAACTCGATGGCGGCCACCTGTTCGGCGAACAGCGTTGCGGCGTGGTGGCCCAGTTGGGCCAGGAGGAAAGCGACGCTGTCGGCAGATGACACCGTCACATCATAGCGTTGGCGAATAATTCTTCGGATGAATTGTCCTGCAGTCTTGTGGCGCCGTGCTTGTGGGCATATCGTTCATCTCATGAACGATTCACGAGCAGATGCAACCGGTCGGGTTCCCAACCGTCACCAGCAGGGCGGACCGCCGTTGGTGTTGCTTTCCGGGCTCTGCCTGGGCTTGCTCTTCGGTGGGATTGCCATCGGAGTCGCACTGGGCGGCGTAATGCCGTTGCCGTACGGCCCGGCGGCCGCGGTCGTGGCCTACGTCCGTGCGCAGCCGGTCGCGGTGCAGGTCATGGCCACCGCGGCGTTCGCATCGTCGGTGCCGTTGGCGATCTACGCGGCGACGGCAAGCACCCGATTGCGTCAGCTCGGAGTTACCGCGCCGGGGGCCACGATCGCGCTCACGGGCGGCACCCTGGCGGCCGGCTCGCTGGGTCTGACGGGACTGTTGGCCTGGACGCTGTCGCGACCGGAAGTCAGCGCCGACGCCGCGTTGGTTCGGGCGGTCTACTTCTTAGTCTTTTTGGTCGGCGGCCCCGGGCACATCGTGGCCTTGGGCCTGCTGGTGGCCGGTATGGCGGTGCCGAGCCTGATCCTGGGGTTGACACCGAGACCAGTGGCCTGGGCCGGGCTGGCGATTGCCGCCCTCGCCGAAATGACGACGTTGGTGCTGGTCTGGCAGGAACTGGGAGTGATCCTGCCGATCGCCCGCGTCGCGGCGTTGACCTGGCTGGTGGTGGCCGGCGTGCTGTTGCCCTTGCACCGCAACGACATTCGGCAGCGAATACCGGCTACGACCGCGCGCTGACCTCGACTCGGTGCAGGTCGTCGCCGAGTTCGATGCGGCCGCCGAACTCGCCGGCCGCCAGCGCACGCCACTGTTCCTCTTGGCCGGGCACCAACGCCGGCACATAGTGCGTCATCACCAGGGTGCCCACGCCCGCGCGGGCCGCGGTTGCCGCCGCTTCCTCCACCGACGAGTGGTAGTCGCAGATTACTTTGCGCCATCCTGCCCTATCGCCAATCGATCTAGCAGCGGAAATGCTGGCAGCGAGGCCAATAACACCAGCGTGTGCAGTTCTTAGGTACGATAAACGCAAGCCCGCCAGGCGCGGGGAGTGTTAGCTGAAAGACCGGCCATGACCATCAAGCTCATCGACCTGCTGCCAAGCTGGCAGATCGGATTGCAGGCCCAGCGCCTGAGTCCCGACACCATCCGCCACTACACCGAGGGAACCAAGCTCTTCCTGCGCTGGTGTGCTGACAACGGCACAGAACCGGAGTTGAGCAAGGTAACGGTGTCGGCGTTCCTGGCCCACATGCTCGACAGGGGCGCGATGCCCACCACGGCCCGCGCCCGGTGGTCGGCACTCAAACGGTTCTCCTGGTGGCTGGCAGACGAGGGCCACCGGCCCAGCGATGACCTGCTCGGGCTGGCACCGCCCAAGCTCGACACCAAAGTCGTTCACCCGCTCACCGACGACGAGCTAAGAGACTTGATTAAAGTGTGTCAGGGCAAGGCTTTTCGGGAACGCCGCGACGAGGCGTTGATCCGGCTACTGGCCGAGACAGGGATGCGCTCCGGTGAATGCTGTTCCCTCGCAGTCGATGACGTGGACATACCGCGTGGGCTGCTCGTCGTGCAGCGGGGCAAGGGCGGCAAGGGCAGGCTCGTCGGGTTCGGCCCGCAGACGGCGCGGGCGCTCGACCGTTACCGGCTGATGCGTGCCGGTCACCGGCTGGCGGGCACGCCGGATTTCTGGCTGGGGGATCGTTCGCGGTCATTCGGGCGTAACGCTCTGTGGCGGGCTGTCGAGTACCGGGCACGGCTGGCTGGTATCGAGGGGATGCATCCCCACCGGCTGCGCCACACGGCGGCGACCAGATGGCTGCGTGCCGGTGGCTCGGAGTCCGGTCTAATGGCCTCAGCCGGTTGGACCAAGGCCGACATGCTGCGCCGGTACACCGCCGCGACCGCGTCAGAGCGTGCCGCCGAGGAGAGTAAGCGCCTCGGCCTGGGCGACATCTAGCGCCGTCCCAACACGAAGGCCCGGTGATCCTCCAACAGGCACCGGGCCATTCGTTTGTCTGCGTGGCCGTCAGGGCCGGGAATCGCTACCCCTTGCCATACGCCTGGCCCGCATTTGGCGCTGACGAATCCTCTTCAACTCGCGTCTGCGGCGGTCCTGCTCTTCCTTGGTGTAGCAGGCGTCGGGGCCTTCGTACTCCTCGTAACTCTTGGCCGCGATCAGCACACGGCACTGTTCAACGAAACTCCAATCGGAGTCGCACAGCGCGCTATCGTATTCGCCGTCAGTCTGGGCGTCGGGTAGCTCCGGTGTGGGCAGGTCCGAGACAAGTTCGTCGGTGTCTATCGGCAAGCCATCCAGAATGGTTCGTATCTCAGCAGCTTTGGCCGCGATCCGGTCAGCGGCATCCTGTAAATCGTTGTTGCCCGACTCCAACCGTGTGTCGAGGATTTCCTGCGCCTGTTCCTGCCATTCCTCGGCAGCCTCGGCCACCCTGTCGTCAAGGGTGTCGTCGTAGTACTCGCTGATCGCGTCAACGGTGATCTGCCGTAACAGGTCTGGTTGCAGCGCAGCGAGCGCGTCAATCTCGGTCTGCCGAACACCCATTGCGTCGGTCCAGTCGTCGGCGCGTTTCTCCCCAGGCTTCAACGGGGTTGACGGCAGGCCATACTGCCGCACCTGGTCAGGCGTCAGCGCCACGCGGTCAACCCGAAAATCCAACTCTCCGAACAGCACAGCGAAAGCCTGCAACTTTCGGGCAACGCTGATCGGCATCTGCCAGCCAGCCGGGTCGCAGTCAGAGAAGTACAGCACCACCATGCGCCGACCATCACGGGCACCGTCGCTGGCGATCTGATAGATGCGCGTGTCGCTGACTTCGCCTGTCATACAGTACAAGTCGGCCTGATACTGGTCGGCTAACGGCGCGAGCACATCGAACAGCGAGGACTTCTCGGTGACCATCACAATGTGATACGGCTGCTCACCGTGAAAATCATCCAGCGCGGCGGTCGGTGTGATGTCGCCAAGGGTGGGCACCGCGACCGCAAAGTTGGTGTCAATGCGTGGGTTCGGGTCGGACGGCAACCACACTTGTCGTACCGGGTCGTCGCTGCGTTCGTCCTTGATCCACTCGAACGGGATATACCCAAGCCAGCGAGCGGCCTTCAGCGCACTGCCACCCAGCCAGGTCCAGTCGGCATCGGTGTTGGTGTATGGCTTGCCGTTAGGTTTGGTCTGCCCGATCAGAATGTAGTGCAGGCCCCGCAGATGTTTCGGCGCTGTCAGGTGGTGCCGGTCCCACATGGTTCGCAGCCATGCGCCGTCGCGGTGACCGGCTGGCGTGTCCACCCTGAACGGATCGTTCTGCGAGGCCAACACGGTGAGCCAGTCCATGTCGCGCCCGGTGCCGTTGAGCGCGGCCCGCAGCGGGCCGTATGAGTTGCGGGTCATACCGTCGCATTCCAGAACCGCTTCGAATCCAATACGCCCCTGATGTATTCGTCGTCAAGGTCGGTGATGCCCTCGGCTACGTCATCGCCGAGTTCGAGCGGGCAACCCGCCGTGGCACTTTCAACGATCCAAAGCTTTGCGAGGTCGGGCGTGTTCTGAATGTAATCGGCGGCATAGTCAAGCGCGCCAGTCTGGGTCAGTGCGTCGGTGTAGGTGAAACCATCACCGTCGAACAGCGCAACGATGTGATAGTGGGATGGCGTAGCATCTGACATTGTTCGACTCCTTGCTAGTCGGACCAAAGCCCCGGCCCGTTCACGCGGGTGCGGGGCGCTTACGTTTTGCCAGTGTACGCCGTTGTGGGACAACAGGTTTCTGTACGTTGAGTTGGATCATTTGTACGTACAGGTGATTCGTCCGACCTGGAGTTATTCCGGTGGGTCATGTGGCCCACCAGCGGCACGCAGCGCCCGATTTGACTCACAGATTCCCACCGTTAGCGTTGTACACAACCGCGCAGATGACACCACAACGCACGGTCGGCCACTTCATTGGTCAATAGGACATATTCACCTCCTGACCAATCGAAGGACATCCACGAATGCCATTGTCTGCCAACGAGCGAAGTAGGCGAAACCGTATTGCTGCACTGAAAGGCTGGGACAACACCGCCGACCGCGCAGCCCGAGGGCGCAACGCCCACGCGGGGCTCGTCAAGAAGTTCACCAACGAGGCCCGCGAACAGTTCCCCCACGCCACCGAGGACGAGATCCGCAGGCGCACAAAGACGAAGCTCAAGCTGCACTACGAGCGCATGACGCGAGCCAGCATCAAGGCCCGCCAGGCGAAGATCGAGGCACGCGAAACGCAGGCTGCTGCAATGAGAGCCGCGAGGGATGGCGCGGCGTGAGCGACGCCATCAACCCCGGATCGGTGGAAGCACGTCACCGCATGACCAATCACCGATACTTCGATTTCAGCCCGAATACGGCACACCACATCACGATTCCGCACAAGTCGGGCACCGCGTCGAAGGTCACCGTCGAGGCCGACGAGGACGGCATGATGGCCGTGACCATCGACGCCAACGCCACGCTGCCCTACAAGCTGACGGAGCACAAACTGTGAACGACCGTGTGCTGCACCCGATCTGCTGCGTTTGCTTCAAAGAACCAGTGACCGCGCCAGGGGCCAAGACATGTGGGTCGTGCGGAGGTGCAGGGCAACCAGCACCCGCTCGAGCGAAAACAATTGGAAAGGAACAGAAATGAGTCACTACGAAGAACCGTATGTCATGGCAACGGCCTACGACGGCCACGTCAACATCCACTTCAAAGAGCAGCGCAAGCTTGGGTACATGCGCCTATGTACCCATGACGCAGCCAATCTCGTCGGCCAACTACTGACCGCCCACGCAGAAGCAATGCGGCAGATCAGAGAAGCTACCGAGTGGGAGTTCAGCGACGACAACGCCAACCGAACCATCGCCTGAAAGGACACAAGGAGAATGACCACAAGTAACGCCGACAAGCCGCGAGGCAGCAACGAGCGCATACCCCTGACCCAAAAGCATTGGGAGGCTTGGTATAAGCGCGACCCCTACTGGAAAGCCCGAGGGTGGCACTGGTGACCACGTTCGCAGACCCCGACGGCGACCCCGAAGCCGACGACGAGTCGGCGACCGGGGAGTTGCCTGAGAAGGCTGCAACGACGGCACAGCGGCGTGAAATCGACGTTGCGCGTGCAGCTCGGCGCGCGGCCAGACTTGCTCGGAAAACTGCATGATTCGCTCTAAGGATCGCGTAATGATTCGCTTGCAGCACAGCGCATTTCGGAATCCATTGCAGGACAGTCGATATCATGGACGCCAGCGAACATGGCAAAGGCAGTAGCAAGCATGTTAGATCAGCTCGGCATCGTATACCCGGCATGGGTAGCTTTCAGGCGACTAGCCGACCCGCCTGAGTTGGATCGTGTTGGTCTGCGTCTCCGCGGTTCCTCCGCAGGCTGCCTTGTACGTGACTTGATTCGTGCCTGCGAGCGTCACTGCATCCCACGAGTAGTGGCTGCTGGCGGCCTCGGGCACTCGGGTGCCGTCGGGACACGCCACGTCGCCGACCGCTCCGTCCATACTCCATTGGCCGTTGACCAACCGCGCCTGGCCAATACCGTCCAAGTTCGTTATTTGGGCGCATCCGTCGCCGCAGGGGGCGAAGACCCAGTCGGCATCTACGTGTTGCCCCACCGGGCTGGTCTCCGTCTTAATGTAGTGGCCGCTCATCGTCGGAGCAGCCCACGTCGGGCCAGCGGTACTGATAGCCAAACCGGCGAATATCGCAACTACGACGATCCCACGTGTGGTAGACATGATTTGCTCCTCCTATGAGCGTTCATTGAGACTCATAGGTGCGCACTACCACATCACGCGGGCTTTTTCCGGCTTTTCACCAAGAATCTGTGCCGGACGTTCAAATCGCGATTCTTGTTGTGTGCTGAATACGGTGGACCCGCACCTTGGCAGGACCGGCTTCGACGGCTTGGACGACTCAAGCACAGATGTGCGCATGGGCAAGGACAGCACCGGCCGGCGACACCATCGAACCAGCACCAAACCTCGACCTCGACGCCGTGGCCGCAGCGATGAACAAGCTCGGCGTGGTGAAACCCATTGGAAAGGACCAACAACAGTGACAGTCACACTCAACCGCCAGCCGTGCCCACGGTGCAACGGCACCGGCAGGGTACAGACACACATCCGAACCGGCCACAACGGCGGCACCGGCTACCCGTGCCCGAAATACGAGTACCACACCGACGACGGGCGCTGGCGCGTCGAGAGCAGCAAGGGCATATGCGGGTACGGTCACCAGCACAGGTGGCAAATCATCGACACCACAAGCGATCTGTTCGGCGAGGTCTGCGTCCCAAGCCTGGACGTGGCCCGCCATGTCATTGCCTCGTTCAGCCGCACAGACGAACAGGTCACCGCCGACGTAGCCAACCAAACGCTGGCGCTGCTCAACGACCTGGCCTACGACCTCGACACGCTGGCCCGCCAGATCGACTACCTGGCCGCGTGGGCAGGCGAACACGACAACCCCGACGCCGCCGAGTATCTCGGAAACACGGCGCTGAGGATGGTCGGCTCGCTGCTGTGCGACTGCTGCGTGCGCTCAACGGTGCGCGACATCGCGCAGACGCTGCCGGTGCGAGGCATCGACTATGGGACGACGTGACGGAGGTTGACCTGATGGCCCGAAAACCAGTGGCGCAATGCGTGATAGACGGCTGCGACTGCCCCGTGCATGGACACGGCTGGTGCTCAGGCCATCTCTACCATGTGCGTGTCCACGGCACACCCTACGGCCCACGGCGTCGTCGCCAGACCGACGAATGCCGCGTCGAGGGATGCCACCAAACACGTTGCAACGCAAGGGATCTGTGCATGGCGCACTACGCCCGCTGGTTGCGTACCGGGTCGGTTGGCGCTGGCCGACCGATCCGGTGCTACCGGCGAAAGCGTGAAAACCGCGTCAGCGGGCCAGAACCCGTAGAATGAGCGAAGCCCCGGCGACCATTCCAGGGCTTCGTTCGATATGCAATTAGGAAGGTGGACCAACACCATGTACGAGAGTACAGCACGTAATCTGTTTGCGCCCGGTTCGGGCCGTGAGGAGTCAGCAGACGCTCGCATGATGGCGGGTGACTGGCGCTAGCGCATACGACCGACTGATCGACGCGCTGGCCTACGCCCAGGCGGGCTGGCCGGTGCTTCCGGTGGCACTTGAGGTCAAAGCTCCACTGACCCGTCACGGGTTCTACGACGCCAGCACAGACCCCGAAATCGTTGCCCGGTGGTGGAACGAGTGGCCGCGAGCGCGGATCGGTCTGTGGATACCTGAGCGGGTCGCAATCGCCGACGTGGAGTCAACGGCGGGCCACGGCGTTGACGGCATGGGCAAGCTCGACCAGCTACAGGCCGAACTCTGCCCGCTGCCCGACACCGGGCCGCTGGCCCGCACCGCGACAGATGGTCGGCACTGGTTCCTGGCGCTGCCCGACGACGTGGACTACGACGACCTCGACCCGCACCCGTGGGGGC
>Ga0182035_10000075_pt1 | contig 38690 bp, 40 predicted proteins | sample flu12Cox44000170_FD_125969 | JGI IMG/M metagenome (GOLD analysis project Ga0182035, IMG submission 125969) | Lab enrichment of tropical soil microbial communities from Luquillo Experimental Forest, Puerto Rico - flux4day.12C.oxic.44.000.170 | ecosystem: Environmental > Terrestrial > Soil >...
CAGCGGGCCGTCACGATCACGCAATGGATATGTACCGCGCTGTATTTCTGTCCCGGACCGTAACGACCTTTTTTACTGAATCCCACTGATCTCGTGTGACCGGTTTGCCACGCCGGTTCGGTTCTTAATCGCCGTAGGCATTTCGGTATTTTTCTGCCTCCGGGTACCAGGGTTTCTGGTCTATCTCAGGCCTGCGATGGTGGTTGGGTCGTTTGTCGCAGGTCGAAGTAGATGCGTAGAACCGTGGTCCTGATTGCAATGGCTTTGGCGCTCGCTGGATGCGCAAATGGGCGGCAGGACCGCGTGCTGGGCGGCGCCGTGATCGGCGGGGGCACCGGTGCGCTGATTGGCGGGCTCGCCGGCCGTACGGCAGGCGCCGCGGTTGCGGGCGGCCTGATTGGCGCCGTCGCAGGGGCAATAATTGCTGACGCCACGAGGCCCGGATGGTGCTATTATTGGGGGAATCACCGCCGCCACTACGTACGTTGCTGATTCGGTTCGGACTGAAAAACCGCTTCCGTAAACGGTCGCGTGCCAGCAAAAGCTCTGAGAAGAGTGCCAGTGCGACATAACGAATGTGACTGAGTGCTATCCGCCTATCCGACTTTCGCCTAGGAGGAGAAACATGAAGGTCGCCGCACTTGCCGCTTTCGGTGTGCTCATCGCATTTTCGGCCGGAGCCGCTCAACAGCAACGCCAATCCGTTTCGCCGGCAACCACATGCGACAATGATGGTCATTGCAAGACGGCCAGTGCGGACGCGGCGCCGGCGGTTCATAGGATTCGTCCGAAACCTCAAAAGATGATCGCAAACGTCGTGCAGCCATTGCCACAACCGCGACCGTCACAGACGGACACGCAATCGCAGCAGGACCAGCCGTCAGAACAGCAATCGCAGGAAACGCAGCAGACAGAACAAAATCAGGATCCGCAACAAGCGAAGCAGGAGCCGCAGCGGCCGCCAGAACAGGCGCGACAGATACAGCAGGCGCAGCTACCGCAGCTGCAGTCACAGCAGTTGCATGCGCTTGATGCCAATGGGAACAAAGGCATCGTCATTTCTCATAAGACCGGTGCGCGTGCACGCGTCGGCGTCGCCTATGCTGCGCGCTTTCAGGCTTACATTGACGATCTGGAAAACAATCATGGCGCACGCGTGCTGTTCATGAACGGCATTCGGCCAGGACGTTGCTCGCCCGCGAGCGAACATCCCTGTGGGAAGGCCTTGGACGTGTGCCAACACCGGCGTGGCGTGGTCGACCAGCGCTGCAATCTGCCGGGGCGGGTCGCTCTCGGTCATATCGCTTCGGTGCACGGCCTCTTTGAGGGCGGACGCTGGTGCAATTCGGATTACGGCCACGCGCAGGTCGGGGTTACCGCGGCCGCGTGCGGGGATCGTTTCCGCCTTGTTCAGCGGCAGAACAGCGTTCCTGCGCTGCAGAGGCCGACCTTGTCCTCAGCAGGCCCGTAGCGCCCGACGACGCTAGGGTCGCTACCTTCGTATAGGCACCAGAGCCCTTTCGTTGGTGTGCACCACCCGATGTACAATTGGGGCATCGGCGCCCGTGCACCCATACTCCGCGCGCTAAGGCGAGGAGGTGCCGATGCGTATGCCAGTGTTGGGTTATTTCGTGGTCGTCGGATCGGTGCTGCTCGGATTGCTGTATTGGACAGGCGACAGGGGAGCCTCAGAGAGTTCGGCGTTCAAGACATCCCAGACCGTCGGCATCCCGAAATCGTTCTCGCCGCGACCGCAGCAGCAGCCCTTGCCGGAAATAACGACAGTTAATTTTGCGTCCGAATATGACCAGCCGCAACCAAAAGCCGTGCAGCCTGTCGAACCAAAGCGGGCGAAGGGCGCGGAGACCAAGCGGAAGGACAAGGCGACGGCCGGGCATCGCCCGACATGGAATCGGTTTGTTGAATATCCGCACGACAATCTCAGCATTCATTAGAGCGATCGACGGGTGACACTTGCGGGAACTCCACAAGTTCCCGCCCGGAACGATGCTCCGCGACAGGCGTTTTGCCTCCACACCCTTTAAGGAGGCGATTATGCGCAAATATTTCGCGCTTTCGGTTGGCTGCTTGCTGGCGACAGCGCTCATTTCCGCCGCATCGGCGGCGGATTGGCGTCAACCCTACATTTATCGTGAGACGAGCGGCAGCTGGACTAACGTGGAATATAACGATGGCACCTGCCACTACTACTATTCGTTCAACTCGTACGACCAGAACATGAAGATTAACCGCTATGGCGACTGCTCGCACCTCGCAATCGGTCCGGATGGCGTTGCCAGGCCGGTGCTCATGGCCCCGGTTGTCGAACCGCGGGTGAGGGTGCGTTAGTCGTCTCAGCCGTCCGCCAAAGAAAGTCTGGGCGAGTTCGGTCGACGTCCGCGCTGTCTTAATCGTCGCCCAGACTTAACCCGGCGCGCAGGAATTTCTGCGGGTCGACCGGTTGACCGTTCACCCGCGTCTCATAGTGCAGATGCGGTCCGGTCGAAAGGCCGGTCGATCCAATACTGCCGATGATCTCGCCGATCCGCACGACTTGTCCGACCTTCACGTTGATTTCAGACAGGTGCCCAAAGCGGGTCGCGAGTCCATTACCATGACTGATCTCGACCATGTTGCCGTAGCCGCTCTGCCGGCTGGCAATCGTCACCTTGCCGGTTGCCGTCGCGCGCACCGGGTCGCCAGTATCGCCGCGCAGGTCGATGCCTGTGTGGATCGCCATGCGCCTGAAGATCGGGTGTTTGCGCATTCCGAAAGGCGAGGTCATATCGGCCTCGCCGATGACCGGACTGCCCAACGGAACTGTCAGAATCGTTTGCTCGACGCGATCGATCTGCGCGCTGCCGGCATTGATGCGACTGAGCTGGGTTTCGAAGGCGCTCGTATCCGTTTGTCCCGGTTTGACCGGAACGAACGGCCCGCCAGTAGCGTCAGGGCCAGTCGAGCGGCTTCCTTTAACTCCGAGGTCGGCGAGTATGGTCTGGATCCGGCGCGTGCGCAGGTTGATGCGTTCCTCGAGATCGGACAGCGTCGCGGTCTGCTTTTGCTCGGCCTTGTCGAGCGATCGTGAGATGCGTGCCTGCCATTGCAGCAACGCGTTCACTCGCTGTTCAACCTGCTGCTGATCGAGCATCTTTTGACTCATGACGCGGTCGAGCCGTGACCGCAATTCGGCAATACGGTCTTCGTAGGTGAGCCGCAATTCCGTCTGTTCGTCCATCAGGCGCGTCACCAGATCGCGCTGGAACGCGAAATAATAGACGACCGTTGCGACCAACCATACGGCCGCGCCGATCAGTCCATATCTGAAGAAAGGCCTGCGCGCGGGCGCAGGGGTGGCGCGCTTCGACGACCCGCTGCGTTGGCGAGATTTCCGCGGCTGGCGGGGCGATCGCTGACGCTCGGTGACCGGAGTAGATGGAGCCGACATCAACTCTCCGTGCTGGCCGTGCTTCGTTCTCCGCCGCGTTGGTGGCGATGACGTGGGTTGGGGGTTGAGCCGCATCGGTCTGCCGGACAATTTCGGCTCATTCGTCTGCGTGTGTCATCACGTAGGTGGAGCCCACGTCATCGCCGACAGCTCTATGACTGAGTCGCTTTCAAATACCGGGGTAATATCACACGCATCGGCGAAGTATTTGTATTTTTGTTCGTGCAACGAATCATTGACACGCAAGTATTGGCACGAATCACCAAAATCTTGTCGCTAAACAACAAGACAGGTTTGGCCTGATTCCACTAATCGAACGCAAAAATTTCGTCAGCAAGTACTCTAGGATATCGGGCGCCTGGTTCTTCGTACTGCGCTCGATAGTTTGCGGGGTCGTTTTTTCGCTCACCCTGACGACCCCGTACTTTCTCAGACCAACCATGTGTAACGCCCGGGAACCCGTTCTAGTATCCGCCCGCAAAAGCCGTGGGTCGAATCACTGGGACAAAAGACGACTACGACGCACGACGCGGGGATGTTGAGGGGCCGGTCGTCGGGCGCATTTTCCGCTCGGCCGTTGCACCGACGACGACTCCCTGGTTCTCGACGACATGATCATCAAGCTGAAGCCTCTGAAGCCGACCGAACGTGGATACGTCATTCCGCGTGAAGCGGCGGCCTTGAGCTTGTTTCCGGCATGCCAGTCGAGATTTTCGTGCAAACCGGCAGCCGAACGATGATGAGCTATCTTCTCAAGCCCATCACCGACCAGCTGCTGCGCACGTTTAATTAGTCGAACGGGTCGACTCTGATGGACGCGCGGACTCGTGCGTTTCCGTGGGTTTTGACTGAACGCGCTTGGGCGGAGGCAGGATCGTGTTTTCGTCGAAGACCGTTTTGATCAACGAATTTTCCGAAAGATATTTATGGTACTGGGTGACGACGGCTTTTGCCTCCTTCAGTGTCGCCAGCCTCCACTGGATCTCCAGATTTTCGTTGCCGGCGATGCTTTCGACGATCCTGCGTTCTTCGACAAGCAGCTTGAACTCGCTTGGCTGATCGGCGTCACCGTTGCCGTTCAGATTGGTCGCGAAATCAATGCGGCCGGTCGGAACCCAGTCGCGCTTCACAACACCTTGGTAAGGCGACTTCTTCCAACTCTTCCAGCCTTTCCAGCTGTCCGGGCTGGTCATGTGTGCCAGGGCGTTAGCCATTTCATGCTCCTTTCTCCGCGCCGGGGGCGGAACGGATTCGAATGTGCGTGAAATTTCCCATCGCTCATAACCGCCGAGCAGGCGAACCGGTTTCCTCGGTCTTGCCACTTTTCCGTTTGCGTGGAACTTTATTCTCAGGACAATAGCTCGCCAGCTATACTGGGATACCCAAAGGACCTACTGGCGCTATCATAACGTGCACAATGACGAACTCGCGGTACGATGGTCATGGCCCAGACACATGTGCAGACACGGTTAACCTCGCAACGATCCGGGCGCGACTGGCCATTCAAGGTGAAGCCGCTGCATCCGGTGCTTGGTTGCGAAATCACCGACATTACGCTAGCGGAAGCGGTGTCGCCGGCGCTGTTCGCCAAAGTTTACGAAGCATTTCTGACGTACGAACTGATCCTGTTCCGTGATGTCGATTTGCCGCCGGCGATCCAGGTTGCTTTTGCGCGCAATTTCGGCGAGGTGCAGGTGCACGTGCTTAGCCAGTATCACGGCTACAAGGACCATCCCGAAATCTACATGCTGTCCAATCTCGACAAGGACGGAAAGCCGAGCGGCAAGCACCCCGACCGGGGCACGCTTTATTGGCACACCGATGGCTCATGGAAGGAGCGGACCGGACAGGCAACCATGATGTATTCGGAAATCGTGCCGGCAAGCGGCGGCGAAACCGAATTCGCCGACATGTATTCCGCCTACGAGCTTTTGCCTGCGTTGGTTAAGGCAAAAATCGAGGGACGCCACGCCATCCACAATTTCGACTTTTCCCGAACGCGCCGCCACGGCGAGGATCCGCTGACGGCGGAGCAAAAGGCCAAGGTACCGCCGGTCGCGCATCCGATCGTGCGCACGCATCCGCAGACCGGGCGCAAGGCAATCTTTCTCGGCGATCACGCCGAGTCGATCGAAGGCATGGACTATGCGGAAGGCCGGGCGTTGATCGAAGCGCTCAACGAGATGATCACGCAGCCGGAGCGCGTCTACACCCATCGCTGGGCGCCGCGCCAGTGTCTCGTATGGGACAATCGCTGCACGTTGCATCGCGCGACCGGATTCGATGAGGCGAACCAGGTACGCGTGATGCGCCGCTGCACGATCATCGGCGACAAGCCGATTTGATCGCCGTCGTCGGGCAGGGCGTTATGCCTGTACGGAATATCCGCCGTCGACCGGAATGGCCGCACCGGTAACGAAATTTGAGGCGGGTGAAGCGAGAAAAACTGCGATGCCGGAAAAATCGTCGGGCGCTCCCCAGCGTTGCGCCGGAGTGCGCGCGAGGACTCTTTCGTTAAGGCCCTGCACCTGCTCGCGCGCTTGTCGGGTGAGATCGGTGTCGATCCAACCGGGCAGAACTGCGTTGACCTGGATGTTGTCCTTTGCCCATGCCACCGCCATCGAGCGTGCCAATTGCACGATGCCGCCTTTGCTTGCTGCATACGGCGCTGCGTATGACGATGCGAAGATCGTCATCATCGAGCCTATATTGATGATCTTGCCGCCGCCCGCGCGCACCATGTGGGGGTAGGCGGCCTGCGAGCAGAGGAAGGCGCTTGTCAGGTTCGTATCCATTACCAGACGCCAGTCCTGCGCCGTCAAGAGCTCCGGCTGCTTGCGGACGGTCGTCCCGGCGTTGTTGACAAGGATGTCGAGACGCCCGAACCGGTCAGCGGTGCGTTGAACAGCCTCGCGACAGGATCGCTCGTCTAGAATATCGAGTTCAGTAAATTCGGCCTCTGCGCCGAGCGCGCGCAATTCCGACAGGGCGGCTTGCGCTTTGGTCTTGTTGCGGGCCGCGAGCACGACAGTAGCGCCGGCCGAAGCCAATCCCTTGGCCATGCCAAGACCGATGCCGCCGTTGCCGCCGGTTACGAATGCGACCCGCTTTTGTAGGTCGAACATTGTCATCACGATCTCCCGTTCGATGCGTCACTCTTCTCTGCAGCAAACTCGTTTTGATTCAAGGCAATTCTGACCTCGCGGGCGAAAGACACCAGCGAAGCCGTAAACAGGCAGAGCGACAGCGTGAACAGCACGGCGGCGGCCGGCTCATGTCGCGCGCCAATATAGGCTGAGGCGAAGGCTACGATCATGAGGACGCAGGTCGTGATACCGCTTCCGACCGCCCGGTAGATCGCGCGGATGACCAGGATCGCGCGCAACCGCAGCTCCGGGAGCTGCGTTTTCCGCTCTCGCGTTTTCGGATCGTCGGCCGAGTTGTCGGTGATAGCCCGCGATCGGTCGAGAATACGGCTCATATGCGTGACGAGGACCGACAGGAAGGATGCCACGGCTCCCAGCAGGAATGCTGGTGCCGCGGCTTGCGAAATGACGAGCGAAAGCTGATTTGCCGTAATTATATCCTTCAGCATTACGACCCTCCGTGGTCTATGGCGTCGCCAGCCCGCATCGCGGGCTCACTGCTACCTCAGCGTGTTTATTTCGTCAGCATCCAGCAGCAGTTATTGGCCCTAGGGCCAATATCATCGTGGTGAAACGAAGTTCAGAGTTTCTGACGAAAACGAAAAAACGTATATGCCGAAGGGGGCGGTCATGTTCGCACGCAGGAAGTCGATTGAGACGCAGACGAGCAGTCTCGGCCGCGCGTGATTTGCTTATCGCCACACAAAGTGCCCGTCTTTCAGGCTGTGAAAGGATGCAGTCGTCGTTACCCGCTCGGTTGGGCCGTGTTCTCGTCAACCGTCGGACCAGCGTTCGGCGGGCTCGCCGGGACCTATGTTGGAGCGAGCGGTGAAGCAACGCTCGGGGTTTGCAAGGCGGGGTCGGCCTCAACGTTCAACTCGGTGTTTCGGGGCTTGAGCTCGTCGCGTTGCCCTGAAGGGATCTGAAAAGACTCTTGTAGGAGGCATCGATGAAGAGGTGCGTGCTCGCGCTTTCGCTGTGTCTGTCTCTTGGCACAGCGTCGGCTTCTTCGGTTTGGGCACAGGGGATTACCGGTACGCCAGGCTCGCCGAGCGCGACGAGCACGATCGATGGGAAGCAGCTTCCGCCACCGGACCCGAAGTTCGCCGGCGCAATCAAAAACGAAGCGCTGCAGTCGAAGCCGTGGTGGGCGCCGCGCGTTGTGCCGCCCAAGGGCGCGCCCAACGTGCTGCTCATCATTACCGACGACGCCGGATTCGGTGTGCCGAGCACATTCGGGGGCGTCATACCGACGCCAACGATGGATCGCATCGCGAACGAGGGATTGCGCTACAACCGGGTCTTCTCAACGGCGTTGTGCTCACCGACCCGCGCAGCATTGATCACCGGACGTAATCATCACTCGGCAGGTTTCGGCGTTATCTCGGAGCAATCGACCGGGTTCCCGGGCTACAACAGCATTATCGACCGCGACAAAGCGACAATCGGTCGTATCTTGCTTGAAAACGGTTACTCAACGGCGTGGTTCGGCAAGGACCACAACACGCCGGCCTTTGCGGCCAGCCAAGTCGGTCCGTTCGACCAGTGGCCCACGGGAATGGGATTTGAGTATTTCTATGGATTCGTGGGCGGTGACGCCAATCAATGGCAGCCAAACCTTTTCCGCAATACAACCCAGATCTTTCCGTTCGACGGCAAGGCACCTGGTACTTGGAATCTGGTCACCGCGATGGCTGACGATGCCATCGACTATATGACACGAATTCACCAGACCCAGCCGGACAAGCCGATCTTCATCAAATACGCGCCTGGTGCCACGCATGCGCCGCATCATCCGACCAAGGAGTGGGTCGACAAAATCCAGGCGATGCACCTCTTCGACGAGGGCTACAACAAGGTGCGCGAGCGCATTTTCGAGAACCAGAAGCGCCTTGGGGTGATCCCGAAGGACACCAAGCTGTCGCCTTGGCCGAGCGACGTGCTGAAGGAATGGGATCAGCTCAACGCAGACGAAAAGAAACTTTTTATCCGCCAGGTCGAGATATTCGCGGCCTATGCCGCTTACAACGATTATGAGATCGGTCGCGTGATCAAGGCTTTCGAGGACTTAGGACAGCTCGACAACACTCTCATCATCTACATTAACGGTGACAACGGCACGAGTGCCGAGGGCGGGCCTCTCGGTACGCCGAATGAGGTCGCTTTTTTCAACGGCCTCAACATGCTGCCTGCCGAAGTGCAGCTCAAGTTCTACGACGTCTGGGGAACCGAGCAGACGTACAATCACATGTCGGCTGGCTGGTCGTGGATGTTCGATGCTCCGTTCTCGTGGTTTAAGCAGAACGCTTCGCGGCTTGGTGGCATCAACCAGAACATGGTCGTGTCCTGGCCGGCGCGCATCAAGGACAGAGGCGGCTTGCGCGAACAGTTCGTGCACGTGATCGATGTTGTGCCGACAATCCTCGAGGCGGCCGGCATCCGTGCACCCGATGTCGTCGACGGGATAAAGCAAAAGCCGATCGAGGGTACGAGCTTCGCCTACACCTTCGATGCGAGTAACGCCAAGGCGCCATCGCGTCACAAGACTCAGTACTTTGAGATGATGGGCCAATGGGCGCTCTACAATGACGGCTGGATGCTGAGCACCAAGGTCAATCGCGCGCCCTGGGAGGCGTTCGGCCCGGCCAATCCCGATCCACTGAACAATCAGGTGCTCGAGCTTTACGACCTTAACTCCGACTTCAGCCAGACGACGGATCTTGCCAGCAAGAACCCTCAGAAGGTCAAAGAGATGAAGGAGATGTTCGTCGCGGAAGCGAAGAAGTACCAGGTCTTTCCGATGGATGCTTCGGTGGCGGCTCGCGTGGTCGCGCCTCGGCCGAACATCACGGCAGGGCGTACTGAGTTCGTCTACACCAGGCCGATGACCGGCCTCCCGCAGGGGGACTCGCCAGTGTTGCTCAACACATCCTACACCGTCACTGCCGACATCGAGGTGCCACAAGGCGGCGCCGAGGGGATGATCCTGACCTCGGGCGGGCGATTTGCCGGTTACGGATTCTATCTCCTGAACGGCAAACCCGTTTGGCTGTGGAACCTGGTCGACCTTCAGCGGCTCAAATGGGAAGGCCCTGACGCACTCACACCCGGTCGGCACGTCGTCGAGTTCGAGTTCAGGTACGACGGCCTGGGTCCTGGCACGTTGGCATTCAATAACTTCTCCGGCGTCGGTCGCTCAGGCACCGGCACGCTCAAGGTGGACGGCGCAGTCGTCGCCACCAAGACGATGGAAAAAACCCTGCCGATGATCCTGCAGTGGGACGAAAGCTTCGACATCGGCTCCGACACGCTGACGGGGGTCAACGACGCCGATTACAAGCCACCTTTTCCGCTGACGGCCAAACTCAACAAGCTGACGATCAAAGTCGACCGTCCGCAATTGTCACCCGCGGATATCAAGAAACTTGAGGGGGCGATGAAGGCTGCAGCGGACGGGCCGGTCTCGCAGGATATTACCTTGGTCCAGCGGCTCGAAGACCGGTTCGAAAAAAGGGAGGAATGCCGCAAGCAGGCCGACGAACAAAAGCTTGGTCCGATCGAGCGGATTGTGTTTGTACGCAAATGTCTGCAGTGACCAAATTTGATACGAAGAGGGGGAGCGTCGTCGATGCTCCCCTTCATGCATTTATGCGCCATGAAGACTGAACTGGCGTTCTGCGCATTTCTGGCGCTGGCATTTCCGGCCGCAGTGTCTGCGCAACCGGTTCGGGACGAATCTTCGACCGGTCCAAGGAACACGGTCGTTCTGATTATCCGCCACGCGGAAGACGCCAACAGCGGCAAGGGTTTGTCTCCATTGGGCACAACGCGCGCTGATGGCTATGCGAATTATTTCAAGAATTTCGCGATCGAGGGGAAGCACCTGAGTTGAACTACATCCACGCGACGCGAGACTCGCGTAATAGCCAAACGGTGAACTGACAGTGCGTCGTCTGCTTTTATTCCGACATGCGAAAGCCGTGCAATCCGGGCGCGGCGGCGGCGATGACCGTCTGCGTGGACTAATCGACCGTGGCAGGAAGGATTCCGCGACGATCGGTGCTCATTTAGCGGCCGAGGGCCTAGTTCCGGAGCTTGCGCTGGTATCGCCGGCCGTTCGCACGCAGGAAACCTGGAAATTCAGCGCACGTGAATTCGCCGGGCCCGTCGATTTCCAGACAGCGGAGAAATTGTACAACGCAACGCCCGACGCCATTCTGGGGCTGATCAAGGAGACGCCGGCCAAAGTGCAAAGTCTTCTTGTCATCGCCCATAACCCTGGTCTGCACGAATTGGCTTTGATGCTTGTGGCATCGGGCAATGTCAAAGCGCGAGAGCACTTGGAGGAAAACCTGCCGACTGCCGGTTTGGTCATTGTTGATTTACCCTTTGACGAGTGGCGCACTCTCGGTCGCGAATCCGGCCGCCTGGAGCGTTTCATAACTCCAAAGCTTCTTAGGACTGGGAAGGGGCGGTGACCGAAGCGTCCGTTGCGGATGCCGGTGCCGCGCACGCGAACTCACATAGGGGGTTTACGATGACCATCGGACAGGGAAATTTTTTGGGTACGCTTCGCGAAAGATATAGCGATCCGCTACTGACGGTGCTGACCGCTCTGCTGCTGTTTATGATGTTCGTTGTTGCACCATTGCAGGCCGCCGGATTTGTCGTTTTCCAGGCTTTCGGTGTTTTTGCAGCGTTGGCCATGATGACCGGCGTTCTGATCCTGTCTGGCAGCTCAATTGCGGTTTTTGCGCTGTTGGTTGCGATTTCAATGAATATCTTTGTCATCATACTTCGTTTACGTGGGATGCCATCGGCTTACGACCTTCACATGGTCGCCGCGGCCTGGCTGGTCCTGTCGATTTGTCTTGGTGCGGTCGTTGGCCGCGCGGTCTTCGCACCGGGTGCGGTGACCTATCACCGTATCGTTGGGGCTGTGTTGCTGTATCTCTTAATTGCCCTGGCCTTCGTGGCGCTATTTGTTTTTGTCAGCCTTCTGATCCCGAAGGCCTTCTCGGGGCTCGTGCTCGAAGACAACACCAAGTTTGCGAGCAGCGCCATCTATTTCAGTTTCGTGACACTGACCACCGTCGGCTATGGCGATATTGTGCCAATCCACCCGATCGCTCGAAGCTTGTGCAATCTCGAGGCGATTTGCGGACAACTTTATCCGGCAACCTTACTCGCACGCATTGTGACTCTGGAGGTGGCGAGCCGCCACTGAGACATTGAAGTGCCTAGAAATTGACAACGAAAAACCCGGGGATGGTCCCCGGGTTTTTCTTTTGAGGATTTCCACGGGTTGCGCGGACTAACGCACGAAATTGGAGTTCTGTCCTTCGGACGCGAAATTCATTGTATTTGGTGCCGCGTTAGCTTCCGGGGGCGCTTTGTAGGGAGGCGGCAGGCCGATCGTTTGCGTAACGGGGAGCGGCTTGGGCTCGATCCGATTGCTGACCAACGTCAGCACGCCGAAGAGGGCAGTCCCGACGATCAGGAAATACGACAGTATTGGCATCCGCATGGTGTTTGGCTCTTCGGCATAACATCAGTTTTCGGGGAGGGAATATGGGTCGAAAGGTATTCCCAAATCTGTGCTCTAAATCACATCCGCGACAAATATGCACGGGGCTGAATTCCTTCGCATTTTGAGCGTTTTTGCCGGCGAGGGCACGGCCAGGGGGCCGCCGATGGACAAGGACCTACAATGTTTTCCGCAATGCCGTGATCGAGATGATAAACACCATCATGGCGAGCAGCATCCAATTCTGCACGGTCACGCCCCACACGGTGAATTCGCCTGTCAACAAATCCGAAAAACTCATGGTGTGCGTTCTACGCGCTCTCGACATTCCTTCGGCGCAAATTCTTCAGGACCGCACGTAAATATCAGCTAAAGCACTTTGGCGCGCCTATACTTTGCGACTATGTGAGCACGAGGCGGACATCGCATCAGCCTGTGCCGTTGCTGCCGCAATTCGATTTTACATAGTCTTTATTCGACGTCGCCGATCCCAGAAGCAAAAAGATTCACGCACTCGTCAGTCGGAGCGGCGCCATGAATAAACAAATCACAGGCCGAACGATCCTCTCCGAGACGACGGGCAACCGTAGCCCTTCGCCGCTGCCTGAGTTGTGCGCGTGCGCACCCGAGGAAGCGCTGGTGCGCCTGCAGGCAAGCAGGAGCGGCCTGACGGAGCAGGAGGTCGAGGCGCGTCGGGAGCAATATGGTGCGAATGAAGTCTCCCATGAAAGGCCGCCGACCTGGTACCAGCAGCTTTTCCATGCGTTCATCACGCCATTTAACGGCGTGCTGTTTGCGGTCAGCGTGGTTTCCCTCATCTCGGATGTCATCTTCGCCGATCCTGACGACCGCTCTTTCAGGACCATAATTGTTCTCGTCACGATGATCCTGCTGAGCACCTTGCTGAGGTTCTGGCAGGAGTTTCGATCCAACAAGGCCGCGGAAGAATTGAAGGCGATGGTGACGTCGACCGCCGCCGTGCTGCGCGCCGGAATGGACCGGCCGCAAGAACTGCCGATCCACGATCTCGTTCCGGGCGACATCGTCTATCTCTCCGCCGGCGACATGGTTCCTGCGGATGTCAGGTTGATCGCGACCAAGGATCTGTTCGTCAGCCAGGCCATGCTGACTGGAGAATCGATCCCGCTTGAGAAATACGCCGTGCCGCCGGGTAAACAGGCGCGCGTCGATCCTTCGCAGAACGTTCTGGATCGCGAGACTGCCTGTTTCATGGGAACCAACGTTGTCAGCGGTACAGCCGTCGCCGTCGTTGCTGCGACCGGGGATGCTACCTGTTTTGGCGCGATGGCGAAGGAGATCATTGGTGCGAGGCCGCTGACCAGCTTCGACAAAGGCATCAGCAAAGTAAGCTGGATGTTGATCCGCTTTCTGATGGTGATGACGCCGCTGGTGTTTCTGATCAACGGGATCGAGAAAGGCGACTGGCTGCAGTCATTGCTGTTTGCAGTGTCCGTAGCGGTCGGTTTGACCCCCGAAATGCTGCCGATGATCGTGACCACGAACCTCGCCAAAGGCGCGGTGACGATGGCGCGACGCAAGACAATTGTGAAACGGCTGAATGCCATCCAGAACTTCGGCGCGATGGACGTCCTCTGCACCGACAAAACCGGAACGCTGACGCAGAACAAGATCATCCTAGAGAGGCATCTCGATATTCACGGCCACGACGATTTGCGTGTGCTCGAATACGCCTGGCTGAACAGCAACAATCAGACCGGCCTGAAAAATTCGCTCGACGTTGCAGTACTTGAATTTGCGCTGCAGCACGAACTTGTCGACAAGCTGAAGCACTATCGGAAAATCGACGAAATTCCTTTCGATTTCATGCGCCGGCGCATGTCTGTGGTCGTGCGTGATGGCGACAATCGAAATCTCCTGGTGTGCAAAGGCGCGATTGAGGAGTTGTTGCCTCTCTGTGTCTACGCACATGACCAAAGCGTGGAGGCTGACGGTGGCGTTGTGCCGTTCACGCCGGATATGCGCAAGGAGGTTCGCCGCATTACGCGAAAGCTCAATCAGGACGGCCTGCGCGCATTGGCCGTGGCCTATAAATGGCTTCCCCCGGAAGACCGCGCGTATACGGTTCAGGACGAAAGTGACCTAGTGCTGTCCGGGTACATCGCGTTTCTTGATCCCCCGAAAGAGACCGCGCGTCAGGCGATCGCCGCGTTGAGAGACCATGGCGTCTGCGTGAAAATCATCACCGGCGACAACGAGGTTGTTACAAAGAAGATCTGCAAGGAAGTCGGGTTGCCCATCGAGCATGCCATGCTGGGCAAGGAGCTCGAGAAACTATCCGAGGCACAATTGCGTGAGGAGGTGGAGCGGACCACGATTTTCACGAAAATGTCGCCCGTTCAGAAGTCCCGTGTGATCCGTGCATTGCAGGGAAACAATCACACGGTGGGATATCTTGGCGACGGCATCAACGATGCCGCGGCGCTCAAGGATGCGGACGTCGGCATCTCGGTCGATACGGCGGTCGATATCGCCAAGGAGTCGGCCGATATCATCCTGCTTGAGAAAAGTCTTTTGGTGCTCGAAGAGGCGGTCGTGGAAGGCCGCAGGACCTTCGCCAACATCATCAAGTACATCAAGATGACGGCCAGCTCCAATTTCGGCAACGTTTTCAGCGTGCTGATCGCCAGCATCTTTCTGCCGTTCTTGCCGATGCTGCCGATCCAGCTGCTGGTTCAAAATCTGCTGTACGACGTTTCGCAGGTATCGATCCCATGGGACGACGTCGACGCCGACTACCTCAAGCAACCGCGCAAGTGGGACGCCAGCGGCATTGCGCGCTTCATGGTGTTCATCGGTCCAATCAGTTCCGTCTTCGACGTTGTGACATTTTTGGTCATGTGGAACGTATTCCACGCGAATACGGTTGCGAAGCAATCGCTCTTCCAATCGGGATGGTTTGTTGTCGGCTTGCTTACGCAGACGCTGATCGTTCACATGATCCGTACGCAGCACATTCCCTTCATTCAAAGCCGAGCGGCGACTCCCGTCATTATGCTGACCGCCAGCATCATGGTGCTCGGAATCTATCTCCCGTTCTCACCGGTCGGCGAGCATCTGGGAATGGTGCCGTTGCCGCCCACGTACTTCATTTGGCTGGCTGGAATTCTGTTGAGCTACTGCCTGCTCACGCAGCTCGTCAAAACAATCTACATCCGGCGTTTCGGACAATGGTTATGAAGCGCGGGTTGAACATCGTGAGTGGAACTCGGCTCCGGAAACAGCGGTGCTGCGAGTAGGTACTGGCTGTGGGTTGCAATGGTGTCACAAGGGCGGCGTTTTTTGCGCGCCGACGCCGATTACCTCTGATCGGCAGAAGAGATGAATCGGGGGGCAACAGTTGGGTTGGCCTGATGTTCGTCTCGGAAGGGTCTTGCCCGCCTTCGTTGCTCAGTGCGATTGGCTCGGCTTCGGCGGCGGACTTGTCGACGTAAGGGACCCGCTTACACTGCACCGGTTACTGTGCTGCCAGACTGGTCGGGCTTTTACGTTGGTCTCAACGCCGCCGCGCGTTAACAAGTGCCGACCGCCTCGGTTTTGCCTTGCCGTTTGCGTTCGCTTCTCGCGGCAGGCACAGTCATGTCCTCTCGCGCCCCGCGGAACGCGGCCAGCCACGACTTTGCGATCGTAGAGGGCTCCATGAGTGAAAATTTCGAAACGTTTTTGCGCTTTTGGATCGCAGAAAATGTTCGACCGCTCGATGACCCAAATCCAGGCACTCTGGATGACATCGTCCGTTCACGCGCAAAAGATTTGCAAGCGGCCGCGACCACCGCCGGATTTTTTGGTGAATTGGATGAGGCGGTGCATCCCTATGGCAGCGTCGAGGGCTTTGTACGCGACAAATTCAAACAGGCCGGTAAACACGGCTAGCCCGCAAGGGGTAACGCACTTTCCCGTGAGGACCATGGTAGATATTGCGCTTTCCGAATGATCGGCGGCGTACTTCAGTCACGCCGGCAGCCGTTGTAAAATCAAGCCGACGGCAAGTGGCATCCCGAACGACAATCACGGAGTTCTCATGGCCGAAGTTCCACTGACGCTGACTGAAATCGAGGGGCGCATGGCGGCAATCAGGGAAAATATCCGCGAGCTCATTGAGCAGGCGGCCGCATATTCCGGGGCCGCCGACGATGAGCTGGTTTCGCAACGGATTTCCGAACAGGAAGCCCGGCTCGAAATCCTGACCCGGCAGCGCGACGAATTGCTGCAACGAAAAAAATTGTGACCTCAGTTTCTACCTTGGCCGGCGAGCGGTGCCCGGTCCCGTGGTCGATGTCGATCCGCTAGGCGAGCGCCGCTGAGCCACCAGATCGGCAATCACGGATTGCGTCGCGAGAACGACACAGCATAGGCGCTGCTCCTAATGCCGATCATGGGATCATCGGATTCCTCGATCCCATCGGTCAGCTGGCTCGGCATGTACAGCAACTTTTTTTCGGCGTCTGCGCTGTTGGACGCGACCTTATCGATTGTCAAAACCCCCAGGTCGACGACCTTTCGGTCGCTCGGCCAAGCTTTCGTTGGATCCTTTGTGGAATCGCCGGCGACCGCAAGTTGCGCCCTGAGGCGGAACGTTACTGGCCCGCGCTGGAGACGCTCCTGTATTTCGTCCACCAGGAAATTGGGCGGCTTCTGTGTGGCATCTGCCGCAGACAGATGAACGGTTCGCTCGGGCATCATCTCATAACGGACGGCTTGTTTCGCGCCGGCTTTGTTGACGAACAAGAACGCGTTGATGCCGTGGTACTCCTCAGTGGCGAAACTATCGGGCGTGCTGGCGGTCGCAGTGGCGGCCGGCACGCTGGGATGGTTTGCTACGAACTGTTCGAGTTTCGTAGGCTTGGGAGCGCCTGGTGGGCTGGCGGCGACAGCCAGAAGCAGATCACGAAAGTCTTCGGCGGTAGCGACCGGAAAGAATTTCAGCGAGATCATCACCATGTCTGTGTCGGTGCCGTCCGGCAGATGAAACTTGATGGCCATGCCGTGCGGATTGGCGTCACCGGACCCGTCCGGAATCGTCGGAATTCCAGTTGCATCGGAAAACCGGATGGTCGCCGGGATCACTGTGCCGCCGAACAATACGGCTCGGCTGAGGTCGGCCGCTTCGGGAGAGGGCTTGAAGCTGCCTTCGACAACAATGCCCTTGGCGTGGTTGGAACGAAATCCTGAATAGGCGCCAAAGACCTTGGCCAAAGCGTCAACGAGCTGCTCCTCAAGGGGCTTGTCCTGTGCGCCGGCAATCCCAGTCCATGTCAATCCAAGCACAGTGAGTATGGTGAGAAGCTTGCATTTCCGCATGGACGGATTCTCCGTGGATCGCCGAGAGCGATAATACAAATGGGCAAGGTGGGCGAGATCTTGCTTGATGCTCTCGCCAATTCTCGAAAATGTCGATCTGCATGGCTAGTTGGACAGAAGTCCAATGCACTCACTTCCGACTGCGCGATCGTCTATTCGCTGCCGCTGTCGTGAATTTCAGATGCGTGCCGGTCGATCGGCTCCTTGAAATACATGCACCATTTTGGCCTGGATTCTTTTTTCAATGAAGGAGAACATTGCGTCTTGCAGGCCTCGCTCCCGCATTCCATCAGCGACGAGCTGGTTGGGCCTTCATTCGCATCCGCTCTCGATACTCTTGCTGCTGCCGGTTTATGAGGGGTCGGCGTCGCCGGCACCGACGTCGGTTGCGCCGACGTGGCAAGCTTGAGCGGTTTTTCCCGGTCGAAGTTTCCGCTTTCCGCGCATCCAGCGAGAACGAGAGCAAGAGACAAAGCGAACAACCATTTCATTTTTGTCCCCCCGTCAGAGCCAGCGCGCATTCTGCCGCAACATGCTCTCGACGAAGGCGGTAAAAGAAATGGACTTGCGATGAGGGTTGCTGAACTCTTAATTTCTGAACGAGATGGAACGAATCGTCCGCTTTTGGGTCACAAGCGGAACGACGCATCGGCGGCGCGCGCAGGGCGTTGGCTACGCACGACGCGCCGTCTCACCGGACGCCGATGCGGAATTTCAAAGATTGGAAATCTGCAGCAGCTTGTGATCACCGATCCATGTTCTGGAAAGGTCAGCCTCAGCCTTGCGCGCGGCGGCGGCGTTGCCGCGTGCCTTATAGAGTTCAGCCAAGCCGTAATACGACCAGCCATTCGCTGGGGCTCGGTTCAGCGCGCGCTGGAATTGTTGCTCGGCTTCGCCGTAACGGCCCGCCTGCAGCAAGGCGGCGGCGAGGGATTGCCGGATCGGGTAGTACCAATAAGGTGGCTCAGTGTAGGGCAGGGCGTCCTGCAGCGCCGCCGCGCGTTCAAACCGAACGACGGCCGTGCGGTAGTCGCCATTGGCTTGCGCGATGCGCGCGAGAACAAGCGTTTGCGCGATGCGAAGCACCTCGTGCGCCGGAACGTTTGACTCTTTGAGCAACTTGAAATCAGCGGTTCGCTCGATGGTCCCGATAGCATCGGCTGCCTCTGTCGCAGCCGCGGAGTCGCGGCGTGCCGCAAGTGCGACGCCGCGTGCATAGAGCCACATCGCCTTGATGTAGGGGATCGCGTCACCGGGATCGGGCAGCGCGAGGATGGTCTTGGGTGTGCTGAACTGGGCGTGCGCGAAATAGGGTGCCGCCTTGACGGGTTGCACCATCGCAATGCCGCGCGCAGCTTCATCAGGAATGAGCTGACGCAGCTTCTCGGCCGCCGCGATCACGGTCTGGCCGTCGCCGGCCAGTTGCGCCGACGCCATCACGAAATGCACGTTGTGCGGATAATAGCCGAGCCGATAGACGCCCATCGGCGCCTTGGCATCGGCCAGATATTTTTCATCGACCTCGACCGCTGTCTTATTGTCTTTCAGCGCGTCGAGATAGCGGCCGACGCGGTAATAGATGTGGCTCGGCATGTGCACGAGATGGCCGGCACCGGGGATCGCGCCGCGCAGGCGGTCGGCATAGGGCTCGGCGCGCTTGGGCCGATCCGACGCTTCGACGGCGTGAATGTAGTAGTGAATTGCCCCGGGATGGTTTGGGTTGCGAGCGAGCACGCGCTCAAGCGTCGGCACGATCGGCACGCTCTGCGGGTTCGGTTCGTGGCCGCCCGGCTTCCAGTAATTCCAGGGGCTGAGATCCATCACCGCCTCGGTATAGAGCGTGGCGATTTCATCATCGTCGGGAAATTGCTTGGCGACCTTGGCCATTTCGGTCGCGTAGGCGGCGTCGAAAGGTGCGCGGGCGGCCTTCGGGTCGCTCCCGTAACGCACCGCGAGCGCGCCTATCAGCGCCTGCTCGCGTGGGCTCGCCTTACCCGCAAGTGCCTTCGCTTTCTGAGCAGCGGCGAAAGCGGGCGCGACCGCGTCTTCCTGCATCGGAAGATTGATATTGGGCCCGAGCACCAAGGCCTCGCCCCAGAAGCACATGGCACATTCGGGATCGAGCTTCTGTGCCATGCGAAACGCACGCTGCGCCTCGCCGTGATTGAATGCGTAGGCGAGACGCAGGCCCTGGTCGAAATAGGCTTGCGCGCGCTCATTTGCGGTCGAAACCTCGTAAGCTACGGAACCGAGACCGGTCCATAATGGCGGCTCTGTATCCGCGAAAGCGGGTGCCGCGTTGGCGGCGCTCATCTCGGCGCGCGGCACCTCGGTCTGCGCCAGGCGCAGCATCATGGTCGGCAGGCCTTTTGCGACCGGCGTGTGACAGATCGGAAAATCCGGGCCAACGAACGGCTGCGAAGGGTCCGCGGCCGGTTCACTCGTGCCGGCAAGGGTGAGAGCGTTTCCGGCCAGCAGCACTAGCAGTGTTGCGCTGCCCAGCGCGGCAATGCCCGTGGAAACCAGCAGAGCTTGCAAGCGCGTGAATGTCGCCATGTCGTCATCCAAAAATCGAAACGGAGGAAATCCATGCGATCCCAGCGGGTCGCGGCGGCGGGCGTAAAAAGGCCCGATGTGCGCTCATTCTGACCCTTTGGCTGCCTTTTGCAAGACGACGGGGGTGAGCGGCCTGCGTCACGACTGGCTTTTGGGCGATCCTTTGGTTCGGACGCGTTGTGCACGGTTACGCCTGGCTGGTCCTGCCGTGTCGATTGGCTCGCCGCTCGTCGTCTCAGGTTGCAATGTTCCCGCTTGTGAATGCGCGAGAACTTTCGCGCGACCGATTGCCATGCCACACCCCGTTACCGCAGCCACCTGTGCGATTCACCATCGCACAGCGTTTGCCTTGTAGTGCGGCGAAAAACGCGCAAGGATTTCTTGGGCAGTAGGGGCGCTTCACCGTGTCGATCGTTGCGACGCTTTCAGAACAGAAAGCCGCAGGAGGGCTGTCTTTCGCTGCGCGCTCGTCAGACATCAACGGCACCGTTAGCGACGACACGGTCGTTCAAAAAAACTGCTCCCTGCACATCCGTGGAAATCTTCTCGCCAATCTGACGATCGAGTCAGGCGCGAAGGTCGTTGTTGAAGGATCTGTCCAAGGAAAAATCGTCAACAAAGGCGGCAGGCTCCTCGTTAACAACAAGGCGCATGCGTCATGTATCACGACCAACGGCCCTGCAGAAGCTGAGGCCCGCGGCATTCTCAAGATTGATCTGACGGCAATTGTGTCAAATTGGGAAAGGCTCGCGAAATTCTCCACGGTTGAATGTGCCGCTGGTCTCGAAGGCGATGCCTACGGCTGTGGCATCGAACCAATTGCGGGCGCTCTCGCCAGAAACGGCTGCAAGACTTTTTTCGTTTCCGATATTCCAGAGGCGAGACGTGTTCGCGCTGCGTCACAGGGCGACGCGTCGATCTATGTGCTTGGTGGGCTGTACTCGGGGCCGCGGGACGCCTTTGCAGACGTCAATGCGAGGCCCGTTATCTACAGTTCAATCGAAATGGCCGAGTGGGACCTGTTTGCCAGCTCGCATGGATGGTCGGGCGGCTGCGCGCTGCACGTTGACACCGGCAAAAGCAGACGCGGTCTTTCAATCGAAGAAGCGGTTGCGTTTGCACCCAGCTTCCGCAACCACGGCGTCACACTGCTGATAAGCCGTCTCGATAACCTCGACAAAACTGCCAAGGTTTCAAACGATCACCAGATCACGCTGTTTAACGAATTGCGCCGCCTCTACAAGGGAGTCTCGGCCTCGATGGCCAACGCGTCCGCCATCTTTGTGGAGCCAAAGACCCACTGCGATCTCATTCGAGCGGACGCGGCGCTCTACGGTGTCAATCCCACCGCGGGCGCCAACAATCCGATGCTTCCGGTGATCGAGCTCCATGCTCGCATCGTCCAGATCGTCAAGCTGGCGCCCGGCGAAACCATTGCCGACGGAAACGGCTGGACAGCGAAACGGTCGACGCGGCTAGCGCTGGTGTCGGCTGGATACGCGGATGGATATCCGCGATGCGAAAGGGGTTACGACAAAAAGTTACACGCAATCGTTGGGGGCCGGCCATGCCCGATCGTAGGGCAGCCGTCCATGGATCTTCTGTCGATCGATGTAACTGAGATTTCAGACCCGACGGTCGTGCGCCATGGAAACATGGTCACGCTCATCGGCCCGGAGACCGGCATCGACGAACTCGCGGTGGCAAGCAAATCGACCTGTTGCGAAGTGCTCAGTCATCTTGGGCAACGTTTCCACCGCATCTACCACGCCACCTAAGCAGTCGAACTTCCATCAGTGTACAGGAGTAGGAGAGTAATATGTTCGGTAAGACCAGAGACAATGCCGCAGACATCAATCATGACTCTTCACCGGCGCCGGAGATGAATCGCTCCGCCGCTGGGCATTCATCGACGCAGGAAACGACATCATCCATCAGCTCAGGCCTTTCGATCGTTGGCAAGATCGTCGGCCAAGGAAAGCTGGCGATCTTTGGCCACGTTGAGGGCGAAGTGCACGCCTCGACCGTTCAGATTGGCGATGGTGCGCAAGTCGAAGGCGATATCGTCGCGCAAGAATTGACCATCGGTGGTCGCGTTAAAGGCACGATCCGCGCCAATCGCGTCAAGCTGAACAGCACCGCGGTCGTTGAAGGCGATATCTATCATCGCTCTCTGGCGATCGAGGAGAATGCACAATTCGAGGGAATGTCGCGACGGCAGGAAAACGTCATCGACACGCCTTCGCTCGTTCCGACAAAACGCGCACCGGCCCAAGTCATCAGCATGAACGGGCAGGGCAATGGCGCGTCGGACGGGCTCAATTTGTCGTAGACGCCGGCCGCACTGATCGATCCCAAGAAGCGGTTCAGCGCCACAGCATGCCAATCCGTGACCAAGCGTTCACGGATTGGATGCGCTGTACCGCGTCCGAGCTAAAGGATCAGAAGCGGAACCACTGATTGGAATATCGCCCGGCGAAGGGCGACCGCCAATAGCGTGGACGATCGTAGCGGACTTCGTAGGTCGGCGAAGAGCGTCGGCGCTGCTTGAGGCCGCCCTGTGGCTCGCCGCTCAGTATGACGACAAATTCGGTACTGGCGCCCGTCTCCGGGCTCAAGGGCTCGTCTGAAATGATCAGCGCCGATCGTGGCGATACCTTTTCAGCAATAAAATCGAGCGACTCCTGAGGAATTGTGATCCGATCGAGTGCTGATTTAGCGCTGTCGAGATCGCTCGCGCCATCCTTCTCGCTCACCAAAGACACCATGCTCCACCGCACCTGGACGCCACTACGTTCCATCGCGGTAAACACATATGTACCGATCGGGCGGTCTGCATCGCGAACGGTGACCGGGATCTCCAGGATCGGTTGGAGAGCCTGGCGAACGTAAAGGCGCTGGTTCTTGCGGCTGATAAAGACGGATACCGGCTCGAGGTCGCGCTTGGCTTTGCGTGCCGCCTCGACCGCGGCGACGCGTTCCCGATCCGCAGCGGCGGCTGCCTCGCGGGCGGTGGTCACGGCGTCGACTTTCGGCTGCAGCTCGGATTTGGCCGCTGACAACTGGGGTTCAAGCTCGCCGATACGGGCGGTCACTTTTTCCTTGGTGTTCTCGGCGCGCTCCTTGGCTTCGGGCGAAGACGCCGATGCAATCGCACGTTCGGCCGCTGCCAATTCGACTTCCGCCCTGAGCTTCAACGCTTCCGTTTTGCGCACCGTCGCGATTGCAAGTGTGGATTCGCGGTTGGCGGTTACGGCGAAGAGCCTGGCCTGATCGGCCTGGGCGGTCGCTTCCTCCACTTTCGCGGCTGCCGCGGCTGCCGCAGCCGCGGCATGATCCGTCTTTGGCTGGAATAGTGCTGGATGCTCAATCGCGACCGGCGTTACGCCGCCGGGCGCAACGATCACCCGCATACCGATCTTTGTTGTGCCGAAGAGGCGCTCGGCAAAGCTGTACGGGAGCCGAATGCAGCCGTGCGATGCGGGGTATCCCGGCAGAGGCCCACCGTGCAGAGCAATGCCCGACCAGGTGAGGCGCTGCATGTGCGGCATGAACGCGTCGTCGTAGAGGTTCGAGTAGTGTTCGGCATTTTTTTGCAGGACGCTGAAGATGCCTGCCGGCGTCTCACGGCCTTTTTGGCCGCTCGACACTGGCGCTCGCATGATCCAGCCTTTGTCACCGTAGATGGTGATTTGCTGGTCGCGCAGCGAAACGATCGCCATGATCGGCTCACCCGCGGGGCGCATCGCTACCGACTGGTCGTTCCGGGCTTTTGCGGCGTGACCAGGATCGCTCGTCGATATCAGGGCGGCTAGGCTGGCAAATGTTATTGCAACGCGGAACCCCGCCTGTTTGTGCTTCCGTATGAAGGCAAAACGTTTCATGGGTCCGCCACCTACTGAACTGTTTCAATCATGCCGCGTTCCATGGCCCGCCGTTAAAAGACCGGACCTGTCTTGCTCGCCGTAAGATCCTCGCTCGAAAAAGTGGCGCGATTGGTACCCGCCCTGAAGTATCCTAGCACGAACAATCGAACCGCCGACGAAAGGTTGTGACGGGAACGGTTAATGTCGATCCGCTCGATCAGCGTGTCGACCGGAATATTTTCGCTGCGCGCGATCTCCCGTAGGCAATTCCAGAACGGGCTTTCCAGGGAAATGGAAGTCTTGTTTCCCGCGAGCCTTATGGAGTGCTTATGGACGGGCGAATTTGGGTTGCGGCGGGCCTTACGGTAGGGAGTTGATAGACTAAACTCCATGGAACAACTCCTGCACAACGAGAATTGGTTCAATTCTCCAAAATGTGCGGACCTAAATCGAGTTGGACCCAAGGCCAATGTCCGCTTATGACACAAAGCGGGCGCCATGACGGGTACCATGGTTATGGCTAGCCGTGTTTTCAGGTACATCCTATCTACACGGTTAGCAGCATCTCAAGTCCCGGATATGAAGACCCGCCCGCTTCGGAGATTTGCCGCCTGCGCCGCGATCACGCTCGGGATTGCGGCATGGCCCTCCATTTGCGACGCCCGGTGGCAGGCTAACGATCACAATCTGCGTCCAATTCGGCACGGCCTTCACTTCAGACACGGCCTTCATGTCTTCAGGCAAGACCTTCATGTCTTTAGAAAAGGCGTGCTTCTCCCGTCATTGCACAGCTCTTATCCTTGCAGCGTGCTCGGTCACCGTCCGTGCGTCCCTTACGGCACTTATTGCAGCATCTTCAGTCGTCAACCCTGCATACCCGATATCGACTACCCCATCGGTCAGACGTTGCAGCTGACTATTCTCAGCCGGACGGAAGACGGCACGCCCGACAAGGAAAAGTCTGGTGATCGCTCGCCGCATGACCTGAATACCATCCGCGACGTGTTTACCGCGTTGCGCGGATGCTGGATTCCGCCGGAGAAGGATGCGGCACGAGCCGGTACGGAGATAACGCTGCGTTTCAGCTTCAACAGCCACGGCGGAATGATTTCCAAACCGAGGACGACTTATGTCTCGGCCGACACGCCACCCGACGTGCGCGAGGTTTACTGGAATGCGGCAACGGCCGCGCTCAAGCGGTGTACACCGCTGCAATTCACGGACGGGCTTGGTGGCGCACTGGCTGGCCGTCCGTTCGCGGTCCGGTTCGTCGACAATCGCTCGTTTTGAGCAGGCGCCCTGCAGGCGATTGGACACGAGAATTGGAAGCTCAGCACAGAAGGTCTGATGCGGCGGCACGTCGCCAGCATCCATGATCTGCCGATCAAGGACAATGAGCGCAAATATGACCGCTGTCCTGACGATCATCCCTCACTCAGCGATCTCGGCCTATGGACGATCGAGGTCCCTCTCGGCGATAGTCATTGCAGGTGGCAAACCGCGAAGCGAAGTCAAACATGGAAAACGTCACGGGGATGATCGGCGTCGACAAGATGGGCACGGAGGTACTTTTTCTTGATCCAAAAACCTACGAAGTTGAAAAAACGCTCAAGGGATTTCAGCGCACTGTCCATGAACTCCTTGTGGTGCCGGAAACGGGGACTGCCTACGTTCCGATCTTCGGCGACGGGATCCATGGCCGTAACCCAAATCCTGGCCATTTGCTCTGCGTCATCGATCTCAAAAATCGCACGCATGCCGTCGATATCGACCTGCGCCCTTACATTGCGCCGCATACTTTGAAGCTGGGACCCGACGGGTTGATCTACATCACCTGTGAAAACAGCGCGGTGGTTGCGGTCATTGACCGGTCGACGAATACGGTCGTGGACGCGATCGACTCCGGGTCGACCAACGGCCATCGGCTGATCATCGCGCCGGACGGAGAGCGGCTTTACACCGAGAATGAGGAAGACAGCACCGTTTCCGTCATTGATCTTCCGAAACGAAAGCTTCTGGGGAAGATTTCCACCCCGCGCGCATTGGCAGGCATAACAATTTCGCCTGATGGACGGACGGTCATTGCGGTCGACGATATAGAGCCGACGCTCTTCCTCATCGATACTGCCGCCGGGAAAGTCGATGCCACAGTGCGTCTTGAAGGCGTGCCGGAGGCCGCGCAGATTGCGCGCTACAGCCCAAACAACAAAGTGCTTGCCGTTACAAGCTTGAAGAGCAACACGGTGAGCCTGATCGATCCGTCATTCCGGCAGCAGGCCGCCGTAAGAGTCGGCGATCAACCGATGGACATGGCTTTCCGCGGGGACGAGCTGTTTGTCGCCTGCCAGGGAGACGGATCCGTCCACGTTGTCGACATCCCGCAGCGTCGTAACAAACATCATTTCAAGGCCGGCAAGGGCTGTGAATCCGTCGGCTTTTTCTGATTGGTGGGGCTTGTTACGCTGAGGCAGGACTTCCAAGAGGCGTACGGACGTCAATGTCAGAGCTCACCTTAAAAGTCGCGTTCGTCATTTTCGTTGCGAAGCTTCTTGATCCATTCGCGGCCGTGCCGGCCCTGGTCGTGGGGTATTTCTGTCGGGCGTGGTGGCAGGTCGTCATTGCCGCAGTGGCGGTTGGACTAACCGTCGAAATGATTCTCGTGGCACTGCAGCAGACGCCTGGAATTCACGAAGGGCGGCTCTTGATGGGCGTGCTGGCGGCAGGCGTATGGTCCAACCTGGCCTTTGCCTTCAAAATGTGGCGCGCAAAGGCTGCGCGCAAAATTGAGGAGCCCTAGTTCGTAGCTCCTGGCCCGGCGGGTGCGCGGAGCCAGCGCATCATGTCGCAGCGCATCATGTCAAAGTGATTAGGTGCTGAGCGGTGACGTGGGCTAGCGTCATTTCAAATCCGCGTTGGGGTCTGCGTCTTGGCACAACCAAATCGTTTTGATCTCTCATCACCGCCGCCGGTCGCATCGCGACGGTGTCCCGTCTGTGGCGAACCGCTTACCGTCGAGCCGGCGGACAGGACGGGCCATGACCAGCGCACATTCGAGTGCTCGTCGTGCGCTTACGCCGAAACGGTAACCGTCGCGTTCAGCTAGGCGGTCTTATCCATCCGACGCTAGTCCGCGGTGTCCGCTGCACGCTGTAGTCGGGTCGCAGGTCGGCGCGCCGCCACCCGCAGGCGGTGCAACGGCATCGCCGCTCAATGTGCGTAAGGCTTCGTCGGCACCAAAACGACCCACTGGCAGCGCCCCCCCCGGGTGATGACAGGGCCAGTTGTCAGCGCGCTTGCCACGGCAATAGACGAGAACCTGGCGAACGCCGTGCCCGCGAACCAAGGCGATAGTCACCGGGCAGTCCATCACGGTACCTGCGGATTCTTGGCGACTCACTTATACATCTTTTGGTGGGGCAACTTTCACACGCAAGACAATGAGCACAGCGACATTCGTATTTATGATCGCGACCTATTGGGTTGGCGGATCGGCGCCGACGGAAGGCGGAAAATATTTAGCCAATGGTCAGGTCTACAACAACAAGGAGTTCGTCGCGGCCCACCGGACTTTGCCCCTCGGCACCATCTTGAACGTGTGCCTTCGCCGCCAATGTGTGGCTGTGATTGTGAAAGATCGTGGGCCTTTCTTGCCCAAGATGGATCTCGAGCGCCGCATCGATCTGTCGTATGGCGCAGCCAAAGCCCTCGGCATGCTTCACGACGGCCGACAGAGGGTCCGCGTGAGCGTTCCGATGCCGCTACCAAGGCCGGACGTCGAACGGCAGGAAGCGCAGTCCAATTCAAGTTTGATGGCTCAATCGGTCAAGCGGGATTGATGTCAAATACGCGACAATCGCGACCCGTTCCTTACCGAATATTCTTCGTCCGGGGCCGGCCTCGCGCAATAGACCGGATCTAAGTCACTGCCGCCAAAATTGGCGAACCCGCCACTCTCGAACGCTGGAAGGCGCCGACCTCGGCAGTTACCAGGCAGTGGTGACACCATCTACGTATCGGGGTTTCCGCCTAGCTCGACGGAACGAATGCGGGCAGAGACGATTTAAGCTTTGCCGGTCGTCCAGGGAGGAAACGTCAAGGCTGCCGTTTTTCCGGGAACGACGGCGGCGGTCTTGCATCGCCGAGGGCGGCCGGCACCTGTTCTCACCATACCGTGAAGCCAAAAATCGCTGAAGGGTGTACTTTCGCCACCTTTGCGGTTCTGGAGCTACGATTTTTGGGTGAATGGGTCGGGGTCCTGATCGCGGTCGTCTCCAGTTCACTCGGGGGGACCGCGGCCGCTGTTACCCGGTATCTGGTCGGAAGCGCCGACCCGATCACGCTGGCCATTCTGAGGTGGGGAATTGGTCTCTTATGCCTGTGGCCGACGGCGCTTTTGCTGCGGGTGCGATGGCCGCAGCGTAGCGACTGGATGGCCGTTGTCGCTTTGGGGCTTTGCTTCTTTGGCCTGTTTTTCGTCCTGTACAATATTGCGATGAGTTACACGACGGCGGCTCGTGCAAGCCTTGCCCTTTCGACTCTGCCTCTTCAGACAATGGTCGTCGGCGCGCTGCTGGGAATTGAGCCGCTGACCAAAAGAAAAACACTCGGGGTCTGCATCGCAATCTTTGGCGTTTTTGCCGCGCTCGCATCCGGCCTCGCCGCTGCGCCGCCGGGGGCCTGGCGAGGCGAACTCATCATGACCGGTGCGGTGCTGTGCATGGCGTTTTACAACGTCTGGTCTCGCCCGTTTATCAAGAGGTCAAGCGCTCTCGGTTTTCTCACGGTCGGCATGGGTGCCGGCGCGGTCGGACTTGTAGCCGTTGGATTGCTCACGGGCCGCGTGGCCGTCTTGAGTACCTTTGGCGTTCCGCAATGGATTGCGGGCATCTATCTCGGCGTTGGTGGCGGCGCGCTTGCTTTCATCCTGTGGGTGCTGGCCCTTGAAAGAGCGTCGCCAACCCGCGTAGCGAATACGATGACGCTCAACCCCATCGCAGCGGGATTGCTCGCCACACAGCTGGTCGGTGAACCGATCACTCTCAATCTCGTCATCGGACTGATCGCCGTGTTCATCGGAATATGGATCGCGACGACAGAGAGGTGAAAAGCGTACCGACGCCAGCTGCGTCGCTGATCAGCGTCTGTGGATTGTCTGAAACCTATTCGTCGCTGTCGCGTTAGTGGGTGGGGAATACAAACGACGGGACTTGTGTATGGAACACCTGATCCGGGAGTTTGGTGCGTGGCTTAAGCAGGGATTCGGCTGGCTCGTCGACGTGATTGTCTTCGGATGCCTCTGGGGCATCAGCCAGATCTCGCGGCTCCTTGGTACGCAATGGGGCAGCGTTCCGATTCTTAAGATTATAGTACTCGTCCTCGTGCTCCTGCTTCTCCTGTACGCGTTCTACTGGGTGTTCGGCCGCTTCATCGGAGTGGTACGATGGGCGCTCAACCGGATCGCCTATGCGTTGGGAATAATTCTGTTCAGCGCGGCTGTTGTATCGGGTGTGTTCGCCAGCGCAGGTCTGGTCGCGGCTGTGGCACTCTGGACGATGGGCAACATCAACCTGGCTTCGCGGTGAGCTGCCGCAAACGAGACCCAGCCGATCAAGCCGACTTCGAAGCGTTGCGTTTTTGGACGTGATATTCCTTAGCCGCGCTGAACAGCAGTCCAGCGGTATGCACGGTCCAGTCGACGCGACGTTTTTTCCACGTCTGCCAACCAGTCGGAAGGGTCATGCCCAAAAACATGCCCCGCACGTCTTCCAAGGACAGCGCTGGCTCGCCGTCGATTTCGCTCACTCCCGGCTTGTTGATCAGAAAAGCGAAGAGCAGGCCAAATTCGCCGGATGAACCAACCAGATTGTCCTCCCCAAGCAGCTTGGTGAGCTTTTCTTCGGCCGTTCGTCGAGCTGCAGCCGCGTCACCATCGGCGCCAGCAAGTATTGTTCCCAGCGAGCGAGCGATCGTTTCCACAAGCGCTCCGAGGTCGCCCACCAACAACTCCGCAGCACTCAGTTCGAGCACCTTCGACTTTGGATCCCTTAACAAGTTCTCTGCAATGAACCGTCCGAAATCTGATCGCTTTATAAAGCCGCCTTTTGCCCGGGTGGCTAATCTTGCGAAATCCGTCTCACTCACGCGACCGGAATCGAGTGTCGCGGGGTTTCCTTGGAGGATGCCACTATGACCTGGGTGAGAACCCTGTGAACCGGGAAGCTCCAACGAGAACAAACCATTCGCGACTTTCTGGCTTAGTTTGCCGTCATCACCGCGCATAAACGCATGATTGCCCGATGCGAACATCACAAGAAGATCGCCGAGATCGCCGCCTCCGCTGTTGCCCAACCGTCTGACATCCTCGATGCTGGCCAAAGGGTTATCGGCATTGCCGCGTAGTGCGAGAAACGTCTGATGGACTGCACTGCCGAGGAACGGACAGGTGACTTTCCTGCGCACCATGTCATCTCTGACGTCATCCGCAAGCGTCAGTGCGGTGTTAAGATCCATGGCGAACCCCCTCCAAAACACAACGAATACTATAGCGGCTGCTCTTTTACGCCTTTCTCAAAGAATCAGGTCGCATGAGCCAATCCCATTCGATCTCGTTTGCTGGAAAAACCGGCTGCATGTCAAAAGCAATAATGTGTAGAGTAAGCGGCAAGCACCAAGGCTCCGCACCGGAAAACGCAGCCAAGGTTGCACGAACGAGAAATAAGAACTGAGGCTGCCGGAATGAGCGGTCTCCTAACGTCCCAGGGAGGGATGACGATGAAACGGTCCGTACGCCGAACTTCGCCCAAGCAGAACCGCAGAGAGTTTCTTATCAAGACAGGTGGCGCGCTCGCCGCCGCCGCAATTGCGTCGCCACCAATCGTGACGGGCGCCGCGGAAGCCGTGAACATCGGCGCGCTTTATCCGACGACGGGAAGCATGGCGCAAATCGGTGTGGGTTGTGTCGCGGCCGCCAAGCTTGCCGTCGAGATGGTCAACGACGCCGGCGGCATCAAATCGCTCGGCGGTGCCAAGCTCAACCTCATCGTCTCGGACGTGCAGAGTGACACCACCGTCACCCGCACCGAAACCGACCGATTGATTTCGGGAAACAAGCTCTCCGCGATTCATGGTTGCTTTGCGAGCGCGCTGACGCTGATTGCCAGCGAAGTGGCGGAACGCGCTAAGGTGCCGATCATCACCGGCTCGAGCTCCGACCAGCTCAACAAGGGCCGCAGCTACACATTCACGCCTTTCGCGCGTGCCTCGCAGTTCGCGAAAGCGCAGTTGCAGATGTCAAAGCTCGTCAGCGACAGTCCGAAGGTCGCGGTGATCTTCGAGAATACGGCATTCGGCACCGCGACCTCGAACGGCCTCAAGGAACTGGCTCCGGCCGAAGGCGTCGAGATCGTGATGTTCGAACCTTATTCGGCCGGCTTTACCGATGCCTCGCCACTCGTCAACAAGGTCAAGGCGTCCGGCGCCAATGCGCTGTTTTCGGTGTCGTACCTGAACGACCTCATCTTGATCGTGCGCACGGTCAAGCAAGTCGGCCTCAACGTCGCGATCAACGGAGGCTCCGGGGGTTTCGTCATTCCCGACTTCTACAAAAATGTCGGCAAGCTCGCCGAAGGCTTGCAGGGTGTCGCGCATTGGAACCACGACATGAGCGACGAGTCGCAGAAGGTGAACGCCGAATACAAGAAACGAACCGGCGAGTTCCTGTTCGAATATGCCGGCGGCCTTGTCGCTCAGACCTTCATGCTCGCCGACGCGCTTGAGCGTGCGGCCTCGACCGATCCGCAAAAAGTGCGTGAGGCGTTGTCCTCGCTTGACGTTTCGAAGGGTTACGCAGCGATGGCGCCGGGCGGAAAGGTCAAGTTCGGTCCCGACGGCAAGAACGTTTACGGCCGTCCGCTCGGAGTGCAGTGGCAGAATGGCGATCTTGCGAGCGTGTTTCCTAAAGAAGACGCGCGTGCTCCACTATTGAAGACATAAGGCCCGTCAGCCGACAATGCTGGAAATCTTGGCCCAGGCCGTGATCAACGGCCTGTTGATCGGAGGGATTTACGCGCTGGTCAGCATCGGCGTCACGCTGATTTTCGGCGTGGTGAAGATCGTCAATTTCGCCCAGGGCGAATTCGTGATGATCGGGATGTACATCAGTTTCTTCCTGGCCACACAGTTCGGCGTCGACCCCATCGTCTCATTGGTCGTGTCGATGCCGGTTCTCTTCGTCATCGGCGTCCTGATCCAGCACTTCCTGATCCGCAGGGTTCTGGGGCTGAACGATTTGCCCCAGATCTTTCTGACGTTCGCGTTGTCGCTGCTGATCGTCAATCTTGCGCTAATGTTGCTGACGGCGAACTACCGCACGGTTCACACCTGGTACTCCGACGAGGTTTTTCACGTCGGTGGCCTCTACATTCCGGTAGCAAAGCTGATCGCATTCGTGCTGGCGATGATCTTGAGCAGCTTGCTCTGGATCTTTCTGCACACCACCGATCTCGGCAAGGCGATGCGTGCGGCTTCGCAGAACCGCGATGTTGCGCAGCTGATGGGCATCAACCCGAACCGCGTCTTCGCCGTGGCGCTCGGCATCGCGCTGGCGCTGGCCGGCGCCGCCGGTTCGCTGCTGATGCCGTTCTATCCGGCCTATCCGCTGGTCGGACAGGTCTTCGTGCTGATGGCTTTCGTCGCGGTGGTGCTCGGCACACTTGGCAATGTGATTGGCGCGCTGGTTGCCAGCCTCCTGATGGGGGTCGCTGAATCGCTGGGCATCCAATTTATCGGCGCCGACTCGGGTTTGATCGTCGTTTTCGCGCTGCTGTTGTTTACGCTCGCCGTGCGGCCGAGCGGTCTTGCCGGCGGGAGGCGACGCTGATGCCAAATGTTCGCAGTTGGCGTTTCGCTATGCTCGTCATTGTGATCGCGGTGATGCTGGTTTTGCCGCTGGTGATAAAGAACTCGTTCGCACTTGAAATTCTGATCCGCGTATTGCTGTTCTCCTTCATAGGCTCTGCCTGGAACCTGATGGGCGGCTACGCCAAGCAGCTTTCGCTCGGGCATGCCGCGTTCTTCGGCCTCGGCGCCTATACATCGACCCTTCTTCAGATCGATTTCGGAATTTCACCATGGATCGGCATGGTCGCCGGCGGCTTCGTCGCCATGCTCGCCAGCCTACCGATTGGTTGGCTGTGTTTCCGGCTGCGCGGGCCGTATTTCACCATTGCCACCATCGCGACCGCACAAGTCCTGATGCTGATCTTCCTCAAGTTTCGCGATTTCGCGTGGGGTGCGGAGGGAACCACGATCCCCAATCTCGGCCACGCGCCGCTGATGATGCAGTTCGAAACCAAAGCGCCGTATTATTACATCGTACTCGGCCTGCTCGCGATCGCGCTTCTGATTACTGCTAGGATCGAGCGCTCGCGCATCGGTTATTATTGCGTCGCCATCGGTGAGGACGAGGACGCCGCCGAAGCGATCGGTGTCGACGCGCCGAGCGTCAAGCGAAAAATCTTCATGATCAGTGCATTCCTCACCGCGCTCGCCGGCACGTTCTATACACAATACATCTATTTCATTGATCCGCAGACAGCGTTCAATTTCAACGTATCGATCGAGGCTGCGCTGGTCTCCATCGTGGGCGGTGTTGGAACGTTGTGGGGCCCGGTCATCGGCACCGTCTTGCTGGAGACGACGTCAGCGTTGTTGCAGAGCCGGCTCGGCAATTCGATCGGCGGCGTGCAGCTCACCGTGTACGCGCTCATTCTGATGGCGGTCATTCTGTGGAGGCCAACTGGCATCATAGGCTATCTCGCGGAAGTTTACGCGCGGCGCCGCACCAAATCGCTCTCCTTGCCGGCGAAGGCTTAGACCAATGGCCGACGCTCTCATCATCAAAAATCTGAACAAGCGATTTGGCGGGCTGCACGCCGTGCAGGACGTCAATTTTACAGTGGGGGAAAATGAGACGCTGGCTTTGATAGGGCCGAACGGTGCAGGCAAGACCACCGCTTTCAACCTGATCACGGGCTTCTACCGGCCCGATTCCGGTTCGGTATCCGCGTTCGGCCAGGAAATCGTCGGCTTGCGCCCGCATCAGGTCTGCGCGCTTGGCCTGGCGCGGACCTTTCAGGTCGCGAAGCCCTTCGGCGGCATGACCGTGCTGGCGAACGTGATGACCGGAGCCTTTCTGCGCGATCGCAGGCCGGAAGCAGCTCGCGAAAAGGCCCGTGAGGCGATCGATTTCGTCGGCCTCTCGGCGCGCGAGAGCGCGGCGGCGCGTGATCTCACGACCATCGACCAGCGCCGGCTCGAAATGGCGCGGGCGCTGGCAACGCAGCCACGGCTGCTTCTTCTCGACGAGGTGATGGCGGGCCTTAATCCGGCGGAGATCGATCAGGCTGTGGCGCTGGTCGGCAAGCTGTCGAGTCGCGGGCTCACCATCGTCATTGTCGAGCACCTGATGCGCGCAATCATGGCGGTGGCGAAGCACATCGTTGTGCTCGATCACGGCCAGAAGATTGCCGAAGGCAGCCCGAAAGACGTCGTCGAAAACCCGGAAGTGATCCGCGCCTATCTCGGATCGGGCTACGTGCACGCTCCCGCTGGAGGCCCGTCGTGATCGAGCTCTCCGGCGTCAGCGCGTCTTACGGCAGCGTTCCCGCGATCGATGGCGTCACCATCAATGTCGGGGAGGGTGAGGCGGTCGGCCTGCTCGGTGCAAACGGTGCAGGCAAAAGCACGACCTTACGCGCCATCTCCGGCCTGGTGAAGCCGACATCTGGCGCGATCAAGTTCCTTGGCGTCGATCTGACGTCGCTGCCGCCGCACAGGATCACCGAACTCGGCATCGCGCACGTTCCCGAGGGCCGCCAGGTTTTTCCAGAGATGACGGTAAATGAAAATCTCGAGATCGGCTCCTATGCGCCGCGCGCCAAGGCGGATCGCGCGAGCTCGCTCGATCTCGTTTATAGCATCTTTCCTCGGCTCGCCGAGCGCCGAAAGCAGCTTGCCGGCACGATGAGCGGGGGCGAGCAGCAGATGCTCGCAGTGGGCCGCGGCCTGATGCTCAAGCCGCGGCTCCTGATGTTGGACGAGCCATCGCTCGGCCTTGCGCCGGTGATGTGCGATGTCACCTTTGAGAAAATTGCTGAAATCCACAAGATGGGGACAGCAATCCTGCTGGTCGAGCAGAATGTCAGCCGAGCATTGACCCTGGTGCAGCGGGCCTATGTGCTGGAAAGCGGCAAGGTGATCCTGGACGGTACCAGCGCGGCATTGGCCAACAACAAGCAGGTGCAGGCGGCCTACCTCGGAATTTGAAGAGAGCGCCGCCCTTTCCCCATCAGCGTCTCGAACTTCCACCCGCTTCAGCGCCGACGCTTCCGCCGATTTTAATGCAGGTGTCCGAACCTGCGATCCTGGCGAATCCTTCGCCATACTGGGCACAAGGATTTCCAATGGCAGTATGCGGCCTCACTGCCTTTTTTAAATGCGTGGGTGCGCGATTGGTTTGCTGAGCGGCGCTCAACGTCGGCAGCATCACAACAATGAGCGCAAGGGCAATTTTTCTCATCAGCGCTTTTATCACGATCTGGAGTATTCGCAGGCAATCATCGGAACACCGCCGATCTTCTTTCCCCTGCCGCTCCGGAATTGCCAGCTGCCGCTCAAGAATGGACGTTCCAAGACGAATGAGTATGTGCGCATAAAGGAGGGTGATTACCGGTTCCATTACGGCCGACCAAACCGACGCGCGCGCGCCGGTCGGAATGTGCGTTGAAGCGCCCTTCAGCAGTGTTCGACCGGCATACGACAGTAAGATCGTCGATGACAAGCCATGCCGCGCCTTTTGGCCGACTGCATGTCACGAAATACAAAGCGGACATTAGACACAGTTCGTTCTAGGAAGCGGGGCTGAGGCGGATGATCAATGGCGTCACCTCCGCGCATGACCCTTATTGGATACTTGCTGCTGTGCTGCTAACGGCCACTGTAATAGCGATTATAAGCGTCGCCGTAGTGGTAGCGATAATGACCGCAAGGGTAAAAGTAGGGTAAACCAAAGGCCGGCGAAGGCCCCGAACACCAGCGAATGTAGTGCGGCGCGCCGTGACGGTAGTGCGCATTCGCGGCGTTCGATAATGTGACAACCGCGGTTGCGACGATAAGAGTTGTGGCTCGCAATGAAACACCCATGGCTCTCGTCCTCTGGCTGACATTTTCAGTATACCGGAATAACGCCTCTGTTGTCCCAACGCGGACATTGCTGACCTCTTCCAATGTTGCAGGCTAAGCCGCTACGATTGCCCTCGGTCGCCGCCCTCGACGTCAACCTCCCGAATTATGCCGCCGCCATCGTCAGCACGGACGAGATCGTGGCTTTAATTTCATCCCTCGAAGGCTTCGGGGCGCGGCAAACATGGATCGAAATCCGGAAGGCATTCGCCGTTGAGAGCAAAGAATGTGCTGACGGGCGCAGTGCTTGCTATCGCAATAGGGGCGCCGATTGTGGGCTTTGTGGGGGGACATCAAGATGGCGCAATTGACCAACGGCGAATGCGCCGAAGAGCTGGGCGGAGAAGGCGTACCCGAATCTCATCCACTATAGCAGCCACCCCAAAGGTACGCATTTCGCGACAGCACTCTTCGTGTCCGATGCGCGCGCGACCTTCAGGTCGCTTCGCGCGGCGTGACAATGAGAAGAATGGCGCGCGCGTCAGCCCCGCGGATCTGCCGGTGCAAAATCCGACCAAGTTCAATCTCACAACCGCCAAAGCGCTGGGCCTGAACACGCCTTTAAGTCTTCAGGAGCGCGCCGACTCGTTGATCGAGTAAGTTCGCCAATGTCCGCTTTTAATCAAAGCGGACATTCGCGATGCCGGCCCTCAGCGTCGTCTAAGTCGGGTGGTTGGAATTACCATCCGCAACGCAAACGGCCCCAACGGTCACGCCAGCAGTTGCGACCTCCGCCCCAACCCGGGCCCCAGCCAACACCCCAGCCAGGAGCAGCGCCCCAAGCGCCCCAACCAGGTCGCCAGCCGGGCCCCCATCCAGGACCACAGCGCAGTCGTCCCCAGCGGTCACGCCAGCACCGTCGCCCCCATTGCACGTCCGTCATATTGTCGATGCCTGCGGTTGCTGCCGCAGGAAGCGGGAGGATCGGTGCCGCTTGGGTAGTTCCAGAACCACCCGCAAACACCAGGCCCGCAATTCCGACCGCAAATAGTATGCGTAGCATTGTGTGCACCCGATTTTTCCATGGTTGATCTGCTCGTCATCGAGTCACTCGAAGACGGGCGCAACTTCTCAACTCAAGAGGGGGCCGGCTGTTCCGTGAATGCTCGTTCAGGAAGACACAAGATGTGTGCGGATCGTGCCGACGAGCGTTCGCTACAACAACTTGAACGACAGCACTCCTGACTTAATTGATGCCCAATAAAAGTTGGACCGAGGTCCAACTTTTATTGCGACGCCGACAGACTAAACAATCGAGGGCGCAACTCCGGCTTACGAAAATCATCGAATTTGGGGATGGAAGAAAGGCAGATGACCCATGAACCCCGTCTCACTCATTGTGAGGTTTACGACACCCGAGATCACCGGGCGAATTGCGAGCGCGCTCCATCTGGATCACGTGGCTAAACGATCAATGCTGATTGTGTGCTCCGCCATTTGCGTGGGACTTGCATTTCCGACGTCATCTTTCGCTCAAAGAAAGGCTTTGCCGACCTGTGAGAAGGAATGGAAAGCCAACAAAGCGTTTAACCAGGCGGCGGGGATTACGAAAAGGAATTGGATCGCGAAATGCCGAGGCGATAAGTGGGCAAACAAACCGGCAGACGCGCGGCGGGCGGAATATGCCCGCGAACGTTCTTGCGCGGCGGACTGGAAGGCTGTCAAAGCAGCGGGCAGCGTGACCGCAGGAATGACTTGGCCGACTTATTGGAGCGAGTGTGATCAGCGCAAAAAAGCTATGGGAATGTGAAGCGAAATAGGCGGCGTGGTTGTCCTGTCTGCTTTCGATCCATAGCGGACAAAGTTGGCCGATGGTCCAATTCTGATGCGGATTTGCTGAAGGGGAGGCCGTGATGGTGCGTCTCGTCAAGACAACTCTAACAACAGGATTCTTGATCGTTACATCAGTTGGTACGAGTTACGGCAGCGGGTGGGAGGTCAATAACATCTGGTGGGACGTTATACCCAATTTCCGTGGCAGCGGGCAGACCATATGCCTTGCTGAACAGTTCAACAATGAACCGTTCGCGGCGGCAACTTTTGATGTGTACCCCGTGCATGGTCGTCCTGGTCGTCGTGGGACCGCGACACAACGGGATATGAAGCCCCGTCGTCAGTATCGGATTTTTGGTTGGCTCGACGGCACGAAACCGGAGCCCAGATGTATTTTGACGAGTTGGCGCACCAAAGCAAAGCGCGTGACGGCTCCGCCGCCTGTGCCTTCTTGGCGTCAGTTTTGGTGATCAACAAGTGCGTCGCATTGACGACTTCGACGAAGAAGTCACCGCACTCAAGCAAACGATTGCGTAATGATGATGCGGATGGTCCCGCGAAGTAGCTAGCAGGCACGGCGGCAAAATCCGTCATGGGTCGACTATGTGTGCGCGCGCGAGGCGGCCGCGCCGGCGCTCAATGTGCGGCTCACGCCGGCCGGGTTTTGCAGCGTCACCGAGCTGGGGCGTGTGGTGGAAACATTTGCGACTGAGGGAGGCTCGGCGTTGGTCGTGCTGCCAAGTGCAGGTCTCTTGTCCTGTGGTGTCGATATCGCCGATTTGCACCGGCGCGCG
>Ga0182035_10000080_pt1 | contig 38072 bp, 26 predicted proteins | sample flu12Cox44000170_FD_125969 | JGI IMG/M metagenome (GOLD analysis project Ga0182035, IMG submission 125969) | Lab enrichment of tropical soil microbial communities from Luquillo Experimental Forest, Puerto Rico - flux4day.12C.oxic.44.000.170 | ecosystem: Environmental > Terrestrial > Soil >...
CTTGGCCGTGAGTTCGACGCCGAAATATCCGCCCATCTCGAATTGGCCATCGAAGAAAATCTCCGCCGCGGACTTTCTACTGCCGAGGCTCGCCGGCAGGCCCTCGTCCGTTTTGGCGGCCTTCAGCAAGCCAAACAACAACACCGCGAAGCGCACAGCCTGCCGCTTCTCGAAACCCTGTTCCGGGATCTTCGCTTTGCGCTCCGCACGCTCGGCAAGTCTCCCGGCTTCACTGCCGTCGCCGTCCTCACTCTCGCGCTCGGCATCGGCGCGAACACGGCCATCTTCTCGGCCGTCTATGCGGTCCTGCTCAAGGCGCTGCCTTATCCGCGAGCGGACCGCCTGGTCATGGTCTACGAAAACGTCCGCCTGCCTAATTATCAAAATGATCGAAATGAAGTGTCTCCTGGAAACTTCTCGGAGTGGACGAAGCAAAACACGGTTTTTGAGAACGTGGCATGCTATCGCAACCGGAGTTTCAATCTCATCGGAGCGGGCGAGCCGGTGCGCGTCGAAGGCGAGCTGGTTGCCGCCAATTTTTTCACTGCTTTGCAAATCCATCCGGCGCTGGGGCGCGAATTTGTCGCCGGGGAAGACCGCCCCGGCGCCTCCCGCGTTGTGGTAATGAGCGATGGTTTGTGGAGGAGCCACTTTGGCCGAGACCCCCAGATTCTTGGCAAGAAACTTCTCCTCGACGGCGAGGGATACGAAGTCGTTGGCGTGGCGCCGGCGGGATTCCATTTTCCCGATTCCGACGACGAGCTCTGGGTCCCTCTGGTTATGACCCCTGCCGAACGTGAAAATCGCGGCAGCCATTTTCTCGAGGTTTTTGCGCGTCTGAGGCCGGGCGCAACGCTCGAGCAAGGGCGAGCGGAGATGTCCGTAATCGCCAGGCATCTTGCGGAACTGTACCCCGACTCCAATACCGGCCAAACTGTCAATGTCGTGCCTCTCGAGGAAGATCTCGCCGGTCCCGTGCGGGCCACGCTTCTGGTGCTGTGGGGTGCGGTTGGGTTGGTTCTGGTGATTGTTTGTGCCAACGTCGCAAATCTGCTGCTGGCCCGCGCCTCGGCTCGTCATCGGGAAATCGCCATTCGCCTGGCGCTGGGCGCGAGCCGCCACACGCTTTTCCGTCAACTGCTCACCGAAAGTACGCTCCTGGCGCTCTCGGGCTGCGTCTTCGGCCTGTTGCTTGCGCATTGGGGAGTAAGCGCTCTCAAGCTGCTCGCCGCTTCGCACCTTCCGCGCACCGAGGAGTTCTCTCTCGACGCTGCGGTGCTCGCCTTCAGTTTTGCGGTCGCGATTCTTGCAGGCCTGGTTTCCGGCCTGGCGCCGGCGCTGCAAACCGGCAGAGCGAACCTACATGACACCTTGAGGTCTGGCTCCCGGGAATCGGCGATCGGCCCGCGGCTCAGAGGGCGCAGTCTTCTGGTTATCGTGGAAACCGCCGTGGGCGTGGTGGTCGTCATCGGCGCCGGCCTTCTGCTGCGCAGCTTCCTACGCATTGAGCAAATTCCGCTTGGATTTCAGCCGCGGGGAGTCCTTACTTTTCGCGTGATTCCACGAGGCCAAGGGTATTCGGACTTTTCTCGCCGCTCCGCCTTTTACCAGCAGACCATCGAACGAATTGACGTGCTCCCCGGCGTCGAATCCGCGGCCGCGGTCACGTTCATCCCCCTCACTTTTGTCCGCGCCAGCAAAGGCTTCACGATCGAAGGCCGCCAACCCAGCGCACCGGGACAAATTCCGATGGCCGGCTATGATGTGGTGACCCCGGGATATTTTCCGAGCATGCGCATTCCTTTGCGCGGAGGAAGGGATTTTTCGTGGAGTGATACGACTGAAACTCAGCCGGTCATCATCATCAACGAAGCCATGGCCAAAAGATACTGGCCCGGTGAAGACCCTCTCGGTAAGCGCATCCGACAAGGTGGCCCGGATGACCGGGGGTTTCCCTGGTTGACCATCGCGGGAATTGTGGGCGACACTCGCGAGTTCGATCCTCTGACCGCTCCTCGACCAACCATGTACTTCCCGATCAAACAATTTGCGGATCCGGGGGGCATTCTGCGCGATTGGGTCGTGCGCACTACGGTAGATCCTCTGACTGTGGCCTCGTCGGTTCGCACTGCCGTTTGGTCGGTGGACAAAAATCTGCCCGTCACGCGCGTTCGCACGATGGACGAAGTTCGCTCCACCTCCATCGCCTCCGAGCGTCTGAATCTTTTGCTTTTCGTGCTTTTCGCGTCCCTTGCTTTGCTACTTGCCACCGTCGGCATTTTCGGCGTGATGGCTTACAGCGTTGCCGAACGCACGCGCGAAATCGGCATCCGTGTGGCCCTTGGCGCGCGCAGCAACGAGGTATTGAAGCTCGTTCTCACACAAGGTCTTCGTCTGGCCGGGCTCGGCTTGTTGCTTGGTCTGGTCGCGGCTTTCGCGTTGACGCGCCTCATGGCCGGCATGATCTACGGCGTCAGTTCCACCGACGCGGCCACTTTTTTCACCGTGGCGCTTTTGCTCGTGGCCGTGGCGCTCGGGGCGTGTTACATCCCTGCCCGCCGCGCGCTGCGTGTAGATCCTATGGTCGCTCTTCGTTATGAGTAAGGGTGCGGGTGAGCCCGAAAGGGAGCTCCTGAACCATGACCAAGGCGAGGCAGCAATGGCCGAATCGGGATCCCATCGGCCAAACCGTTGCATTCGGCAATATGGACGGAAATCTAAAGCCTCTCACCATTGTCGGAATCGTTGGCGACGTCCGCGCGGAGGGGCTTGACCGCCCCGCGAGCTCGGTCATCTACGCGAATTATGAGCAGCGAGGTCTGAGCGGCAACTCTTCGCCGATGATCCTGTTGCGCACCGATGCCCGCACGGGTCCCATTGTCGCCGCGGCGCGCAGCATCTTCCACAATCTCGCTCCCGATGTTCCGCTGAAGTTCTCGACGTTTGCGGATGAGATGGGCAGATGGTTGTCTGAGAAGCGCTTCTTTTTGCTGCTTGCAGGGCTGTTTGCCGTCGCCGCTCTCGCCCTTGCTGCCGTCGGCCTGTATGGAGTTGTGGCTTTCTCGGTAACGCGGCGTACCCAGGAAATCGGCATTCGCATGTACTTGGGCGCCCAGCGAGGCGAGATTTTGCGTTTGGTCTTGGGGGAAGGAGCTCGCATGGCGGTTTTCGGCGTGGTTATCGGCATTGCCGCGTCGTTCGTGATTCTGCGCCTCGGCATCAGCGCCACCGACCCGTTGACCTTCGTCATTGTCGCCGCTCTGCTGTCTGCCGTTGCGCTGCTTGCGTCGTACATTCCCGCGCGCCGCGCCATGCGTGTCGATCCCATGGCCGCCCTGCGCTACGAGTAACTCATGGCTCTCGGAGAGCTACAACGAAGGATGAAAATGAGTCCCGCGTCCCGTCCTTTGCTTTCAACGAGATCGGCCCTATTTTCGTAGGAAGCAACATACCAACCAGAATGACGTGGTGGGCATAAGCTCCGCCATTGCGTCCCCCCTTTGCTGCCGCTCTCCTGTAGCTCGGCGTGCCTCCTCAAGCACCTCCCTGTTGACGGCCAACAGGAGTTCATGGTATTCCTGATGACCATTCCTGTTGACCGTCTAAAGGAGCGAATATGCCGCCAAGAGCGGAGGTTTTGCAGGGCACCTTGGACCTGCTGGTCCTCAAAACTCTTGAAACCATGGGGCCGATGCACGGCTTTGGCATCGCCCAGCGCATTCAGCAGGTTTCCGAGGACGTGCTTCGCCTGAACCAGGGCACGCTCTATCCCGCCCTCTTGCGCCTCGAACAGCGCGGCTGGATTTCCTCCCGGTGGGGCATCTCGGAAAACAACCGCAACGCCAAATTTTACTCGCTCACTCGAACAGGCCGCAGGCAGCTTCGGGACGAAGCCGCAGGTTGGAACCAAATGGCCGCTGTGATCAATCGCGTGCTCAAGGCCAGCTCATGATTGAATCCGTTCGAACGCTGGTTGTCCGCTTCCTCGCGCTGTTTCGCCGCCGGCAGCTCGAGGGTGATCTCGACGCCGAGTTGCGTTCGCACTTAGAGATGGCTGTCGAACGCAACCTCGCGCAAGGCCTGGACCGCGAGCAAGCCTGCCGCCAAGCACTCCTCGACTTCGGCGGTGTCGAACAAACCCGGCAAATCTATCGCGAACGCCTCGGTCTTCCGTTCCTCGATACCCTGCTCCAGGACCTCCGCTTCGCCTTGCGTATGTTGCGCAAGTCTCCTGGCTTCACCTCGGTCGCCCTACTTACCCTGGCCCTTGGCATCGGCGCCAACACGGCCATCTTCAGTGCCATCAATGCCGTGCTCTTGCGTCCTCTGCCATTTCCGAATGCCCATCGGCTCGTGTTTGTCTGGGCCACGGACAGCCAGCGCGGGATCACGGAGGATGTCAGTTCGTATCCGAACTTCGAAGATTGGAAAGCGCAAAGCAAGACTCTCGATCGGCTGGCCGCATTTACGACTCGTAGTGCGACGCTCTCGAACGGCGAGGAGGCGGAACTGGTTCCAGCCGTTCAGGGCACTCCCGGAATTTTCGAGCTGTTGGGTGTGTCGCCCGAGCTTGGGCGGACGTTCCGGGAGGAGGAAAGCGAGCCCGGCTCGTCCCATGTGCTCATTCTCAGCGATGCATTCTGGAAGCAGCGCTTCGCCGGACGCACCGACGTGATCGGCCAGACGCTCCGCGTCAACGAGGAAGCCTACACGATCGTCGGGGTCATGCCCTCCGGTTTCCGCATCAGTCGAGAAAGGCCGGAGCAGGTTTACGCGCCGCTCGCGCGTGACCCCGATCGCGGCCATGGTTTTCTCATGGTGCTTGGCCGGCTGCGACCCAGCGTGTCGATCCGGCAAGCACAAACGGAGATGAGCACCATCGCCCGGCGCGTGGAGGAGGCGTACCCAAACGGGAACCGCGGCGTAGGCGTGCATATCGTTCCGCTGGTAGACGCAATGGCGGGGGACGTAAAAACCGGGATGATGATCTTTCTTGGAGTCGTCAGCCTGGTATTGCTGATCGCTTGCACCAATGTTGCCAACCTGATGCTCGCCCGCGGCGCGTCGCGGATGAAGGAAATTGCGGTACGCGCGGCTTTGGGGGCGGAGCGGCAAAGAATCCTCCGGCAGCTGCTGACGGAGACGACAGTTCTTGCCCTGGCGGGTGGCGCAGCGGGGTTGCTGGCTTCCAATTGGATATCGCGTGCACTCGTCGAGTCGCTAAAGCAATTCGACGTGCCGCGGCTTGCCGATACCCACACCGACGCCGCGGTGCTGGTCTTCACGTTCGCGGTCTCTTTGTTCACGGGAATCTTTTTCGGGGCGGTCTTTGCCTTTTCCGTCGGTTCCCCTAAGCTGGCCGAGGCATTACACCAGTCCGGCCACCAAGCCGCCGGAGGGGCTCGTGGCCGCCGATTGCGCAGCGGGCTGGTCGTCGCTGAAACGGCGATGGCGCTTGTTCTTCTGGCCTCGGCAGGCGTCCTGCTGAAGAGCATCCTCGTGATGCGCAGGACCGCTCCGGGTTTTTATACGGAAAACCGCCTGGCCATTGAGTTTTGGCTGCCCCCAAAAAGGTTCTCGAGCGACTCGCGCCGGATTCAGTTCTTCAAGCTCGCACTGGCACGTGCGGAAGCCGTACACGGCGTTCACGCGGCCGCCTTGATTGCTGATCTTCCTCTCGGAGGCGGCTCAGACTCGCTCTCTTTCCATATTGCCGGCAAGCCTGATCCGGCCCCTGGGAAGCCTTTCCAGTCCCTTTTTAATGTGGCGAGCTCCGGATACTTCGCTACCATGGGAATCCCTATTCACGCGGGGCGCGAATTCAGTGACCATGATTCGGCAGACACAACACCCGCAGTGATCATCAATGAGGCCGCTCGGCGGCGTTTTTGGCCTGGCGAGATTCCTCTCGGAAAACAGATCAGCTTGGGCGCGAACCTGCTCACCGTGGTCGGTGTCGTGGGTGACACACGCCAGACGAGTCTCGGGGTTCCGCCTCGGCCGGAGATCTTCCTCAATTACATGCAGTCCAGCCCGGAATGGTCGTGGCTGGTGATGGTCGCAAGAAGCGAGGGAGATCCAGCTGCGATCTCGGCGGCCCTCAAAAGCGCCGCGCAACAGGTCGACCCGAATGTGCCTGTCACGAGGATCCTTCCTTTGGACGACGTCCTCGCGCTCTCCTTGGCACAGCCGCAGCTTTGGGCCGCGTTGCTCGCGGTGTTTGCGAGCCTCGCGGTGATTCTCGCCGCCGTCGGATTATACGGCGTGGTGGCTTATCTGGTTGCCCAGCGTACTCACGAAATGGGTATCCGCATGGCGCTTGGCGCCACCCGAATTGATGTCTTCTCGCTGGTCGTGGGGCAGGGCCTAGGACTGACCTTCGGGGGAACTCTCGTCGGGATTCCATGCGCTTTGGGTGCGGCCCGGTTGCTGGTTCATTTGGTTCCGAGCGTTCGCGCGGGTGACCCTCTAACCCTCACCGGAGTCTCCGCTTTGTTGCTGAGCATCGCGTTTGCGGCCAGCTACATCCCGGCACGCCGCGCTACGCGGGTTGATCCGATTGTCGCCCTTCGTTATGAATGAGTGAGATTGCGACCATGGACGAAGCTAGGCAGGGAATCCACTCGAAGGTCTTGGTCGGTCATTCCGAGGGCAGGTTTGCCCGACGAATCTGCTGCTTGTTTCCTGAGTTGGTGGGCCGCGATGCAATGCCACGACTCGGCGAAATAGGTCATCGGAGTCGCAACAAATGATCACCTGGCTTCGCCAATCGCTTCACCGGCTGCGCTCCTTCTTCCGCCGGGCGCGGCTCGATCACGACCTCGACGCCGAACTGCGTTCGCACCTGGAAATGGCCTTCGAGCGCAACCTTGCTCAGGGCATGGACCGCGAGCAAGCCCGCCGCCAGACGCTCCTCGACTTCGGGGGTGTCGAACAAACCCGGCAAATTTATCGCGAACGCCGCGGCCTGCCCTTCCTCGACGCCTTGCTCCAGGACCTCCGCTTCGCGTTTCGTGTGTTGCGCAAATCTCCCGGCTTCACGACCGTGTCTGTCCTCACCCTCGCTCTTGGCATCGGCGCCAACACCGCGATCTTCAGCCTGATTGACGCCGTCCTGCTTCGATCACTGCCCGTGCACGATCCGCAACAACTTGTGGTGTTCCAATGGACCGCACACCATTCCCCGACGACCAAAGGGCATTACAGCTACATGTCGTGTCCGTCGCCGAACGCAAGCACGGAACACGGCTGCTGGTTTTCCTATCCAATGTTCGAGCAATTTCATTCGCTTCAAGAGGAGTTTTCCGGAGTAACGGCGCTGTGCGGGAATGTTGGACTCAACCTGAGGGGCAATGGCCCAGCCAGTTTTGTGCAAGGCGAAATGGTCTCGGGGGATTTTTTTGACACACTCGGCATCGGGGCGGCGTTGGGGCGAACATTCGCTCTCTCAGATGACAAGGCCGGCGCACCACCCGTCGCGGTCCTCTCTTACGGCTATTGGCAAAGGACGTTCGGCGGCGATCCCGCAGTCGTGGGAAGGACAATCTGGCTGAACAACTCTCCGGTGACGATTGTGGGAGTGGCGGCAAGGGATTTTCCCGGTTTGGATCCTGCCCATGTTCGCCCGATCTGGCTCCCCATATCACTCAGTCAGCGGATCGGAATGGATTTGTTCGGGTCCGTCAGCGGAGATCATCCCTCCTTGCAGGCTGGCGATGACATCTGGTGGGTTTACGTCGTCGCGCGGCTCAGGGAAGGCATAAGCCTTGGCCAGGCGCAAGCCGCTGTTGACGCCGTTTTTCGCAATGATGTCCTGGACAAGACGAAGGAGCTATTCAAGACCGCCGATGCGCCGCGCCTGGTTCTTATGCCCGCCCCGCAAGCCATCAGCGGACTGCGCGAACAGTTTTCCACACCCTTGGCCATTTTGATGACCGCCGTGGGCACGGTTTTGTTAGTGGCCTGCGCCAATGTTGCCGGGCTCATGCTGGCGCGATCCGCCACGCGTCAAAGAGAGCTTGCCGTGCGGCTGGCGCTGGGCGCTGGACGGGGGAGAATTGCGAGGCAATTGCTCACCGAAAGCCTGCTCCTCTCGTTAGCAGGCGGCGCATCGGGAGTTCTTCTTGCCTATTGGAGCGTCGAGTCGCTTGTGGCTTTCATGTCCCGCGGAGGATTATGGCCGTCGCACCTGACCGCCCACCTGGATCTGCGCGTTCTGGTGTTCACCGTGGCAGCTTCCGTTCTCACCGGGATCTTCTTCGGCCTCGCGCCCGCCACTCGCGGAATGCGTCTGAATCTAACACCTGCGCTGAAGGAAAGTCTTACGGTGTTTGCGACTGGCGCATCAACTAATCAGCGGCTGAACCTTGGCAGCGGCCTCGTGATCGCCCAGGTAGCACTCGCTATTTTGGCCCTCTCGGGCGCCGGTCTGCTGGTGCGCACGCTGGAGAACTTGAAAAGCATCAATCCCGGGTTTGATACGCACAACATCCTGCTCTTTACCATGGACCCATCTCTTAACGGTTACACATCTCGACAAACGCGTAGTCTCTATTCCCAAATGTTGCAGCGCATCGAAGCAATCCCTGGCGTCGTTTCCGCAACCTATTCCTTTGATTCGCTGCTGAGCGGCAATTATTGGGATACCAGCTTTCGCATCGAAGGAGAAGCACAGAGCATCCAGCACGAGACGCTCGGCCTTGCTGCGGGACCAAAGTTCTTTGAAACCATGGGAATTCCCCTGATCTCGGGCCGCGTGTTTACACCGCAGGATTTCTCTTTGTCGCCGGACTCAGAGTGGAAGCCCGCTGTGATCAACGAGGCGTTTGCACGCAGCTTTTTCAAGGATGAAAACCCGCTCGGGCGGCGTATCAGCGGTGTCGGCCATCAGGGCACCAGCCACGAGATCCTGGGGATCGTCGGAGACACAAAGTTCCGGGGGCTGCGGAATGAAATCGCGCCTACACTGTTCGTCCCGGCGGGAGGAGGCGAGGCTGTATTTGAGGTGCGCACTGCGGTTGATCCAAGGACAGTTATCCCTGCGATGCGCAGCATTGTGAGCGAGCTCGATAAGGATCTGCCGCTGCTAAGCCCAAAAACCGAGGCGGAGCAGATTGAGAGATCGCTTTTCCAAGAGCGCCTGATTGCACGTTTGTCGAGTTTCTTTGGCGGGCTGTCGCTCCTACTTGCGTGTATTGGACTGTATGGATTGCTCTCTTACGAGGTGGCGCGGCGAAGGTGTGAAATCGGAATCCGTATGGCGCTTGGCGCTCGGCCGTCTGACGTTTTGCGTTTTATCGTGGGCCAGGGAATTGCATTATCCGCCGCCGGCGCCATCCTCGGCATCTCGGGAGCGCTCGGCGTGACGCGTTATCTTCGAAGCCTGCTTTACGGTGTTCGCCCGTTTGATCCCCTTACCTTTCTCTCGGTTGCGCTGCTGCTTGGGTTTGTTGCCCTAGCCGCCTGTTACATCCCCGCGCGCCGCGCTTCCCGCGTCGACCCCATGGTCGCTCTGCGTTACGAGTGAACGAGGCAAGAATGATCGAGACGACTCCGCTCACCTCGCAGGTCAAAATCATTCCGACGGCGAGGTTGGCGAGGAATCCGCGCCGCCGTGATCCAATGGGGCGACTGAACGAAATATGCCCACGGAGTCACCAATGATCGGCTGGCTTCGCCAATGGCTCCACCGCCTGCGCTCCGCCTTCCGCCGTGCGCAACTCGATCGTGATCTAAACGCCGAGTTGCGTTCGCACTTGGAGATGGCCTTCGAGCGAAACCTCGGTCAAGGCATGAGCCCCGAGCAAGCCCGCCGCCAGGCGCTCCTCGACTTCGGAGGCCTCGAACAAACCAGCCAAAGCTATCGCGAAGCGCGCGGTCTTCCCTTCCTCGACAGCCTGCTCCACGACTTGCGCTTCGCCTTTCGGATGCTCGGCAAGTCTCCCGGCTTTACCGCGATCGCCGCACTCACGCTCGCTCTAGGCCTGGGCGGGACAACCGCTCTATTTTCGGTAGTCAACAGCGTCCTCCTCAGGCCACTTCCTTACCAGAACAGCCGTCGGCTATTGCGCATCGAGGAGACCCATCCAAGGAGTTCAAGCATAGCCGTCACCTACGCAACTTTTCTCGATCTCCAGCGCCAAGCAAGAACCATCGAGAATGCCTCGGCTTACCGGGAATGGATTTTCAATGTCACAGGGCGAGCTGAGCCTGCGCAGATTTCCGGCGCCCTCGTTTCCGGCAATTTTTTCGCCTCGCTGGGCGGCACGCCGTTGCTCGGAAGGACCATCCTTCCTGAAGACGATCGGCCGGGCGCGAACAACCAAGTTGTCATTTTGAGCTACGCCCTTTGGCAGAGCCGCTTTGGCGCGGACCCCAACATCCTGGGCCAGACCCTGATGGTCAACGCAGAGCCCTATTCGGTTCTCGGCGTGATGCCTCCCGGCTTTGCTTTTCCCAATCAGTCGGAAATGTGGTGCCCGCTGGTTCCCGGAAGCGGGTTTCACGACAATCGCCGCGCGCACTTGCTGACTGTGCTTGCTGACCTCGCCCGCGGCAAATCGAACGGTGACGTCAGCGGCGAGCTGACCGCCTTTGCAAAGCGCGTTGAGGAGAGAAATCCCGGTTTGGACGATCCGGGCTTGTCGCTGGCCGCGATTCCTCTGCAGAGGAGCCTTACTGCTCCGGTTCGTCCGGCGCTCGTGATTTTGTTTTTCGCCGTCGGCTTGCTACTCGTTATCGCTTGCGCCAACGTGGCCAACCTCTTGCTTGCTCGTACCGCGGCCCGGAGCAAGGAAATTGCCGTTCGCTTGGCGCTTGGCGCCGGCCGCGCTCGTTTGATCACGCTTTTCCTGACCGAAAGCGTTTTCCTGTCGCTGCTGGGTGGAACGCTCGGATTGCTCCTTGCGCAAGCCGGCCTGGGTTTCATCCGCACACTAAACAGCGAAACCCTGCCGCGCTTCGCGGAGATCCAGCTCGACTGGCGAGTCTTTGCCTTCGCCTCTGCCATTTCGGTTCTTTCCGGCTTGCTCTTTGGGCTCGCGCCCGCCCTCAGCGGGTCGAAACTCGACTTGAACGCGCCGCTCAAGGAAAGCCACTCGGAAGTTGCGGGCACGAGCCGCCGCATTTCGAGCGACCTGCTCACGGTTCTGCAATTCGGTCTCGCGATCATTCTCCTCTCCGGCGCCGGTTTGTTGGGTAGCAGCCTGCTGCGCGTTCTCCGCGTGAATCCCGGCTTTCATCCGGAGCGCTTGCTCACCCTTCAGGTCTTTCTTTCTCCTGTGAAGTATCCCGAAGGCGATTCGAAATCGGGCACGACCCTCCATGAGATGCTGGAAAGCATCCGTACTCTCCCTGGCGTGCGCTCGGCCGGTGTGGTGAATTGTTTGCCGATTACCGGAGGTGTGAGTACGGACTTCGTGATCGAGGGCCGCCCTGCTCCACACATCGGCGATGAGCCGGGCGCAGACATCCGCATTGCCGACTACAAATACTTTCCCACGATGGGCATTCCACTGCTTCGAGGCCGCGTTTTCACCGAGCACGACGACCGCGCGGCCGCGCGCGTCGTTGTGATCAACGAGACCATGGCTCGCACTTTTTGGCCCAATCAAGACCCTCTGGGCCAACGCATAACCATGAAAGATTGGGGGCCGCCGCTGACCGCGCAAATTATCGGTGTCGTCGGCGACGTCAAAACCAATGGCCTAGACGAACCGGTGGGACCGATGATTTATTGGTCCTACCATCAGTTCGGTACGGTCTTCAATCGCATCGTTGTCCGCGCGGAGGATGACCCGCTCCGCATGGTTTCTGCGGTGAAAAGCCGGATTTGGTCGGTGGACAAAGATCAACCCGTCTCGCAGATTGCGACGATGGACGAGATTCTTTCTCAATCGCTCGAGCGCCGTCGTCTTTACCTGGTGCTGCTTGGCGTTTTTGCCTGTCTTGCATTGTTGCTTGCCGCGACTGGAATTTATGGGGTCGTTTCTTATTCCGTTACCCGCCGAACCCGCGAAATGGGGATTCGCGTCGCCCTCGGCGCAGAACGCCTGGACGTCCTGGGCCTTATCCTGCTACAAATCGCGAAGCTCGCCCTTACTGGCGAATTCTTTGGAATCCTGGTGGCGCTGGCCGTCACGCGACTGATGAGCAGCATGCTGTTCGGCGTAAGTGCGGCCGATCCCTTGACCTTTGCCGGCGCCGTCGTGCTGCTGACCGTCGTCGCCTTTGCCGCTTGCTACATCCCGGCGCGCCGCGCCATGCGCGTGGATCCCATGGTCGCCCTCCGTTACGAGTAAAAGAGTTATCCCGTCGTTTTTAACTCCCGCGCCTTCTTGCTAGTCGAACGCGTCCTCGAGGAAATCTGTCGTCGGGACTGCCCGGGCTCGAGGAAATTGGTTTCGCAATCTTCACACGCAACTCACTTTCATAATGTCCTGACGCAAATTTGTTTTTCGTAACGCCGCATGAAAATTCGCTTTCCTTAATTCCTCCGAGTTATAGGAGAATGCCCACATGTCTCTACTCGATTTGCTTCTGGGCAAACCTCTCGCCTCGGACCAGGCGCGCGCTGAGTGCATCGGCGCTGGCGCCGGCATCCCTATTTTTGGCTTGGATGCCCTGAGCTCCGCGGCCTACGGCCCCGAGGCTGCTCTAACCCTGCTGATCCCCCTCGGCACAGCAGGAACTGCCTACATGCTTCCCATCAGCGCAAGCATCATCGTGCTGCTTGCGATCGTTTATTTTTCGTATCGGCAGACCATCCAGGCGTATCCCGGCGGCGGAGGCTCGTACACGGTCGCGCGCCAGAACTTGGGCGCCAACGCTGGCCTTCTTGCCGCCGCCGCACTTATGATTGACTACATCCTGACGGTTGCGGTGGGCATTTCCGCCGGCGTTGGCGCACTGGTTTCGGCCATCCCAAGCTTGCAATCGCATACTTTGGCCATCTGCCTGGGAATTCTGGTCCTCATTACACTGATCAATCTCCGCGGCATGCGGGACACCGGTTTGGTGTTCATGGCACCTACCTATCTATTCGTAGGGACCTTGCTGGCTGCCATCCTCATCGGTTTGATCAAGACCTTCGTTTCCGGCGGGCACCCCGTGGCGGTCGAGCCTCTTCCTCGAATCACCCAGGCTGCCGACCTACCCAGCGCTTGGCTCATCCTGCAAGCATTCGCCAGCGGCTGCACGGCCATGACCGGTGTCGAAGCTGTCAGCAACGGCGTAAAAGCGTTTCGCGAACCGGTGGTTTCGACCGCCCGCCGCACTCTCACCGTGATCATCCTCCTGCTGACGGTTCTTCTCGCTGGAATCGCCTATCTCGTGCACGTCTATGGAGTCCAAGCCACCAACCCTGGGCAGCCCGGCTACCAGAGTGTCCTTTCCCTTTTGCTTGCGGCCGTTTCCGGCAGAGGTGTTTTCTATTACGTTTCGATGGCTTCCATCCTTCTCGTGCTGGCGCTTTCAGCCAACACCGCCTTCGCGGACTTTCCCCGTCTTTGCCGGGCCATCGCGCAAAACAACTATCTCCCGCATTCTTTTGCGACGCGTGGCCGCAGGCTGGTCTACACGCAAGGCATCCTGGTCCTCGCCGTTCTCGCCGGAGTGCTACTCATCATCTTTGGCGGCGTGACCGACCGGCTGATTCCTCTGTACGCCGTGGGCGCGTTTCTCGCCTTCACTCTCTCCCAGGCCGGCATGGTTGGCCACTGGCGCCGCGTCGATGGCAAAGGCGCATCGCGGAGCATGCTGATCAACGGGCTGGGTGCGTTTGCTACGGGCGTCACCGTAATCGTAGTTCTTGTGGCGAAATTTGCGGAAGGCGCCTGGATTACCGTGCTGTTGATCCCCGGGCTGCTGCTGGCCATGGGATTGGTGAGGCGTCACTATCACGCTGTTTTCCTGGAAGTTCGTAGCATGACTCCGCTCGAGCTGACCGATACGACCCCGCCGCTGGTCATTTTGCCCGTGCAGGGCTGGAATCGCATCGTTAAGAAGGCGCTGCGCTTTGCCATCAAGATTTCCCCCGACATCCGTGCCGTTCACATCGACTGCGGACAGGGCTCGGAGATTTTTCGCGACGAATGGTGCCGCTACGTCGAGCAGCCCGCCCTGGCCGCCGGCCTGGCTGCGCCGGAATTGGTCGTGTTGCCTTCGCCTTACCGATTAGTCCTTGCCCCGATTGTGGATCACGTTCTCGAAGCCCAGCGCACGAATCCAGGCCAGCAGATTGCCGTCCTGGTTCCGGAGCTCGTGGAACGCCACTGGTATCACCATTTGTTTCATAACAAACGCGCCTCGGTCTTAAAGGCCCTGCTCCTGCTCCGCGGCAACCAGCGCATCGTCGTCATCAACGTGCCGTGGTATCTGGACGCCTGATTCCTCACACTTCGGGAAACTTTCTGCGAGCTGCAGATCTTTTTTTCCCCCAATCCAACATTAGAACTAACCTGAACCGGGAGCCGGGGCACGTCGGGAAATCTCCCAGGCCACTTGGCGCATTTCTTCATGAATGAGGCCGTTGCTTGCCAGAATGACCGGCGCGCCAAGCTGGTATGGTTCTCCCGCGAAGTCGCTGACCTTGCCGCCAGCTTCTTCAATGAGCAGAACGCCCGCGGCGACGTCCCACTTGTTGAGGCCGAATTCCCAGAAGCCGTCGAAGCGTCCCGAGGCCACGCAGGCCAAATCGAGCGCCGCCGACCCGTCGCGGCGCACACCGTGGGTTCGCTGCGTGAACTCGCCGTAATACTGAAGATTCGGGCTGATTCTGCGGTTGCGCACGGGAAAGCCGGTGCAGAGCAGGCTTGTCGAGAGCGTCGGGACCTTGGACACTGCGATTTTCCTGCCGTTGAAGGCGGCGCCTTCGCCTCGCGCAGCGGTGTACAGCTCGTTGTAGTAGGGATTGAAAATCGCACCAGCAAGCAGCGTGTCGCGCTCGGCGAGCGCGATCGAAACACAGAAACAAGGATAGTGATGGGCGAAATTCGTGGTGCCGTCGAGCGGATCGACGTGCCACCGAAACGCGGAAGCGGTGTCCTGGCCAGTGCCCTCTTCGGCGGTAATGGCGTGCCCCGGAAAATACTCGTTGAGGCGGGAAACTATGAATTGCTCCGAGCGCTTGTCCGCCTGCGTGACCAGGTCCACTTCGTCGCCTTTGTAGCGAATATCCAGCGGCCCCGAGAATGCCTCAATGAGGATCTTTCCCGCCTCTTGAGCGATCTCGACGGCAGCCTGCAAATAGTTTCTCGACATAGGAAGATTTTAGAGGAAGCGGCGGCGCGTGGCGAGCGACCAGTGGCGCACACGAGCTTGTTGCCTGTGGCAAGCATGACACTGCGTCCCCGCAAAAAAAAAGGCGCTCAGCCTGACAGCAGCGCTCGGAAAGTGCGGTCATGCTCGGAAGGTTCGATGTTGGCCTCGAAAGGAAGCGAAAAGGAAGAACTGCCCAGTCTCGATTTGGCGCGGGATGGCCAGGTGGCGCATGCTCCGTGCTCGGTCGGCGCGCTCGAAAGATTAGTGGCAGTTCGCGACGAGCTTGGACTTCGTCTCCTCGGTGAGCGGGTGAGCGTCGGCCTCAAGCAAATAATCCAGCAGCGGCTGAGGGATACACTTCGCGTCCCACCAGTTCGAGTCCTCCCATCTGCTCCCGGTGTAGATCTTTACGCCGCGGAAATCGGCGTCATCCAAAGCAACCTTTCGCACGTAAGTATCCTTCAGGGTGGCCCCGCCAAAGTGAGCGCCCTTGAAGCTGGAGTTGAAAAGAATGCCGAAACTGAAATTGGTTTCGGTGAAGTCCAAGCCATCAAAGCCCCCGTTTTCAAGTACTGCTCCAGAAAGCTGCGAGCCACTGGGTGAAAGACGCTTTTTAGGGTCTTTGTCCGTCCAAACACTTCTCAAGGTGCGGCTCACCGTATCCAATTCCCACGCGGCCACTCTGGTTTGCTGGTCCTTGTCACGATCGAAGTCCTTCGGATTAGCTTTTATCGCACTGAGTGATTCCATCAGAAAGGGCGTGTTCTTTCTCGATGCCGGCCCGCTAATGTGGAATCTCGCGCGCTGATCCAAGCCCAACATCTGAGCGATGGCTGTCAGGTCGTGGTAATTGCTGCGGTCGATATGGGGCGGGCCCATCGCTGACAGCACCTCGTCAAAAACATAGACGTTTGCAACGTTAGGCAGCAAAAGTGCAGTGATTGCCCGCGCCTGGGAAGAGTACTCCGGCGAGCCAAAGAAACCCTGCATAGCAAAAACGCCCATTTGCGAAGACGCAGCATCCCGAAAAGAAACCGACTTCAAAGCTTCGCGCCATTGGGCATCTTCGTTCGCTTCCTTTTGCGAAACGGCCAGCCTTTCGGACTGCTTTCGCCGTTCGGAAATGGTCATAAAGGCCAGTGCGACGACTCCGATGATTGCGACCCATGCGGCAATCGCGGTCGTTCTGAGCTGCGATCGCTTGATGCGCACCAGCTCGTTGGAGCTTCTTGCGTCGGCTACATTCTTGAGCGTTTCCGCCAGCTTGGCTTTTTCATTGGGCGTCGACTCCGCTATAACTTCCTCGTCAAGCACCGCAGCTTCGAGAACACTGAGGCGGTCACCGTTGCCGATTTCGAGACGGTTAGCTAGGCGAGCCCGATCGGACATGGCACCCCCAATGTAATTTGAGGATTGGTGGCTGAGCGGGAAACAGTGTGTGCATTATATGCCAAAAGCGGGGGTTCGGGAGTGGACGTATAATGCGGACCCTGGAGGACGCGATGTTCACTGCCACCGCCAACTTGATTCTGCCCAGCACGACCACGGGGTCTTTTCCACGGCCGCGCTGGTTTGACGTAAGTATGTGGGGTCGTCCGCTGGACACCTGCATGCTTGACGTGCGCTTTCGCGAGAAGTTTCAGGATGCGATGGCCGTGGTCATCAGCGATCAGGAGCGCGCCGGGCTGGACATCCTGACGCACGGCGACCTTCACGTAGATGAGGATATGGCGGGGCGCGCCTGGCACCATTACCCGCTACAACGCTGGGCCGGCTTTGCGGGCGATTACCTGCAGCCAGAGGAGACGACCGCGCCCTGGCTGCATTATCCGCCGGGCACGCTGCTGAACGAGATTTACACGGGCTGGCGCTGGCCGCACGTCGTGGACAAGATCGCACACCGGCCGCTGGATTATGCAAAACTGTGGCGCATCGCACAGGGTAAGACGCGCAAGCCGGTGAAGTTCGGCACGTGCTGCTCGCAGGTGATGGCGCTATTCCTCGACATCCACACCGCCAAATACAGGGACAAGCGCGAAGTGATCTGGGATATGGCCGAGGCCATGAACAAGGAGTTGCGGGCACTGCGGGACGCCGGTTGCCGCTGCATTCAGATCGAAGAGCCGACATTTCACTTCATGGCCAACACTTACGGCAAAAATCACGAACAGGTGAAGTTCATGATCGACGCGTTCAACCGCGAGGTCGACGGCCTGGACGACGTCGAGCTGTGGATCCACACCTGCTGGGGCAATCCCAACATGCAGCGGGTCATGGAGGACACGAGTTACGCCAACTCCATCGAGATTTACCTTGAGCGCTGCCGCGGCGACGTGTGGACGCTCGAGATGAAGGACCGCAACCAAAAAGACCTTGAACTGTTCGCGCCTTTCAAGAACGAGCTCAAAAAGAAGATTGCTATCGGGGCGGTCAGCCATCGCGTCCTGCAAGCCGACCGGCCGGAGGAGGTTGCCGGAGAGATTCGCAAAGCGCTCCAGTTCATCCCGGCGGAACGACTAGTGGTCTCAAGCGACTGCGGGTTCGGGCGACAGGGCTGCAACCGCGAAATTGCCTTCTACAAAGCCAGCGCCATCGCTCAGGGCTGTAACATCGTGAGGCGCGAATTGGGCTTAGCAACTGCCTATGTGCCAGCGGCCGATCCCGTGCTGCAAATCGATGTCGTTGCCGGACGCGACGTCACCTCCGCCGTTCAAGGCACCGCCTGAGACGGCATCAGCCGCTGGTGTTCTTGTTCGCTCTTGGGACGGTGATGTGCGGGAGCGAGCGCACGACCCAAGAGACGGATTCGAACCTTCTCGCAAGTTAAAGATAGCAAAACACTTAGATCCGGGTGATGCGCAAGCCTGACTGGTACCCGCCGTGCTTCGTCTACTGATCCGTTGGGCAGTTCCCTGCTCACGTGCTTGTTTTTGAGTTTTTGAGGTAAGGAGCGCGCCATGCGAACTCTCCTCCAGGATCTGCGGTTCTCCTGTCGCGAGTGGAGGAAGCGGCCTGGGCTGGCGCTGACGGCCATGGTTTCGTTGGCGCTCGGCATTGGGGCGACGACGGCCGTTTTCAGCGTCATCTACGCTTTGCTCGTGAACCCGTTCCCTTACCACGCCGCCGACCGCATGGTCCACCTAGTCCTTCTGAACGAACGTGGCGAGGATTGGTGGCCTGGAATCACGGGCCCGCAGCTCAAGCTGTTAAGCCAGGCCAAATGCGTGGAAAATGCCGCCGCAACCTTCGGAACCTGGAATCTTACTACCACCGATGAGGAGCTGCCGGAAGACGTGCCTTCGGTAAACATGACCAGTAACGCGGGAAGTTATTTCGGTGTCCCCGCGTTACTGGGCCGCACGCTTATTCCTTCCGACGCGCCCGAAGGGCAGGATCCCCAACCCGTCGCCGTTCTCAGTTATTCGTTCTGGCAGCGCCATTTCAACGGGGACTCCGCGGTGGTGGGCCGCACGATCCAGCTGGTTCACAAGACCTACACCATCGTCGGTGTGATGCCTTCCCGATTTACCTGGCAAGATGCCGATGTCTATCTCCCCCTGAAGGTGCCGGGTGGTGCCAACGACCTTTATGACCCAACGATTCGGCTCAGGCCAGGAGTGACGCACGCCGCGGCCAACGCCGAACTGCAACCGCTGCTTGAACAGTTCGCCAAGGAAACGCCGAGCCATTTCCCCAAAAAGTTTCGTGTGCATGTCAAGGGTCTCAACGAGCAATACGTCGCTCACTTGGGGCATTCGCTCTTTCTGTTGTTTGGCGCCGTCGGCTTGTTGCTCCTGATCGGATGTGCCAACGTCTCGATTTTGCTTCTCGCCCGGGGCACTGCCCGGCAGCAAGAGCTGGCGGTGCGGTCCGCGATCGGAGCCAGCCGCTGGAGAATCGAGCGGCAACTCCTAACGGAAGCCCTGGCTCTCTCTCTGGCCGGGGCCCTCGGCGGCATTCTGCTGGCCTACCGTTTGCTCTCGGTGCTCGTAAGCTGGCTGCCCGAATATTCCTTTCCGCACGAGGTGGTCATCCGGATTAATTTGCCGGTGCTGGCGTTCAGCGTCGCTGTCGCCATTGTCACGGGCGCGGTGGCGGGAATTTCGCCCGCGTTCCAGTTCTCGCGACCTAACCTTTCCCTGCTCATGCAATCGCGGCGCGCCACCGGCGGCGTGACAGGAAAACGAGCGCACAGCATGCTGGTCATGGGGCAGATCGCGCTTACGCTGCTTTTGCTTACATCTGCCGCTGCGGCGATTAACGGGTTCGCCCGCATTGTCCGCACCAATCTCGGCTACGATCCGCAGAATGTCATGTCCGTGGGCATTCCGGTGCATCAGAACGCACACGTCAGCTGGAAAGACCGCACCAACTACTTCGAGCAAATCCGTGAACACATTGCGGCGTTGCCGGAAGTCGTTTCGGCCGGTATTTCGACCAATGCCACGCCGCCCTGGAACGGCGGCGATGGGAGCTTCGAGATTCTCGGGCGGCCCACCGGAGAGCAGCAGATCGCGCGTCTGAATTACGTCGACTCCGAGTATTTCTCGGTTCTGCACCTTCCGCTGCTAGCCGGCCGGCTGTGGGAACGGCCTGAATTAATGCGCGGGGCACGTCTGTGCATGGTTAACCAAAAATTTGCGCGGCAATATTGGCCGCAAGAAAATCCCATTGGCAAGCAGCTGCGCTTCCCGGATTTGAAAAGTGAACCGCCGTACGTGCAAGCCGTACCCGACAGCAGTGATTGGATCGAGGTCATCGGCGTGGCTGCCGATGCGCGGAACGATGGATTGCGCAAGCCGGTCAAGCCGGCGGTTTATGTGCCGTTCTCTCTCACGGTTCGCGTCTGGACGCAGATTCTTGTGCGCACGCATGGAGCTCCATTGGCAGCTCTCAACCGGGTTCGCGCCGCGGTCAAAACCGTTGATCCCGATCAACAGGTATTTGGGCGCACGCGCGACCTCCAGCAGTGGATCGAGCGCATGCCGGAATACTCGTACGGCCGGCTGGTGTCAGGCATGTTCGCTGGTTTTTCGTTCCTCGCGCTTGCCCTGGCCGCCACGGGGCTTTTCAGCGTCGTTTCGTACACCGTCGCGCAGCGGACCAACGAATTCGGGATTCGCATGGCGCTCGGAGCCAACGGTATCGAAGTCCTCGAGCTGGTCCTTCGGTCGACGGCCACGAATGTCATTGGCGGGCTTGCCGGAGGTATTGCCCTCAGTCTTGCGTTGAGCAAATTCCTGTCACAATGGGCCGAGAGCAGTTCGCAGAGCCCGATTCTTTTCATAGCTGCCACGGTGTTGTTGATTTTGGCCGCAGCTTTCGCGGCTTTCGTCCCTGCCCGGCGCGCTTCCTCGATTGATCCCCTGGAAGCCCTGCGCTACGAGTAAATCATGGTCCTTTCAGGACCACAATGAAGGATAAAAGGAGCCGGGACCGATGCTTTGTTTTCAACGAGATATCCGGCTTCTTTCGTAGGCGTGAGGTTTTGCAATTCGACAGAGTCCGTTCTGCTCGCTCCCCTTTGCTCCTTTAGTTTAGCGGCCTTGCGGCGCGACGCGCTCCGGCAAGGCAAACGCGTAAAGAATGTCCTGCACGGGGATGATCAAGTATTGCCGGCCGTCAAGCTGGTAGGTCATGGGGGAGGCGACCAGGTGACCGCCCACATTGAGGTGCCAGAGAGTCTTGCCCGTCGCGGGATCCAGAGCAAGCAGATTGCCGGAATTGTCCGCGGTGAAAAGCAGGTGCCCGGCGGTGGTCAGGATCCCGGCAATGCTTTCGCCATTGCCGATCTCATGGTTCCAAACCACACTCCCGGTGCGGTAGTCCACGGCACGCACAGTCGAATCCGCCCACAAAATGCGGTCGCGGCCTGCCCAGCCTTCGGGCTTCCCGGTGGCGGTGAGGTAATAGACGCTGAAGCCCCGGCGGGCGTTCACATAAAACAGACCGGTTTGGGGATCGAAACTCGGCGCCATCCAATTGCTGCCACCGTCCGAAGTGGGTTCCACGAGCGCTCCGTCCGGAGCCGGAGCAGCTTCCGGCTTAGCGATGGGGCGGCCGCGCGAATCCACGCCTGATGCCCACGTCTCGTCGATGAACGGAGCGGTGACGAGGTGCTGGCCATTCGTGCGATCAAGCACAAAGAAGAACGAATTGCGGCTAGCCTGAGCGAGCAGCTTGCGCGGTTTGCCTTGGAACTCCGCGTCAAACAGAACGGGCGTCTCGACGGCATCCCAGTCGTGGACGTCGTGCGGGGAAGGCTGAAAGTACCAGACCAGCCTCCCGGTGTCGGGATTGAGAGCCACGATCGAGCAGGTATAGAGATTGTCTCCGGGCCGAGTCGCGCCCGCGAGCACGGGATTGGGATTCCCAGTGCCCCAATAAAGTAGATTGAGCTCTGGGTCGTAGGTTCCGCTCATCCAAGTCATGCCACCGCCATGAATTATGGCGTCAGTGTCTTTAGGCCAGGTTTCCGAGCCCGGTTGACCGGGATCCGGGTCGGTGTACCACCGCCATTGGAGCCGACCGGTCTCGGGATCAAGAGACTCGAGGAAACCGCGAACATCGGTAACATCGCCAGAGACCCCGGCGATGACGTGATCGCGGACAACCAACGGAGCCATCGTGGAGAAGTAGCCGAGCTTGGGGTCGGCGAGTTCGACGATCCAGCGAACCGTGCCGTCCCGGGCATCGAGGCAAACCAGGTGCGCATCGGGAGTGGTGAAGTAGAGCCAGTTCTTATACATGCCCAGGCCGCGGTGACCGATGTGATCACCTTCGGAAACACGCTGGTAATGCCAGATCTGCCGGCCATAGCGAGCGTCGACGGCCCAAACGTTGTCCGGCGTGGTGAAGTAGAGAACGCCGTTGACTTCGAGGGGAGTGGATTTGATGGCGGCCACGTGTGCCGGGAATATCCAGGCGAGCGTTAGGGTATCGATGTTTGTCGCGTTGATCTGGTCGAGCGGGCTGAAGCGGCGCCCGGAATAGTCTCCGTTGTAGGTCGGCCAGGTGTCGGTCGCCGGCTTGAGCAGCGCTGCGGGGTCGAGACCCTGCGCGGCGACGAAGGGCGCGGTCAGCAGGAAAGCGAGAAACAGCCAAAGGACCGCCGCGCGGCCTCCGCTCGAAAAGCGGCTCAGACCAGCGTGAATCGGACCACGATTCGTGCTAGCGCGCGCATCTTGGATGGTTCGACAAAAGTGAGAAAGCATCACGGCTCCTCCTCCGACTTTCGGCTCTGAACCTATTTCAGAGTTTCCAGATAGGCAAAAAGATTGTGAACGTCCGCTTGCGTGAGTTTACCGAGCAACTCGCGATGGGCGGTGAGCGGGTCCTGAACTTCAACTTTGACGCGGTCGCGCGAGAAGGAACGATACCAACCGGAGGCGTCGCGCAGGCTAATCATGAAATCGTCGACGTGCACCAGCGGACCTTTGATTTGCTCGCCCGAAGGAAGTGTTACAACGGCCGTGGCCTGACGGCCGCCGGGATAGAGCATGTGGGCCTCGAGCTCGATAGGCGAGTATTTGGTAGCGATCGCGGCGAGATCGCCAGTAGGTGAATGACAATTCTTGCAACCGCCGGCGCCATCGAAAAAGCCCTTTCCCGCATCGGCATTGCCGGTAAGCAGCTTCTCAACCGGATAAGACTTTGGAACGCGGGACGACCCGATGGCTTCGGCTGCGCGCGCATGCAAAAACGCGGCGATATCGGCTAGTTGTTCATCCGTCATCGCAGCGATAGGCGGCATGCCTTTATCCGGGCGGCCGCGACGAATGACTTCGCCGATGAGATTTCCGTTGACGTCATGAGCGACGAGCGGCGAGCGAACAAGATCGGGACCGCGCGCGCCGGTGGCATCGGGGCCATGGCAGAATCCACAGGATTGTTCGAACAGCTTGCGTCCCCGATCGAGGGTGGCCGCATTCTCAGGCTCTTGCTGTGCTTGAGCCTTTTCCTGTGCGTGAAGCTGTGGCCATATGGCGCAGTTGGAAAGACCAAAGGAAAAAATGAGCGCAAGCGAAAAAGCCGGAAGCTTGCCTGCACGGCACTGCCGTGAGCGCGTATACGTGAGCATGGTCTTTACCTCAGGCACGTTATTCTACAACGTACATTTAACCCGCAAATTCACAGGGCGTGCAGCGCACGCATTTTAGCAATAGAAAAGGCCATTAGGGTTTTTCGCTCATTCCACTCAAGACATAACCTGATTGCTTTTGGCCACCGGCGAGCCGAGATCATCTTGTGCCCGGGGCCTAGGGGAGGCGTCCGTTTGAGGAGAATTCCGGGCGCACTACCAGCCATCAAGAGGATGCCGTTTGGGCCAGGGGCCATGAAAGCTGTGGCCAAAGGCTTCATGCCGGGTTTGCTGCTGCTGGTGGTGACTCGAGGGGCCCTCGCGCAGAGTGCTTCGCAGGCTTCACCGCCCGCCGGGGACCGCCACCGAGAGTAGTCCAACACCAACGGCTCCCGCGACGTTTCCGCAGAACGCGCTCACAGCGCCCGCCCCGGTAGATTCAAGCGTCCTGCCTGCGGCAACAAGACCAGCGCCGTAGATTTCCAGGCCGGACCCCTTGCATGCTGCGATTATTCCGGCGCTCGAAACGCAAGTGGGATTCTCGACTCTCTCCCGCGTTTCTTCATCGAACAACTGGGTTTTGTACAAGGACCTGAATACCAGTGTGACCAAGCAATACACCGACCGCGTTGGCGGGACCGTCGAGGTGAGTTTCCTGCGAGCACCAAACGTGTTCCATACAGGACAGTCCAACACCTTGTTGACCTATCTCCTCGGCCCAGTTTTCTATCCGTACCAAGCAGACAGTGTTGTGACCTCCCTTCATGCGCTCGGCGGAGGTCCGTGTCGCGGGCGTGATTGCCCTGTCTTCAACTCCAGGCCAATATTTCAAAGGGACGGTCGACGACCCGGCGTGGGCGCTGCGGCGGCGTCGAAAAATGGCTCTTCTCGGACTCGATTGCGCTGCGTGTGGATGTCGACGCGCTACACACGACTTTCTTCAATAACGCGGCCAAGGTTCATGACGAATACGATCTGCGAGCGACCTGGGGCATTAGCTATCATTTGGGTCCGAAAAGGAGAGGCGGCAAGTTCCGCAACATGGCCGGTCCGCCGATTGAGTGAAACATCTTTCCAAATGCCATCAGCCTAGGTGAACCGTACGTCGAGAGGGCGGCCGTCAAATTCTACGTTTTTCGATAAATCGCCGACCTTGACCTCCATGCTGCGTCGCAAAGGTGGACGCACGCGAGAGCCCGGGGCCAAGCGAATTGCGAGCGCGCGTTGCGTCTCGTTCCACCTGAGCTCGAGTCCCATCCAGTCGCCCTTGCGGTAATTGAATGAAATGCCGTCATCTTCGTAGAGAAGAAACTTGCCGTCTCGGCCGGGATAGACGGCGATCGAGAGGGGGCCCGCGACTCTTTCATTCACATATTGTTTGACGGGGCCGAACGGCAGAATCGCGCCCTCGCGGATAAAAAGCGGAACCGTCTCGAGGTCGATGGCGCGTTCCATTTCGCGCCCACCGTCAAACCGCTCGCCGGTCCAAAAATCGAACCAGCGTCCGCGCGGGAGGTAGAGGCGGCGTGATGTAGCGCCTTTCTCGACGACGGGCGCAACGAGAACGTCGCGGCCCCAGAGATATTCGTCGCCACGGCCGACGGCTTCTGGATCATCCTGGTAGTGTAACCACAAGCTGCGCATCACGGGCATCCCGGTGAGAGTGCCCTCGCGCACCGCACTGTACAAATAAGGCAGCAAGCGATAGCGCAACTCCAAATATTTGCGGCAAATCGGTTCGACTTGCGCGTTGTGCAATTCCCCGGGGTCGGGCAGGGCCGAGCCGTTGTAACCGCTGATTTCCGTGGGGCCGATTTCACCGCTGTTCCAACCCCAAGGCAGCCGGAGCTTCCAGGCACGTCCGTGACAACGGAAAAGCGTGCAAAAAGCGCCGAATTGGAACCAGCGCAGGTAGAGCTCTGCTGTGAATTCCTTTGTGGGAACAAAGCCGCCAATGTCCGTGCCCCAGTAGGGAATGCCGGTGAGCCCGGTGTTGATAGCAATCGGAACGTGGGTCTTTAGGGTTTCCCAGGTCGAGTAGACATCGCCGGACCAGAGGAAGGAAGCGTAACGCTGCATTCCGGCATAACCGTTGCGATGCAGCGCGTAGGGGCGTTCGTTGGGGCGGTCGAGCTGGGGCCCTTCCCAGTACATGCGGTTGCGAGCAAGACGTGCTTCGATGTTCAGAGGATCGCCCTCGTCCGGCCACCAGCCATCTACACCGAGCGCGAACGTTTTGCGATGAGCGTCCCAGGTGCAGCTCACTTGCTCTTTATCGAAGTGAGCGACGTTGCAGGGATCGTGTACGATTCCGCGCAAGTCGTTCTCGAGAATTACGGAGTGCAAGACAACGCGAAAATGTTCCTGATGGAGTTCTTCGATGGCCCGCTTGGGGTCGGGAAAGACGCGCCTGTTCCAGGAGAAAGAACCGTTTTCCGCGTTCCAGCCCGACGGGCAAAATCCGGTGCCGAGATAGATGAGCGTGTCGCACGGAAGTTTCTGTTCGCGAAACGTTTTGGCTTCGGCGAGGACTTCTTCGTGGCTCGCAAGAGTGCGGTGAGACTGCTGGTAACCAAAAGCCCAGAGCGGAGGCAACTCCGGGTGGCCGGTGAGTTTGGCGTATTCGGACATGAGCACGGGCGGCTCCTGCGAGACCACGACGAAAATGTCGAGGGGGAGGGCGCTTGGGAGATCTTTGGGAAGGAACTTGCCCTCTGTGCCGGTGAAATCAAATGTGCCGAAAGGTTGATGGAAGTACAGTGCCCATCCGGCAGTGCCGATGAGCCAAGGGATGGGCACGCGTCCGCCATGTGTGCCGAGTTGGTAGCCGCCCTGGCCGCTGCGCATCGCATCCTTAGAGCCGCGGCGGTCGAACTGCGGGCCGCCTTCGCCGAGGCCCAAGAGCGCCGAGTCTCGGATCGAGAACGAGACGGCGCCGGTCTCGGAATCGATGATGAGTTTCTGGGCAACGTCACCTTTCGCGGTTTCGACGAGGGCTTGCAGCGGGTTGAGAGAAAGCTTGACGTTGAGTTGGCCGGATTTGACGACGTGTTCGCGTTGGCTGCCCATGAATCTTGCGAGTGGCGGTCCCCAGGAAGCGTGTACAAGTGAGCCGTTGCCTTTGAGAGCTTGCGGTTGACCGCCTTCGAGAGCGAGGACGCTCAGCCGGAAAGTGTGGGCGCTTACCGCAGCAAGCTGAACTTCTACATTGCGGCCGGCAATCCGAGGACTTTGCGGTGCGGTTTCGCTCCTGCTTGTCCAAAGGAAATGCGCAGCGCAAACAGCACCAAAACCTTTCAGCATGTCACGACGATCGCAACGATTGGTCATGAGGCGGCACCCACAGCGAACACGCCAGCAGCTCGCATCCATGCAAACGGACGCAGATTATACACAAAGGATGCCGAAGGACGACAAGCAAAGGCGTAAACCGCTGCTACGGGGGAGAAACGTCACTCCTGCAAGAAGGCGGAAGCGGTTTGAAGGAATTCGGACCAGCGACCGCCGAGGATCGGGCCGTGGCCGGCGTTGGAGATGATCCAGAGGCGGGAGTTTGGAATGGACTTGGCCATCTCGACGGAGAGTTCGACGGGATAGAGAGGATCGCGGTCGCCCTGGATGATGAAAGTGCGGGCTTGAATGGTGGAGAGAAGAGGAGGCGTGAAGTTTAAGTCGTCATAGCTGGTGGCAAAGGACTTGGTGCTGGCGAGAATGGCTTTGATCTGCTCGTCGCCACCGGGATGGCGACGGCGCAGGATTTCCCAGTGTTGTTCGGGGAGAGTATCGGGGTATTGGCTCATAAGGGGACGGGCTTGCGCAGGAAAGTAAGGGGTGGCGCTGACGAGCACCATGGCTTGAATGCGATCAGGTTGCTTGGTGGCCATGTGGAGCAGGACATTGCCACCACCGCTGATGCCGACGCCCTTGCAGGCGCGAATTCCGACGTGATCGAGCAGAGCAAACATGTCTCGGGCGGCCTCCTCGTGGCGGAAGGGCTTCGACAGAATGCCCGAGTGACCGTGACCACGCAGGTCGGGCAAAATCAACTGAAATCCGGTTCCCCATTGCTCGAGCGAAGGAATCCAATCCTGGCTGGAACCGGAAAAGCCGTGCAGCAACAAGAGCGGCTCTCCCGTTCCATGGACCTCGAAGTAGAGTTGCTGGCCGTTCAGCATTTCAATGCGACCGGGCGGACGGGTAAGGGTCATCTTCGCGCCTCCTATCGGAAGATTTTGCGGTCGACAAAAAAAACCGCCCTCATCAGGCCGTGGCAGCGATCGTCCCGCCGGACGACGATTTCAGGGAACAATCAACTGCCTGAGATCGGTGCAAACGGAGTAGAAAATGCCTCTGCAAACCAAATGAGGACGCTATCCCGCCGAAGAAGCGAGACGTTTCTTGGCGAAAGGGACGGCGTAGGCGGCAGGTGGATTGTGGGCAATGGCTGCGGCCCCCTTGCGATAGGACTCGATAGCCTTATCCCTCTCGCCGAGTTTCTCGTAAGTCTGGCCCAGCAGGCACTGGATGAAGGGGTCGTTCTGATTCGCCTTGAGCAATTCTTCCACCGCGGTCTTGTAGTCTTGCCCATAAAAAGCAACATAGCCGCGGAGATACGGGAAAAACTGCGCTTGCTCGGGAATGGCGCCTTTGTCGAGGATGGCTTTGGCAGCGGTGACGTGGTCCTGCGCTTCGGCCAGGTTTCCGCGGCGCGCCGCGAGGCGGGCTTGCGCGTGCTCCCAGCGAAAGTTCCACAAATCCACGCGAGCCGGCTTAATGTCGGGTTCTTTCAGTCCAGTGTCGTGGCCCACCTGGTACCAATGGAGGGCCGTATCCAAGTCGCCGGAGTCGATGCAAGCGCGAGCGGCTTCGTCAGCAATTTCTCCTTGCTGGAAGAAATCCCGCACGGAGACGTAGTAATCGAAAACTTTCTGCTCGAATTCGACGGTCTTCTTGCAGTTCCCTTCGAAAGCGTAAGACATGGCCATGGCCCGCTCGGCGGAAGCTTTCTGCTCGGGCTTCTCGGCAACGTCGATGGCTTTTTGAAAGTATTTGCGAGCGTCTTCGCCTTTTCCCATCAAATCCAGCACGTCTCCGGCGGCGATGTTGCCAGGAAGCGAAAGTGGCGAGGATTGAAGAGTCTGGCGATAGAGGGCCAAAGCCTCCGCCAGCTTTCCTTCGCGCATCAATTGCTGACCCTGCTTGATGAATTCCGGTTGTTGGCGGGCGGCAGCTTGCGCAAATAGAACGGCGGGGGAAAACAAGATCAGAGTCGAGAAAGCCATGTGAACGGCAGCTTTCATGCGGCCATTATCCCATGAACTTTCGCTGAGCGCAGCATGACGGAGTGGGCGTCACGCAGGGGCAAGTGCGGTGTGAGGCGTGGACTCGACCGGACACGATGACCATTGGCAATCCCGGCATCTTATGGGCAAGAGGCGAGGTTCGGGATTGGTGGAGGCCTTCGCCAAGGTTAAGACAGAACTCTGGCACCGTGGCCGTTCGCTCGGGAGATGCCTTGACGGGCGCTGGCGCTGAATCCGGGCCACGCGCCTAGCACCGCCTAGTACCGTTCTAGTACCAAGGATGCGGTGATTATGGCGGAGGTGCTGGGGTCAAATCCGTGAGGCTACGATGCGCGCGAGCGGGGGAAACATGCGTAGCACAAGGGGGGAAGTCGCGATCCCGGCCAGCAAACGTGCAAAAGAGTAACCTGGCAGAGGTGTTTTAGCCAAGGTATAAGGGGGTCTTCTGGGTTACTATATACACCCCGCCCAGAAAAAGGGGGTTTCATGTATAGAGGTTTGCGGTTTCCTTCCGCGGCTCTTCTTCTCGCTCTATTTTCCATCTTGCTTGCGCCCCCGCGTTCGGCCGCGCAGGACAGTAAAGTGATGGGCGAACTGAGGTTTAAGGGCGCCTCCGGGGTGGAAAGAGATGCCGGGGTTTGGGTCGACGGCGTGTACGTCGGGTACGTCAAGGAACTCAAGGGCGACAAGAAGGTGCTGTTATTGCCAGGGAAGCATGAAGTCACCGTGCGCCAATCAGGATATGGAGACTTCATCCGCGTGGTGGTCGTCGAACCGGCACAAGTTCTAACGGTGCGGGTGGCGATGCAGCTGATCCCGGGAGCCCGCCCGCCGGCCATCACGGCTGAACTAAAGCTGACGGTGGAACCGGGGCGCGCCGCCGTTTTTCTAGACGACAATTACATAGGCCACGCCAGCGAGTTTGGCGGCGCTCTGCATTCCCTATCGGTAAGTCCTGGAAAGCACCGTATCAAAGTGGCGTTGCCAGGATACCGGACATTTGAAACCGAAGTGGGGCTTCTTGCCGGGCAGAAGTCCGAAGTGAAAACCGAATTGGTCAAGGGAAGCATCGAGCAGGCTAGCTCGGAAGTTAAGAATCGGTAGTGACTTTCTGCCGCAGGAAGACACCCGCTCACAGCAGAGAGTAGTGGTGCCTTTAGGCTTGGCTTAGTTCACCGTGAGCTGGGCAGTGGCCGCATGACTTACGTTTCCTGAGGTTCCCGTGACAACGAGGGCGGAGGCGGGAGTCGGACCAGGCAGAGGCGGTCCGGGTCCTACCGACGAGCTGCCTGCTCCACACGAAGAAACGAGTAGAGCGAGGAGGATTGCGGCAGCCGGCAAGAGAAATGGCAACCTGACGCGCCAATTGCGACGGGTCGCGATCAAGCTGGTCCACAGGACAAGGCAAGTCGCAAGGAGAACGGCGTCGCCCATGGAATCTTCCTTTCCTTGATTCGCGGCTGCGGCCAGATCGGCAAGACGGAACCCTTGGTGGTGGTCACGACAACCTGGGCATTCGAAGCACTTGTTCCATCCAGGGTGACCGATGGTGGCGTTACCGTGCAGGAGGTCCCGGCGGGCAGACCTGCGCAGCTAAACACCACCAGGTGATTGAAGCCGCCACTGGGGTGACGGAAACGGTGTACGTGGCGGACTGTCAGGGATTAACCGTGTTTCCGCTGGGGCTCATGGAAACAGAGAAGTCTGCCGTGTTCCCGGCCGCCGGAGAGACCGACTGCAAGGCTTGCACCAGGTCCAGGCGGCCATTGCCCATGCCGGCGCCGAGTGGTACGGCGTGAGCCACGGCCGCGGCAGCCTTCGATTCGTTTGTCGTGGGATCGAGGTTCAGCAAAAGCGCGCCCGCGCCGGAAACGAACGGCGCGCTGAAGGAAGTGCCCCATCCGGCGGCGTAAGTGCCAAAAGGATACGTTGAGACAATGCCCTCGCCAGGCGCGGCCACCCAAACAATCCCATCACCATAATTGGAAAAAGACGAGCGCGTGTCGGCGTTGCTCGTCGATGCGACTCCCATGACGTCGCCCTGATACGCAGCGGGATAAACGATCTCCTGCACTCCATCATTTCCGGCGGAAGCTGCGCAGATCACGCTATTCTGGTTGGCGTAGGTTATGGCTTTGGAGAACTCCATCGAGTTCGATTTCATGTCGAAGCTCATGTTGATAACGTTGGCGCCGTTCTGCACGCCGTAATACACGGCGTGCAGAATGTTGGACAAGTATCCAGACCCGTCGGAGCTGAACGCTTTCAGAGGCAGCAACTGCGCCTGTGGCGCGACCAGATGGATGATGCCCATAACCATGGTGCCGTGTCCGAAAGCGGCGTACTGGGAATTATCCAGCACGGCCGCGGTGGACTGGTCAAGCACGGCTGCCGTGGATTGATTTACCTGAGCGACGTTGCTTGTGCTTCCGGAAGGCGGTGTGCCGGTATAGTCGGTCATTTCGGAGCCGCCGGGCTGGTTCCGCGTAAAGTCGTAGCCCGGCAAAAGTGCGGGCTTCAGCGCCGGATGATTGGGGTCTACTCCCGTGTCGATGTCCGCGACGATTCCCGTCCCCAGCACTTTGAAAGTGGTTTGCGCCTCGGACACACGCACAATGCCCGCCGCCGGCTGGTTCACGTAGCCGTCCCAAACCGTTGAACCGGAATAGCTGACCAGAGTGGTGTCCGACAGGCCTGCGGGAGGCGTGGTCACTAGATTCAGGCCCCCGACGAGACTCAACAACTGGTCGGCTTCCGCGTTCACGATGCCCACAGTGTTGCCCAAAAGATTCAGGAATGTAGTCAAGTCAAGAGGGGTAGTGAGCAAGAAAAGCTGGTTGAGTGAACCATCAAGGCCAGTGACCACGGTGCAGTTCTGCAGCAGTGGAAGGCCGTTACAAAACGCTTGGAGCCCCTGGAGACCAAGCGTGGTTCGAACAATGGCGCGGTTATCCGCCCTTGCCGGTGTGGAGCACAAGCCGCAGAGCAGCAGCGCAACCCACAGCCACCGCAATTTCATGCCAATCCTCCTCTTCCTCTCGGAGGATTGCCCTGGTTTTTGATGGAAGTGTCCGTTGTGCCAGGCTCATTCCTCTGCTGGCCTTCTGCCCTTCCAACCCTGTCCAGAGGAGGCGACATGAGCAACACCCAATCGTTGGGGCTCACTTCAATCTCGATTGCTACGCTGCGTTCGCTCTGGAATTCAAAAGAGAACTGGCCGGCTTCGTCGGTTATCATCAAGCCGATCGGGCCCTTCTGCCCTTTCAAGACCACCGGCACGCCGTTGAGGGGAATTTGCGGCGAATTCGTTCTCATGACCTGTCCTGTCAGGGTGGTACGGGTCGAATCGGGAGCTCGTTCTAACGCGATGTCCGCGGTCAGAGCCGGGGCCTCGTAGACAAGTTGGCGGGTACCGGGCCGTAAATATCGAATACCGGCAGGTAGAGGTTGCAAGAACGTGTCGAAAACGAGACGAGCCACCTTAGTGATCCGGCGAATTCCGAGGTGGGGGTACACCATGGACTCCAAGCATGGCCACAGATCTGCTGCCAAGCGATCGCGTTGTACCGAGGGAATGGCGTACCGGGAGAGCAGCTCCTTGATGAGTGGAGTCGGCGATTGGTCTGTCAGAGCGATGACCCGTCCGGGAAAACGCACCAGAAGCTCTCTCACGCCCTGGTCGACTCTGACGGGGTCGGAATTTGTTCCGGGCAATTCGAGCAATACAGCAGAGGTACGCTCCCGGCCAGCTAACGCTAAGGCTTCGTCAATCCCCGAAGCCAGCAGCCACTGACACCCCATCGTGCCTACAAGGACACGAATCGTGTCGCGATCCGCCGCACGCTCGCAAATAATCAGCACCTTGGGCTGCATACGGACAAGGCACCCCCTACCTGTACACACCGCACACGGGAGGCTGTGTGCTCACGGTTCCTTTCGCTTAGCGTAGCTGGGGCGAGTCTAGAGGCGGACGAGGACTACCACAACTATGGCGATACCCGATTCCTTTCTAGGGTAAAACCCTGAATCATGGCCGCTGGGATGTGTACCGCTTTGGCATCTGAAATAAAGAAGAGCGGAAGGGCCGGCTCGGAAGCAGAAAAATCAAATCCAACGAATCTGCGCCGCGTTCCGGGTGATGACAAAGACGCGCAGATGACTCGACCGGGGATCCGCGGGGACAAGGAAAAATCCGTATTCTTGCGGATTGTAACCTTCCGTAGTTCCTTCCAGCTTTTCGCCGTCGCGAAAGGTAACCTCCGCTTTGCGGCTCTGGTTTTGCACGTTAAGTTCCTGCGTTTCGCGGTATTCGCTACCGCCGACGAAATCCCGCGCAAGGAAAATTGCTTTCAAGTCCTTCATGTGGACTTCCGTGCCTTCGCCGCGTGCGGTGTCCTGCTCGGGAGAAAGGTGGAAACGATCCTTTTGCGCCGAGAGATCGTGGATGTAGCCCTTCATGCGGCGGCCATCGAGGAAGGCTACTACTGCCTTATTCCGGTCACTAAGAAGGTCTCGAGTCGCCATAGAGATTCGCCGCTACTTGGCTGCTCCATCAAGAATGTCACATCATCGGGCAAAATAATCCGGGATACCAGCGCGCGCCCGATCTCGCCGCTCCGAACCGATTGAGAAAAGCGATCCGCAGTTACAGCCTCGCCGCTTTGCCGAGGCCCCATCCTTCCATCGCCATCGAGCGATAGTCCTGTTCTGTGCGGAGGCGTCTGGATGATTTCCTCAACTCTGCTTCTCGATTGCCGCACACGGGGTCGTTCGGATTCAGTTACCGACCGCCCTCCTGAGGCTTTCCAGGATTCCACTTGAGCCGCAGCCTTTTTGACTTCCGCGTTGGACAATTAGCCGCCCCCTCATTGCGGAGCGGTGAGATAGGTCTTACGGTGCCGGACCTGGTAGTTACCGGTCGTGACTTTGACTTCGATCGAGCGGTAAGTGTTGGCGGGGCCGCGAGGATTCGGATAGTAGGCAAGACGATACTGGGTACGGAGCTCCCGGTCGATACGATCGAAGATAGCGGTGAGCTCCTGCGGCGCATCCGGATAAAACATAGCGCCGCCCGTCGTGTTGGTCATGGTTTCGAGGGCATGTTCGCCGGCGGTGTTGCGTCCGTTCTCGTTTTTCACCGGGCGAATAACGATGGTGTAAAGGAGCACATTGGCGCTGACAGCCTCCCGGCGCGCGGCATCGAAGTCGTAATGACTAGTTGTTTCTCCGGCGTCCGTGACGAGAACGATCACGCGGCGGCGGTCGTCTCCGCGCTGGGCGAGGGAGCGCGAGGCCAAAAGCACCGCATCGTAGATAGAAGTGCCCGCGCCATTGGGAATTCTGCGGACGGCGTCCTGAAGGATTGCGACATTGTCGGAGAAACCCGCGCGCTGTGTGACATCCTCATCGAAGGAAAAAACCCCCAAGCGATCCCCGGGCCGGATAACCTGGCGGATGAAATGAGCCGCAGCCTCCTGCTCGAAGCTGATTTCTTTGTGGGCGCTGAGGCTCGCGTCAATCATCAACGCTAGGTCAAGCGGCAGAGAGGTTTCGGGCTCGAAGATCGCGATTTCTTGTTGCGTGCCTTCGTCGAAAAGCTGGAAAGCTTCGCGAGGCAGATCCGGACCCGGACGATTGTGTTCGTCGAGAACGCTGACCAGCACGCTGACGAGATTGACATTAACGCGGATGCGTCCGCGCTGGGCGGCGGCGTCTTGGGAGTCTTCTATCGGAGGCGGCGGAGTCGGCTGAACGATTTTACCGGGTTCGCCGACGGGATAGGGAGTAGACGCGGCGTCAGAAGCGTTCGCACCGGAGTTCGAGGCAGAAGTGGAATTCGCTTTGGTCTTGGACTTTTGCGCCCACGGCGGACGGTTAGGGTTTTCCTGGCCGAAGGCGTTTCCGCTAGGCTGTGAAACGACGAGGGTCAAAAGGATGGCGCGGCCAAGGCGGTGCGACGGGGTGAACATTGTGGATTAAGATGCCGGTTTCGCGCGTGGCGTCGCCACGGGTGCAGGAGGAAGTTCACCGTCGGCCCAAACCGCGCCATCCTCAAAGTACTCCTTCTTCCAGATAGGCACAGTCCGCTTGAGGGTGTCGATGGCAAAGCGGCAAGCGTCAAAGGCGGCTGCCCGGTGCGGGGCGCTGACGGCGATAAACACGCTGGTTTCGCCGATTTCCAGGCGGCCAAGGCGGTGGACGATGGCGAGGCGATGGATGCGGTACTTTTCGTAAAGCTGAGCGGCGATTTCGCGCATCTTGGCAAGGGCCATGGGCTCGTACGCTTCATAGTCGAGGTAAAGCGTGCGGCGATTGTGGGACTGATTGCGCACGAAGCCGTCGAAGGTGACGATGGCGCCGTCCTCAGGAGCGCGCAGGTGAACAATGAGCGTGCCGGGGTCGATCGGTTCGCGAACCAGCTCGAAGATGTCATCATGCAGGGGCGCGGTCACGGCTTTGCCTCAGGTCAGCCACCACTGACCGGTGGAAGGAAAGCGACTTCGTCGCCCGAATGGAGCACCGTATCCCAAGCGACAAATTCCTGGTTGCGGGAGGCCACGACGGAGGAGCGGTATTTGGCAAGCTCAGGAATACGCGTGGAATACAAGGCGAAAAGCTCCTCGATGGTGGAAGCATCGGCGAGGTCCAGAGATTCCCCGGACTGCCCGACGATATCTTTCAGACGTCCGAAAAACAGGACCTTTACGTGCACGCTTTGCGAGACCGTGGCCACACAAGAATTGTAGCGCAGGGCGGCGCCTTGCGGGTTTTCTTTTGCGGCGCGAGCTGCGGCTAGCGAGGCGGAGAGGTAACCAGCGGACTGGTGACGGATAACTGGTCGAAGCTGTCGCGCCGTGCCGTTCGTCGCTTGGCAAGGGGACAGGGAGTTTGGCGTTTTCAACGCGAGAGCATGTTTTGAAGGATTCGCCGGCTTGACCGTGCCGCCGCGGTTGCGTAGCGTGCAATCAGATACTGACAGTTCCTTTCCCGTTGCGGCAGTTCGGCGGAGGATCACATGAAAATCTTGATGACAGGCTCGACCGGGCTGGTAGGCACGGCTTTAGTGAGCGCGCTGGCGCGCGATGGGCACACCGTGTGCCGTTTGTTGCGGCCCCAAAGTGCCGTGCTTGGCGGTGCTAAGGAGGGATTCGATGTGCCGTGGAATCCCGCGACTGGAGAACTGGGCGGAGCGGGCGTTGGCGCAGATGCAGTCGTGAATCTGGCGGGAGCTTCTATCGTAGGAGGACGTTGGACGAAAGCGCGCAAAGAACTGCTGCGCGCAAGCCGGATCGATACGACGCGAGCCTTGGTTGGTGCTTTAGCGAAAATGCATGCGCGGCCAAGAGTGCTGGTATCCGCGTCGGCAATCGGGATTTATGGGGATCGCGGCGATGAATTGCTGACGGAAGACAGCAAGCCGGGAACGGGCTTTTTGGCGGGCCTGGCGCGGGAGTGGGAAGCGGAAGCGCTCAAGGCAGAGGCGCTCGGGATTCGCGTGGTGTTGGGACGGTTCGGAATTATTCTGGCACCGCATGGCGGTGCGCTGGCCAAAATGCTTCTGCCCTTCAAGCTGGGCGTGGGAGGCAGGCTTGGCTCGGGCAGGCAGTGGATGTCGTGGATCACGCTTGAGGACGTTGTGACAATCACTCGCTTCGCGATGGAGAACGGAGCAGTGCGAGGCGCGTTAAATGTTGTCGCGCCGCAACCCGTGCAAAATGCCGCGTTCACGAAGGTGCTGGGAAAGGCCCTGCGCCGGCCAACGCTCTTACCTGCCCCGGCGCCGGCTTTGCGGCTGGCGCTGGGAGAAACGGCCGACGCGCTGCTGTTATCCAGTCAGTGCGTCGTACCAGAAGTCTTGGGAAAGCTGGGTTACAGCTTCTCCCATCCTGAATTATCGCGTGCTTTGCATGCTCTCCTGCAAAAAGGGTGAAGCACTTGCCCAATCATTTGACGACAGAAATGCTGACCTCAACCTTGAGAACCTTGCCGCTTACCGGGTCGGTTGCCATGGTGCTTTCAACCGTTTGGCCTTCTCGAATTTTGAGGTCGAGTTCCGACTTGAATTGGCGAACGATCGGCTCGCGGAACGATCCCGATTGAGTCTCCTGGACGTTTGTCTCCGGAGGTTTTTGCATGGGAACCAGCACGTTCCCTTCGACGGAAGAACGGTCCAGATTGAGGTTCAAAAGGAAGCGGCCATCGCCCGTGTAGGCCGCGCGTGCGTCAATATTAGTGCCGACATCCAAATAGGTAAATCCTGAGTTATTGCCGGTGTAGACGGGGACGCGGTCGCCAATGCGGAGTCTTGTCCAGCCCGGTTTGAGCTCGGGAGAATCCGCGGCATTGATATAAAGCGTATAGGGGAGGCTCTTGACTTTTTTGTCGCCCTCGTATTCCGTGAAAAGGATCAAGACCTTCACCGGCGTGGTTTGAACTGCGACGCTTGGTTTTTCCTCCGTCTTCGGCTTGTCTTGTGCCCAGCCAACGGGTACGACGAGACAAAGTAACAGAAGTGATAGCATTGGAATCGCACTAGGCTTCATTGTTTCCTCCACCGTGACGCAGGTTTTGCTCTACCACCCACTAATGTTTCTCGCCCGCACTATCCAGCGTTTCCGTTTCCCTGCCCTCGAGCGGCTTGATCTCGAGCGCATCAATGTGTAATCGGTCCACGCTGATCAACGAATCCTCGTTGTCCGGGACGCGCGCGAGAAGAGCCGCCGCAAGATCTCTGTGCTCATTGAGACTGGCCACAAGCAGCGCCAGCCCGTCACGCTCGTCCGGCGGAACGAGGACCTCCGGATTGCTAGACGCCGCGGAATCGCTCTGGGTTGAATTTCGTGAGGCGTGGGTGTGTTTGACGGGAACGGCGGTCATCTGAGTGCTCTCCGGAGAAGTCCCCTCACGATTGGCATTCATCGGCATCGACGCCAGGGCAGGGCCTTTTTTGGCCATCTCTTCCCGGCCCGCCAGATGAGGCCACGCCATTACAAAAACCACCAACCCAAGAGCCAGGCCAGTGGAAGCGAAAACGAGTGGTTGCACCCAGCGGAACCGGGGCGTGCCGACTTCGTCAAGCCGCGCACGGACACCGGGAAGCAGCGATGGCGGAATCTCCGCGTTGGCCGCGGCGTGAAGGCCGGTGTCGATTGCGGCAAAAAGAGACTGCTCTTGTCCGAATACAGCGCGGCAGGAGGTGCATTCCGCGAGATGCTCGCGCAGTTCTCCCGACGGCGCCGCGCCGCTTGCGGCAGCCTCGATTAGCGCGTCTTTATAGTGTTCGCATAGCATCGCAACTTCTCCGCTAATTTCTTTCGCGCAATAAAAATCCGCGACTTCACCGTACCGAGGGGAACACTCAACATGCAGGCAATTTCTTCGAGGGTATGACCCTCCGTCGCCGAGAGCAAAAGCACGAGACGCAATTTATC
>Ga0182035_10000083_pt1 | contig 37709 bp, 24 predicted proteins | sample flu12Cox44000170_FD_125969 | JGI IMG/M metagenome (GOLD analysis project Ga0182035, IMG submission 125969) | Lab enrichment of tropical soil microbial communities from Luquillo Experimental Forest, Puerto Rico - flux4day.12C.oxic.44.000.170 | ecosystem: Environmental > Terrestrial > Soil >...
GCCTGGGTAAGTTAGAATTGTAACCGCCTCCTGATTAGCAGAAAGAATCCTGAAGGCGGCGGTTGTCACCAAGAACCCTAATGTGCCGAGGACTAGTGATCTGACAGTGGTGTTGCTGGAGTATTCTTCCAGCTTGCGCTGCGGAATATGCACGACCTGGGTGTGCATAGTCTCCTACCGCCCCAGGAAGGATCAATCCACCGAGTTGGAATGGCACCGCTACGCCCTCGAGGGGCTGAACAAGGGGAGCTGGCGGAGCCCAATTCAGCTGTAGGCGAGGGGGGACAAGTTCTCACCTGCTTTAGCGACGTGCTTCAGCGACGTACTACGCTTCCGGCTTTCAGGCACGCTAGGTTGGGTAACTACAGCTGAATACGACCCGGCTCATCACAGGAGTTTCTACTGGTGCGCCGGGAATGTCAACCACAAAGACGGTCAAAGACACAAATGTGACATAGTGAAGCCATGCTTTTTTCGCACGGCGGAGCTGCAAGAAAGTGGCTCCTTCGCGACAATTGAAATCGAGGCTGGGTGCCTGTAGTGGACCGATCCATGACCGATGGGCTCAGCAATCTCTATCAGAACCTGTTGAGGTCGCTATGATTGCGTGGACCGGATCGTTCTCCATGTTTATTTGCGCATGGGGCACACTCAGGATTGGGTCCGCGTACGGTGGCGGGCGCTGACCGCCTCGGACGACTCACTGGAAAATGCGTTACTTGATGTGCATGACTGGGTCTCTTCAGTCGTCGCATTCGCGGCTACGCTAAAGCGCACAACATTCCTGTCATCGCCTGCGCTTGACAGCGACGTTCGTCAAAATCGAGCCGCTTTCTGAGGAAGAAATCCTCATCGTGGCCTCGCGCTGCTACCGCAACCAAGGCGGCAGCGGTTTAGCGAAGATCGCTGCGAGCTGCGGTAAGCGTCGGCAGAAATCGGGAGCTGTGGAGCGTCCCATGGGACGGCTTCTGGAGCGCAACACGGGAGCGGCCCCCCGGCTGTTCGACGTGCAGGTAGAGGTCGATGCCCAGGGCTTCACGCAACTGCGCTGGACCAAGATGGCGAGTTGGCGGGAGTGGCGCGTAGGAGTGAAGGGTGCTGCCTCTTGCGCAGCAATGTGACGGATTGGACGCCCGAAGAGTTGTGGCGCGCCTATGTGCAACTCACCGAGGCCAAAGCTGCTTTGCGCGTGCACAAATCGGAGGTTCAGATCCGCCCGGTGTGGCACGCGTCGTCGCCCATATCTTGGTCTGTTTTTTTGGCTTACGTGTTGTAGCAGACGCTGTGCCGTCAGGCCGGTCTCGGCGATGAGCCGCGGCGGGTGCTTAAACTTAAAGAGCTTTCCGACATCACTTTGGTCGATGTGGTTCTGCCCACACGCAACGGAGTGGAGATCCGGAAGCGCTGCATCAGCCAGCCGACCGAAGACCAACGGATTCTGCTGCAACGACTCGGCATGAGGCTGCCACGGCGTTCACGCAACTGCGGAAGTTCGGTTAGGTGTCAATGGAGGTCAGTTCAAACGGAGACCGGATTACTTCAATTTTGGTGTATAGGCACTGACAATTCCGCTGCCTTCGCGGATCGTCAGGATCTGATTGGCCTTTACCTGGGTGAAACGCTCGACTTTTTGTGTCGTGGGCCATTTCACTTCAATGACTTCTGCCTTCAGAGCCTTTCCCAAGCCAAAGTGCAGCCGCAGGTCGGACTGCGACATGACGCTCCCGCCGCTATGCACTTCGTCGATCTGCGCATGGGTGCCGGTGAGGACGCGCACACGCGCGCCGATCGCGGTGCGGTTCGACTTCGTCCCGATGAGCTTGATCTTGATCCAGTTCTGGGCGTTGCCGCCGTCATTGCGCAGAAGCGAAGGCAGATCATTCATATTCAAAATCAGGGCATCCATGTCGCCATCGTTGTCGTAGTCGCCAAAAGCGGAGCCGCGGCTTGAAAAGCGCTCGCTGATTCCAGGTCCCAATTCTGAAGATACGTCTTTAAACCTGCCAGCGAGGTTCTTGTAGACCAAGCGCGGATTTTTGAACGTTTGGCCAGTTGAGTGGCTGTCGAGTTCCGGATAGACGTGCCCGTTGACCTGCAGGAGGTCCGGCCAACCATCGTTGTCGTAATCGATAAAGCCGCAACCCCAGGCGACGTATTGATTGTTGATGCCCACGCCCGAGGCAAAAGCCTCATCGGTGAACGTTCCGTCGCCGTTGTTGTGATAGAGGTTCGAAGTATCGTCGGCAAAGTTGGTCTTGAAGATGTCGAGCCAGCCGTCGCAATCGTAGTCACCCACCGCGACGCCCATTCCCGCCTGTTCGTGGCCATTCTCGTTATAGGCGCAGCCGGACATCTCGGCAACATCGGTGAACGTGCCGTCGTGGTTGTTGTGGAACAGTATGCTCGGTTCGGAATCCACAGCCACGAAAATGTCCGGCCAGCCGTCGTTGTCAAAATCGTAGGAGACCGCCGTGATCGAATATCGAGGGCCGGGTTTTAGGATGCCTGCCTTTTCGGAAACGTCGGTGAACGTGCCGTCGCCATTGTTGTGGAAGAGAACGTTTGTGTCCCCCGGAAGGCCCCGCGGCCCGCACATGACCGGTATGCCTTTCCATTGGCAGGAAAGCCCCTCGCCGGGAGCGGGTGTCTTTGCCGGGTCGAGCTTGATGTAGTTGCACACAAAAAGATCCAGATGACCATCGCGGTCGTAATCGAGCCACGTCGAACCGGCTCCCCAGCGAACCCGTTCGTCGTAAACGCCGGCCTTGCGGGTCACATCGGTGAATGTTCCATCGCCGTTGTTGTGAAACAGGATGTTGTGTCCCCAGAAGCAACAGAACAGATCATCCCAGCCGTCGTTGTCAAAGTCGCCTACCGAGATGCCGGTCTGCCATCCCGTCCGTCCGATACCGGACTGCTCGGTCACGTTGGTAAACGTTCCGTCGCGGTTGTTCTTGTAAAGCTGCGTGGTTGGAGCACCACCGGGAGGCCAGTGGGCGTCGAGGCGAGTGCCGTTGCTCAGATAAATGTCCAGCCAACCGTCGTTGTCGTAGTCGAAGAAAGCAAGGCCGCTGCCTTTGGCTTCGACGATGAGCGTCTTATGTTCAACGCCACCCCACACATTTGGAGTAGTCAGGCCCGCTTCCCGGGCCACGTCAACGAAAGTGACTGGCGGCGACGACGCGGAATTCGTGACGCTCTTGGTCTGAAGGGTCAGCGAGCGAGTCCATTTCCAGACCGGAACAGTGAGCGCATCGAACAGGGTTGCTCCCAGACCGATCAGGGAAGAGCCAAGGAAACGCCGCCGCGGAAATCTCATGGCATTTGGTTGTGCAGCTTGGGGAAGGCACGAGCCACGATTCCCGCGCCCTCTTTCACAGCGATGATTTGATCGACCGGGACGTCTGTTAGGCGATCCACGTGACCGCTCGGCCAAGTAACTTCGAGGGAGCTGATTCGGTTGCGCTTGCCAAGCCCAAAGTGAATCCGCGGGTCGCTCGCGGACATGTAGCTCGTTCCTCCCTTGGCCTGTTCTACCTCCACAAAACCCTCGCAAACCAGCTTTAGGGAAGAGCCGATGCCGTCACGGTTGGATTGTGTGCCGATCAAAAAAACCTCGAGCCAGTGATTTCGATTGCCGCCGTCATTGCGCATGATCAGGGGGTAATCGCCCCGCACATTGACGGCGATGTCGATATCGCCGTCATTGTCGAAATCCGCGGTGGCCAGCCCACGGCCGACAATGGGGCGCGTGAAATCGGGGCCGAGCGATTCCGAGACGTTCTCGAACTGGCCTTTGCCCGCATTTCGAAGCATCAGCAATGGCTCTTTGTAGGTTACCTCGCTGTGGTAGAGCGCGACATTGTCCAGCATGGCTCCGTTGGCCTGGAGGATGTCCGGCCAGCCGTCGTTGTCGAAATCCAGAAACTTCATGGAGACGCCGCTCAAGAGGATGAACTTGTTGCCGATTCCGGAACGATAGGTGGAGTCGTCGAAAGTGCCGTTATGGTTGTTGCGATAGAGGCGGTTCAATTCGAAATCCAGGTGGGTGATATACACATCCAGCCAGCCGTCGCGGTCCACATCGGCGGCGTCGATACCCATTCCGGCCTCGTAGCGCCCGTCTTCGCTGGCGGCTAAGCCGGAAACAAACGAGGCATCCTCAAACGTCCCATCGCGCTTGTTTAGGAAAAGAAAGTTGGGCCAGGAGTCGTTGGCGATGGCGATGTCCGGCCAGCCGTCGTTGTTGAAATCGGCAAGCACTACGCCCATGCCCTTGGATTCGGGCTTGCCGACGCCGGATGCGTCGCTAACGTCGGCGAATGTCCCGTCATGATTGTTGTGAAACAGTTTCGTTTTCTGTCCCTGGTAATTGCCGGGATGGCAGTAAGAACGGTAGCCGGGTCGGCGCTCGCCGCACCAGATGTTGTTCTTAGGGCTCCAGTCGATGTAGTTTGTGACAAGAAGGTCCAGATAGCCATCCTTGTCGTAGTCAAACCAGCCAGCGCTGGTGGACCATTGGCCTTGGTCGGCAACGCCGGCTTTGCTGGTGACGTCTGTAAACGTGCCGTCGCGGTTGTTGTGGTAGAGGATCGCGCTTCCGTAACCCGTGACGTAGAGATCGGGATAGCCGTCATTGTCAAAATCGCCGACCGCGACCCCTTGGCCGTAATGGCCGGCCCCCGTAACGCCGGCCTTTTCCGTTACGTCCGTGAAGGTGCCATCTCCGTTGTTGTGGTAAAGCGCGCAACGCAAAGGGTGAGGCGGCTTGTAGATGTCGGTTGCCGCCGATTGAACCAGAAAAAGGTCCATGAGGCCGTCCTGGTCATAATCCACCCACGCCACACCCGTGCCCATGGTTTCCAGATAATACTTCTCTTCGGTTTCGGTCGAGTCCTGAACAAAAGTGATGCCTGCGGATTTTCGTATGTCGGTGAATCGCACGGGAACGGGCGCATCTTTTTGCTTTGGAGCCTGCCGGGTCTCGGCCATAACCACCGCACTCGCTATGAGCAGTGCGCCTCGAGCGACAACCGCGGCATATTTGCCGATGGCTCGCCACAACCTGGATGTCTCGGTGTTTGTCGGCATTCCCGGATGGCTGATCGGTTGGAACGGAACCAACCGAACCGACTCTAGCACCCTGCTGCTCGGCCAACAACCCGAAGTTTCCTCTGCTCGAGCCTAGAGCGTTCGGTCGACAATGGTTACCGCGAATTCGAGCAGTTGCTGCCTGGCTTCGCTGGGCATGGGTTGGTTGACGATAACCTCCATCGCCGGCGCTCTCTCCAGAGCCTCTTGGATGCGATGAACATCCAATCCCCCTCCGGCGTTGCTGCCTTCGAACCGCTTCAACACTTCTCTAGCTTTGTCGATTTGTCCGGTTTCGTAATAGAACACCCCCAGCGTGCAATAGCTGCCGGACCACTCCGGCAAGAGATCGACGGCCTGCTCGAATTGCTCGCCTGCCTGCGCGGTCTTGCCTTCTAAAACGGAGAGCAGGGCGTGTCCCCAGAGAAGTTTGCCCGAACCTGGGTTACGGGCGAGGCCCTCCTGCAAGGTTTTTTCCGCATCGGCAAGGTCGTTTTGCCGAAATTCGAGCAGAGCGAGAGACAGATAGTATTGATCGTTGTCCGGGTTTCGCCGGATGGCGGTCTTGAAAATTTCGGAGGCCTCGTCGGTTTGCCCAAGATGGGCTTTGATATCGCCGAGCAAAGCGAGGAAAGCGTCGTCCTGCCTTCCCTTGGTTGAGACCTGTTGCGCTATCTCCAGTGCCTGCTGATAGAGGCCGTTGCGAAAATAAGCGTCTGCCAAGTCGAACTTCACGTCGTCCGAATCGGGATTCGTGCGTAACGCGTTCTGAAAGTGCTGGATGGCATCGTTGTAGAGTCGGTAGCGCGCAAGCAAAACACCGACCCCGGTTTGCGTCCGGTAGTCAGAGGTGCTGAGCTGGTCTAACTGCGCGACGGCTTTGCGGGCGTCTTCCACTTTGCCAAGTTTGAGATAGCCTTCGGCAAGCAAATAGAGATCCTCGGGCTGGCCCGGGTGCGTCCGGATCTGCTCGAGCAATTGCGTGAGGTCCAGCATGGTTTTTTCTCTGCTGGAAAGGGTGGACCGGTTGTCTAGATAATCAAAGAGATGTTGGTAGGGATAGGGACCGGTGGAAGCATTCTTCGAGAGCGTCTGAAACACGCTCATATCCCGTTCCGCCGCTTTGGTTTGCTGGAGGCTCCTTTCTACCATCGCGAGTTTGTAATACCCCGAAGCGGGAGCACGACTCACCCGGACGTATTTGCGCAGCAGGTCGGCCGCCTCCGCAAATCTCTTAGCGGCGATCCGCAGGTTGGCCAGCTCCAGGAGTGCCTCGGGATAATCGGGATGGGAGCGAAGAGCTTCCTCAAAAAAATGCTCGGCGGCCTCGTGATGGCCCTGGTGCTCTTCGATGTAGCCCATATTGAACAGGCAGGCCGTGTTGCGAGGATCTTTTTTGAGACCTTCCTCGAAGTATTTCCTGGCTTCATCGAAACGCCCCAGTTGCCGGTAAGACAGGCCCAGAAAAGCGTAGGATCTAGCCGCCGGATCCAATGCGATCAACTGCTTGAACTCCGCAATCGCCTTGTCCACTTTGCCCGACATAAAGTAGCTTTCCCCGAGCGCGGCCCGCAGATCAGCTCGCTCGGGCGACGTCTCTAAAGCCGATTCGAGCAATGGAATAGCGTCCTCGTAATAGTTCTCGGACATGCAGACACGTGCAAACAAAAAAGCGATGTCTGCATTGCCGGGGGCAAGCTTGTGAGCGCGCGCCAACAGATCCAGGGCGTCTGCCGGCTTGTGTTGTTCCGAATCAACCTGCGCCAACAAATAGAGCGTCTCCGGTGAGTCGGGTTTAAGTGTCAAAGCACGGTTCAAAACGAGTTCGGCCCTGGAATATTCCTCGTTCCGCAGGTAGACGCCGCCGAGGTTGTGTAGGATCTCAAAGGTGTTGGGCTGCAATGCATTGGCCTGTTCGAGTTCAGCTTGAGCGGCGCGATGTTGTTTCTGGGACGCGAGCAAAACGCCCAGGGTGAAATGCACCTGCACGTTGTCTTTCTCGTGGGCGGAAAGCTCTTCGGCGGTTCGCAGGGCCTCCCTCGTGCGGCCGGCCTCCAGGTAAGCTCGGGTTAGGTTGAAACGAGACGCGATGTCTTGCGGGTGGACGCGCAGCAAGTAGGGAATGGCTTCCGCCGGTTGCTTTTTTGCCAGAAGGACCAAGGCTAAATTGTAGTTTCCGTCGTGATCGGCGGGGTCCAGGCGCAAGGCTTGGCGGAACTCCGCTTCGGCCTCGTCCAGTTTTTCCTCGGCTACGTACAAGTTCCCCAAGTTATTGCGAACCTTAACGGATTTCGGATTGAGTTTGCGGGCGTGCTCGAAGGCGTCGAAAGCTTCGTCATAGTTCTTGGCTTGCGTACAGGCCAGACCCAAAAGGAGGTATCCTTCGGCACTCGAAGGATGCTGTTTCAGCTCGTCAAGGATTTTGCCCTTTGCTTCCTCAACGCGTCCTTCGTGAAGAAGCTTCTGGGCTTCCGCGAAAGGCGGCGCAGGTTTGGAAGATTGGCGAGCGGCTTGCCTAGTCGGAGAAGATTGCTGCCTTGCGTCTCCTCGCTGGGAGAACAAAATCACCGTCAATGCTAGCAGGCAGCCTAATCGCGCCCACGCGCCTGTGCCTCCCTTCAAGTGCCGATCCAAACCGCCAAAGAGCATGAAGGAACCTTCCTCCCTGAATGGCCTCTTCCGGAAAAGCTCGCTATGAGAGGATCAATTTAGCATCTCGAGCGCTTGTTGGGCCAACTTGTGCGATCGACACAGGAAGATCTTTCATCGCGTTACTCGGGTGGCTCGGAACGGAACACCAACAGGTCAACGCCGGGGAAAGCTTGCAAGGGCCGCCGACGAGGTCACGCGGAGGGCGCCGGCCCGGAGGAATTTCCGACAATCAGTTCGGCAGGAATCTCGTATTGCTTGCCGTGGGGGTTCTGAGAGCAGCAAAGTTCATGCAAAACGTCCGCCGCCATTTGCCCAAGCAAATCCCGGTGAATGTCCACGGTGGTGATCGAAGGGTTGCTGTATTCGGCGAGGTGCGTGCGGTCAAATCCGGTTACCGAAATATCTTCAGGAACCCGGCAGCCGGCGGTCCTCAGTCCCTTGAGCACGCCCACGGCAGTTAAATCATTTACCGCCATCACCGCCGTCGGTCGCGGAGACATTTTTGCAATCGAGAGGCCGGCGGCCAGTCCTTTTTCAAACCGTAGGTCCCCGTGAAGGACCGGCCCCGGTTGGAGTCCCAGCCGCAACATTGCATGTTCGTAGGCTTCTAGCCGAAGGATGTTGGATTTCAGTTTGGGCCGTCCGGCGACGAAGGCAATCTTTCGGTGCCCTTGGTCGTAAAGGTGGTTTATCGTCTGGGCGATCCCGGATTGGTAGTCGATGCGCAAGGTACTCACGTAGCCTCGTGCCGGAGCATGATCGAGAAAGGTCACGGCGATCTTCCTCCTCGCCAGTTCGTTGATTAACGAGGAGCTGATCTCCGAAGTCATAATCGCCACGCCGCTTACGTTATGCGCGATCATTCGGCTCGCCGCTTCTTGCGTACGGCGCGGGTCATAGTTGGTCTCGCTGAGGACTGCGTCATACCCGAGTTGCCGGGTCCGTGCAAGGAAACCTTTGATAATTTCCGGGAAAAACGGGTTTTCAATGTCCGAGACAATGATGCCGAGCATATGCGTATCGCGCGAGGCCAGGCGACGGGCATGGAGATTGGGGTGATAACTGAGCCGCCTTACCGTCGAAAGCACCAGGCTTCGAGTGCGGCGGCCCACTTTTCCCCGCTTGTTCAGGACGTTCGACACGGTCGCCGTGGAGACTCCGGCCGCTTTCGCTACATCTCGAATTGTCAATTGCATAAGCCTAGAGAATCATCCTCGACAAGGGCTAAAACGGATGCGATTTCCGTCCGTACGGGGGCTGGTCACAAGTATATATCAAGAAAATGCTTGACACCGTTCAAACAAGTGTGGTTCATTGCCGCAACAGGTTAAGCGTTTAAGCTGTTTGGGGCGCCTGTTGACGATCGACGCCGAGTGGCGAGTGATGGTGGTGAGTTTTCCATCGCTGATTTGCATCACTGAACCGGGGCTGTGTTTCCTGCCACATTCTGAAGGTGTGTTTCCGCGCGCTGCTTTTTTGCGCCTGTTCGCCCCGGCTCGGGCGTGGACCGCCTGAGACGCTCGCATTTGCTTTTCTGGGCCAAAGAAGTGAGGAGGCTTGCCATGAAAGCGAAGGCTAGGATCGCATCTTCTGTTGGCTGGAGGACCGGGTTTGCGTTGCGCCTTGTGGTTTTAATCTTCTTCGCGGCCGCTCCGCTCCTCGCGCAGGTCGATACGGGTGCCATTTTGGGCACCATAAGCGACCAATCGGGCGCGGTGATTAGCGGCGCAACGGTGACCCTCAAGAACGAAGGCACCAACGCCACGTTGACAACCACGAGCGAACAGGATGGCACCTACAAATTCACTCCGCTAAAGATCGGGGCCTATACGGTGAGCGCGACCTTCAAAGGCTTCCAGAAGACCGAAACGCGCCATATCCAGGTCGACGTGGGCGCCCAGGTGGTCGTGGATTTGCGTCTGACGCCCGGGAACGTCACGGAAACGGTCGAGGTCGTCGCCACCGCGCCCCTGATGCAATCGCAAGACGCCTCGCTCGGACAAGTGATGGATACGCGGAACGTCAACGATCTGCCGCTGAACGGGCGCAATTTCACGTTCCTTGCGCAGCTCACCGCCGGCGTGAACACGCCCCAAGCGGATACCCGAGGCAACGCCGCTTCCGGGGCCTTCGCGGCCAATGGGCTTCGCCCGGCGCAGAATAACTATCTCCTCGATGGTATCGACAACAACTCGGACACCGTCGACTTCCTCAACGGTACGAACTTTGTGGTTCTTCCACCCCTTGATGCCGTCCAGGAGTTCAAGGTGCAAACTTCAGACTTCAGCGCCGAATTCGGACGGTCAGGGGCTGCCGTCCTCAACGCGACCATCAAGTCCGGCACCAACCAACTCCATGGGGCCGCCTGGGAGTTCTTCCGCAACGACAAGTTGGATGCCGCTGATTTCTTCGAAAACGCGGGTGGCATCAAGAAAGGTGAGCTTCGTTGGAACCAGTTTGGCGTTACCGCCGGTGGACCGGTGGTCATCCCGCACATCTACGATGGCCACAACAAGCTGTTCTTTTTTGGCGATTACGAGGGATTTCGGCGCGTACAGGGAACGATTTTGTCGGGCACGGTCCCTACCGCCGCCGAACGCCAGAGTTGGGACGCGGGGGGCCCCACGGTAAACCTGCAGGACTACATCACGGGCCAGTCGGGTACCACGATCGATGATCTGGGCCGGACCGTTCCCAAGGGAACCATTTACGATCCCACGACATCGCGTTTGGTCACCAAGGGACAGGTGGACCCGGTCAGTGGTCTGGTAGCAACCAGCACCGGGTTTGCTCGAGATCCGTTCGGCACCTGCGCCGCCAGCACTTTGACCTTCACCTTGGCCGCTTGCAACTTGAATATCATTGCTTTCAGTCGGTTGGATCCGAACGCCATTAAGCTGCTCGATCTTTATCCCACTCCCACCCATCCCGGGACCTTCGGCAACTTTTCCAACTCGCCCAAGCTCTTTGAGCACAGAAACGCCTTCGATGTCCGCATGGATGCGAACGCAAACGAAACAAATCAAGTGTTCTTCCGGTTCAGTTACGTGGACGATCCGCAATTCATTCCCGGCATCTTTGGCGGTGTGCCCGACGGCGGGGCGTTCCAGCAGGGGCCGCAGACCGCGAATGCGCAGCAGACTGCTTTGGGTTACACGCATACGTTCTCGCCCAAGTTGATCAACGAAGTCCGCCTGGGCTTCAACTATTTGCACACCACCCGCACGAGCCCGGTCTCGGACCAATTGGGTCTTCCGGAACAATATGGCGTTAAGGACATTCCGCAAGTGCACGAAAATGGCGGATTGCCTGCTTTCGGCATCGGGGCGCTTTCTACCCTGGGCAGCAACGCGTTCCTGCCCTCCGATGAGGTCACCTCCACCTTCCAGCTCAATGAAAACCTCACCAAGATCTATACCAAGCACACCTTCAAAATGGGCTTTGAATGGCAGCACGTGAAGTTTTCCACCCTGCAGCCGCCCTGGTCGCACGGTCAATTCAATTTTGGCGGCTATACGGAGCCTCCGGGGGGCACTTCAGGCCAAGTCGGAATTGCTGACTTCTTGTTGGTGCCGGCCCTTGGCTCGCACGGCATCGATTATGTCGGGGGAGCGAACGGTGTATTCGTCTCAAATATTTCGCTAACCGACAACGGCAAGGACTACTATGGCGGTTATTTCCAAGACGATTGGAAGGTCACTCCCAAGCTCACTCTTAATCTCGGCGGGCGCTACGATTACTTTGGTCTGGTCTACGAGCACCACGGCAATCAAGCCAACTTTGTGCCGACTCTCTATGGCACACCTACCTACCTGATGCCGGCGGGAGCTAACTCGAACTTGCTTTCCACAAGCTTTAAGACCCTCCTCGCGCAGGACGGCATCAACCTGGCCATTACGGATCACTATGGTAGGGGCTTGGGGTATTCCCAGAAGGGGAATTTCTCACCGCGCGTGGGTTTTGCCTATCAGTTCAGTCCCAAGCTGGTTATACGCAGCGGATTCGGCATCTTTTACAACGGATTTGAAAATCGCGGCTTTTCACCGAACATTGGCGAGAACTATCCGTTCCAGTTTAACTTCTCTTTCTTCCCCGGCCTCAAAACGACAAGCAGCGGTGCCTTTGATGCATCAGCGTTATACCCCTACGCCACCGCCGGGCCTGGCGGGACTCCCTGTGGTGGCATCGGCGCAAATCCCATGAACGGCTTGGCAACATTTGAATCGGGATTCTCCTGCACTCCGCTGAGTCCTCTTCTGGTGAACGCCAGCGGATTGGCTTTGCGGGGGATCGAGTTCTTCTACAAGACTCCCTACACCATGAGTGGCAATTTAACTGTGGAATACCAGATCACGCCTTCTTTGGCTGCCCAGGTCGGCTACGTCACGACCCAGGCGCGTCACTTGGAGACCTTCCCGGGAAGTAACGGAGTTCCGGTGATCACTGACAACAATGCCAACCAGGCTTCCCTGGTTCCTTATCCGGATTTCGGCCGAGGTAGCAGTTATGCGGCGACGCAAGGAGACAGCATCTATCACGGGCTGCAGACGAAGCTCGAAAAAAGGTTTGCAGGTGGCCTGAACTTTCTCGCGGCCTACACTTGGTCGAAGACGCTCTCCGACGCAGGTGACTTGCTGAATGGTGGGAGCCTCAGGGGTTACCGTGCGCCGAACGTGCCTGGCCTGGGAATCCATTTTGATTACGGTTTGGCGAGCTTCGACCTCCGGAATGTCTTCCATTTCAGCGGAGGCTATGAGCTGCCCTTCGGCAAAGGCAAGCATTTCGCTTCCGGTGCCTCAGGGATCGAGAACCATTTGGTCAGCAACTGGAGCATTAACTGGTCCATGACGCTGCAAGGCGGACAGCCTATTGGCCTCGGCTGCCCGAGCGGTACGGCCGCAGGCCTAAACTGCGGCGATCTTCTTGTGAAAGGCCAGCCCTTGAAGCTTGGCCTGTATACCGATTCGAAAGGCAAGCTAAACTACTATGGCAACCCGGCGGCGTTCGCCCAGCCTTGTATCCTCGGACCTGGCGGGGTGCCCACCACTTCGCCTGCTGGTTGCGTGTCCCTAACGGGTCCTGCTGCGCTGGGTGGGTTGACTCAGGTGCCAGGGCCCGGATTCCACCGAGTGGATTTCTCCGTGTTTAAGGATCTTCCGTTTAAGGAGCGTTACCGATTCCAGTTCCGTGCGGAATTCTTTAACATCCTCAACCACCCGAACTTCAATGCTCCTAATTTCGGAGGCAACGGAGTGGTTGCCATCAGCGGAGCTGGCGACTTCACCAGCTCCAACTTTGGGGAGATCGGCTCCACGCGCGACGCTCCCTACGACCCGCGCCAGATTCAGCTCGCTCTTAAGTTTTACTATTAGGTTTCACCCGTTCACTCTGTGGCAAGGCCTTTCTCGAGAAAGGCCTTGCTCCATTCCCTTGGATGCCGCCAGTTCTCGGGTCGGACCGAGTGGTACCATACGGATATCGTGAATTCGAGGGTCCGGATTTTGGCTCTAGCGTTGTCGGTTCTTGCTGCCTGCCTGCCCACAGCGTCTCCGGGTCAGGTTCAGCAGCAGGATCTCGACCGTGACTTTCAAGCCGCGGTTACCCAATACGAAGCCGGCAAGTATCCGGAAGCCGCCGCCAAGCTCGAAAAGCTTCTTCCGAGAGTCCCCGAGAGCTTTGAAGTTCACGAGCTTCTTGGCCTGGTCTACGCGGCACAATCCGAGGACAAAAGAGCGCGCGACCACCTCGAGGCAGCAGTCCGTCTCAAGCCGGCTTCTGCTTCCGCCCACACCAACTTCGGAAACGTCCTTGTGCACCGAGGAGAGCTCGACCTCGCTGAGCAGCAGTTCAAGAAGGCCATTGCTCTCTCACCGCAAGACTACGAAGCCAATCACAATCTCGGCGAGCTTTTTGCCCGCATGAACAACATCACTGAGGCCATCCCTTACCTGCAAAAGGCGCAGCAGCTTAATCCCGGCTCCTATGATAACGGTTACGACTTGTCTTTTGCGTATTCGCTCACCGGACGTCTCAGTGAAGCCCGGCAGATGATTCACGATCTTGTTAAGCTCAAGAATAGCGCCGAACTCCATAACCTTCTCGCGCAGGTTGAAGAGAAAGATGGCAATTTTGTCGCCGCGGCCAACGAGTTCGAGACAGCGGCGCACCTCGATCCAACCGAGAGCAATATTTTCGATTGGGCCAGCGAGCTTCTTGTCCACCGCACCTTGGAACCGGCCATCGAAGTTTTCCGCCAGGGTACGGAACGCTATGCGAACTCTTCTCGCATGGCCATCGGCCTCGGGTTGGCCTACTATTCGCTCGGCAAATACGACGACGCCGTAAAGTCTCTTCTGCGCGCCGCTGACCTGGATCCGTCCGATCCCCGCGGCTATCCTTTTTTGTCCCGCGCCTTTGATAGCTCACCGAGCCAGGCCAACGAAGTGATTGAACGTTTTCGCCGATTCACCGGGCTTCAGCCGACGAATGGCCGGGCCTTCTACTACTACGCCTTGAGCCTCTGGAAGAGCAAAAGGGAGCGGGATACAAACCTGGATGTTAGTCAGATTGAATTCCTCCTAAAGAAGTCCATCGCCCTCGAACCGGACTTGCCAGAGGCGCACCTGCAATTGGCCAATCTCTACTCGGATCAAAAGAAATATGCGGAGTCCATCCCGGAGTATCTGCGCGCGAGGGAACTCAACCCGGATTTGGCCGACGTGCATTACCGGCTGGCGCAAGCCTACGTTCGGACCGGTGAAAAGGATCTTGCCCAGAACGAGTTCACCGTTTATCAGCAACTCCGTGAGCGGCACCTCTCTGACCTTGATAAGCAAAGGGCAGAGATTCGGCAGTTTGTCTACTCGGAGAAGCCGGGAGCCGATGGCAAACCCTGACGTTGCCCCGGTGTGCTCGCCCCGCGCCAGGTGACGGCTCTCGCACTCCTGCTGCGGTGCGCCCTGTTGCGACGCATCTTGACAGCGGTTTTGCTGTGTCCTATACCAACCTTGCAGAGTTGCTCGTGAACCTTCGTGCTCCATTTCGCATGGCAAACCACCGCGCTCGGCCGTGTATCGTGACCGATCCTCGCGAACTGGCGCGGCAACTCGCCTTCACGCGGCGCGAGTTTCTGCGCTCGGCAGCGAAGGTAGCCCTTGGGAGCGCCTTATTGCCTGCGGGCTCGCGGGCCTTTCGAGCAACGCCCCCGTCCAAAAGGAAAGTGATCGTCATCACCTTCGGTGGCGGGGCGCGCGATCAGGAGACTTTTGCCCCGGAAGGCCAGGAAAATATTCCGCACTTGCTCGGCGAACTGGCTCCACAGTCGGCGTTTTTCACCCAAGTGGTCAATCGGGGAATACTAGGCCACTACGTCGCTACCGCAAGCCTGGCAACGGGAGTCTATGAGACCATCAATAACTTTGCCTCGCTTCCGCCCGAATCTCCCACGGTGTTCGAATATTTCCGCAAAGAACTGAAGCGACCTGCTTCGGATGCCTGGGTCGTTGCTCCCAGTAACGGGTTTAATCGCATTGGGGAGAGTAGTCACCGCTCCTTTGGTCCCGGTTGGGGAGCGCAGGTGATTCTGCCCAAATATTTGTTGGGCACGGCAACTTCCGGACAGGGCGATTACGGACGTTTGCTTCGGGACAGCTACGAAACGCCGCTGTACGCGCCCGAGCTCCGCGGGAATATCTTCGAGCTGGAGCAGTTGGAGACGATCCTGAAACTGTCGGTGGACGACTTCAGGGCGCACGCGCTAACTTTGTCAAGCCCGGATGAGCTGTCCGTGTATATCGTCCGGCAACTGATGCGGCAGTTTGCTCCGAGCCTCCTCTGGGTTACGTTGCACGACATCGATATCGCTCACGCTGGCGCATATTCCCTTTACATCGAAGGAATCCGGCGAACGGACCGCCTCGCGGCGGAACTCTGGAAGGCCATCCAGAGCGAACCGGAATATGCGGGCAAGTGCACACTCTTCATACTTCCAGACTTCGGGCGTGATTCCGACGAAGACGCCGGCGGTAATGGCTTTCAGCACCACCGGACGGGGGATGTCAATTCCCGAACCACATGGATGATGGCCCTGGGTCCTGGCATCCGTGAGGGCGTAGTTTATGACCGGCCGGTGGCCAGCATTGACCTGGTTCCGACTCTCGGCTCCCTGATGGGGTTCACTGCGTCGCTTTCCCGAGGCAAGCCGATTACCGAGATCCTGTAGGCCCTATGCATCCGGAAGATCTGAAGCCCGAACAGTTCAGCGGTTATCCGCCAGAGGCGAGAAAGTTGGCGCTGGACTATCTGGAGACGTTCAGGCGATTGCCGCTGAGCTTCCTTCCCAACCTGCTGCGGGAAGTGATTGAATTTGATTTCAAATTCCCCGTGGAGCGCAGGCTTCTCGAGAAGGAACTCGCCCACCTGCGCTCCCTTTCGCAGCAGGACCTTCGCGTCTGGTTTCGGGAATTCACCGAGATCAGGCTGTCGGAAAGCCTTGAGAGATTAAACTGGATTGCTTCGCCGGCGCAATTTGTAGAGCAGCTTTCCGCCCATCTTTGGGCCACCCACCAGATGGATGCGTTTCGCCGCGCGGCCCTGGACTACGCGGACAAGTTACGCGCGGCGGTCGCCCCAGAACCTCCGGCATCCCCCCGTTTCGGGATTGCCGTGATCGGTCAGGGAGTCGATGTTGCGCCAGGACCGCTGTTTCGAAAACTGCGCCCCTATGGCGCTTACTTCAGTGCCGTCAATCCGGAAAACGGTCTCCGGCAGCTGCTCGAGGCGGTTGCCGCGCGGGCCAACTCCAACCCCGCCCCCTATGGCCACTGGTATATCGACGGAGGAGAACCCCTTCCACACACTTCGGGAGTCACCTGCGTTTCTTACAAGGCCCTGGAGCCGGTTCGTGCTGCGCTCCTCACGAGAATCCATGCGGAAACTCAGAAAACAGGCATGGGGCCAGAGGCCCTGCGAACGCTGATGGCCCAGTTGCGGCCAGCGGACTTGAGCATGGCTCCCGGCGGCGACCCGGTCCTCAATCGGTTCCAGATCAAGTTGTTGACGGAAGGATCAGGAACGCAGATCTTCAGCACGAGCTTTGTGCAATGGGCGGCACGAGAAGCAATGAGACGCGCCGAGCCCCTGACGCTGCTCGCCCGTTTTGCACCCCGCCAGCGGCAAAAGCCCATGCACGAACTGCTCTCACCCGGCCCGGAGCAGGTTGCTTTGGATCCGGTTGGCTCGGTGGTGGACGCGGATATGGGTGCTTACTACAACTGGATGAACCAGCAGCGGCTACCTGGGTCTGAAAAATCGCTCTTTCTGGCGTGGTTCGAAAATCACAGGGAAGCCGTTGCGATTTCGCCGGCTCTTCCCCGCGGCACGGCTTCGACGGAAACCATCGATTTGCGCGGGATTCTCTCCTGGATGACTTGAGCGAGTCGCGTCGACCAGGACACGCAAGGTACTCGATTCCTAAGTCTTCGCGCCGAGAATCTTTTCGTTTGTGCGGGATGTTGGTGTCGTGCTCGGGGCTGGCGCAGGCTTGATCTATTTTAGGCTCGAGCAAGTACAGCCTGAACTCTTCCCTCGTCATCCACAAATGTGTTCATATACAAAAACGTTTCGCGCGGATTTAGGCTTTTTTCTCGGTTCTCGGGCGGTTTGTTGCGAGCGACCGGCCAATTTCCCGAACAGGGAACCTGATAGAGTGATGGTTGAGCATAAACTCCTAGGTCAGGCTTTCCGGCGACTGAACGCGAACCGAGCTAGGTTTGTTCGTTAGACTCGTAGATCCCAAAGGGCGGGCCCAAAAATCAGCGGCCGCCCTACCCTCCTGTTCCGTCTGACGACTTGGGACGCGAATCGCAACACCGATCCAAGGTCCGGGGGCCTCTCGACAGTCAGGGTAAAGGAGGTCGGTCATGGCGACGTTCTGGGGTGTGGATTCGGCACAACCTTCCAATAGTATGGTAGAAAGCCAAACGCTCTTTGATTTCATCACCCAGCAATGCGGGCAAGCGCCTGCTTTTTGGGGCCGCTATATTGGGGGACGCTTTGCGTTGACAGCAGCCGAGGAAAAGTTTCTTCACGGCAAGGGCTGCCGCATACTCCTCGTTTATAATGGTACGCGCGATTCCCCGGGAAGTGTGCAGGGAGGTTTTCCCGAGGGGGCGAATGACGCGAACAAAGCGATCGCTGCCGCGCAAGCCCTCGGCGTTCCCGGCGGTGTCTGGATCTACGCCGACGTCGAGTCTGCCTGGACGCCAACCCCTGAGTGGTTTCAAGGCTGGTCTGACACCATGTTCGATTCGCAGTTTGGAGGCGCGGGCGGTATCTACGGCAATCCTCACAAGACAAACGCAGCGAATTTTAACGTCCCCTACTGCAATGCTTTTCATGGTGACTCCAACATGCAGGGGACGGACGAAGACGCGGCTTACATTTTTAGTTCTGAGCCCGAGCCCGGTTGCACGACGGCTGCCGAAGCGCCGGCGTTCGCCCCGGCCATGCCGCCATGCAATCCCCACACGGTGATTTGGCAATACGCTGAGAATTGCTTTGGGGGCAGGGTCGACCAGGACCAGGCAAACGACGCCGGCTTTCGAAGCATGTGGTGACGCTTCGCGGACGTGCTTTCGAGACGCTTGTGGTTGGCTCTGGCAGGATGACCTCTGATGAGGGGCAACTTGAACAGGGCCCGAGGAGGAGTACTGTCTTTCGCCCTTCATGGCACGCTTTGCCTGGCCGTACTTCTGGTTCTCGCTGGATGCGGACCTTCGCAACACTCTTCGCCCACGAGGCACGGCAGCAGCGACAAGGAAGCAGTTCCGGATTTCCGAGGGGCCGCCGAGCCCATTGCTACGAGGTCCTCCTGCCCCCGCATTCTCTCTCCTGATTTCAGAAATCCTTTCAAAGCGGGCCCGTCCTCCACGTCCATTGCGGACTACAAACTGGTTGGCTGCTGGCAAGGCACACTGGAGGGAAACACATTTATCCTCGAGGAATTTTTTTCGAACGAACTGGGAGGCGGGATCGCTGTTCAATATGGCGGGGCGCTCGTCGCCCATCAGATGACGGGAACCGGCCCGCCGGCAATTGTTCGGTTCACGGGAGAGTACGTCTGCATCGCCGAAAAAGCCGGCGCCTACTTTGAGGCGATAAGTCTTCGAAGTGGTTCGCGAATGGACGACGAAGCAGCTCAAAGAGTGTGTCCGGCGACACCATGGCCACCCCCGTACGTGCTGGGCTTAAGCGACCGCCATGATCCCGTCGATTGGCACACCACAAATCCACATTGAGATTGTCGAAGCTGCTCAGGAACGTATTGGAAGGGCCGCGATGTCGATCTCGAATCTCGACAACCACGGCCCATGCCCACCGAGCTGGCCCACGAAGCGCGAATCCCAAAGCATGCTGCTGATCGACAACGAAAATCAGAACTTGGGACGAGGGCCGCGATTGACGAGGTAAGTGGAACGGATTAGGCTCATCTCTGCGCGAGGGGCGCATCCCGTCCGCGGAAAGGGCAGTGCCCACCCGTCTAAACAGAACGGAAGGTACGAACCTTCTTTCAGCCTGACCTGTGCGGACTCCAGGCATGCAATGAAAGGAGATTCGTATGTTCCCCAATCCGCAGGACGCTGTTCCTCTCCCAGAGCGGCCCAATCTCAAGCAATACAAGAAACTCGCAAAGGATCTGGTTAAGGTCTCGAAGCGCGGCCATCCGAACGGCATACGCAACTGGGCATCGGAATGGGTCCGCCGTCTTGCCCGGCTCACGAACTTAGAGATAACTCCCGGCCTTCCTGTCGAGAATCAAAGATGGATCGAAGGAGTCTCGGAGTTCGCCGCACGGAAGCTGCTTGCGGGGAAACGCAAGTGTGCGCTGGCCGACGCGCAGTTCGTGATTGCTCGTTCGCACGGGTTCATGAGCTGGCCCGGGCTGGTCAAACATATCGAGCAACTCGCCGAGAGGAACTCGTCGGTAGCACAATTCGAGGCGGCAGCCGATGCAATTGTCTCCGGCGACATGCCAACACTCAAGCGACTTCTCGAGGAGACTCCCGGATTGGCGCAGCAGCGCTCGACTCGCGAGCATCGCGCCACGCTCTTGCACTACACATCAGCAAACGGTGTGGAGGGATATCGCCAGAAGACACCAAAGAACATCGTTCAGATTGCGGATTTGTTACTCAAATCCGGTGCGGCGGTGGACGCGGAGGCGGATGTTTACGGCGGCGGATCGACGACGTTGGGCTTAGCGGCCACGAGTGTCCATCCCGAAGTGGCGGGCGTGCAGGAACCGCTCTTGCAGGTCCTGCTGGACCACGGTGCATCGATCGACAAACCGGATCCGGCCGGCAACAAACCTTTGGCAGTGGTTGCGTGCTTGGCCAATGGGCGGCCACGCGCGGGAGAGTTCCTCGCTAGGCACGGGGCACAACTGGAACTGGAAAGCGCCGCGGGGCTGGGACGTATGGATGTGGTCGGGACGTTCTTCGACTCCGACGGCAGTCTTAAGCCACCGGCGACCAAGCGCCGTTTGCAGCTCGGATTTCTATGGGCTTGTAGGTACGGTCGGGAGAATGTCGTGGCATTTCTTGTTCACCATGGTGGCGACCCGGTGGACCCGGCCGACAGCGGGGCAACCGCCTTGCATTGGGCGGCAGGCGGCGGACACCTTTCGATCGTCAAGATGCTCCTTCGGCGCGGCGCCCCGCTCGAAGAGCTGAACGCATGGGGCGGAACCGCGCTGGAACACGCCGGCTGGGGATTCGAGCACAGCGCACCCGGCACTGACTTTGCCCCGGTCTTTGACACGCTACTCGCCGCCGGCGCGAAAATTCGAGGGTCCTGGCTAGCCTGGATCGAAAAAGTAAAGGGCCGTTCGGTTGAGGAGAAAGCCCGTGTTGCGAAGGTCTTCCGTGGTTACGGAGCAACCGTTTGACTACAGGCCAGGGCGTACAAAGCGGTCCCGAGTTTCAGGTTTGATCGGTGCGCTTGATGGAATCCAGGTCTTTCTCGGAGAACCCGGGGCGCTCGAGGTTGGACAGACAGGCGGGTCCGAAGATAATCACGAACCGCGAGGTGGTTCTTGAGCGCAAGGGCTATTCTCGGCACACAGATAAAGGTGGTGGGCCGGTTGATTCCGGGGAGCTAGGAACGCCTCACGATCCGCGAATGAACCAACGATTGACACCACCGGGGGCCAAAAAGCAGCAGGGCGCCTAGCGGAGCTCCTCGTCACCGCCCGCACGTTGCCCACTGCTTACTATGGCGTGCCCAGCGAGCGCGAAACCCTGATACACGGCTAGCACGTGGCCCCACCCTCGGCAGATTCTCTATCGATGGGAAGTACGGAACGGGCCGACAAATGCGGAGTCGACGAGAACGAGCGCAATCACTCATCCAGCCTGCGGTTTCTCCGTTTTGATCACGTTGGCGGCTTGCGGTCCGCCCGGACCAGCGGCGATTTCGAATTCAACGGGTTCCCCTTCGCTCAAAGTTCGGTATCCCGCGCCTACGATTGCCGTGTAGTGGACAAATACGTCGGGGCCACCTTCGTGCCCGATGAAGCCGTAACCTTTGGAATTATTAAACCATTTGACCTGACCTTGCATGTCGTCTCCTTCCCCAAGTTCTCTTGTCCTCGCACTGCTGTTTTCTGCTGTTTCAACACGCTGCGCGCACTGTTTTGCGACATCTACTAGGCGTCGCATGAATACTCAAGGCGAGTGGTCTGCTTATTGGGCGCAGTCGACAACGCTCGCATGAACCAGAGTTACGGATTCACGCATGGTCGATCTCGCGTTTTGCGATGATGGTGACCAGGAGCAGCGACGAGCCCACACGGAACTCTGACAGGTGTCCGAGCTCGGCCGCCTGGACGAGTTCATCATGGACATAAGTTCCGCTGGTCGAGTCCAAGTCACACAGCCGGATCGAGCCGTGGCTCACTCTCAGGGCGCAGTGCACTCGAGATAGCTTCGGGTCGTCGATTTCGATATCGGCGCCGCCCCCCGCGCCTCCGATGCTAATGCGTGGTTTGTGGATTTGATGTGTCACCCCCTTCGATGGTCCGGCGATGACCGAGATCGTGATGATCTTGTCCTTCGGCAGTTCAAAGGCGGTGGTCCAACCCGCCGCTGGCACTCTCGCGCAAAGCAGGTGAGCTGCGCTGTCAGGGGGTGCTGGTGGTCGTAAAGCGGCTTGCTCTGGGGCGGCCAAGGGCACCGGCGCAGATCGACCATCGAGGGTCGACCACCCGTATCGCATCGGACGTGACACCACGTGTGGACCTCTGAGACCGTCCGATGGTTCCCGATCGCGGAATCTGGATTGCATGTCGGAATGACCCCAACGCCCGATCGCTCGCCGACACTCCCCTTTGCGGCGCACCTTTTGTATAAGGCATCCCGTTTGCCAAACTCAGGGGGAATAACTCCAATGATTGCAACCTGTGCAACAGGCTTCGCCTGGGGAAGGACAACACAGGTGTGTTGCGCGAACCCAGGCGACCGCCCAGATGGCGAGGACCGTTCGTTCTGGTTGCTCCCTTTTAGGGTGTGTAGTTGGGCACGACCTTAAGGCCGAAAGGCGGGCAAACCTTGCCGATTCAGTACAATAGGCGAGCATAGCGTCCACGACTGCTGGCCCATTCCCGGAAGGGCTAAGTTTGCGTGAATTCTGCCTGTGGAAGTTGGCCAATCGAATGCTTTGTGAGGGTCAATTCAATTCGTAGAATGGAGGCAAGGGGTTAGCCAGTCTGGCAAGGGGGGCTCCGTCACAAGCTTTGAAAAGTTCAAAATAGAAGGAAGGCAGACTGCTAATAGCGCTTCACGAGGTCGCGGAGAGCTCGATGGGGGAGCAACTGCAAATTCTGATAGTTGACGATGACCAGTCGATTTGCCGGTGGTTGGATGCGGTGCTGACCGCCGAGGGTTACCGGTGCCGCATTGCCCACAGCTGCGAGGAAGCCGAGCCGTTGCTCGATGAAGCTGCCTTCCAACTTGCCCTGCTCGACATTTACCTGGGAACCCAGAACGGCCTGGAGTTTCTCGAGAAACTCAAATCGCTGCAGCCGGCGTGCAACTGCGTGATGATGACGGCACATGCGACTGTGGAAACGGTGGCGCGTTCTGTCGCCCAAGGAGCCCTCGAATATCTGAGCAAGCCTCTCCTGATCGACGACCTGCTGGCGGTGGTGCGCCGCATGGAAACCCGGCGCCAGCCGCCATCCCAAGCCGCGAAAGAGAGCCGTTCTCCCGGCACGGCCATCGTCGGCCGCAGCCCTAAAATGTTGGAAGTTTACCGTGCCATCGCCCGGGTGGCGCCGAGTACGGCCAGCGTGCTGATTACCGGAGCGAGCGGAACCGGGAAAGAGCTGGTGGCGCGGGCCATACACGAGCACAGTAAGCGCGCCGGGAAACCCTTCACTCCGATCAATTGCGGATCCTTCCCCGAAACAATTCTCGAAAGCGAACTTTTTGGTCACGAAAAGGGTGCGTTCACCGGGGCGGACAACAGCCGCGCCGGACTCTTTGAAGCCACCACCGGCGGCACGCTTTTCTTGGACGAGATTTCCGAGACGAGCCTAAGCTTTCAAGTGAAGTTGCTGCGCGTTTTGCAGGAGCAGCAGGTGCGCCGCCTGGGATCGAATAGTTTCACCCCGGTGGACGTTCGGATTGTGGCGGCGACGAACAAGAATCTCAATTCGCTCCTATCATCGGGACAATTTCGCGAAGACCTCTATTACCGTATCAGCGTGGTAACCATCGAACTCCCCTCCCTCGAGGAGCGGCTTGAAGATATCCCGCTGCTGGCGGAGCACTTCCTCGAGCAATTCAATCAACGCAACCAGCGCCAGGTGACCATCAGCGAAGATGCCATTCGACGGTTATCTTCTTTACGGTGGCCGGGCAACGTCCGCGAGCTCGAAAATCTAATCGAACGGCTTGCCATCTTTACCGCCACCGGCCAAATCACGGCGCAGGAAGTCGAGAGGGAGCGGACCGAGCGAGCCGGGGCGGCCAAGGGGTCAGAGAATTCGGCCTCCACACTTGGCGGAAAGCTTGAAGAGATCGAGCGTCAGGAAATTCTTCGTGTATTGCGTGAAGCCAAGGGTAATAAATCCCTTGCGGCTCGCATGCTGGGGATTGAGCGAAAGACCCTCTATGAAAAGGCCCGCCGCCTAGCGATTGATTTGCAGTCGAGGCCGTCATGAAGGTTTTTGGAGAACTGCATCCGGCAAAGAATCACACTCAGGCCAAGCGATGGCTCCTGCTCAATGCGATCCTGCTCACCGTCGTCGGACTATCGGGCATGAGTTATCCGGTCGAGGAACTGAGCCGCCGAATTGGGGATCTGAACTTTCGTTTGCGAGGGACACCAACGACTTCGCGTGATGTGGCCCTTGTGCTCATTGATGACGCCAGCCTGAACCGCTACGGCCGTTGGCCCTGGAAACGCTCGATGCTTGCCCGCGTCGTCCGAGCGGCGGCCGCCGAGCGACCCAAAGCACTCGGCCTCGACATTCTGCTCTTAGAAACGGAAGACGAAAAGGACGACAGGGAATTCGCAGCATCGCTTAAGGCGGCCGGCAACGTCGTCTTGGTAAGCAAGATCAGCAATTCACAAGGGCGCAAGCTGTGGGAGGAACCGTTGCCACTTTTTTCCCGGAACGCCGTAGCCATAGGCCATGCCCAAGCAGTCCTGGGCCCCGACAGCATTTGCCGGAGCGTTCCTGTGCAGGAATTAACCATCGAAGGACCGCGCTGGGCGCTGGCCCTGGAAGTTTCCCGCGTCGCACTGGGAACACCGCTCGAAGATGACGGCCAATTCCTGCGCTTGGGAGGAATTGGAATACCCACCATCGGGGAGACTTCGCAGGTCAAAGTGCCGGGAGTCGAGAGCGAGTCGCCGCGCTTTCTTGCCATCAACTATCGCGGACAGCTTGAGGCGGGAGAGGCGCCTCCACCATTTTTGGCATTCTCGGTAATCGACCTGTTGGAGGGGAGGGCGCACGACCAACTGAGGGGGAAAGCGCTGCTCGTTGGATTTGGCTCCACAGAGATTAGGGACCGGTTACCCACTCCTGTCAGCGGACGGATTCCCATGCCGGGTGTAGAAATCCACGCGAACTTAGTGGATACGATTCTGGCCGGGCGCGGCTTGAAGGCTTGCGGAACCGCGCCGCAACTCGTCCTGCTGCTAGGCTTCACGCTCATTGCAACGTGGATGGTTTTGCGGTCGCCGGGATGGCGGGGTTTGCTCTCGCTGCTGGCCCTGATCGCTGTTAGCTATCTCGGGAGCTATTTGTTGTTCGCATGGGCGCATCAGTTGATTGAGTTTGGCCCGTTTCTCTGCGCCGGTGTCCTGGCTGGGCCGGTAGCCCAGTTGCAGAATCTTATTTCGTTGGACGTAAGGGTTACCCAAGGGCTTCGCCAATTGCAAATGGCTCTGAGACAGACGACACCCGACAAGCCACGCCATGTCTCCGCGGCTTTGCGTTCGGAAATGAAGCCGCCCCTCGGAGATCTGCATTGGAAAGTCAATTTGTTGCAGGAACTGCAGACTGAGCTCACTTCTCTTTATGCGTTTGACGAAACGTTGTTGAATGCGATCGGGGACGGTCTGGCCGTTTTTGCCTCGGACCATCGACTAGTCTTTTGCAATCCGCGGTGGCAAAGCTTTTGCGCGCGGCAAAACTGGAATCCCTCGGCTAACCTTGATGAGCTGACGTCTACGCTCAACGAGTCAACCGGTTCGAAATTACGCGACTCCTTGGCGCAGCCCGGCGGGCAGTTTGATTCCGAGGTGCACTGTGGCGATAGCCTCTTTCAGTTGCGGGCCATGAGGCTGCCCTCTACGCCGGAAACGAATCCGGCTGGATTGACGTTGCTGGTCGTGACCGATTTAACTGCTCGGATGGAACGGGACCGAGCAAGAGCGGAGGCCCTCAGCTTTGTGACTCACGAGCTGCGCACGCCGCTGGTTTCTATCCAAGGGTTCGCTGAATACCTGTTGCGGTATCCCGGGCAGGCCGCCAGCAACGAAGCGGCGGCCACCATTTTTAGGGAATCGGGGCGCTTGGTAGCGGTGATCAACACATACCTGGATGTGCTTCGACTCGAAGCGGGTTCGCGGCCCCTCCGGCGGGAGAGCTTCGACGTCAGGGATACCGTGAATCAGGTGAAAAAGGTGCTTCAACCGTTGGCGGAAGCCTCGAAGATCCTCGTTACGACCGAGATCGCTTCCGACCTACCTGCCCTCGAAGGCGATCCGCACTTGATTGCTGGGGCCCTTGTTAACCTCTTAGGCAATGCCCTCAAGTATACGGCGCATGGAAAAGAGGTCAAACTTCGCGTGCTGGCCGAGCGTAATATGATCGTAATGGAGGTTTGGAACCCGGGTCCTGTCATTCCGCCTCGCGAACTAGAGCGCCTCTTTGAACCGTTTTACCGAGGACCAGAGCGGGAAGGCGCGACTCCCGGCTGGGGCCTCGGCCTAGCCTTCGTCAAGCGCATCGCCGAGCAGCACGGAGGCAAAGTAGAGGCCAGTAGTGAACCAGAATTGGGTACACTTTTTCGAGTACATTTGCCAACAAGCGGGTTCTATTCAGTGAGGAACTACAATGAAACTGCGTGCTTGCATTAACTCCGCAATTTTCGTGGTTCTGTTTTCGTCGATGCTCGGTCGGGCAACGGCTCAAGAGCCAACGACCGTTCCAGCAAACGCACCACTCGCGGGGGCAACGATTTCCGAGTGGAAGGGCAAGATCCATGTGAGCCTGCCCGGCCAGCCCCCGTCGGTTCCCGCAATCGGCGAGACACTCCCCCCGGGTACGGTTCTCGAAACGGGTGGCGGAAAGCTTTTGCTGCAACTCGCCGACGGGAGTCAGGTGCTAATCCGCGCGCACACGCGCTTGACGGTAGAGCAACCCGCGCCGACCGACCGCGGTTATTTCCAACTGCTGCTGGGGCGCATACGGGCTATCATCACGAAACGTACGGGTGGCGCTCCGCCCTTTGAACTTGGCACCCCCAGCGCGGTCATTGCCGTTCGCGGCACGCAATTCGAAGTGGGGGTCAATCAGCGGCAAGAGACGGACGTAGATGTCTCCGAGGGTGTGGTCGAGGTAACGGGACGCCGTTCTGGCACATCCGTTTTGGTGCACGCAGGGTATTCCACACGAGTTGGTATGGATACACCTCCCGAAATGCCCGGGCCGACTGCGATGCATTCGAAGGCTGCAAACGGCAACGGTAACGGCAATCAAGGATCTGGGGCTGCCAAAGCAAATCAGCTGGCGCACGCAAAAGGAAAGCCTTGAGCGGAATCGACTCTAAGCATGTAATCGCAATAAGCCCTTCATAGCGAATGAGCAAACAGCTAAGCACCGCCCATTGGCGTCACTCGCCCTGTAATCATTCACGTCGCGACCCGTAACTTACCCACCCCGTTGTGTGTTGAGCTCGCCCAGATTTTTGATCCAGCAACGTTTCATGACTCGTTGAGCAGAAGGCACTTATAGAAAGATCAAACTGGTCCGAGGCTTGCATAAACTGCAGCTTAGTGGGGCGCTGACCGAGGCTCTGGCGAAGAGCGGAGTAAAGGTGAGCGATCTTGCGGACACTTGCAAACCCTTCAAGACCCTAGGCCAGTGCATCGCGGCTCTTCACATCAACCACAAATTTCCTAGCTGCGGTCTTAGCGACCTTTCGGCCGCCAAGAGCCTCGGTGCCGGCATTCAGGCATGCCGTCCGGAAGCCGACGCGAAGGCGGAGGCCCGCAGCGCGACGAAGCAGGCCAAGCAGGACATCAAGGAAGCGAACTCGTAAACGCCAAGCCTTGGCAGATGCGCTACGAGAGCGGATACTCGCGGCGCGATTGCAGGGTTCGGGCCGTTCCGCTGACGGGAGCGGACCGAACGCGAGGCCAGGCTTATTCAGCGCATTTCTTGATAGGCGCATGCAGATGGGCCAGGTTCTTCCAATTCAGAAGTGGTATCGGACGGAAACCTGCAATTGGCGTGGTGGATTCGCGGCGTTGGCGTGGCCGAAGAATGGTGAGGTTAGCGTGCCGACATAGTTCTTGAAATTCGTATGGTTTAACACATTGAAGGCGTCCACTGCGAATTCCAATTGAGATATGCTGCCCTCGCCACTTGTCGTGCTGGGGCGTGACGACCCAGCTTCGCGATCGGCTTCGGCAAAAACAGGCTTGACGTCTTCCGTTCTGCGGAAGGTGAAGCGCTTTGACAGGCGTAAGTCGACACTGGCGTAGCCCGGCCCGTTTCCGGTATTTCGTCCGACTCCCGGGGGGCGAGCGGTAGGTGTCAAGTCACCGTTGTTGAGGTAGCCAGTGGTGATATTAAAGGGGATCCCAGAACTCAGATTGACGACGGTTCCAGCTCGGAAGCCTCGATGGAAACGATACGTTGCGATGAGGTTGAGACGGTGGCGGCGGTCGTAGTCTGCGCGGCCGTATTCGGGACCCAAGTCGTAATTGTTGGCGGGCAGGGATGCGTATCCACTGGTGTCATCCATCGCCTTTGAATAGATATACTGGGTGAGGAGGTCCACTCTGTTTCGGAGCGATGTCTGCAAGGACATAGTAAGACTGGTGCTTCGCGATCTCCCCGAGGATTCAAATTGATCGATATTGACAAAATTGGGGTCAGGTATCGCGCCGGTCCCTGGCAACGGCGCATTCACGTTGCGAGTGCGATAGAGCCTCACGCCCCGCACCAGGGTGTAATCGACCGCCAGTAAGTGGCGACCTTTACCGAGTTTGCGTTCGACTCCGATGCTGGCCTGCATCAGATAAGGAGTCCGGATGCCCGGATCAAACTGCAGGACACTCGGGAGCGGCGGCGATGACGGGGCAAAGGGAAGCGGGTACCCGGGATTCTGCAACACGACTTGGTGGCCGTATGTGCCATTGTAAAGTGTGGCCTCTTTCTCCATGACGTCAGCTTGACGGTCATAGAAAATTCCGAATCCTCCGCGTAAGACAATCGGGCCCAGCTGCGGGGCATAAGCAAAGGCCACACGGGGTGCCAGACTACGGTAGTAATCCAGGTTCGACTGCCATTCGTAACGCAAACCGAGGGACAGCGAGAAAGAGGGGCGGACTTGCATTTCGTCCTGGAAGAAGGTGTTGTACTCCCTTTGCGCGAATGAGATCCGGGGGTTGCCTTGGTTCATGGTGAAGAGCTCAGGTTGGCTAGCCGAATAGGCCGCCAGGCTGGCGAAGGTGAACGTGCCACCAAAGTTCGAACTATCCGTCACGTGGAAGAATCGATGCCGTGCCCCTCCCCCAAAGAGAATGGTCTGTTTTCCCCAAATTACAGAGGCAACATCCTGAACAGTTGCTGCCGTTTCCTCTTCTTGTTGAGCAATTTGGGCTCCGCCTGAGTTGAAAGCTCCCAAGACAATGATGGCTTGCTGGTTTGAAACACTCGTAGTCTGCTGGGGCTCGTCTTTGTAGCTTAGGCGCAGATCATTGAGAAAACGGGAAGAGAAGATCGCGCGCTCGAATACTTTCGCTTCATTTTCGTGAATGGAAAAATCGGTTGCTCGTTCGGGAAGATCGAATGAGTGTATTCCCAGATTTTGCTGAGCTTTGTTCTTGAATTTGTAGATAAGCGTAAGGGTATGTTTCGGGGTCAGGTCCCACTCGAACCGGCCGAAAAGCCGGGTATTGTGCTCGGGAACATCGACATTGTCTACCAGCAAGCCGGCAGGAGTGGAAGCGTGGACGATGCTGATATCGTCGCTTGTGAAATAACGGCCCGCCAGGAGCAACCGTGCTTTCGGGCCTAGTGGTCCGTCGAGTTCGGCTTCCGCGATTTCCCGCTGTGACGGCGGTTGCACCAGGGCAAAGGCATTGCGCGCATCCATCGCGGAATTCCGCGCCAGAAACGTTATGTTGCCATGGTAATCCCGAACATTTCCTTTTCGCGTAAATATTTCTATCCGGCCCCGTCCTGGCCGTGCAAATTCAGCCGAATAGGGGCTTTTATTCACAACGACTCTCTTGATGCTCGTTAGAGGTACTTCGAGAGCGCTCGATTCCACACCATCGACCAGGATCATGGGACCCAGCGTGCCGGTGGCCGCCGGATTCAAGAACAGAGAAGGAACAGCCAGGGGATCGGCTTCTTTGGCAGGAAGATTTTCCATCCAATGGCGGTCCAACTCAACGACATCGGCATTTTGCGACGCCAATGGTATCGGGTTCTCTTTTGCAGAAACCTTCACACTCTGGACATCTGAGGCAACCTCGAGAGTAACCCGGACGGGGCTTTCAACACGATCGGACACGTAGAGTATGACGTTGACGAGGAGCTCTGCGGTATTAAAACCCCGCTTTGTCACCACCAGGGCATACTCGCCCAAAGGGAGGCCTGCGAATTGAAAATGACCTTCCTCATCGGAACTTGCGAGGAGTTCCTGGCCAGTCGATTGGTTCCGCAGTTTTACGTTTGCTCCGGGCACCAGCTCTCCCGACGAATCTTCAACGATGCCTTGTACCGATCCGGTGCTCTGGGCATAGGCAAGGCTTGCCAGCACCGCCGAGAGAACCGCCACGATAACAAAGGTCCTGCGTGCCAGAGATTGAAATTGGGCCTGGCTTATGCCCCTTAGGCGCACCGCCAGACCATAAGCGGGGCGCGGGGTCTGCGTGGGACCAATTGATCTCAGAAGTGTACCGTGCATGCCACCCTCTCCCGACGTGCGTAGTATTCGCGATACCAGCGCACGAATTTTGGCAATCCTTCCTCAACGGGAGTGGTGGGCCGGAATCCCGTAGCTTGATACAGGTCGTCCATCCGGGCGCATGTCGAAATGACATCCCCGGGCTGCATCGGCAGAAATGTCTTGCGAGCCTCGATGCCGAGGGCGCGCTCGATAATCTCGATAAACTTGAGCAATTCGACAGGCTGGTGATTCCCCAGGTTGTAGATCTTGTAGCGGGCATCGCTAAGAACCGCGCCAGCACTCTCTTCGAGAGCGCTTCGCTGCGGAGGCCGATCCATCACGCGGATGACCGCCTCCACGACATCATCGACATAGGTGAAGTCCCGCTGCATCTGACCGTGGTTGTAAATCTCGAGAGGTTCACCGCGAACGATCGCGTCGGTGAACTTGAAATAGCTCATGTCCGGGCGACCCCATGGCCCGTATACGGTGAAGAACCGCAGACCGGTCACCGGCACACCAAAGAGATGACTATAAGTGTGGGCGATTAACTCGTTGGACTTCTTCGTTGCGGCATACAGAGAAATCGGATGGTCAACACTGTCATCTTCCGAGAAGGGTACCTTGCGGTTGGCTCCGTAAACGGAACTGGACGAGGCGAATACAAAGTGGCGCAGACTTGCGACTCGCGCGCCGGCCTCCATCAGATTGACAAAGCCCACGATATTACTATTCACGTAGGCGAGCGGATTCTCCAGGGAGTAGCGCACCCCGGCTTGGGCCGCCAGATTTACAATCACTTCCGGAGCGAAATCCGAAATGCAACCGCACAGGTCCTCACCGTCGGCCAGATCCAACCGATCAAACATGAATCGGGATGTTTGCGGGAGCTGTGCCAAGCGGGCTTTTTTCAGATTCACATCATAGTAATCATTAAGATTGTCGATGCCCAGAACGTAACAGCCCTCATCTAGCAAACGCTTCGTCAGGTGAAACCCAATGAAGCCTGCCGTCCCCGTAACCAAGACTCTCATAACCTACACTCCCACCAGGGCTGGGCTTGGTTTCGAAATGTTCATTGCTTGCAATGATGGAGGTGCCCCGCTTCCGGGGCGATGTACGAAAGTAATCTCGAGTGGACGCAGATCCAGAGATTTGGCAGCGCTACCTGAAATGCGAAGTTGCTGCCGGAGAATCCCCCGCAGAATCAGGGGTGGACCAAGGATCGCTATTTGTTTGAGTTGGCCCCCAGAATCGTGGTGAAGCAACCGGTCCACCTCGGTGTCCGGTGGAAGCTCGGAAACCACTGTGCAGGAATCACCGGCGGAGGAAAATAGCTCACTCGCCACGATGCGCGCGGCCGGACTCGCGACGAGCCAACCGTCAATAGCCACACCCTTCAGTGTTGTGCCAAGCCGCTCGATCGCTGCAGGCTCAGCATCGTCGACACGCACCAAAAGTAGGCGCGTCCCCTGCCGCCCTTCCTTGAGCTTCGGAAGCCGCTCGCCGAGATGGGCTGTGTCATTGAGAAGATCTAGCCTGGCCTGACGCGAATGCGGCGAAAAGCGAAGCCGGCTAAGCCCGCAGTTGGATTGCTGGAAACTGTGGAAGTGCGCCGGACCAAGACCAAGAGCGGAAGTGACAAGCGCACGGATGGTTCCACCATGCGTCACCAGCAGAATGGATTTGCCGGAGTAGGTCGTGAGCAGATCGTTCCAAAGCGAGCGCACGCGAGCGTAAAGGTTGCGCACCGGGAATTGCACTTCGGTATCGGTCAACCGCATGCGGAACGTTTCCGGGCGGAGACGCCAATCGTGGTATTGTTCTGGAAGGCGACGGCGTATTTCTTGCAGGGGCATACCTTCCCAGTAGTAAAGTTCGATTTCCCGTAACCGGGAATCGGTTTCGAATGCGACCGCGCGGTCATGTGCACGAATCGCTTTCAGCAGCTCCCCGGCCGTGTCCCCTGCGCGGCGCAACGGGCTAGCAACGACGGCTTGAATCCCCTCCAAATCAAGCCGCTCTCCACTCAGACGAGCCCCTTCGCGCCCCTGTGGCGTCAGTTCGGGTTCATCGCAACATCCCTGGCAGCGGTGTTGGAGGTTGAAAGTGCTTGCGCCATGACGCAAAAACCAAACACGAGTCTCAGGCGTTGGAGGCACAGGCCACCTCCCCGCCCAGGGTTCCAAACTTGCGCCGGCGAACCATCGCGGCATACTCGCGGTCCAGAGTCATGAGGCTCTGGTGGGTGCCGGATTCCACGATTCGGCCGTCCATGAGAAAGAAGATGGAATCCGCTTCTTGCGCGGCTTGAAGATCGTGAGTGATGAGCACCGTCGTGGAACCTCTGCTCAGGCTATCCAGGGCCGCCGAAACTTCCCGTTCGTTCTTGCGGTCCAACCCTGTTGTGGGCTCATCCAGGATGATGACGGGAGCTTTGCGGATGGCGGCACGCGCGATCGCGATGCGTTGGCGCTGACCACCCGACAGAGTGGCGCCCCGCTCGCCAAGCACGGTGTCGTAATGCTTCGGCATTTGCACAATGAAGTCGTGAGCATTTGCAATTCGCGCAGCTTGAATGACTTCCTGAGGACTACTATGGGTCTTGCCCAAGGCAATGTTGTCCCGCACACTCAGCGCAAACAGCGGGCTATCCTGCATCACGATGCTGATCTGGGAACGCAGGGACTCCAGGGTGTACGTACGGATATCCCGGCCATCAATCAGAATTCTGCCCTCACAAGGATCATGAAGGCGCAGCAAGAGGCTCGCGATAGTGGACTTGCCGCTGCCCGAAGGGCCCGTCAGTACCGCCTTTTGCCCCGGTTTCACTTCAAAGCTTACATTGCGGAGCGCCCCTCTGTGTGGCTCGTATTCGAATGACACGTTCTCGAAACGGATGTGTCCCTTAAACGGCGGCGCGACCATCGCATCCGCTTCATCCTTGATTTCAAGAGGCGTGCCCAGCAGGCCGAGAATCCGGTCTCCGGATGCAAGTGCGCGCGCGATTTGCCCCAAATATTTCGCCAGTTGACGTATGGGCTTAAAACCCGTCCGCAGATAGTTGGTAAACACGATGAGGTCGCCCGGCGTGAGTTGACCGTCAAACACGTTCCGGACTCCAAACCACAGCACTACTGCCGTAGTCGAAGTAGCCAGCAGATCGATGACGCGCTCTAGCCCCGCAGAGAGCTGCTGTGCCTTATTGCCTGCCTGAAAGCTCCTGCGGTTGGCAACGGAGAAGATGTCCATGAATCGGGACTGCAGCGACAGAGCCTGTACGATGCGAATGGATCCGATGGTTTCTGCTGTCGCCGTTGCCACCGATCCTTCCCGACGGCGCTGCTCCCGAGCTACGTCCTTGATGCGCCCCATGAGCCGGTCAACTGCCAGAAAGAACACCGGAAACACAACGGCCACGATGCAACCCAGTTTCCAATTCATCCACAGCATCACTCCCAGCATCGCGGTGAGGGTCAACACGTTGACGAGGAAAGGCAGAAGCGAAGAGACCGTCACTTCGCGCATGCGATCCACGTCGTAAGTCACGTGGGTAATCAGGTCCCCCGTCCTGTTGCGTCCGTGAAACGAGACCGACAAATCGGCAAGGTGCCGAAAGAGGTTCCCGCGAATGTCCGCCAGTATGCGCGAAGCCGCCACACCCATGGTCACGGTGCTTACGTACTCGAAAGTTGCCGCAAGCCCGGTTATTACCACCATGCTCGCAGTAAATATCGCCACTTGCAGTTCGGGCGACAAACTCTGCAGCAGCGCCAAGGACAGCCCGTGCTTGTGGCCCAAAAAAAGGGCGTTATAGATGAATTTGAGTGGCCACGGTTCGAGCAGACGCAAGACCACACCACCAAGCACTGCGGCGGCGGATATCCAGATTAACTGCCGCGCGCGCGCGATCTCTGGATGGAAGGCGCGGATCAACGCTATCCAACCCCCAACTGTTCGCCGCGGTTTGCCAGTTGGGCTAGTCATCCTTCACCGTTTCCTGAAACAGCCAAGTCGGCCGGCTTGCGCACGATGTCGGCGGACTCGGCGGAATGCAGCACCGAGGAAAGAATGTTGTAAACGTTACGAGCACTCGCCTCCCGCGTGAAGCTCCCAAGCACAGTTTGACGTCCCCTGTGCGCGAGTTCCCTCCCTAGATCCGGTGAACCGATTAGCAGCTCCATGGCGTCGGCAAGTGCCCGGGCGTTGCGCTGTTCAACAAGGTAGCCGTTCCGTCGATGTTCAATGAGCTCGCGCACGCCCGCGATCTCGGTAGAAATTATCGGCACCCCGCAAACCATGGCCTCGAACAGAACGTTCGGAATCCCGTCGCGGTCTCCATTTTCCAGAACCTGACAAGGTAGGACGAACAGGTCTGCCCGCGGATACAGCTCCGCCAGCTGATCCTGAGTCATCCTTCCCCGCAGGGATACCATGTCCCGCAAAGCCAGGCTGACGATCATCTCCTGCAATTTCTCCTCAAGGGGCCCATAGCCCACAATCTGGCACTCCAAGGCAATGCCGCGATCAACCAGGATGCGACACGCTTCGAGGAGGAATTCCAACCCCTTTTTCTCGCAGAGGCGCGCAACACTCAGAATGAACGGAACTTTATTATGCTGCGTGGGAACACTTGAGCAGCGAACGCGAAATCGGCTGACATCCACGCCATGGTATGCCAGGTGTACCGGGGTACTTTGGCCTGCCAGTCCGGCTAAGTAACTCTGGTTGACCGCGGTGCAAGTTAAGACGCATTCCGCCTTCTGAATTTTTCTGGTCAACTCCGAAGGCGGTGTTAGATATATATCCTTCGCATGGGCGGTGAAACTGTAAGGAATACCGGTAAGGTGTTTGACAATTTCGGCCACTGTCGTCGGCACGTTGGCAAAATGAGCGTGCAAGTGGGTGAATTTTTCTCTGCTCAGTGCTCTGGCGAGGTAGCCAGCCTGTAAGAAATCCTTGACCCGCGGGTTGTTGCCCAAGCCGAAATGAAGCCACCCGGCCAGGAAATACCGTCGCGGTCGAGCGAACAGAAGCGCTAGATGAGAGAACAGCAGCAGGGCCGATCCGGGAGGCCAGAGGGGCCGGACCAAGGAAGGAATATACCTGACCGCTGCTTTGACTTTGCTTACGTCCGGATGCACCGGTTCGACCGCCGGTGGTAGTTTGCGCAAAGAGAAAATCTCGAGCTCCAAGCCGAGCTCTTCGACACCGAGAATTTCATTGAGGATGAACGTTTCTGAAAGGCGCGGAAACGTCTTGACCAGATACGCGAGGCGGCAGCGTCCCCTCACCATTCACTCCCCGTCGGGGCCCGCATCTCCGAGACGGCTGCCTCCGCCAAATCGCAAACGGTCCTCGACGCTTCCCTTTGTAAGACCGCGCTAATGCGCGGAAGCGCAGTTAGGTCAATGTCAGCGGACACTGGAACTCGGCGCTTTGCCAGTAGCAGCTCTTCTTCGATTATTCTTTCTAAAACGGGAGGCGCAAGTTGATCGGGAAGCACGACTCGAAACGCTCCGAAGGCGGCCAGGCGCTCGGCGCGGATCCTCTGTTCCGCGACAGGCCTAACCCGGGGAACCACGATGGATCTTTTCCCGAGCGTCAGCAGCTCGCAAACGGTGTTGTACCCAGCCATGGAAATGACCACGTCCGCCGCATTCATGTAGCTCATCAGGTCGTCGGTGAACTCGATGACCTGCAGACCATCGGATGATTGGGCAGCGCTCGAGAAGTCTCGGGTACGTTGTGAAGCAAGTTCCGGACCCGCGACCAACAAACGTTTCACGGGGAGCCTTCTGGCCAGGCAGCTGGTGGCCGCCACTGAAGTCGAGAACAGCTCATAGCCGTCTTGGCCGCCACCTGCAGTCATTAAGACCAGACTCTCCCCCTTGTCAACGCCGAGCTCTTTGCGGACCTCGGTACGGGAACGGCTGGGAAGCTGGCGCTTCACATAACCGCAGTGATTGACTTTTTTCCGCAAGTCCTGCGGAAATCGATATTCCTGGCAAACGTCGAAGACATTTTGATCCCCAAGGACCAAAATGCCGTCGTAGTACCAACGCAGGATGTTGTAATAACCGTGGCGCGTCCAGTCTTCTACGGTGACGCTCGAAGAGTCGAGAATGTCACGCAGCACTAGATGGATTCGTGTGTTGGACAAGCTGCACTTGATATGCCTCAGGCTTGGCTCCAACTCGCCCGCGAGGCCATCGGGCTTCTTATCGACAAAGATGACGTCCGGGCGATAGCTCATGACCGTGGAGAGAATCAGCTCACGCCGGAGGCAGACGATTTCACTCAAGTCCAGATCCAGAAAGCGGACGCCAAGTTCCCCCAATTCCGTGCGCTTAAGACAGGGCAACTTGATGTAATCGATGCCTGGCTCAACGCGAAAACTCTGCAGCATGGGGGATCCACTGACAATCAGGATCGACAAATCCCGGATGGAAGCGTGCACGTGTTTACATATCGCCAGCATCCGCCGGATGTTTCCGAGCCCGAACGTATCGTGTGAATAGACCAGGAGCCGCATTAGGATTTCCCTATCCGCCGTTTCTTGTTTCTGCCGAATCAGAGACTCTCGGCTGCACGTTGCCCGCTTCTGGTGGACGGAGCGAAGGTTGAGGTGCGTCGAACATCCGCGCCCGATGCGCAGCCAGATGTTTTTTCAAGACATGAACACTGTTAATGGCTCCCTCGCAATTCAAAGTGAGCGAGGTCGGCGTCTTGCTCAGAGCCCGTTCAACTTTGCGAGCCAATTCTCGCGGTGCAAGCTCTTCTGTCCTGATGACGTCGATGATTCCGGCTTTTGCCAAGCTTTCCGCACGCACGATTTGCTCTTGATCTCCGTTCGCTGTGACCGGATAAACCATCGCGCGTATTCCACTCAACAACACATCCATCATGGTGTTGTAGCCGGCCATGCTGACCGATAGCTGAGCTCGCTTGAGGACCGCTCTGAGATCCGGCGTGAAGCGAGAGAGTTTCACGTTGCTAGATTCGCGCGCCAGCGCTTGCAAATGGCCGTAAGCCTCTTCCGGCATCAAGGGGCCGGCGAATACATGGAATTCGCAAGTAATCCGGCTTTGCAGGAGTCGGGCAGCATGCAGAACGCTCTCCAGGAGCATTTGTCCTGTAAGATATTGCCCACTGCCGTTGCTTACCACAATCGCCGGCTGCCTTGGTTTAAGCAAGGGTAGAGAGACTCCATCCGCCGCGTTAGGCTGGCTGTGCCGCACGACATATCCGGTGTAGACCACC
>Ga0182035_10000086_pt1 | contig 36378 bp, 44 predicted proteins | sample flu12Cox44000170_FD_125969 | JGI IMG/M metagenome (GOLD analysis project Ga0182035, IMG submission 125969) | Lab enrichment of tropical soil microbial communities from Luquillo Experimental Forest, Puerto Rico - flux4day.12C.oxic.44.000.170 | ecosystem: Environmental > Terrestrial > Soil >...
GAAGTTTCCGTCATCGTCGGCTATCCGCAGAAGGCCGGCGTCGATGCGTCGGCGACAGTCGGCTCGGCAAAATATGTGATGTACACCCAGAACGACGGCGCCTGGGTGAAGAATGCCGCCGAAGAAGCGCAGATGATCGAGGCCATGCGCAAGGGCCCTGGCCTCGTCATCAAGAGCGTCTCCGGCCAGGGCACCAAGACCACCGACACTTACTCGCTGAAGGGGCTGGCGCAGGCGCTCGACAAGGTGGCGGAGGAGTGCAAGTAGGGCCTGCGCGCCCTATATTGCCGTTAGCGCCGCCCAATTGCGGCATGACGAATTAAATCCATGGAAGCGAGGACTGAAATCGCCCCGGCCTTCGTCGAGAAGACGCCGCTTGAGCGCTACGTCGCGCCGGACAAGCCGTCGCTCGTCGGCCTCACGCGCGCGCAGCTCGCCAAACTGCTCGACGCCATCGGCGTTCCAGAAACGCAGTGCAAGATGCGCGTGCAGCAGCTCTGGCATTGGATCTATTTCCGCGGCTTCACCGAATTCGATCAGATGAGCAGCTTGTCGAAGGAGCTGCGCGCGAAGCTGGCGCAACATTTTACGCTTGAGCGGCCGCAGGTGATGGCTGAGCAAATTTCCGTCGACGGCACCCGCAAATGGCTGCTGCGGCTGCCCGGTGAAGTGCAGGGTGAGCGTCCGCACGAAGTCGAATGCGTCTACATTCCCGACACCGAACGCGGCACGCTCTGCGTCTCTAGCCAGGTCGGCTGTACGCTCACTTGTTCGTTCTGCCATACCGGTACGCAACGCTTCGTGCGCAACCTGACCTCCGACGAGATCGTCGGGCAGGTGATGGTCGCGCGCGACCGACTCGGTGATTGGCCCGGCGGCACGCGACCGACTGACAGCGTCATCCCGAGCGGCGATCGGTGCGTCACCAATATTGTGCTGATGGGCATGGGCGAGCCGCTCTACAATCTCGACTCGGTGCGCGATGCGCTGCTCGTCGTACAAGATGGCGAGGGCATCGGCATCTCCAAACGCCGCATCACGCTCTCCACCTCCGGCGTAGTGCCAATGATCGCTCGAGTGGGAGCCGAGATTGGCTGCATGCTGGCAGTTTCGTTGCATGCGACAAACGACGAGTTGCGCAACCAGTTGGTGCCGCTCAATCGCAAATATCCAATCGCGCAGTTGCTGGAGGCCTGCCGCAACTATCCCGGCGTTTCCAACGCCAGGCGCATTACGTTCGAATACGTGATGCTCAAGGGCGTCAACGATTCGATCGAAGACGCCAAGGCGCTGGTGCGCCTTTTGAAGGGCATTCCGGCGAAGATCAACCTCATCCCGTTCAATCCCTGGCCGGGTAGCAAATACGAGTGCTCCGACTGGGAGCAGATCGAGAAGTTCTCGCAGGTCGTCTTTGACGCCGGCTACGCCTCGCCGGTGCGTACGCCGCGAGGGCGCGACATCCTGGCCGCCTGTGGCCAGCTAAAGAGCGCGACCGAAAAACTGTCGGCACGCGAGCGCATGGCGCTGCGCGCGATGGCAATAACGGATTAGCCTTGGCATTCATCGGCCGCTGCATCGTCATTCTCTTTGCTCTGCTCATGGCGGCGATTGCGGCCGGTATAGCCACGGCCATTACGCTGATTGGAGGCGAGATGCATCTGCTCGGATCCGATCCGGTTGAACACGCCTTTTTCTGGGGCACTGCGGCGGTGGCTTCTGGCGCGACCGTCGTGCTCGGCTTCTTGCCGACGCTGATCGCGGTCGTGCTGGCGGAGGCTTTTTGCATTCGATCGTTGCTGATCCATGCAGTGGCCGGCGCGGGCATCCTGCTACTGGGCTATTACAGCGCAGGCTTCACCTCGTATTACGAAGAGTCGATCGACCATCCACCGCCGCCGATTTCGCGCGAAGCCGAGATCGCCGCTGCGGCCGGCATGGTCTTCGGTTTCACTTATTGGCTGATCGCCGGCCGCAATGCCGGCCGCTGGCGCGAACCGCGTCCACCGGCAGCCTAGTGCTTCGCCCAGGCTAAGGCCGCCTCCAGCCGGTCATTGCCCCAGAACAACTCTCCATCGGTGGTGAAAAAGCTGGGGGCGCCGAAGATTCCAAGCCGCTGCGCCTCCTCAGTCTGCACGCGCAGGGCGTTCTTGTTGGCATCCATCTGCGCCCGCTGCAGGACAGCTTGCGCGTCCTGCCCAAGCCCCGTCAGCACGTCGGCGATGGCAGTCGGCTCGCCGATGTTGCGGCCCGAGCCGAACTCGGCGCGATAAACGGCTCGGCAGAAGCTCTTACCCCAAGGCTGCGCGAGCGCGATCAGCGCGACGCGGGCGGCGAGTACCGTATTTTGCGGAAACGCCACCGGCTGAGTGAACGGCAGGTCGAGTGCGGCGCAGATCCGTTCGAGATCGCGCCACATGTAGCGACCTTTGACGGGGTAGATGTTGAACGGCGAATTGTCCCAGCCCTGCGCTTTGAAGATCGGACCGAGGAGGAAGGGTCGCCAACGGACCTGCACGCCACTTGCTTGCGCTAGGGCGCCGATGCGCATGGCGGCCGGATAGGAATAGGTGGAGGCGAATTCGAACCAGAAGTCGATTGTGGCTGTGCCGCTCATGCCCTCGATTATATCGGTTTTGCCAAGCGCGACTTTTCATTTCCTTGGGTGTCGGCTAGACCGCAGGACCATCGAGATTCAATCCCATGAACCGTACCGGACTGACTGTCGCGCTTGGCATTGCCGCCGTGGTCGGCGTCCTGTTCGGACTCTATCCGCAGCTCGATCTGCGCATTTCGCAGCCGTTCTACGAGGTCGTTGACTCGGTCCACAATGTCTTCGCCTTGCGCATCAATCCGGCCTTGATGCTGGCGCGCGACATCGGACTCTGGGTGGAAACGGTGCTGATCCTGCCGGCGATCGGTGCGCTGGTGCTCAAGCTGCTGCTACCGAAGCGGAAACTGCTGATGTCCGGGCGGGCGATTATCTTCCTGATCGCGACACTGACTCTCGCACCAGGCTTGATGGCCAATGGCGCGCTCAAGAGCTATTGGGGCCGGCCGCGGCCGATCGACGTGACGCAGTTCGGCGGTGATCAGCATTTCGTCGCCTGGTGGGATCCGCGCGGCGACTGCCCCGGCAACTGCGCCTTCGTCTCCGGCGACGTGTCCGGCGCATTCTGGACCATCGCGCCAGCGGCGCTGGCGCCGCCGCAATGGCGGGCGCTTGCCTACGGCGCGGCGCTTGCACTCGGTGTCGGCGTGGCCGCTTTGCGCATCATGGCGGGGGCGCATTCATTCTCAGACGCGGTGTTCGCCGGCGTATTCACGTTTCTGATCATCTGGACCATGCACGGCTTGATCTATCGCTGGCCGTACACGCGGCTAACCGACGAAGGCGTCGAGAGCGCGCTCGAGCGCGTTTCGCTATCGATCGCCGCGATATTCAAGCGACGCAAGAGCGAGTTCTAGGCGGCTAAACGGAATCGCGAGCGCGAGCGCCAGCGCGATCTTCTCTCCACTGCTATACATCAGCATTGTGCATGCTTATCGTGCGGCGGCTTGGGGCCGGCTTTCTCTGCGGCTCCGGGCACTTCAGCGAGCCGCTGACGTTGAGCTGTCGGCAAACGGCGCGATGGTCTTGGCGTAGACCCCCGCCTTGTTTCATTCCCGGTAGCGGCCGCAATCATATGAATCGGGTGCGGCCGCCAGCATGATTGCGTGGTAAGCTTAAACGGCGCGTCACCGTGATGTTAAAATTAACGTTGATTCGCGCCTGGAGGAGCCCATGGCGGAGCCAGAAGAAGGCGTCAAACGGGTGCTGCAGATCAAATTGCGCGCACTGGGCGACGCCGGGCAGATCCTCGCTTTCATACGCAGCGCGGCGCCGTTCTACCGCACGCAGGGCGGCACCGGTTTTCGCGTCTTGCAGAACGTCGATGAGCCCGCCCAGCTAGTGATCGAGATCGAATACGCCGCCAATGCCGAGCTCGAACTCAACCGGCACAAAGTGGCGAGCGACCCGATGGTGCGGGCATTCCTACAGGGCTGGCGCACGATTCTGGCCGGCACCGTGGATATGGACGTCTACATGGACGTGACCGAATAGCCGCCCTTGCGCGGTCGGGCGTTCCACCTATAGTCCGCGCGTTTTCAAGGATTTAAGGACGGCCGCCTATAGGCCGGCAAACAATGGCAAGGGCCAATATCAAGAAAGTCGTGCTCGCCTATTCGGGCGGCCTCGACACCTCGATCATTCTCAAATGGCTGCAGACCACCTACGGCTGCGAGGTCGTCACCTTCACCGCCGATCTCGGCCAGGGTGAGGAGCTCGCGCCGGCGCGGCAGAAGGCGCTATTGCTCGGCATCAAGCCGGAGAACATTTTCATCGAGGACCTGCGCGAGGAGTTTGTGCGCGATTATGTCTTCCCGATGTTTCGCGCCAACGCGCAGTACGAGGGCCAATATCTGCTCGGCACCTCGATCGCGCGGCCGCTGATTGCTAAAAAGCAGATCGAGATTGCCGAGAAGGTGGGCGCCGACGCGGTCTGTCATGGCGCCACGGGCAAAGGCAATGATCAGGTGCGCTTCGAGCTCACCTATTACGCGCTCATGCCGGACGTGACCGTGATCGCGCCGTGGCGCGAGTGGGATTTGACCTCGCGCACCAAGCTGATCGAGTTCGCGGAGAAGCATCAAATTCCAATCGCCAAGGACAAGCGAGGCGAAGCGCCGTTCTCCGTCGACGCCAACCTACTGCACGCTTCGTCGGAGGGCAAAGTGCTGGAGGATCCGGCAGAGGAAGTGCCGGATTACGTCTATTCGCGCACCATCGATCCGGAGAAGGCGCCCGACAAACCGATCTACATCACGATCGAGTTCGAGCGCGGCGACGCGGTGGCGATCGACGGCAAGAAGATGTCGCCAGCGACGCTGCTCGCCAAGCTTAACGAGTTCGGCCGCGCCAACGGCATCGGCCGGCTCGACTTGGTGGAAAACCGCTTCGTCGGCATGAAATCACGCGGCATGTACGAGACGCCCGGCGGTACCATTCTACTCACCGCCCATCGCGGCATCGAGTCGATCACGCTCGACCGCGGTGCGGCGCATCTCAAGGACGAGCTGATGCCGAAATATGCGGAGCTTGTCTATTACGGCTTCTGGTTTGCGCCAGAACGCGAGATGCTGCAGGCCGCGATCGATAAGTGCCAGGAATTCGTCACCGGGCGCGTCAAACTCAAGCTCTACAAAGGCAGCGCCGTCGTGGTTGGACGCGAGAGCATATATTCGCTCTACGACAAGGAGCTGGTCACCTTCGAGGAGGGGGCGGTCGCCTACGATCACCGCGATGCTGAAGGCTTCATTAAGCTCACTGCGCTACGGCTGCGCACGCTCGGGCAGCGGCGCAGGAAGCTCAAGCTTGACGGATGCGAGCCACGGTAAAAATCGCTGCGCGCCCGCTGTTACCGCTGCTCGGCATGGCGTTGGCGGCCTGTTCTAGCAGCATGACCACGGGAGCGGAGCCCAACATTCCGCCGACCGATTATAAGCGGGAAATTCTGGTGACGCTGACGAGCGCGCTTGGCGATCCGACCAATCTGCGCGACGCCTTTATTTCCGATCCGGTGCTGACGCCGCTTGCCGGTGGCGAGCAGCGCTATACCGTTTGCGTGCGCTTCAACGCCCGCGACGAACACCGCGTTTACGTCGGCAGCCGCGACCGCATTGCTTATTTCTACGGCGGCCACCTCAATCAGTTGGTCGAGGCGAGCAAGGAGCAGTGTGGCAACGCTACCTACAGGCCGTTTCCCGAGGCTGAAAGGCTTTGTCACGCGAACCAGTGCAAATAGCGCGAAGTTAAAGGCCCTTTGCCGGCCGCGCGTTTTGCCGGCAGAGGCTTGTCTTCCTCGATCAGGCCTAAGATGTCGCTCTCTTAGTGGGCGATGGAGTCCGAGAACTAATCGACATAGCCGGCGAACTGCTCATACGCGGGCAGCGCGAGACCAACGAAGCAGCGCCCAAGCGAATTCGCGCAAGATAAAATGGCCTGGATATACCCAGCCATAACACTTGGGTGAGAATGGCAGTCAGACCTGTCGGTCGACCAAAGCCTTCTTCAGCTCGGCGATCTGCTTCGCCGGATTTAGGCCCTTAGGGCAGGCCTTCGAGCAATTCATGATGGTGTGGCAGCGGTAGAGCCGGAACGGATCCTCGAGATTGTCGAGGCGCTCGCCGGTCGCCTCGTCGCGGCTGTCCTGCACCCAGCGGTTGGCCTGCAGAAGGGCAGCCGGGCCGAGATAGCGATCCGAATTCCACCAATAGCTCGGGCAAGAGGTCGAGCAGCACGCGCACAGGATGCATTCGTACATGCCGTCGAGCTTGGCGCGGTCGGCGTGGCTCTGCGTCCATTCCCTTTCGGGCGTCGGCGTCACCGTCTTTAGCCACGGCTCGATCGAGGCATATTGGGCATAGAAATTGTTCAGGTCCGGTACCAGGTCCTTTACCACCGGTTGGTGCGGCAGAGGATAAACGCGCACCGGCGCCTTCACATCGTCGATCGCCTTGGTGCAGGCGAGCGCGTTGGCACCGCCGATGTTCATGGCGCAGGAGCCGCACACTCCCTCGCGGCAGGAGCGGCGGAAGGTCAACGTCGGGTCGATCTTGTTCTTAATCCAGATCAGGGCGTCCAGAATCATCGGTCCGCAGTCGTCGCGGTCGACGTAATAGACGTCAACATGCGGGTTGCCTTCGTCGTCCGGCGACCAGCGATAAATATGAAACTCGGTCTCGCGGGTGGCCTTGGGCGCGTGCGGCCAGGTCTTGCCCTGCGTGACCGTAGAATTTCTTGGCAGTGTGAATTCAACCATGTCGGTAGTCCGCGTTGGATCGGTGAAGGCCCTTCAGTAGACGCGCGCTTTCGGCTCGATATAGGCGATGTCGTTGGTGAGCGTGTAGGTATGTACGGGGCGATAGTCGATCTTCGTCTTGCCCCTGTCGTCCATCCATATCAGCGTGTGCTTCATCCAGTTCTTGTCGTCGCGCTCGGGGTAGTCCTCGCGCGCGTGCGCGCCGCGACTTTCGGTGCGGTTCTTCGCCGAATCCATGGTAACAACAGCTTGCGCGATCATGTTATCGAGCTCGAGCGTCTCGATGAGATCGGAATTCCAGATCAACGAGTGGTCACTGACGCGCAGGTCGGTCATTCCGGCGTTGACTTCGTGGATCAGCTTGTGGCCTTCCTTGAGCACCTCGCCGGTGCGGAACACCGCGCAATTGTTCTGCATCACCTTCTGCATCTTGAGCCGCAACTGCGCAGTAGGCGTGCCTCCCGTGGAGTAGCGGAAGCCGTCGAGGCGGGCGAGCGCCTTATCGGCGGAGTCCTTCGGCAGATCCGGCTGTGAGTCGCTGGGTGTGAGCATTTCGGCGCAACGCAACGCGGCAGCGCGGCCGAACACCACAAGATCGATCAGTGAATTCGAGCCCAGCCGATTGGCACCATGCACGGAGACGCAGGCCGCCTCACCGAGCGCCATCAGGCCAGGGATCACGGTGTCGGGATTGCCGTCTTTCTTGGTCAGCGCCTCGGCGTGATAGTTCGTGGCGACGCCACCCATGTTGTAATGCACGGTGGGCAGCACTGGGATCGGCTCGCGCGAGATGTCAACGTTGGCGAAAATGCGTGCCAATTCGGCGATGCCCGGCAACCGTTCATGCAGCACCGCCGGATCGAGATGATCGAGGTGCAGGTAGATATGGTCCTTCTCCTTGCCGACGCCGCGGCCTTCGCGGATCTCGATGGTCATAGCCCGCGAGACAACGTCGCGCGAGGCGAGATCCTTGGCTGACGGCGCGTAACGCTCCATGAAGCGCTCGCCTGCGGAATTGACCAAGTAGCCGCCTTCGCCGCGTGAGCCCTCGGTGATCAGGCAGCCCGCGCCATAGATGCCGGTCGGATGAAATTGCACGAATTCCATGTCCTGCAGTGGAAGGCCGGCGCGCAGCACCATGCCGTTACCATCGCCGGTCTGGGTGTGGGCGCCGGTGCAGGTGAAATAGATGCGGCCATACCCGCCGGTGGCGATGATCACCATGTTGGCGCGGAAACGATGGATGGTACCATCGTCCAGATTGAGTGCGACCACGCCGCGTACGCGGCCTTCGTCTGTGATCAGATCGATAGCGAAATATTCGATGTAGAACTCGGCGTGGTGCCGGAGTGCCTGGCCGTACATCGTGTGCAGCATGGCGTGGCCGGTGCGATCGGCGGCAGCGCAGGTGCGCTGCGCGGTGCCCTTGCCATAGTGCGTGGTCATGCCGCCGAACGGCCGCTGATAGATACGGCCGTCCTCGCGTCGCGAAAACGGGAGGCCCCAGTGCTCGAGTTCGTAAACCGCGTGCGGCGCGTTGCGGCAGAGGTATTCGATGGCGTCCTGGTCGCCAAGCCAGTCGGCACCCTTGACGGTGTCGTACATGTGCCAGCGCCAATCGTCCTCGCCCATATTGCCGAGTGCGGCGGCGATTCCGCCTTGAGCGGAGACGGTGTGCGAGCGGGTCGGGAACACCTTCGTGATGCATGCAGTACGCAGGCCCGCTTCGCTGCAGCCGACCACGGCACGCAGGCCCGAGCCGCCGGCGCCGACCACCACGACGTCGTAGGTGTGGTCCTCGATCGGATATGCGCGGCCGTTGATTGCAGGCGCTCCGTTTGTCTTTCCATTCACCGCCATAACTAGACTCCGAACGAGAGCTTGAGGATCGCGAAGACGCAGGCAAAACCTAGGGTCACGGCATAGAACGTGTTGGCCATCAGTGTCGCGAGTTTCAGCTTGTCCTCATGCACGTAGTCGACGATGATTTCCTGCATGCCGATCCACATGTGGTACACAGTTGTCAGTACGAACAGCACTGTGATGATGGCCACGATCGGTGAGCCGAGTATTTGCACGACCGCGGCGTGGCTGCGTCCAAGCAGCGAAATCAGGATGATAATCATGGCGATGGTCAGCGGCACCGCCGCGACCGAGGTCATGCGTTGGTGCCAGAAGGCGCGCGTGCCGCTGCGCGCGGAGCCGAGGCCGCGAACGCGACCCATTGGGGTGCGCATCTCGTGGAGGTTCATCGCGGGCCTCCTGCAGCGAGATAGCCGATCACCCAGACAATGAGCGTCAGCGAGATCGAGCCGACGATGGTGGCAAGCGCCAGAAATTCGCGCTCGTTCGGCTCGAAGCCAAGACCGACGTCCCAGATCAAATGTCGGATGCCGCCGAGCATGTGGTGCAGCAACGCCCAAGTGTAACCGAACAGCACCAGCCGCCCGATCAGGGTGCCGATGAACCATTCAAAGTTGGCATAGGCATTGGGACCGGCTACCGCCGCGATCAGCCACCAGGCGACCAGCAGCGTGCCGAAATAGAGCGCGGCACCGCTGATGCGGTGAAAGCCCGACATCACGTAGGTCAGCATCAGTTTGTAGATTTGAATATGGGGAGAAAGCGGGCGGGGGCGTCGCGGTGTTGCCGTCGATCCCGCCTGAAGCTCGGTCATCGTCATCCTCCAGAACGCTCAGGATGTGCCGCGTGATCGCGTTGCGATCTGGTCCGGCGCGCGATTCATAACGCCGGCTCCGCAACGAACCAACCCGGGAGACACCCGAAGGATTCGCCATCAAACAATCAGCGCGCAAGCTGGCGCAACCGCCTTGCGCGCGGGCAGAAACAACCACCTCTGCTCTTGATTGCAGATCAGAACTGGTTACTTCTTGATTTGCGAAGCTTGAGCTTCAGAACGCTCCGGTGCAATCTGTGTTTTGCGTAGTCTCCCTTCGCGAAATAAGAAGGCTAAGGCCATGCGTTTTGATTTCACCGATCTGAATCTGTTCCGCCACGTCGTCGAGGCGGGCAGCATCACGCATGGGGCCGCGCGCTCCAATCTGGCGCTGGCGGCCGCCTCGACCCGTATCCGCAAGATGGAGATGGCTTTCGGCACCGAATTGCTGGTGCGCGGCCGGCAGGGCGTGGTGCCGACACCGGCCGGCCGTACCTTGTTGCAGCACGCGCGCGGTATCCTGGCACAGTCTGAACGGCTGCAGGAGGACTTGACACCCTACGCGCGTGGGTTGGCCGGACAGGTGCGGGTACTGTCAAACACCAATGCCCTCACCGAATTTCTGCCGGAGACGCTGAGCTCGTTCCTGATGGCGTATCCCGACATCAGCGTCGACCTCGAGGAGCGCCTAAGCGACGAGATCGTCGGCCTGATCGCGGAAGGCGCGGCCGACATCGGCATCGTCGCCGGCACGGTCGACTACGGGGGGCTGCATACGTTCCCGTTCCGCAGCGACCGCTTCGTGCTGGTTGTTGCCCGCAAGCATCCGCTCGCCGGCCGCTCGCGTATCGGATTTTCCGAAGTGCTCGACTACGACATGGTTGGCCTCGACCGCGCCAGTGCTATCCAGCGATTCCTTGCTGCCAAAGCGGCGCGCATTGGGCGCCCGTTAAAGCTACGTGTGCAACTGCGCAGCTTCGACGCCATTTGCCGCCTGGTCGAGTGCAATGTCGGGGTCGGCATCGTGCCGGAAACCACTGTGAAGCGCACGGAACGCAACATGGCGATTAGTTCGGTCCGCCTCACCGACGGCTGGGCTTTGCGCGAATTGTCGATCTGCGTGCGCGACATGAAGACGTTGCCGCCTTATGCGCGGCAGCTCGTCGATCATCTGCGGGGCTAGCGCGTAAACGTTCAGCGCGGCAGTAGCACCCAGTAGTCCAAATCTAGGATCACTGCGGGGTCGTATTCATCGCCGGCCTTGTAGGGGAAATCGGCGCACGGTTTGTCTTTGGTGGCGACCGTGCGCAGGCGCAGCGCGCCGACATCCTTGCGGTCCGGCAGTTCGGCGCCAGCCAAGACTTCAGACCAAGCGAACACCGTGCAGCCAGCAAACAGCGGAGCCACATGACGGCCGCCATTGATCGCTGCTACGTGGAAGGCGTTGCCGAGCCCATTGAACGAAAGCGCGCGCGCCAAAGAAATGGCGTGACCGCCGTATATCAGCCGCTTCCCGAAACGGCCCTTACTTTCGGTGAAATGATCGAAGTGGGCGCGCGCGGTGTTCTGATAAAGCCGCGTCGCCATCATGTGCTCGGCGTCCTCGACGGTGACGCCGACCGTGTGGTCGATCTTCTCGCCCGCCTTGTAGTCGCCAAAGCGGTGCGGACTGCCGGCCAAGCCGTTGTCGTAGGAGGCCGCATTGATCGGCGGGCAGGCGGCGCCAAGCTGCGCGGGCTCGATGCGCTTCGGTAGCTCCGGCACTTTGTCGCCAGGCGCCGGCGCAGCCTCATCGCGCTTGCGCACCATCACCCAGCGCAAATATTCTAGCACGCAGTGGCCGTGCTGATTGAAGCCGCGCGAACGCACATAGACGATGCCGGTCTTGCGGTTGGAATTCTCCTTCAGCCCGATCACCTGCGACACCGAATTTAGCGTGTCGCCGGGATAAACCGGCTTCAGGAAGCGGCAGTCGGCATAGCCGAGATTGGCGACGGCATTGAGCGAGATGTCGGGCACGGTCTTGCCGAATACCACGTGAAACACCAAGAGATCGTCGATCGGCGAGCGCGGATAGCCGATTGAGGCTGCGAAAACGTCGGATGACTGCACGGCGAAGCGTGGCCCGAACAGACCATTGTAAACCGCGACATCACCGAGCGTGATGGTGCGCGGAGTAGCGTGGCGGATTTGCTGGCCGAGGCGAAAACTCTCAAAAAAATTGCCGGTATTGGTTTTCACGACGATCTGACTCAACGAGGGACTCCTTCGCGATTCCGGTTCGGCCGCGCCATTCTCACAGAACCGTGAACCCAACGCTAGGTTGCAAAAACGGGAAACTGATGAGGACGTGTTTAAAACCTGTGATAGCGGCTGGATCGCAAGCTAATTCCTCAGGAGGATATCCAATGAAAACCAACATTTTACTTTCAGCGCTGCTCGCGGTCAGTCTCACAGCTGCTCCCTTGGTACCGGCCGCGTTCGCCGACGACATGAAGAAGGACACCATGTCCAAGGACAATATGTCGAAGGACACGATGAAGAGGGACGACATGTCCAAGGACGCGATGAAGAAGGGCACGATGTCCAAGGACAATATGTCTAAGGATAATATGTCCAAGGATGATATGAAGAAATAAGCGAGTTGCGGCCGGGCGCGTGCATCCGCGGGTTCGGCCGCGCCGTAATAGCGACGAGGCTTGCGATGACGGTTGATATAATACCCAACCGCCCCGATGTGGCCATCCACCCCGACGTGGCCATCCACCCCCGCTGGGTGCGCGTGTGTCATTGGATCAACGCGATCGCAATCTTCGTGATGATCGGCTCCGGCTGGCAGGTCTACAACGCGTCGCCGCTTTTTCATTCGTTGCAGTTTTCCAAGCACATCGCGCTCGGTGAATGGCTGGGTGGGGCGTTACTCTGGCATTTCGCGGCGATGTGGGTGCTGGTGATCAACGGCATCGTCTATGTGACACTCGGCATCGTCAGCGGGCGCTTTCGCCGTAAGCTGCTGCCGATCTATCCAAGCGAGGTCGTTGCCGACGCCAAGGCCGCGCTCACTTTGAGGCTCTCTCACGACGACCTTATGCACTACAACGCTGTGCAGAAATTGCTTTATGCCGGGGTGATGGTCACTGGCATTCTCATCGTTCTGTCCGGTCTTTCGATCTGGAAGCCGGTGCAGTTCCAGGAATTAGCCACGCTGTTCGGCGGGTATGATTTCGCCCGCTACGTGCATTTTGTCTGCATGTTGGCGATCGTCGGCTTCCTCATCGTTCACGTGGCGCTGGCGCTGGTGGTCCCCAAGAGCCTGCGCGCTATTATCGGCGGGCGATAGGAGGGCAGCATGCGTCAGCGCAAAATAATTCCCGGTGTTGATGCCAAGCTGCTGATCAAGGATGCGGCTAAGCTGATGCCCGATCGGACGCGGCGAGGCTTCCTGCGCGGCGCCGCCAGTCTTGGCGCGCTCGCCTTCCTCACCGGCTGCGACATCATCGACGGCGACACAGCCGAAGGCGTGTTGCGCAAGATTTCCGCATTCAACGATGGCGCGCAGGCCGTCCTGTTCAGCCGTACCAAGTTGGCACCGGAATTCCCTGAGAGCGCCCTCACGCGGCCATTCCCGTTCAATGCCTATTACGAAGAAGACGAGGCGCCGGAGGTCGACGCCAACGACTATTTGTTCGAGGTCACTGGTCTGGTAGACAACAAGAAGTCATGGACGCTCGATGAACTGCACGCCTTGCCCGAGGTGTCGCAGATCACACGTCACGTCTGCGTCGAGGGCTGGAGTGCCATCGGCTCCTGGCAGGGCGCATCTCTCGCCGATTTCCTCAAGCGCATTGGTGCCGACACCAGCGCCAAATACGTGTGGTTCAAATGCGCCGAGGGTTACTCCAACACCATCGACATGCCGACGGCGTTGCATCCGCAGACGCAGATGTCGTTCAAGTTCGACCACAAAGTTCTGCCGCGGGCCTACGGGTTCCCGATGAAAATCCGCATCCCCACCAAGCTCGGCTTCAAGAATCCGAAATACGTGGTGGCGATGGAGGTGACCAACACCGACAAGGGCGGCTACTGGGAAGATCAGGGCTACAACTGGTTCTCGGGACTATAAGCGCCACTCGCCTTGCCAAGCGCGGCGCCGGTCATTAGCAATCCGCGCGGCGTAGTAGCAGCGAGGCGTATATGACCACCCACCATGTTCTCTTGCTACCCGGCGACGGCATCGGCCCTGAAGTGATGGCCGAGGTGAAGGGCGTAATCGACTTCTTCAACAAAAAGGGGCTCGACAAGTTCATTACCGAGGAGGCTTTGGTCGGCGGCTGCTGCTACGACGCGCTTAGCGTGGCGGTCACCGATGCGACCGTGGACAAGGCTAAGGCCGCTGACGCGGTGATCTTCGGCGCCGTCGGTGGGCCGAAATGGGACAAAGTGCCTTATGACACGCGGCCTGAAGCCGGTCTATTGCGTTTGCGCAAAGATCTCGCGCTCTATGCCAATCTGCGTCCGGCTATCGTCTATCCGGCGCTCGCTGAGTCTTCCTCGCTCAAGCGCGAGGTGGTGGAAGGCCTCGACATCATCATTCTGCGCGAGCTCACCGGGGGCGTTTATTTCGGCGAGCCGAAGACCATCACCGATCTCGGCAACGGCCAAAAGCGCGCGATCGACACGCAGGTCTACGACACCTACGAGATCGAGCGCATCGGACGGGTTGCCTTCGAACTGGCGCGCAAGCGGCGCAACAAGGTCACCTCGATGGAAAAGCGCAACGTCATGAAGACCGGCGTTTTGTGGAACGAGGTGATGACGACGTTGCACGCGCGCGAATACAAGGATGTACAACTCGAGCACATGCTCGCCGACGCCGGTGGCATGCAGTTGGTGCGCTGGCCCAAGCAGTTCGACGTGATCGTCACGGACAACTTGTTCGGCGACATACTCTCCGACATCGCCGCCACGCTGACCGGCTCGCTTGGCATGTTGCCGTCCGCCTCGCTCGGCGAGATCGACCCGAAGACGCGCAAGCGCAAAGCGCTGTATGAGCCGGTGCATGGCTCGGCGCCCGACATCGCTGGCAAGGGTATTGCCAATCCGATCGCCATGATCGCTTCGTTCGGGATGGCGCTGCGCTATTCGTTCAACCTCGGCAAGGAAGCCGATATGATCGACCAGGCGATCGCGGCGACCTTGGCTAAGGACCTTCGCACCGCTGACATCAAGTCGGAGGGCTGCAAGGTCGTCTCAACGACCGAGATGGGTTCGGCGATACTCGCCGAGCTGGAAGCACTTCCCGGCTAATATCCGATCCAGGGATTATTTTTGCCCGGCAGCGTCCACGGCCCGGGCAGTGGCGATTGAGTGTTTTCCAGGCCGTAGATGGTATTGTCGATTACGCCTCCTGCCCGGTGATTCGGCAGCCAGACATAATCAGTGCTGCTGATGTGCTCACCAGGGAAAGTCTCGGTGCCGGGATCGAGATAAGAGCGTTTCTGGATGACAATGCGGGTACGGGGGCGGCCGTTTTTGTCGCGGCTGACGACCACGGTTTGACCGGACGAGGAGACCACTCGTTTCTTCTTGGTCTGCGCATCGGCCGGCGCGGTCAGGATTGCAATTGCGACGGCAACAACGAAGGCGGTGATCAGTTTCAACTTCATTAGTCTCTCGTTCTTGGTCCAGTGTAGATGTATTGTAGCGAGCTTTTGTTCACTGCGACAGAGCCAATCGCGGACACTTATAGCGCAAAATTAAGGAAATGCCCGTATCGGCCTGAGACGCCTCTTTGGCACGTCAGCTTGAGTATTGGATTGCGCTGGTCGCATAGCTACGGCCGAGCTCAGCTCGGGCGAACACTGCGCCGACCTTCGGTACGCTGCCGACGGAGAGCAGCGTCAGCGATCAAGCGTGCAGACAAGCGTCGAGCACTCGAAAATTTAATCCTATCTTGGGAGAAAAAGTCGAACAATTGCAGTATTGGATCGTGATGCATGAAACCAAGGCAGAGCAGCCGCCCCGACAATCGCGGCTTTCGGGCCGGTGAAGCGCCGGATCTCGCTGAGCAGTAGGTTTCCACCTTCAGATCGGGTGCGGACACCGTCCGCGCGAGAGGATGTCCGTGCGCCCGTCGCCCCACCGTGGCGGCAAATGGCGTAGCTCTACGGGGGTCGACTTCCGGGATCGACAGCGCGAAACTGCCGGCAATTCTGCACACCTGTCTACACCCCCTGAACATGCAGGGCCGGTGCATCACCGAATCGCTGCCGTTGTCATGCGGGTCATTCTCGCTTACAAGCGCCGCTAATCCAGTTCCATGTAGAGCGGGTCTGATTAGGATATTTTTTTGGAGCGTTAACAATGGGTTACAAGGTCGCCGTGGTCGGCGCCACCGGCAATGTCGGGCGTGAGATGCTCGCTATTCTGGCCGAGCGCGACTTTCCCGCCGACGAGGTGGTCGCGATTGCCTCGCGCAAGAGCCAGGGCGTGGAGTGTTCGTTCGGCGACAAGACGCTAAAGGCGAAGGCGCTCGACCATTTCGATTTCTCCGACGTCGACATCTGCCTGATGTCGGCCGGCGGCGCTGTGTCGAAGGAGTGGTCGCCGAAGATCGGCGCGCGGGGCGCGGTGGTGATCGACAATTCCTCCGCCTGGCGCATGGATCCGGATGTGCCGCTGATCGTGCCGGAAGTCAACGCCGACGCCGTCGTCGACTTCCGCAAGAAGAACATCATCGCCAATCCGAATTGCTCAACTGCGCAACTTGTTGTTGCGCTTAAGCCGCTGCATGACAGGGCCAGGATCAAACGCGTAGTGGTTGCGACCTATCAATCGGTGTCCGGCGCCGGCAAGGAGGCGATGGACGAATTGTTCGCCCAAACCAAGGCAGTATTCACGCTCGGCGAGATCGAGACCAAGAAGTTCCCCAAGCGCATTGCCTTCAACGCCATTCCGCAGATTGATGCTTTCATGGAGGACGGCTACACCAAAGAAGAATGGAAGATGGTGGTCGAGACCAAGAAGATTCTCGATCCCAAGATCAGGCTCACCGCCACTTGCGTGCGCATACCCGTCTTCGTCGGCCATTCCGAAGCGGTGAACATCGAGTTTGAAAAACCGATCACGGTAGACGAGGCGCGCGAGGTTTTGCGCAGCGCGCCCGGCTGCATGGTTATCGACAAGCGTGAGCCCGGCGGCTACACGACCCCCTATGAATGTGTTGGCGAGGACGCCACCTACATCAGCCGCATTCGCGAAGATGCGACCGTGGAGAACGGCCTGCAGATGTGGGTAGTTTCCGACAACCTGCGCAAGGGCGCGGCACTCAACGCGGTGCAGATCGCGGAAGTGCTGATCAATCGTAAGCTGATCGAGGCCAAGCGCAAGGCTGCCTAATGACCGATCGACCGGAATTCCCCACTCGCTTTATCCAGCACCGATAGGTCGCCGGTGGCGACACCGAAATACGCGCCATGCGTCGCGACCGCGCCTGTTTCGATTAGCTTTGCGAGACGTGGGAATGTCATCAGGTTGTCAAGGCTGTTGGTCACATTGGCCTGCTCGAGGCGCGCCAGGTATTCCGCGTGCGATCGTTCGCCGCGCGGCCCGACCTTCTCCGCCGCCGGACTCATCAGCCTCATCCACTTGCCGATGAAGTCGCCAGGCGATAGCGGCTCGGTCTCCTCGGCATAGGCTTTGACTCCCCCGCATTGCGCATGGCCGAGCACCACGATGTGCTTTACGCGCAGCACGCTGATGCCGAATTCGAGTGCCGCGGAAACGCCGTGTGCGCCTACATCTGGCGCGCAGGGCGGCACGATGTTGGCGACGTTGCGCACCACGAACAACTCACCGGGACTGGCGTCGAAGATCACCTCGGGTGAGACGCGCGAATCGCTGCAGCCGATCACCATGACCTGTGGTGATTGGCCGCGTTCGGCGAGCTCGCGATAGCGGTCCTGCTCGCGCCGCAGCCGGCCACCGGCAAAATCGTGGTAGCCTTTGATCAAGCGTTGGGGGAATGTCATTATTTCCTGCTGTCGTCGGCGACTATTTCACGCAGTCCGATGAAAAGCAGCGTACAGTACGTCCGAATCGGCACAGTGAGGGCCAGACAGCGTATTTTTCACGGCCATTTTCGTCGCATTCCATCGGGGGGATAGCGGCGTGTTCATTGCCCGTTCAGGTAGAATTGACGAGTGAAGGATTAAACTAAAACCAAAACCTCGCATGCTGCAGCTAAACAAGCCAGAGATCTCGGTTCAGCCGCCGACCCGGTTCCGCACGCACGGCTTCTCGGCGCCGCAAGTCGCCGTGCTGTTTGCGGCGTTCACCCTGCTCATCTCGATACCGATCTGGACGCACCCGCTGCCGCCGCTGTCGGACTACGTCAATCATCTGGCGCGCATGCACGTGATTGCGACTTTGTCGAAGAATCCGCAGCTTGCCCGCTTTTATGAACTCGACTGGGATGTGATTCCAAACCTGACCATGGACCTCATCGTGCCGGTGCTGGCGCGGTTCATGAACGTCTATGTCGCCGGCCAGGTCTTCATCGTCAGCATGTTCGCGCTCATCATTTCGGGCGTGCTAGCCCTGAACCGCGCGCTGATCGGCCGCTGGTCGGTGTTCCCGCTGGTTGCTTTCCCCCTCGTCTACAACTACGTCTTCCTCGTCGGGCTGATGAACTACATGTTCGGCATCGGCGTCGCGCTGTGGGCGCTGGCGGGCTGGATCGCTCTGCGCGAGCGCACCTGGCCCCTGCGGTTCGTTCTGTCGACCGTATGTGTGGTGGCGTTGTTCTTCTGCCATCTCTCGGCGCTCGGGGTCTACGGCGTTGGACTGCTCGCGTTCGAGGTTTCGCGGCTGTGGCAGCAGCGACTCGAACCCTGGCCACGCCGGATTCTAGATTTCGTCGCCAGCGGACTGCCGTTTCTGGCCGCAGCCCCTTTGCTCGACGTCAGCCCAACCATGCAGCTCGTTGGCACCACATACTGGGAGCAACGCGGCAAGATCGACGGGTTGATGTACGTCATCAGCGATTATTCCGACATCGCCGCCTTCGCGCTCATAGCAGTGATGGCGGCCAGCATTATTTGGTCGGTCCGCCATCGGGTCTTGCGCTTTCATCCGCTGGCCATAAGTTTGCTCTTCGTCAGCGCCGCGGTCTACATTGCATTACCGCGCATCATGTTCGACACCTACATGACCGATCAGCGCGTTCCCATCGGCATCGCATACATGTTGTTCGCCTGCGGCGATCTCGAGTTGCGGCGTCGCCTAGTGCGCCGCGCCTTCATGGTCGTACTGATTGTCATCATCGCGGCTCGGCTAATCGAGATCGATTTCAACTGGTCGCAATTATCTGACTCGACCAGCGAGCTACGCTCCTCGGTGCGGCGAATTGCGCCTGGCTCGAAGGTGTTCGTTGCCTACGCCGATCGCTCGCTCGGCGAGGATGTGCGCGACCTCGGACTCGTGCACGCCGCCTGCATCGCCACCATCGAGCGCTCTGCGCTGGTCACGACGCTGTTCACGGTCGAGGGCAAGCAGGTGCTGCATGTCCGCCCGGAATTTCGCAACTATGCCGACCTTCGCGATGGGACGCCGCCGGCGGTCGCCCAGCTTATCCAGGCGGCCGATCATCCGCTGCCCTGGATGCCTGCATTCTGGCTGAACTGGACCCAGTTCGATTATCTCTACGTCTTGTTTACCGAGGACGACGCGCCCAACCCCGATCCCTCGCGGCTGAAGCTCCTCGACGATGGCGACCGCTTTCAGCTTTACCGCATCATCAAGCCGCAAGACGCCGCATCGAACAATCGGCGCTGATCGGATTCCGGGGTAGCCCCATCGCTTGATAGTTTCCGCTTCGCCGATACAGTTGCCCGCATGACCATCAAGCCGCGCCGCAGCGTGCTTTATATGCCGGGCTCCAATGCCCGCGCCTTGGAGAAAGTGAAAACGCTGTCGGCCGATGGTGTCATTCTCGATCTCGAGGATTCGGTGGCGCCCGAGGCTAAGGAAACAGCGCGCCGACAGGTCACCGATGCTGCAAAAGCCGGCGGCTTCGGTGCCCGCGAGGTGTTCATCCGGATCAACGGCGTCGACACGCCCTGGCACGCTGACGATCTAGCCGCTGCTGCCCATGCAGCGCCGGATGCGATTTTGGTGCCCAAGATTTCGAACCCAGAAACGCTGGAATTGATTGGGCGCCGTCTGCTGGACATGGGCACCGATCACAAGACGCGAGTATGGGCAATGATCGAAACGCCGCTCGCGATCTTCAACATCCTTTCGATTGCCGCCGAGGCCGAGGATTCGGAATCGCGCCTGTCGGGCTTCGTCATGGGTACCAACGATCTTGCCAAGGACACCCGCGCGCGTCTGGTGCCGGGCCGAGCACCGATGCTGTCTTGGCTCTCCACCTGCGTCGCGGCGGCGCGCACCTACGGCATCGCCATCCTCGACGGCGTCTACAATGATATTGGCAATGCCGACGGCTTTGAGATGGAATGCCGGCAGGGCGTCGAGCTAGGCTTCGATGGCAAGACGTTGATCCATCCCAACCAGATCGCGTCCTGTAACGCGGTCTTCTCGCCGACGCCGGAGGAAGTGGCAATGGCGCGCAGGATGATCGCCGCTTTCGATCTGCCGGAGAACAAGGGCAAGGGCGTGGTTTCGATCGACGGGCGTATGGTCGAGCGCCTGCATGCCGACATGGCGCGCCGCACTGTGGCAATCGCGGAGGCCATTGCTGCCCGAACGTAATAGGGAGAGGGCCGTGCGACGACGCGATTTCATCCGACTTGTTGGTGCTGCCGCTCTGACAACCCCGTTCGTCGCTGGCGCACAGTCATCCTATCTGGATTATCCGGTCACGCTCATCGTCCCTATACGCTGGGCGGCGGCAATGACGTGCCGCGCGCCGTCGCTGAACCCATGCGAGCTGATAGACCGCGAATGGGCCGGCCAGAACGAGGGTGACATCGATCACCCGGATTTTCTCGAACGATCGCAAATCACGCTCCCCCCGCAGCCCGGAGGCAGCATACGCCAGTTAGGGAGGGATGGGTTCAAGCCCTTTGGCCTTGAGCAGAGGCGCGGCGGAAGGGGCCGCAAGCATGTCGACAAACGCCTGGGCGGAGTTACGCACATTGCTAGCGGCGGCAACGCCGGCCGCAAAATAAGTATAAAGCTGCAGCTCTTGCGGCAGCGATCCGACGAAACCCGCGCCGACAACAGACATCAGCTCGGGTATTTGCTGCACGGCGATCTCCGCGTCGCCACGAACGATCAGCTCGCCGACGCGGCCGCCCGGTGCGACGACAATCTTGCTACGCAGGGTGTCGGCGATGCCGAGACGCTCGATCAAGGTCTCGAAATACTGGCCGCTGACGCCGTCGCGCGAACGAACGATCGACTTTGCGGAAAGCAAAGCGCGCTTGAACATATCGACGGTCGAGATGTCGGGCCTCGGAGCATCTGCGCGCACCGAGATGCCCAGGCCGCAGCACCCGATGCCCTTGCAACTCCCGCCGAGGATCTTTCCCTGCTTCGCGAGCTCCGCGATCGCCGCCTTCGTGATGATGGCGATGTCGAACGCCGTGCCCGCCTCGATCTCGCGTTTGATCACAGCGGTCGGGTTGTAGGCGCATGTAAACGTGTGCCCGGTTTTTTTCTCGAAAGCAGGCGCGAATTCGGCCAATACCTCGATGACTGCGTGCGTGCTTAAGACTTTGATTTCCGTGAACACGTCGATCACGCCCAGGGGCGTGTGGCTTTGGCCTTATCCTCGTAACTCGCGATCTTGGCGCTCTTTTGCTGGGTCAGGCTGATGTCGTCTAGGCCGTTGAGCAGGCAGTGCTTGCGAAACGAGTCGATCTCGAACTTGACCACGCCGCCGTCCGGTCCGCGAATTTCCTGTTTTTCCAGGTTGACGGTGAGCGTGGCATTAGCGCCGCGCTCGGCGTCGTCGAACAGCTTCTCCAGATCCTGCGGGGACACGCGGATCGGCAACACGCCGTTCTTGAAGCAGTTGTTGTAGAAGATGTCACCGAACGAGGTGGAGATCACGCAACAAATGCCAAAATCCATAAGCGCCCAAGGTGCATGCTCGCGGCTCGAGCCGCAGCCGAAATTGTCGCCGGCAACCAGGATCTTGGCCTTGCGATAGGCCGGCTTGTTGAGCACAAAGTTCGGGTCCTCGCTGCCGTCATCCTTGTAGCGCATCTCGGAGAACAGGCCCCTGCCGAGGCCGGTGCGCTTGATGGTCTTCAAGTATTGCTTCGGGATGACCATGTCGGTGTCGACATTGATTATCTTCAGGGGCGCGGCGACGCCTTCCAGAACGGTGAATTTTTCCATTGTAGGTTCTCTTGTTCTTCACCCGATCAAGCGCCGGCGCCCAGTTCATGACGCCTCACGCGGCCCGGGTCAAGGGCGCCAACTTGGCTCTATTCTGCGGCCTCTTTCTTAGCGTTGCGATCGAACCTCAACGTGCGTTTCAACTCGCAAATCTGCAGGCTGTAGGACTCGTAATAGATATCGCGTCCTTTGCGTTGCGCGTCTCGGTGCTCGGGGTGCATTCGCCAAGCGCGCTGCGTTTCTTCCGACAATTCGACAATTGTGCAGCGCTCGCCGTCCTCCGCGAAAAACCCCTTGTGCGAGATATAGCCTGGCATGGTGGTGGCGATCTGCACCATGCGATCGACCAGGGCGACATAGTCGTCGCGCAAGCCCGGCTGCAATCGGGAACGGAAGACGGTGACGATCATGCGCTATTCCTTTCGGTTCTCTCCTCGTGATCCTACTGATTGCGGCGGCCGATCAAATGAATATTTTCGATTGGATTCATTTGCAGCGTGTGACTAGGCATTCAGTTGTGCAGGACGACCCTTCTCGTTCTTCGGGATCCACGCCAGCTCGAGCACCCACGGGCACGCCGAGCGGAACCAGTTCTGCTGCTTTGGCGTGAGCTGGTCGCGCTGGCGCAAGGTTCCGACACGCAGCATGTAACTCTCCGGATTGGGGCCGTGCGAGGTGGAATAGATTGGCGAGCCGCACTTCGGACAGAACGCCTGCAGTCGGGGATTGCCATTCTCCGCCGTCGTCTTGAGGTAGAGCGTCGGCTCGCCGCTTAGCATCTTGAAAGTATGGCCAGGCGCGCGGATGCTAACGCGAAACGCCGAACCGGAGCCGGTCTGGCAATCGGTGCAATGGCAAATCGAAACATTCTCCGGATCCGCTTCTGCCTCGAAACTCAGATAACCGCAGTGGCAGTGGCCATCGATGTGCATGCCTGTTGCTCCCTTTAGTCGACGCTCGCCTCGATCGCTTCCATGTCGGCGTCGGACAAACCGAAGTGGTGGCCAATCTCGTGCACCAGAACGTGTGTCACGATACTGCCGAGGCTCTCCTCGTGCTCGGCCCAATAATCGAGGATCGGCCTCCGGTAGAGCCAGACCATGTTGGGCATCGGCTCGGGCGCGGTGGCCGATTGAAACGGAAGACCGACCCCCTGGAACAGGCCGAGCAATTCGAACTCGCTCTCCGCGCCCATCGTATCGAGTACCTCCTCAGTAGGGAATTCGGTGACCTGGACGACCAGGTTTTCGCAAAGGCTGCGAAATTCCTCGGGCAGCCGGGCATAGGCATCCACCGCCAGCGCCTCGAGCTCAGCCAGCGACGGGGCGGGGAGGCCTTTCCAGGCCAAAGGATTATCGAATTGGCCGTTCATGCAAATAATTGACGGATCAGCTGAAATGGGCGAGCGTTAATCAATCGATGGGACCTTTTGAGGACTGAAGAATGCCGATGAATTGGACCTTCTGGGGCCTTCTCGGGCTGACCTTGGCAATCTTTACAGGTTCTTTGAAACCAGCCACGGCTGAGTTCTTCTGTTGCAACGAAGCACTCGCAAGCTACACCGGCAGGCTCTACGAGTTTGCGGCGCAGTCACGACCGCGCATCACCATTCACCCGCGCTACCATCCGGGTCCCAACTCCGTGCGGTATTGCCGCTCGTGGCTCATCAAGGAATACCGCCTAAGCGGCCCGGTCATTGTGCCGCAGATGCGCTGCTGGTGGGATTGACGCAGTAGCAGCGGGCGGCCGAACAATCGCGCGATTTCGAAGCTCATCAGGTCTTTTGCAATTAATTCTCGCTCTGGCCGCTCTGGTGATGAACTGACGCGCGACGGCTAAGGCTGCCGGGCTTATTTCCAATCGCGTACGTCAACGAAGTGTCCGGCGACGGCCGCTGCTGCGGCCATCGCCGGCGACACAAGATGTGTACGCCCTTTATACCCCTGCCTGCCTTCGAAGTTGCGGTTCGAGGTCGAGGCGCAGCGCTCGCCTGGTTTCAGCTTGTCTGGGTTCATGGCGAGACACATTGAGCAGCCTGGCTCACGCCAGTCGAAGCCGGCGGTCTTGAAAATCTTGTCGAGGCCTTCCGCTTCCGCCTGCTCCTTCACCAGTCCTGAGCCCGGAACGATCATCGCATAGACATTCGCGTTCACCGTCTTGCCGGCAGCAACGCGCGCGACTTCGCGCAGATCCTCAATTCGCGCATTCGTGCATGAGCCGATGAACACGCGGTCGAGCTTGATATTGGTGATCTTCTCGCCTCCTTGCAGTCCCATGTAGCCGAGCGAGCGCTCGGCGGCGGCACGCTTGGCCTCATCGGCGATTTCGGACGGTACGGGTACGCGGCCGGTGACCGATACGACCTGCTCGGGGCTGGTGCCCCAGGTGACGAGCGGCGGTAGTTTCGCCGCATCGAGCCTGATCTCGCGGTCGAAATGCGCGCCCTCGTCGGAGCGCAGCGTTTCCCAATAGCGCATCGCCTCGTCCCACGCTTTGGCCTTGGGCGCTTTCGGCTTGTCCTTGAGATAGACGTAAGCCTTCTCGTCAGGCGCGATGAAGCCCGCCTTGGCGCCGCCTTCCACCGACATGTTGCAGATGGTCATGCGGCCTTCCATCGAGCAGGCGCGGATTGCGTCGCCGGCGTATTCAAGCGCGTAGCCAGTGCCGCCAGCGGTGCCGATCTCGCCGATGATCGCGAGAATGATATCCTTCGCGGTGACGCCCGAAGGCAGCTTGCCATCGACCGTCGCGCGCATGTTCTTCGATTTCTTTTGGATCAGCGTCTGCGTCGCCAGCACATGCTCGACTTCCGAGGTGCCGATTCCGTATGCGAGTGCGCCGAATGCGCCGTGCGTGGCGGTATGGCTATCACCGCAGACGATTGTAGTGCCAGGCAGCGTGAAGCCCTGCTCGGGCCCGATGATGTGGACAATGCCCTGGCGCTTGTCGAACTCGTTGAAATATTCGATGCCAAAATCCTTGGCGTTCTGTGCCAGCGCGGCAATCTGCTCGGCGCTCTCCGGATCGGGATTGGGCTTGCTGCGGTCGGAGGTCGGCACGTTATGATCAACCACGGCCAAGGTCTTCTCGGGCGCGTGCACCTTGCGGCCCGTCGTACGTAGACCCTCGAAGGCCTGCGGGCTCGTCACCTCATGCACCAAGTGGCGGTCGATATAGATCAGGCAGGTTCCATCCGGTTGCTCATCCACCAGATGGTCCTCCCAGATCTTGTCGTAGAGGGTACGCGGCTTGGCCATCTCAACATCTCCAATTGCTCCGATAGTTATCTAGCGTCCGCCACGCCCAAGAAAAAGGGGCCGGAAGCGGCCCCTCAAACGTTGCGCATTGAGGTTGTCGCCTATTCCTTGGCGGCCGCCTCGGTGCCTTCTGCCTCCATCGCGCCCTGCGCTTCCGAGATGCGCGCTTTCTTGCCGCGCAGGCCACGCAGGTAATAGAGCTTGGCGCGGCGCACCTTGCCACGCCGCACGAGCTTGATTGAGTCGATCATTGGCGAATAGAGCGGAAACACGCGTTCGACGCCTTCGCCATATGAGATCTTGCGCACGGTGAAGTTCTCGTTGATGCCGCGGCCGGATCGGCCGATGCAAACACCCTCGTAGGCCTGCACGCGGCTCTTGTCGCCTTCGACGACCTTGACGTTAACCAGCACGGTATCGCCTGGCTGGAAGTCGGGAATTTCCTTGCCGGCCGAGAGCTTCTCGACCTGCTCCTTTTCAAGCTGTTGAATGATGTCCATCGCTAAATCTCCGTCGGCAGCGCCAGCAACCGGCGCGCGGTCTTGTCTGATCTGAATGGGTTGGGCGCGCTTCTAGACCAAAGAATGGGGTTTGTCACCTCACCCTCACATTTTAGGCCTGTTTTTGGGACTGTGGCGGGCCTGGTAGTCCGCCCAGAGGTCCGGCCGGCGCGCGGCAGTCAGACGTTCCGCTTCGGCTCGCCGCCAGGCAGCGACTTTGGCGTGGTCGCCGGAGAGCAGCACATCTGGGATTGGCTCGCCCTCGAACACCGGCGGTCGGGTGTATTGCGGATATTCAAGGAGCCCGTCAGCAAAGCTCTCCTCGGCGCCCGAGGCTTCCTTGCCCATGACACCAGGCTGCAGTCGCACACAGGCATCAAGCATAGCGAGAGCTGCCGGCTCTCCGCCGGAGAGCACAAAGTCACCGAGCGAGATCTCCTCAAGATGACGGGCCCTTATCAGCCGCTCGTCGACCCCTTCGAACCGTGCGCACACCATGACTACGCCGAGGCCAGCGGCAAGCTGCGCCACGCGCGTCTGCGTCAGCCGCGCGCCGCGCGGACTCATCAGCAGGCGCGGGCGGGTGTCATGCGGCACGGCATCGAGCGCGCGCGCAAGAATATCGGCCTTCATCACCATGCCGGGGCCGCCGCCGGCCGGTGTGTCGTCGACGGTGCGATATTTGTCGGTGGCATGCGCGCGAATGTCGTGGACGTCGAGCTTCCAGATACCGGACGCGAGCCCCTTGCCGGCGAGGCTCAGCGCCAGCGGCCCGGGAAACATCTCCGGGAAGATCGTCAATACGCTCGCGCGCCACATGCTCAGTCTTCTTCCCGTGCATTGGTTTCGATCGGCGGCACCACCACAATGCATCCCGCCTCAATGTCGATCGTCGGCACAGTCGTTTCGGTGAACGGCAACAGCAGCGCGGGGCCGCCCGCGACACGTTCTATTTCGACGATATCGCCGGCGCCAAAATTATGGATCGCGATCACCTTGCCAAGCGTGACACCGTCTTTGCTCAGCGCCGCCAAGCCGACCAGGTCGGCATGGTAAAACGTGTCAGCTTCTTCGATCGTCGGCAGGCGGTCGCGCGGCACGAACAGATCGGTGTTGCGCAACTTCTCCGCTGCATTGCGATCGCTGATGCCTGCGATTCGCACCACCAGGAATTCCTTGCCCGGCCGTGCCGCCTCGATGGTAAAACGTCGCGCACCGTCCTTGGTTTCTAGCGGCCCGTAGGTCGCGACCGCTAGCGGATCCGCGGTGAATGACCACAGCCGCACTTCGCCGCGAATGCCGTGCGCGGTACCGATGCGGGCGACGCGAACGCGGTCGGCCACGGGAGCCGCAGGCGTCAGCTCGCCGCCGCCGCTTCGGCCGGCTTGCCCTTGGCTGCGCCCTCAGCGAGTTTACCGCCGCCGGACGCTTCTTTCGCCTTGGCCGCTTCCTCAGCCTTCGCCTTGCGCTCCTTACGCGGGATCGCCTTCTCCGGATTGCTGCGTGGTTTGCGCTTGGCGACGCCGGCCGCGTCGAGGAAGCGCATGACGCGGTCAGACGGTTGCGCGCCCTTCTTCATCCAGCCCTGCACCTTTTCGAGATCGAGTTTGAGCCGTTCGGTCCTTTCCTTCGGCAGCAGCGGATTGAAGAAGCCGAGCCGCTCGATGAAGCGGCCGTCGCGCGGCGCGCGGCTGTCAGCGACGACGACGTGATAGAATGGCCGCTTCTTGGTTCCGGCGCGGGCCATGCGAATGACGAGAGACATTTCAGCTTTCCTTTCAAACTAAGTGATCACTTCTTTTTTCCGAGGCCGGGCAGGCCGAGCAATCCGGGAAACTTTCCGCCGCCGGGGCCAGGCAAGCCGGGAATGTTTGGCGGCAATTGCGGCATTGTCGGCGGCAGGCCTGGTATCGTGGGCGGCAACTGGCCGGACGGCATGTTCTTCGCAAGCTCGGCCATCCGCTCCGGTGTCGGCATGCCGGAGCCGAAGCCCATCGCCTGCGCGATGCCGGCGAGGGGACCGCGCTTGGCACCCCCCATCGCCTTCATCATGTCGGCCATGCCGCGATGCATTTTCAAAAGCTTGTTGATGTGCTCGGGCGTTGTACCGGAGCCGGCGGCTATGCGCTTCTTGCGGCTGGCCTTGAGGATATCGGGATTGCGCCGCTCCTGCGGCGTCATCGAGTCGATGATCGCGATCTGCCGCTTGAGAATCTTGTCGTCAAGGCCAGCATTGGCGATCTGGTTCTTCATCTTGGCGATGCCCGGCATCATACCGACCAGCCCGCCGATTCCCCCCATCGCCTGCATCTGTACGAGCTGCTCGCGCATGTCGGCGAGATCGAACTTGCCCTTGCGCAGCTTTTCGGCCGCGCGCATCGCCTTCTCGGCGTCGATATTGGCAGCGGCCTTCTCAACCAGCGCGACGATATCGCCCATGCCGAGGATCCGGCCGGCGATGCGAGCGGCATCGAATTCCTCGAGCGCGTCGAGTTTCTCACCGGTGCCGATCAACTTAATCGGCTTGTTGGTAACCGCGCGCATCGACAGTGCGGCGCCGCCGCGACCGTCGCCGTCGACGCGGGTGAGCACGATGCCCGTAAGGCCCACGCGCTGGTCGAACGAATGCGCCAGGTTAACGGCGTCCTGTCCGGTGAGGGCGTCGGCAACCAGCAGCACTTCGTGCGGCTGCGCAGCGCGCTTCACCGCGGCCGCCTCGTTCATCATTTCTTCGTCGAGCGTGGTGCGGCCGGCGGTGTCGAGCAGAATCACGTCGTAGCCACCGAGCCGGCCAGCTTCGAGCGTGCGCTTCGCGATCTGCAACGGCTGCTGGCCTTCGACCACTGGCAGCGTGTCGATGCCGACGTCACGCCCGAGCACCGCGAGCTGCTCCATCGCCGCCGGCCGGCGCACGTCGAGCGAGGCCATCAACACTTTCTTCTTCTGCCGGTCGGCCAGGCGGCGCGCGATCTTTGCCGTGGTAGTAGTTTTGCCGGAGCCCTGCAGGCCGACCATCATAATGGCAACCGGCGGCGGCGCATTGAGATCGATGCCCAGGCTGTCGGCGCCGAGCGTCTTGACCAGCTGGTCGTGCACGATCTTGACGACCATCTGGCCGGGGGTGACCGACTTCATCACCTCGACGCCAACGGCCTGCTGCTTCACGCCCTCGATGAAGGCGCGTGCGACGTCGAGCGCGACGTCGGCTTCGAGCAGCGCGCGGCGCACCTCGCGCAGCGCCGCATCGACGTCGGCCTCGCCGAGCGCGCCGCGCCGAGTGAGGCGATCGAGAATGCCGCCGAGTCTTTCCGACAGCGTGTCGAACATGGGTTTCAAAGCACCTTTACGCCCGAGGGCGCACTGCGCTGTCGGGCGGTGGCCTCCGGCCTCTCACGGACCGGTCAGCGGAACGAGTAGTTGACGTCTAGCGAAGTTGCGCGGAACCTAAGGATGCCCCGCCTTCGAGTCAAGCCGCTGGATTTACGAGTTTATTTCGTAGCTGACGGTCACCACCGCACGCAAAGTCTGCTCTCCGGGCGCCACAACCGGGGCTGCCGCACCGGCCCGCATCGCCGTGATCGGGCGGAACGGGGCCGGCGAGCCTTCTTCCGAGATGGCCATTACCCGGCCGATCTTCATGCCGGCGGCGTCGGCGTATAGCTCGGCTTTGCGCCGCGCGTCGGCGATCGCCTCGCCGCGCGCCTTGTCGAGCAGCTTGCTCTGTTCGGAAACTATAAACTCGACGCCCGACATCTCGTTAGCGCCGGCCGCGATGGCGCGATCGAGCACGTTTGGCAACTTGCTGATGTCGCGTACCTTGATCGCGAATTGGTTGAAGACCTGGAAGCCGACCAAGCGGTTGCCGGCTGGCCGGTTCGCGTCGTTTTGCGGCTGCAACGACAACAACGCAGTCTGGATGTCGCGTTCGTCGATACCGTTTTCCTTGAGCGCCGCCAGCACCGCGCCCATTTCCTTCGCGTTAGCATCGCTTGCGGCACGCGCGGTCTTACCCTGACTAGAAACGCCGATGCGGATCGTCGCCGCGTCCGGGGTCGCTGTGACAATCGCCTCGCCGGTCACCGTCACCAGTTTGTCGACCTTCTCGGCAGCCTGCGCCGACAGCGGCGCGGCGGCCAGCAGAATGAAGCACGCGACACGCAACATCCGCATGGGTTTCCTCACTTAACCGGCACCAACACGTTGATTACCAGGTTTTCCGCGTTGGTCGTCACTGGATCGGTGACGTATTCCTCGATGAACAAGTCCTTGGCATCAAGATGCTTGTCCTCAAGATAATTGGTGATCGCCTCGTAGGTCGAATCCATGGCGTCGTACGGGCCGCGATGCACGAATTTAAGCGCCCGGCCGGAGGGCGCCTGGCCGACGGCGATATCGCCCTTCGGCGGATTGGCCGGCGCGGCTGCAATGGGCACCGCGGCTTCGAATTGGAAGCCGGAATCATCGGTCTGGGTGTACACCGTCATGGCCGGCCCAGTCGGCTTCATGCTCTGTTTGTTCAGGTATTCGTTGAGCGACTTGAAGGCGTCGACCAGCGTGTCGAAGGCGACATCCCACGTGCTATGACCCTTCAGATAGACAATGGTCCGCTCGGGCAGCGTCACCTCCTCGCCGAAGGCGTCACCCGGCTGCAGCGGCGAAGGCGAACTCAAGCCGCCCATTGGCGGCGGCATCTGCGCCGCGACAGGACCGGTAAGAACCAGAAACACTAATATCGGCAGCGCTACGCGCCGGCAGGACATCGGGCTTCTCCGTCCATTGATGCAACTATCCCCCCGGCAATCTGAGACGTGACGGCAGTCTAGCACACGGCTCTGGCCAATCGGCGAGTATTCGCCATATAAACCGGGCGAAACCCGGGCAGACCAAGGCCGGAAGGCGACATTTGGGCGCGCTCGCCAACCAATCCTTCGTGAAGATGAACGGCATCGGCAACGAGATCGTCGTGGTCGATCTGCGCCTGAAAGCGGCCGCGATCGCACCGGAAGAAGCGCGCGCGGCAGCTAAGGCGGAAGGCGGTGCGCCCTACGATCAGTTGATGGCGCTTTATCCGCCGCGCACGCCCGGCACTGACGCCTTCATCCGCATCTACAACAATGACGGCTCGGAATCGGGCGCCTGCGGCAACGGTATTCGTTGTGTCGCCGACCTGATCGCGAAGGAGAGCGGCAAAACTGCGCTCACCTTCGAGACGACGGCGGGTATCCTCAACTGCTGGAAGGGCACCGATGGTATGTTCACGGTCGACATGGGGCCACCGCGCTTCAAGTGGAACGAAATTCCGCTGGCCGAAGAATTCCGCGATACCCGCGCCATCGAGTTGCAGATCGGGCCGATCGAAAAGCCGGTGTTGCATTCTCCGTCCGTGGTGAACATGGGCAACCCGCATGCGATCTTCTGGGTGGACGACGTTGGGGCATACAACCTGCACAAGTTTGGACCGCTCTTGGAGAATCACCCGATCTTTCCCGAGCGCGCCAACATTACGCTGGCACAGATTTTGTCGCGCGATCACATCGTCATCCGCACGTGGGAGCGCGGCGCCGGGCTGACCAAAGCCTGCGGATCAGCGGCTTGCGCCGCTGCGGTCGCCGCCGCGCGGCTTAAGCGCACGGAGCGCAATGTGAAAGTAACTCTGCCTGGTGGTAACCTCACTATCGACTGGCGCAAGAGCGACGATCACGTGCTGATGACCGGACCGGTCGAGTTTGAATTTGCCGGTAAGTTCGACCCGGCGCTATTCAAGGCGGGCATCACATGAGCATCGACGTCGTCACCTTTGGCTGCCGGCTCAATATCTACGAGTCGGAAGTGATCAGGCGCGCGGCCGGCGCGTCACTGGACGACGTTGTGGTGGTGAATACCTGCGCGGTGACGGCAGAAGCGGTACGGCAGGCGCGGCAGAAAATCCGCCACATCAAGCGCGAGCGCCGCGATGCACGCATCATTGTCACTGGCTGCGCGGCGCAGTCAGCGCCTCAGACTTTCGCGGCCATGCCGGAAGTCGACCGCGTGCTCGGCAACGAGGAAAAGCTCGACGCGCGCGCCTGGGCCAATGACAGCCGCCGCGTCGCCGTCGGCGACATCATGGCGGTTAAGCGTCATGCCATTCGCGCGATTGATAACATCGAGGGCAACACACGCGCCTTCCTGCAGGTGCAAAACGGCTGCGACCACCGCTGCACGTTCTGTATCATCCCGTTCGCGCGCGGCAATTCGCGCTCGCTGCCGATGGATGACGCGGTGGCGCGCGCGCGGCGGCTCGCCGAACGCGGCTATCGCGAGCTCGTGCTGACCGGCGTCGATATCACAAGCTATGGTGCCGACTTTGACAGCGCGCTGCGGCTCGGCAGGGTGATCAAGCGCATACTCAAAGAAGTGCCTGAATTGGCGCGGTTGCGGCTGTCGTCTATCGACTCGATCGAGGTCGATGACGATCTGCTCGACGCGTTCGCCAACGAGCGGCGACTGATGCCACATCTGCATCTGTCGCTGCAATCGGGCGACGACCTCATTCTCAAGCGCATGAAGCGCCGCCACACACGCGCCGATGCGGTGGCTTTCACCGACAAGGTGCGCAATTTGCGGCCGGATGTAGTGTTCGGCGCCGATATCATCGCCGGCTTCCCGACCGAGAGCGAGGAGATGTTCGCGCGCTCACTTGCTCTAGTCGACGAATGCGGCCTCACGCAACTGCACGTCTTTCCGTTCTCGCCGCGGCCCGGCACACCGGCCGCACGTATGCCGCAGCTCGACCGCGAGGTGGTCAAGGAGCGCGCGCGGCGCCTGCGTGAGAAGGGTGAGGCGGCGTTGCGCGCGCATCTCGAATCGCAGGTCGGCGCGCACCGGCTGGTGTTGACCGAACGCGGTGGTATCGGCCGAACCGAGCAGTTCACCGCGGTGCGGCTCCCGGCGCCGCTTGTGCCGGGAGCCATTCTCGATCTGACGATGGTAGGGCATGATGGCCGCCAGTTACTGGCGGCCTAAGGGGAAAACAATCATGGGTTATCGCGATCATCTGATCACGACCATGGAGCAGCTGCAGGCACTCTATGGGGAGAAGATGCCGGCCGCGGTCATCAAGGAGATCGACCACATCAATGATAGCTATCGCAAGCTGATCGAGGCCGCACCGTTCGTGGCGGTGGCGACCAGCGGCCCTGAGGGCCTCGACTGCTCGCCGAAGGGCGACGCGCGCGGCTTCGTGCGCATCCTCGACGACAAGACGCTCGCCATCCCCGACCGGCCGGGTAACAATCGCATCGACGGCTTCCGCAACATCGTGCGTGATCCGCGTATCGCACTCTTGTTCCTCATTCCTGGCATCGGCGAGACGCTACGCGTTAACGGCCGCGCCTCGATCACCACCGATCCTGAGCTGATGCAGAGCTTTGCCGTCAATAGCAAGCTGCCGCGCTGTGTGATCCTTGTTCACGTCGAGAGCGTATATTTCCATTGCTCGAAGGCGATCGTGCGCTCGAAGCTGTGGGATGCGGAAACCAAGATCGACCGTAAGAGCTTGCCGTCCACCGGCACGATTATCGCGGAGCTAAGCCAAGGCAGGCTCGGCGGTGAGGAATACGACAGGGCTCTGCCCGAACGGATCAAGGCGCAGCTTTATTAGCTTCGCCCTTCCACCCACACTTGCGCAACGGTTCCTGCATATGCGCGGGCAGCGGCGCCACGATTTTCACCGGCGGCTTGTTCTTGGAGATCGGCACCACGACCTCGCGCGCATGCAGATGGAGCGGCGGACCGCCGGTACGCGGCGCGTGGCCGTAGATATTGTCGCCGAGGATCGGCCACCCCATCTCGGCGCAATGAACGCGCAATTGATGCGTGCGACCGGTGAGCGGCCTGAGCGCGAGCCAGCTAAAGCAGTCGCCGCGCCCCATTACCTTCCACGTCGTCACGGCCGGCACGCCGTGCCGGTCGGGCTTCATCCACCAGCCGCGGCGCTCGTCGAGCTTGCCGAGCGGCAGATCGATGCGGCCCTCCTCAGCAACGGGCGCGCCTTCGACCACCGCCCAGTACGTCTTGCCGACCTTGCCCTGCTTGAACAGCTTGCCGAGAGCCGCAAGCGCCTTGCGGTGGCGGCCGAGCACCAGGCAGCCGGAGGTGTCCTTGTCGAGCCGGTGCGCCAGCGCCGGATTGCGTGGCAGGCCGAAGCGCAGCGTGTCGAAATGGTCCTCCAGGCTCAGCCCGCCCTTCGGTCCCCGATGCACGGCAAAGCCGGCCGGCTTGTCGATCACCAGCATCAGACCGTCGCGGTAAAGCAGGCGGGCGAGCATCTCTTCCGGGGTCATGCCGAAACGGCTATCACGGGCCCGTCATGAACAACAATGCCCCGACAAGCTGGTGGAAGCGCCTGAGCAGCGGGCTCAAGCGCACGTCGTCGGCGCTTGGTACATCGATTTCTGATCTGGTGACCAAGCGCAAGCTCGACGCCACCACGGTGGAGGACCTGGAGCACGAGCTCATTCGCGCCGATCTCGGGCCAGACTTCGCGGCCCGCATTGCCGACGCGCTCGCGCAAGGACGTTTCGACAAGGACGTCGCGCACGAGGAAGTTAAAGCGGTGCTCGCCGGCGAGATCGAAAAGGTGCTCAGGCCTGTGGCGAAGCCGCTCGAGGTAACGACGAGGCCCTTCGTCATCCTGGTCGCGGGCGTCAACGGCTCCGGCAAGACCACTACCATCGGCAAGCTCGCCGCCAAATTTCGCAGCGAGGGCAAGAGCGTGATGCTGGTCGCCGGCGACACCTTCCGCGCCGCCGCTATCGACCAGCTCAAGATCTGGGGCGAGCGCACTGGCGCTAATGTGATGGCGCGCGAGCCGGACTCCGACGCTGCGAGCCTTGCCTTCGACGCGCTCAGGGCCGCCCAGGCCCAGAGCATCGATATCGTGCTGGTCGATACCGCCGGCCGCCTGCAGAACCGCCGAGAGCTGATGAGCGAGCTTGAGAAAATTGTGCGTGTGATGCGGAAGGTCGATGCGACCGCGCCCCACACCGTGCTGTTGGTGCTAGACGCCACGGTCGGACAGAACGCGATCAGCCAGGTGGAGATCTTCAGCAAGACGGCGGGCGTCACCGGCCTGGTGATGACCAAGCTGGACGGCACCGCGCGCGGGGGAATCCTGGTGGCGATCGCCGACAAGTTCAAGCTGCCGGTGCATTTCATCGGAGTTGGCGAGGCAGTCGATGATCTGCAGCCGTTCACTGCGCGCGATTTCGCCCGCGCCATGGTTGGACTGGATTCCTGATTTAGCAACGCGCGATGGCCGACAAGAAACAGCTCAACCCTTTTCTGAAGGTCGTTTTCGACATCGGGCCGCTGGTGCTTTTTTTCTTGGCCAACGGCCGTTTTGGGATTTTCACCGCGACCGGCGTTTTCATGGTGGCGTCGCTCAGCGCCATTGCCGTCACCTACGCGATGACGCGGCACCTCGCGATCATGCCGATCGTAACAGCGGTAATCGTGTTGATCTTTGGCAGTCTAACGCTGATCCTACACGACGAGACTTTCATCAAGCTCAAGCCGACTATCATCTACTGCCTGTTCGGCGGCACGCTGGCGGCAGGGCTCATCTTTGGCAAATCGCTGCTCGGTGTGGTGCTAGGCCAGATGTTTCATCTCACCGACGAAGGCTGGCGCAAGCTAACGTTGCGTTGGTCGCTGTTCTTCTTTTTTCTGGCAGCGTTAAACGAAATCGTCTGGCGTACCCAGTCGACGGATTTCTGGGTGAGCTTCAAGTTGTTCGGTCACCTGCCGCTCACTTTTTTGTTCGGCGCATTGCAGATACCACTGATCAAAAGATACAGCATCGAGCGTGGAAGCTAAGGCGCCGCGGCCTTGGCTATTTCCGTCTCCAGTGCACCGGCGAGATTTTCGGCAGTGACCGGGCCGACCAGCTTGTAGGTGATGATGCCTTCGCGGTTGATCACGTAGGTTTCCGGCACGCCATAGACGCCCCAATCGATCGAGGCGCGGCCGGTCGCGTCGACGCCGGAGGCGACGAACGGATTGCCGTAGCGGTTGAGGAAGCGCCGCGCATTGTCGGGCGAGTCCTTGTAATTGATACCAGCCAGCTGGATGCGCTTGTCCTTCGACAATTTCTCCAGGAAGGGCACCTCGTCGGCGCAGGGGATGCACCACGACGCCCAGACATTGACCAGCGTTACGCTGCCCTTGAAGGTCGCATTCGAGAGGCCAGGCACCCACTTTCCGTCGCGCTTCAATCCGGCCAGCGGCGGCAGCTCGGTCTGCGGCGCCGGATGGCCGATCAGCACGGAGGGCAGATGCGACGGATCGCCACTGCCGAGCCGGTAGAGGAACAAGGCCGCCAGCCCGAGGAACGCTGCGAGTGGCAGCATCAGAAGTTTGCGGCTTTTCTTGTCGGGATTTTCGGTCGCGCTTGTGCTCATTGGTCGTTCTTGCGCTGTGAGCGCCGCGTTACGCCCTGGTCCTCGAGATCGCCGAGGATGCGGCTCTGTGTCGAAAAGTCGACGAAGATCCAGGCGACGAGCGCCGCCACCACGAAAACCGTCACCGCATAGGAAGCAACAATGAAATCGGCATGCGGTCCGAGATTCATGGCCGTACCTCCGCGAGCTCCTGCGCCTGCATGATGCGCATCGCCCGCACGCGCCGCCGCAGGATTTCGTTGCGCATGGCAGCGATATGCAGCGTGAAAAACA
>Ga0182035_10000089_pt1 | contig 35940 bp, 28 predicted proteins | sample flu12Cox44000170_FD_125969 | JGI IMG/M metagenome (GOLD analysis project Ga0182035, IMG submission 125969) | Lab enrichment of tropical soil microbial communities from Luquillo Experimental Forest, Puerto Rico - flux4day.12C.oxic.44.000.170 | ecosystem: Environmental > Terrestrial > Soil >...
CGAGACAACGGCCGGAAACGCGGTGCCCATCAGCGATGGTCTCTGGAAAGATCTGTTCGGACACGATGCGGGTGTCGTCGGACAAGACATCGTCGGCGACTGCTCGTCGTCGAAGATCGTTGGCGTCCTGCCGGCGGGTTTCCCGCGCTTCGGCCACGAAGACATTTACATGCCCCTCCGCGCATCGCGCGCCGACACGAACCGCGGCGACAGAAGTCTCAATGTCGTCGGCAGGCTGCGGGAGGACGTCAGCTTCGCGGCTGCCGAGCGGCGAATGACCGAGGTGAGCCGCGATCTCGCGAACCGATATCCCCACGAGGACGGCCGCTCGACAGCGACGCTCCAACCGGTGCAAAAGGCCCTGGTTCAGGACGCGGATGGATTGCTTGCGCTCGTCGGCGGTGCGGTCGCGTGCGCCCTGGTGATTGCGTGCGCGAATGTCGCGAGTCTCTTGATCGCGAGAGGCCGCGCCCGGCGGAGAGAGCTGGCGATCCGTACAGCGCTCGGCGGTGGACGCTGGCGTCTGATGCGTCAGTTGCTGACCGAGTATCTGCTGCTGGCCGTTATCGCGGGCGCGGTCGCCCTCATTCCGGCGTGGTGGGGCGTGAGGGCATTTACCGCGTCGCATCTCGACGAGCTCCCGAACGCCAATCTTGCGCGACTCGACCTGACCGCACTCGCTTTCAACTTCGCTGCGGCGCTCGTGACGGGCGTGTTGTGCGGCGCCGTGCCCGCGTGGCTGGCCTGCAGGGGCGACGCTTACGACGCGTTGCGGTCGACTCCGACCGTCGATAGCGGCCGCCTCCACCAGCGCTTGCGCAGCTTCTTCGTCGTGGGTCAGATCGCGCTGACGGTCATGTTCCTGGTCGCGGGCGGGCTGATGGGTCGGAGCTTGCTGCATGTGCTCTCCGAGTCACCGGGCTACAACCCGCACGGTGTGCTCACGATGCGCCTGGCATTGTCGGACACGCAATACTCGTCGCCCGAGCGTCAGTTGGCGTTCTTCGAGCGTGTGGTGGAGCGCGCCCGCGAGCTTCCCGGGGTCATCGATGCCTCGGCGGCGCAGGAGTTGCCGACGGGCGACGACCTGCACGGATCGGGATTGCTCTTTCCCGGTCAACCCGAGCCGCGTCTCGAAGACGTGCCGCTCGTCCTGAACACCTCGGTCCTGCCGGATTACTTCCACACGATGCAGATGCCCCTGATCCGCGGGCGCCTGATGACGTCGCTGGATGCGGCCGATGCTCCGCCCGTCGCGCTCATCGATGAATGGACGGCCGCCCGGTACTGGCCAGGCCGGAGCGCGATCGGTCAACGACTGCAACTCGGGCGAACCCAACCTTCGCGCGAGATCGTCGGCGTCGTCGGCGATGTCGAAGCGCCCGTGCTGGTTCGATTCCTCAAGGGGCGCGTCGGGCAGGTCTATCTGCCGCTGGGGCAGGCGCCTGCCGCGCGCCTGTCGCTGGTCATTCGCGGCGTTGGCGATGTCGCGTCCCTCGCAGCGCCGATGCGCGAGATCGTGCGTGGCGTCGATCCGGATCAACCAGTCTTCAACGTGCAGACCCTCGTCGCCGTGCGCTCCGCCGGACAACGCACGCTGCGGCTCGTCACGGAGCTGCTGAACGGCTTCGCGATCGCGGCGCTCGTCCTGGCGGCGATCGGCCTCTACGGCACCATCGCATACGACGTCGCGCAGCGGACGCGTGAGTTCGGCCTGCGGATGTCTCTCGGGGCGCAACCCTGGGCTGTGATGGCACTGGTCCTTCGGCAGGGGAGCGCCCTTCTTGCCATCGGCGGCTGCCTGGGGATCGTGGCCGCGCTCCTGGCAACGCGAATGCTCGCGAGCGTTCTCTACGGCGTTCCCGCTACGGATCCTGTTGCTTTTGCCGGCGCGCTTGGCCTGCTTGCTGCGGGCGGGTTGCTCGCCAGTTACGTGCCTGCACGTCGAGCGACCAGGGTCGACCCGATTCTCGCCCTTCGGCGCGATTGATCGCGACGAGCGACAAACTTGTCGCTCTCCCTTACAGAATTTGGTCATCGGGGTGTCTCGTCATCGGGTTATTCGAGCCCGGATCGCGGTACGGCCCTTGCCGTGCCCGCCCCATGCCTGTTCGACGGTCGATGGCAGCGGTGTGTGTAGCTGCGGCGTGCACGGCGATCGCGTGGACCCCGGTTCACGCGCAGTCGACCGTCGCCGAGCTGAACGACGCTGGGTGGAAGGCGCTTCGGGACGGGAACGGCCGGAAAGCGGAGACGCTCTTCGCCGAAGCGTTGGCGCTTCGCCCGGATGATGCGGTGCTCATGTTTGGCGCAGGGGCGGCGGCGCACGTGGAGGGTCATCAGCGCGACGCGATGGCGCGTTTGCAGCGCGCGTTGGAAGTCAACCCGCGCCTGACACCCGCCTCGCAGCTGCTCGGGCGGATTGCGTACGGCGAAGGGGACGTCGATCTCGCGATTCGTACATACGAGCAAGCCCTGAAGATGACGCCAAATAATGCGGCGATGGCCCGCGAGCTGGAAGCGTGGCGGAAGGAAACCAGCGTCCATTCCACGTTCGAGGCACGGAAGTACGATCGATTCCGCGTGATGTTCGAGGGGCGCGCCGAAGAGTCGCTGGCGTTGCAGGCGACGACCATCCTCGACTCAGCATTCCGGCGCATCGGCGACACGCTCGGCGAGTACCCGTCGGAAACGATCGTCGCCGTGCTCTACACCGAAAAACAGTTTCGCGACATCACCCGGGCTCCGCAGTGGTCCGGCGCCCTGTATGATGGGCGCATCCGCGTGCCGGCGGCCGGGGCCTCGCAGGAGCCGGCCCTCTTTGCACGCGTGCTGACTCATGAACTGACGCATGCCGTGATCGCCAACATCGTTCCGCCGCGGACGTGTCCAACGTGGCTCAACGAGGGGCTGGCACAGCACTTCGAGGGCGCAGACCCGGAGGCTGCGCGCCGGCGCATGAAAACGCTCGGCGGCCGGATTCCGCTCAAGGACCTGTCGAACGGCTTCATGTCGATGAACGCTGCAATGGCGCGAGTCGCTTACGACGAGAGTTTGCTCGCCGTCGAAGTCATGTTCGATCGGCCGGGTTTCGGATGGACGCGACTGCTGCACCGGCTGGCCGACGGCCAGACGTTCGAGCAGGCGATCGTCAACTTTGGCTTCTCCTACGCCGACCTGGAAGCGCCTTTCACGAAGTAACGCGACCTGCCCACGACCGGCCGGGTGTCAAGAGAGGAAGTGCGCGCGACCGCCGGTCACGGTCGAAATCCCCGTGATTTTTCGAAGGTTGGGCGGCGCTTGACATCCGTCGCCCGCCGGGCCTAGAGTAATACTGTACTAGTTCAGTAGCACAGTTGTGCGCCAGTTGATCGGCTGATTCGATGCTCTTCCGGCCCAATCCCACGTCGGGCGTGCCCCTCTACCTCCAGTTGATGGAGCAGGTGAAGCACGCTGTCGAAACAGGCGCGCTCAGGCCGGGCGAGCAATTGCCCGGCATCCGCCCCCTGGCGGAGGAGCTCGTGATGAACCCCAACACCGTCGCCAAGGCGTACCGCGAGCTCGAGCACGAAGGGGTGATCGAGCTGCGGCACGGAGCCGGCGCGTTCGTCGCCGCGAGTGCCCGTGCGAAGAAGGTCACCGACAAGCTCCGCGCCGGGCAGGCCATCGTGGCGGCCGCCGTGGAGCGCCTGCACGCGCGAGGGGTGACCGACGAAGAGATCAGGCGCCTCTTCGAGGCGGAATTGGCTGGACTGACCAAGCCGGGAGGCCATCGTGAGTGACCCGCTCATCATCGAGGCGGCCGACCTGCGGAAGGACTACGGCCACGTCGAAGCGCTGCGGGGACTGAACCTTCAGGTGCCCGTGGGCTCGATCTTCGGGTTCCTTGGCCGCAACGGCGCCGGCAAGACCACGACGATCAAAGTCCTCCTCGGCATGGCCCGTCCGACCAGCGGGCGCGTCCGGGTCTTCGACCTCCCGGCGGACGTCCCGGAGCAGAGCGTCCACATCCGGCGCCGCACAGGGTTCGTCAGCGAGGAAAAGGATCTCTACGACTCCATGACCGTCGAGGAGATCGTTCGCTTCACGGCCGCCTTCTACCCGCGCTGGCGCGCCGACCTCGAGCAGCGCTACGCGCGCAAGTTCGAGCTGCCGCCCGACCGGAAGGTCAAGGCGCTTTCGCGCGGCATGCGCACGAAGCTCGCGCTGCTCCTCGCGCTCTGCCGCGGCGCAGATCTCCTCGTGCTCGACGAGCCAACGTCAGGACTGGATCCCGCGGTTGCCGAAGAAGTGCTGCAGGCGCTCGTGGCACATGTGGCGGGCGAGGGTCTGACGGTCTTCTTCTCCTCCCATCAGATCGCCGAGGTCGACCAGATCGCCGATCGCGTCGCGATCGTCGATCACGGTCGTGCGGTAGCGGGGGGCCTGCTCGAGGATCTGCGCGAGGGCTATCGTCGTATTCAGCTCGTCTTCGACGGCGAGGCGCCGGCGCCCGTCTTCCAATCGCCCGGGATCGTGCGCGTAGGCCGCGAGGGGCGCGTCATCACCGTGCTCACGAGCAGCGACGCAGATCGCGTGCTGGACGAAGCGCGCCTTCTCAACCCCGTGTCGGTCGACATCGTTCCCGTCTCGCTGAAAGAGATCTTCCTCGAGACGGTGACGGCGGAGGACTGAAGATGCTCTGGTACAAGTCGTGGCTGGAGACCCGCTGGCGATTTCTGATCGGCCTGGCGCTGCTGATGTGCTCCACGGCCGGCGTCATTCTCATCCATCCCCGATTGATGGCGCTCATGCCGATGGCGGACACCATCGATCCCGTCGGAGAGCTGGGCCAGCGGATCAAGGAGTCGGTCGATCTCTCTCGCACGTATCGCGGCTATGTGTGGTCGCAATTGTTCCGTCAGAACCTGACCCAGATGGGGACGCTCTTTGCGATCCTGCTCGGCACCGGAGGCTTGTTCTCGTATTCCTCCGGCGGGGCGGCGCTCTTCACGCTCTCGCTGCCGGTCTCGCGCAATCGCGTGGTCGGGGTCCGCGCCGCGGCCGGCCTCGCGGAATGGCTGGTGCTTGCCTTCGTTCCTTCGCTTCTGATTCCGATGCTATCGCCGGCCGTGGGCGAAGCCTACGGCGTCGGAGACGTGCTGGCCCACAGCCTCTGTCTGTTCGTGGGCGGCTCCGTGTTCTTCAGCCTGGCGTTTCTGCTCTCGACCGTCTTCCCCGACTTGTGGCGGCCCTTGCTCATGGCGTGCGCGGTGGCCGTTGTGCTGGCAATCGCCGGCCAGGCTTTTCGCGAAATCTCGCGCTACGGCGTGTTCGGCGTGATGAGTGGGGAGGACTACTTCCGAACCGGCGCGTTACCTTGGCTTGGGCTGGTTGTCAGCGTTGCGGCCACGACCGTGATGCTGTATGCGAGCGCGCTCAATGTTGCCCGACAGGATTTCTAGGATCTGGTGGATCGTGACTCGTGACTCGGGGCTCGGCGATCCGTTTAGAAAAGGAGTTGTTTTATGCACGGCTTACACCGGGCGTTTCTGGTCGCGGCGGCAGTTCTGTTCCGAGCGGCAGTCGCCGCTCAACCCACGGCGTCCACGGATCCCTCCGGCCACTGGGATGGCGTGGTCCTGGCGCCCAACATGGAAGTGAAAATCGAAGTCGATCTGGCGAGGAACAGCAACGGCGAGTTCACCGGCACCTTTGGACAACCGGCCCAGCAGATCAAGGGCTTTCCGCTCTTGAGTGTGAGAGTCGAAGGCCAGGCTGCCACTATCCAGGTGAAGATCGGCTCCGAAGGCGGGACATTCAAAGGCACCATCGTCGCCGATGGGCAATCGATGACAGGCGATTACGTTGGGATTGGGGATGCCTATACGCTCCCCTTCAAGCTGGTGCGAACGGGGGACGCGAGGATTGCGCCGGCGCCCAAGAGTCCTCCCATCGGGAAACAGCTCGAGGGCACCTGGACTGGCGCGCTCGACACCCCGCAGGGGAAGGTGGGGCTCGTCCTGACGATGATGAATCATGCGGACGGCACGGCCACTGGTACGATCGCCGGCCCGGACGGGAGCGGCGTGGCACTTCCCATCGCCATAACGCCACGGGAGTCCAGCATGACGATTGAGATTCCGGCTGTCTCGGCTTCATATGTTGGTGTCCTGCGGGCGGAAGGAACCGAGTTGGCCGGCACGTGGACCCAGCAGCAGGCCACACTGCCCCTGACTCTCCGGCGCGCAACCGCACCAGGGGCGCAAGAGTACAAGAAATAGCGGCCGTGGCCCGTGGCGATCAGGAGGAGGTCCCGATGAGAAGCTTGCCTGGCTTCGTCTGGTATGGGTGGTCGTACGGACCAGGGTACGAGTACACCTCGTCGGCCAGGATCGGCAAGTGGCCGCTCGTGCACATATGTTCCGGCATCGATCCCGTGACCAGGCGTCCCAGGATCGCTAGAGGTGTGGTCGCGATTGGCAATGTGGCCATCGGCGCGCTGGCGATCGGCGGGCTGGCGTGCGGGCTGATCAGCATGGGCGGCGCCTCGATCGGGCTCCTTGTTGCCATCGGCGGTGCAGCGCTGGGACTCGGCGTGAGTGTCGGGGGGCTCGCCATCGGGTCGATCGCGATCGGCGGCGCGGCCATCGGCTTTGCCTACGCGATTGGCGGAGTGGCGGCGGGCCCTGCTGTGATAGACGCCCAGCGCTGCCACGAGGCCGCGCGCCAGGCCCTCACGCACTGGTCCGACGTGCTCCCGTCCAGTTGTCGTTGAAGAGGGGCAGTTAGCCGCTTGCCTGGACCATCTGGCGGATGGTTGCGGCCGTCTCGTCGATCTCCTGTTCCGTGTTGTAGTAATGCGGCGACAGGCGCAGCGAGGCGGCCACGCCTTTTTCGTCGAAGTCCATGACGGCGTACACGCGCACCTGCGCGTTCGTGTTAATCCGCCGCTCGCGAAGAGCCTTGACGAGCTGACGGGGATCCCACCCGTCTATCGAAACGGAGACGATGGCGCACAGCTCGCGGCCGCGATCGAGCACGCGCACGTTGTCGATCGCGGCGAGCGCGGTTCGCAACCGAGCGGCCAGCGCTCTTGCTCGATCACGGATCGCGTCGAGCCCCAGGCCGGTTGCGTATCGCGCGGCCTCCCCGGTTGCGAGCACCAACGCCCACGCGAACTCGTAATTCTCGAAGCGCTTGGCATCCTGACCGGCGCGATAGCTGTCGGGAGCGATCCAGTCCGCGCCCCGCATGTCGATGAAAAGCGGCTCGAGGCCTCGGTCGAGAACCCGATCGGAGACATAGAGGAAACCCGCGCCGCGCGGTCCGCGCAGGAACTTGCGCGAGGCAGCCGACAGGAAGTCGCAGCGGATTTCGGCGACATCGAGAGGAATCTGGCCGACAGACTGGCAGGCGTCCACCAAGTAGAGGACATCCTCGTCCCGGCACACGGAACCGACGGCGACAACCTCCTGAACGAGACCGGAATTGGTCGGAACATGGCTGACGCACACGAGTTTGGGACGATGGCGCCGAATCAGTTGCGCCATGGCCGCGACGTCGACGCCGCCGTCGACACGATCGGGCGCTCGCAAGATCTACACGCCGAGGCGCGCCCGGAGCGAGAGAAACTGGATCTGGTTGGATGCGTAGTCATTGCGCGTCGTCAGGATCACGTCATCGCGCTCGAATGGAATCGAAGAGAACGCTTGCATCGCGGCCGCGGTCGCGTTCTCCGTGAACGCGATGTTGCCCGGCGATGTTCCGATCAACGCGGCGACCGATCGGTATGAGCCCTCAATGGCGTCGCGGCTGGCTTCGGCGGCCTCATACCCGCCGATGCGGCTCTCGAGCGTGATGTAATCCTGAATCGTGCGGATCACCGGCTCCGGCATCAGAGCCGAGCCTGCGTTGTTCAGATGAATGCGCTCGGCACAGCCGGGGGTTTCCGCGCGCAGTCGTTCGATATTCACTTCGGGCTCTCCGCTAAGTGGCCGCTAAGCGAACGGCCGAGCGACCATTTGTCCGCCCGATGTGCTAGCCTCTCTGGCGCGTCTCTCGCTGAGGGGCGGAACACACGCAGACAAGTCTTGATAACTCTCGAAGAGGTTCCATCGCTTTCATTTGGGGAGGAATGAAATGTCTCAGACGCGGCGCAGCACATCCGCGATGGTCGCCGGCATCATAGCACTCATCATTGTCCCCGGGATTGCCCAGCGCGACGCTCAGCCAACCAATGACCTGCCCAACCCGTACGCCAGCGTCGAGAGCTGGGCCAAGCTGCCAGACGGGCGGACCTGGGGATCGACGAGCGCGGTCGAGATCGACAAAGACGGGCGCAGCATCTGGGTCGCCGAGCGATGCGGCGAGAATAGTTGCGTCGTCGACGCGGTCACTGGTCAGATGTCCCCGAAGGATCCCATCCTGCACTTCGACGCCTCAGGCACTCTCATCAAGAGCTTTGGAGCGGGCAAGCTCGTGGCCCCGCACGGCATCTTCGTGGATCGTGACGGCAACGTGTGGGTGACGGATTATCAGGACAATGCTCCTCGGCCAGCGCGCGGGTCGGGCGCGGGGCGCGCGGAGACCGCTGCTCAGCGTGGAGCAGCCGCCGGGCAACCGTCGCCCGGCGCACCCGCAGCGGGTCAAGCCCCCGCTGGAGGCCGTGCGGGCGGTCAGCCGGCCGGACCTTTGCCCGGAGCGACGGTCGGGCATCAAGTCTTCAAGTTCAGTTCGGACGGCGCGGTGCTGATGACGCTCGGCAAGGTCGGGGGCGCCCTCGAACCGGATTGCTGTTTTCAGCCGACCGACGTGCTCGTCGCGCCGAACGGCGAGATCTTCGTGACGCTTGGCCACGGCCAGGGGAAGTCCGAGATCGTGAAGTTCTCGAAGGACGGGAAGATCTTGACGCGTTGGGGTCAGAAAGGCACGGGCCCGGGCGAGTTCGATGGGCCTCACGCGCTCGCCATGGACTCGCGCGGCCGCCTCTTTGTCGGCGATCGCAACAACAACCGCATCCAGATCTTCGATCAACAGGGCAAGTACCTCACCGAATGGGCGCAATTCAGCCGTCCGAGCGGCATCTACATCGACAAGCAGGACAACATCTACGTCGCCGACTCCGAGTCCGAGTCCATCTCGCGAAATCACGACGGCTGGAAGCGGGGCATTCGGATCGGCAGCGCGAAGGACGGTTCGGTGAAAGCCTTCATCCCTGATCCTGCGGACCACGCCACCGGGACGAGCGCCGCAGAAGGCGTTGCGGCCGACAGCCAGGGGATTGTGTACGGAGCGGAGGTCGGGCCGAAGCGTCTCATGCGATACGTGAAGAATTAGCGAGGCTGCGCCTCAGACCGCAGAGAGGCTCCGCCTCGCTACGCCAACATTGCCTCTAGCGCCCTCAGCGCGCGGAAGACGGCAGGAAGGAAAGGAGAGCGAGTCCGACGCCGACGGCGGTGGGCACGATGGACGCATACCAGAACCCGGGCGCGGCGGTGAGCAGCGCGATCGAGCACAGCACAATCGCAATCTCCAGGAGGATCTCGGCGCTGTCGAAGAGCGTTGCCCGCCGAGCCGTCGCTTGGGTTTCGTGATCCAGCTCTTCGTTGGCCCTTCGAATGTCGTTGGCCTGGCGGCGTTCATCCTCCGCTTTCTTCGTCCACTCCGCGGCGACGGCCGCGCCTTGGGGACCCTGAAGGCTCGCGAGGGTGGCGTCCGTGGCGTACAGTTGAGAACGCGTGTTCTTTGCCTGGTAGTACGCCCACTGATCAGCCAGCTTCGTCTGCAGCACGACTTCTTCGGTGTGCAGACGATGACCCATCAGGGTCGCTACCGCGAGCAGCGCCGCAATCACGGCCATCGTTACGCCGATTTGCCGCTGACGCCCCTGGTGTGCCTTTCCTTCGTGGACTTTCTCACGCAGCTCCAATAGTTCTTGGGCTTCCACTCTGGTCCAGATCCGCGGCCAATTGTAGAGGGAAGCTCAACGGACAGTAAAGAGCTCGGCGGACGCGTCACGACTTTACTTGAACGTCAGGCGATCCTTCCGCAGCTTCGCGGCGACGGCGGCATTTCGGTCAGCGACTTCACCGAGGGTGTACTCGACGGAGCTGCCGAGCACGATGGCGATCTCCGACGATGAAAGGTTGTAGTCCTGCTCCAGCCACTGGCCGAGGCCGGCCGTTGCCGCGCGAAGCGCGTCTTCCAGCGTGCCTCCCAACCCGACCGTCATAATATGAGTCGGGGACTCAACGCGTGGCGTCATCAGGGCTTTGTTCGGCACGAGGTCGACCGTGAATTCCACGTCCATCGACGTCTCGAGCGCGTTTCCGTTGAGCTCCCCGTCACCTTGTGCCGCGTGGCCGTCACCGATGTAGAGCAGGGCCCCCGGCTGCGCCACCGGCAGATACACCGTCGCTCCCTCGACGATCTCGTTGAAATCCATGTTGCCGCCGAAGCGGCCCGAGTCGCCGGTCGGCGGCGGCGCCGAGCCGAACCCCGTGGCGACGGCCACGCAGCCAAGCATCGGCCGTGTCGGCACGGCAAAGCTGGTCAGGTGCGCCGGAGGCTGCTCAGGCATGGCTAGACCGCGTTGGCGATCGAGTCGCCACCGGACGGGCTTGAACCCATCCTTCATCTTGACCGCTAAGTCCTGGTCGAGCGCACGTCCCACGATGCCGTCATCACTGATGGCCCAATCGCGATTCAGGCGCACGCGGGTCAAGCGGACGACGAGCACGTCGCCGGGCAGCGCCGTCTCGACGTAAAACGGGCCGGTCTGGGGATTGCCGCCGAGCACGCGCGTGACGCCCTTCTCGTCGGTTCCGCCTGCATCGACTGTCGTGGTGTGGACCGTGTCGCCGGGCCAGACGTGGAGCACCGGTGGATTCGACGCCGAAAACTGACGGTAGAAAGTTGTCGGCACCAACTCGTGGTGTTGAGGAGGTCCCGCGCGCTTGGGCGGAACGCGCCGGGCGGACCACGAGGTCTTCTCAGGATTCTGTTGGTACTTGTCGGTGTGAACGTGCGTGCCTGTCATGCCGACTGCCGATACGTCTCCGTTGAATTCATCGGTCGCGTCGTCGTTCTTGATCGCGAATCGGATGGCGTTGCCGCTCACCGTGCCGTTGATGGATCTGCGGCCGAGCATCCCCGACAGCGTCGTGCCCTCCATCTTCAACGTCAGCCGCTGGTGGAGCGCGTTGCCGTAGACATCTTCAGTCAGCAGCCAGTCGCCCTCCAGGCTTCTCGTCTCGCCCCCTGCACCGGTGCCGCGCTGTGGCCCCGGCGTTTCGGGAGCCACCCACGCGCCGAGGAGGGCAAACGATGCGCACGCGAGGACGACGGCCGACTTGAACGCTCCGAGCGCAAGCGCCGAGGAAGTCATGCCAGCCCCTTTCGAAATCCATCGCGCGCGGTGCCCGATTGCGCGCGCGGCTCCCGCGACGAACACTTTCTATTGGCAGCAACCATGCATCGGGCTCGCGACATCGGGCTTTGTCGCGAGGTGATGCCCTTAGTGGAAAGACGCGGCTTCTATTACAGCTTAGCCACCTCGGCCGGGATTGTCTTAGGCCTTCTCGTTCTCAGGACGGCATTTGCGTCGGAGTATTCGATTGCGGCCGAGTTCGTCTCGAACCGCCTGACCTACGTATACGTCTTCGTCGCCACAGCCGTTGTGTTCATGGTACTGGGGTATATCCTGGGGCGCCAGGCCGACGAGTTGCGACGCCTGTCGACCACCGACGCGCTGACTGGGCTGTCCAACCGGCACGGCTTCCACGTCCGGCTCCGCGAGGGGGGATGAGTTTGCCATCATCGCGCCAAATACGGCGGGGACCGCGGCGCACCGGCTGGGCCAGCGGCTGCTATGCAGCTGAAAGAACGTGCGTCAACTGGCGAAGCTCCGCCGACGGCCTCGATTGGGTTGGCCATCCTGGATCCGACCGAGCACGAGCCGGAGTCGATTGATTCGCTGATGCGTGCGGCGGACGAAGCCCTGTATCGAGCGAAAGCGGGCGGGCGGAACCGGGTGACGGTGGCCTAATCTCATTGCGGATTGCGGATTGGCGGAGGCCCCCATGGCGAAGAAACGTGGCCGGCGAGAGTACGGACCCAAGGCGCAGAAGACCGTTGAGCGCGTGATGGGTGAGCGCAAGCGCGGCACGCTGCGATCGGGCGGGTCAGGCAAACGCGTGACGAGCCGCAAGCAGGCCATCGCCATCGCCCTCTCGGAGGCGAGGCAGAGCGGCGCCAAGGTGCCGAAGCGCCCGCGCTAAGTCGCTCCGCTCTACGCGCCCTCTCTCTCCAGCGCCTGCCATCGCCTGAGGAGTTCGGCGACAGCAACCCGGCGCTTCTGCACGGCCGCGACAAGCTGAGTCGTCGGCGTCACGTCGGCCTCTTGAAGGAGTCTCATCAGCTGAGTGAGGCCGGCGGCGAGACTATTGAGTGTTTCCGGCCCGGCGGCGCCGGCGCCGCCCGGGCCTCTGCCGGACGCAGGCTGCCCTTCGATAGCCGTGAGCCGCTCTTCGAGCGCTGTCAAGACGTGCGCATCACCACCGGTTGTTCGGCGCTGCTGAAGCGCGGCGTGGAACGCGCGCGCCGCGTCCAGGGACTTCTGCACGGACAGCAGGTCGTCGTACAGCCCCTTCGACAACGTGAACTGCTGCGCCAGTCCGGGCGCCGGGGTTTTCACGCGCGGATCCATCTTGAGCGTCAACGGCTGGGTGTAGCTCCGCCCGTCGACCGTGAGCTTCACGACGTACTGACCAGGAGGCGCCCACGGGGCGATCGGCTCCGGCACCGTGTCATAAGGAACCGCGGCAATCGGCAGCTCTCCGCGCCCGCGGGGAATAGACGCCGACTGGTAGTGGACGTCCCACATGAAGCGATGCAAGCCGGCGGTTGTGGCGAGGCGCTGCGGTGGACGGTACCAGTAGAGCGGCAGGGCAGACGTCGCCGGATCAGGCACGGCCGGCCGATCATCACTCGAGTAGTGGCGCACGGTCATGCCAGCCGCGTCCAAGATGTCGAGGGTGACACTGTTGCCAGCGTTCCCGGGACTGGCGGCGTCGTGCTTCAACACGTAGTCGATGATGGCGCCGTCCGGCGGATTCCTGCCGACAGCTTCATCCGGCGGGATCGGCGTATCCGTGTTCGTGCTCTGGCGGACGCGATACGCAAGCTGCGGCTTGAACAGCACGACGTCCGCGGCCGCCCCGTTGGCAGTCCACTGTCTGAGAGGCATGATATCGTCAAGGATCCAGATGCCGCGCCCATGCGTGCCCGCCACGAGGTCATCTTCCTTGATGACGATGTCGCGGATCGATGTGGCCGGCATGTTCAGCCGCAGAGAACGCCAATGCTCGCCGTCGTCGAAGGAGACATGCACCTGCGTTTCAGTGCCTGCAAAGAGCAGTCCTTTGCGCTTGGGATCCTCGCGGACGGCGTCGACCGGCGCGCCCTGAGGCAGGCCGTTCGTGATGAGCGTCCATGTCCGGCCGCCGTCGTGCGTGCGGTAGATGTAGGGGCGCAGGTCATCGAGGCGCAACGTGTTGATCGCCGCGTACGCCGTCAGCGGATCGAAGTGGCCGGCATCGATGATCGAGACCTTCGTCCACGGCTTGAGATCCGGCGGCGTGACGTTTTTCCACGTGACCCCGCCGTCACTCGTCACCTGAATCAGGCCGTCGTCGGTCCCCGCCCAGATCCGATTGATGTCCACGTGGGACGGCGCGACGGAATAGATCACGCCGCGTCGGGTCGGCTTGGCGGTGTCTTGATCGCGAAACTTCCCGACGGTTACGGGCGTGTCCCACGTCGGACGCGTGAGGTCGGGGCTGATCTTCTGCCAGCGTTGTCCGCCGTTGATGGTCTTCCAAAGCGTGTTTGCCCCGAAGTACATCGTGTGAGGCTCGACGGTCGAGAAGACCACAGGCGCTGTCCGGAGGGTGCGGAAGTCGGTGGGCCTGACGGGCGTCGGCGCGATGTTCTGCACTTGCGAGGTGCGCCGGTCGTAGCGCGTGATCTTCCCGCCGTAGATCAGGTTCGCGTTCAGCGGATCCGGTACTGCGTAGCCGTATTCCTCCACTCCGACCGGGTGCCATTCACGGAACGTGATCAGGCCGTCGTTGCCGCGGCTCGAGACGCAGGCGGAACCGCTCTCCTGCTGGCCACCACACACGCGGTAGGGAAAGGCGTTGTCCGTGTTGACGTGATACATCTGCGCGGTCGGCTGGTTGTACCAGGAGCTCCACGTCCGGCCGCCGTTGACCGAGATGATCGCGCCCTGGTCGCTCGCAAGCGCGATGATGTCCGGATTGTCCGGATTGATCCAGGGCCGCTGGTAGTCATCACCGCCCGGCGCGCCCCGCAGGGCCGCCCAGGTCCTGCCGCCGTCACCCGACTTCCACGACACGGTGCTTGCGATGATGACGATGTCGGGGTTCTTCGGGTTGACTTCCGGAACCGGGAGGTCGCCGCCGCCGATGCGGCTCGCCGGGCGATTGTCGGTCGTGATGCGCGTCCACGTCTCGCCCGCATCGTCCGATCGGAAGATGCCGACTGCGCGAGGATTGGCGACCGTCGCGTAGATCCGGTTCGCGTCGCTCGGCGCGACCGCGATATCCGCCTGCACGACGCCTTCGTCAGGCAGGCCTTTGTCCAGTTTTTTCCACGTGCTGCCGCCATCGGTCGACTTGAAGATGCCGCCGTTCGTGCCGGCCCACGCGCCGTTTTCCCACGGGCCCTGCCGCTCTTCCCATAGACAGGCGTAGACCGTGTCCGGGTTCTTCGGATCGAACGCGAGGTCCGATCCTCCTGTGTTCTCGTCCTTCGACAGCACTTGGGTGAACGTGCGGCCGCCGTCGGTCGAGCGGTAGATGCCGCGCTCCGCATTGGGACCGTACGGGTGCCCGAGGACAGCGACGAACAACCGGTTCGCGTCGCGTGGATCGACGATGATCATCGGAATCTGCTGTCCGTCGCGGAGCCCGAGATGCGTCCAGGTCCGGCCTGCGTCGGTGGACTTGTAGATGCCGTCACCAACCGACAAGTCCGGTCGCGCGAGGCCCTCGCCGCTGCCGACATACACGATGTTCGGGTCCGAGGGGCCGACGGCGATCGAACCGATCGACCCTGTCGGCTCGTTGTCGAAGATCGGCGTCCACGTGCGGCCAGCGTCAGTGGTTTTCCAGACGCCGCCGTTGACCGGCGCCATGTAGAAGACGTCGGGCTGTCCCGGGACACCGGTGATCGCTTTCGTACGGCCACCGCGGAACGGCCCGATGGGCCGCCACTTCATCTCGTCCAGCGGGGGCATCGCCGTGTCCGGCCCCTGCGCCAGGAACCGCGTTCGATTGAGTGGGAATGCGGCGGACAAGAGAGCCAAAAAGAGGGTTGAGAAGAGGGCAACGCGCCTTTGCATGCGCGTATTGTAAGAGCACCAACGCTCAGTCGGAGCCTACGCGCTGGTCGTCTCGAGCATCTGGTGGAGGCGCACGGCGGCCCGTAACAGCCTCGCGTCCTGTCCATGATCGGCCGTAAGCTGCAGACCGAGCGGGAGCCCGTTGGCCACGGGCATGGGAACTGAGATGGCAGGAGTGCCGAGGGTCGTCCAGGGCCGATTCATTCGCGCGTCACCCGTCGACGCCAGACCCAATGGCGCGGGCCCCGTGGCGGCTGGCACGAGTATGACGGGGGTGGCTTTGTACAGCTCCGCCACTTTGATTTTGCACTCCTCGATATAGCGTCTGGCGTCGTCGTACTGCGCCTCGGAAATCTCGAGCCCCCGCCGAACCAAATCTGCCAGATCGCCGAGTCGCGAGCCGTACTCTGAAAAGCGTTGCCGGTGCGCTCGCGCGCCTTCGTAAAACATCACGAGATTGTTCACGTCTGAGAGTTTGTTCAGCATGCCGGCGATGTCGATGGCGCGGATGGATGCGCCGGCCCGTGTCAACCGCGCAAGCGCGCCCTGAAAGGCCGTCGCCATCGCGGGCTCAACCTCGGGCAGCGGTTCGGGCGTTCCCAACGTGAACTCTTCGGCGGGCGCCACTGCATACCCCAGCGCCTCCCAAAGGGCCAGCATGTCGGCCGGCGTGTGCGTGAAGAAACCGAGCGTGTCCAGGCTTTTCGCGAAGGTGAGCACGCCTTCCATCGGCAGAAGACCGTAGCTCACCTTGAAGCCTGTCACGCCGCAATAGGAGGCCGGGCGCAGGACCGACCCCCCGGTCTGCGTTCCCAGCGCGACGGGCACCATCCCCGCCGCGACGGCTGCCGCCGAGCCGCTGGAACTCCCGCCCGGTGTGTGCGCGAGGTCGTGCGGGTTGTGCGTGGGGGGCGGCGTCCGGTACGCAAACGCGGCCGTCTGAGTCTTTCCCATCACGATCGCGCCGCGCCGTCGCCATTCGCGAACGATCGCCGCGTCGGCGGTGCCGATTCGTCCCTTGTATACGGGAGAGCCGTATTCAGTCGACAACCCTTTCGTTTCGATGATGTCCTTCACGCCGACGGGAATCTCTGAGAGCGTGCCGTTGCCGGTCGGTCGCTCGGGCCGTACCTGGACCCAAGCCTGAATTGCGGGATCCATCGTCCGAATGCGATCAAGGCACGTCTGCAGACCCGCCTGGCGGGCGCTGCGCGAGGCGCTCACCCACTGAGTGAAGGTCTCGAGGCCGGGCGCGCCCGCCCGTATGACCGCCGCGAAGGCGCCGAAAAGGATCGTCCGGCGATCGATTTTGCGACCTTCGAAGGGTCGGGCGCGGGGCATAGGCTTGGAAACGGACTGCAAGAATGCCACGATTCGAAGCACATTGGGAAGGCGATCGCGGCTTGGTCAGGCGAGCCGGTCGGGAGGGGTGGGGACGTCGTGAACGAACGAATCGCTGCGCGGAGACTCGCCAATCAGCGCATCACGAAACCCGGACCGCGCGATCCGGCGGATATCGTTGCGTGGTTTGGCGCGGTGCAGGCGCAGCAGTATCCGGCCGCGAAATGGGCGCTCGCGCTCCGGATGCCGGACGGCACAACGGATGCGCGCATCGAGCGGGCGTTCGACGAAGGGCGAATCCTTCGGACGCATGTGATGCGCCCGACCTGGCATTTTGTCGCGGCTTCGGACCTCCATTGGATGCTGGAGCTCACGGCGCCACGAGTGCACCAAGCACTGGCGTTTGCCACGCGATACTACGGCCTGGAGCTGCCCACCCGCCTTCATGCGACGACGCTGTTCGAACGAGCGCTGAGCGATGGGCACTACCTGACCCGCGCCGAGCTGGGGGCGCATCTCGGGCGCGCCGGACTGGCCGTCAAAGGAATCCGCCTTGCGCTCTTGACGATGCACGCCGAGCTCGAACGCGTCATCTGCAGCGGCCCCCAGCGTGGAAAACAGTCGACCTATGCGCTACTGGGGGAGCGCGCCCCGCGCCCCACGCGCCGGTCGCGCGACGAAGCGCTCGCCGAGTTGACCGAGCGGTATTTCAGAAGCCATGGCCCTGCGACCGTCCGGGACTTCGCGTGGTGGTCGGGGCTTCCCACCGCTGACGCGAAACGAGGTCTCGAAATGACCGGAGCCCGGCGCCGAATGATCGATGGCCACACGTACTGGACGCTTGATCGCCTGAAACCCGATGAAACGCGGCGCGCCTTGGTCCATCTCCTGCCGATCTACGACGAATACTTCGTAGCGTACAGAGATCTCGACGCCGTGCCCCGCAGGGCCGGTTCCCGTGGAGCCCTAGAGCAAGCGCTGGTCGTCGGCGGCCAGGTGGCCGGCACTTGGAAGACAGCGCGGAAGGCGGATGGGCTCGTTGTCGACGTCGTCACTGCCAAGCGGTTGAGCGCGGTCGAGCGTCGCGCGGTCGCCGAGGAGGCGGCGCGTTATGGCCGCTTTCTCGAAACTCGGGTGTCGTTCGCTCTCAGGCGGGGCTGATCCCCCGACCCGCTCGACCTCCCGGAAAACGCGTATGATGGCCCATCGTTTCGTCGTTTGAGGAGGGGAGCTATGACCGATCTCCGGGTCCGGCCCGTTCTCGTCGGCGTCGTCCTTACGCTGTTCCTCCTGCCTGCATCCGCCATCGCCCAAAGCGCCATCGCCGGCGTCGTCAAAGATGCGACGGGCGCCGTCCTGCCAGGCGTCACCGTCGAGGCAGCGAGCCCCGCACTCATCGAGCAGGTCCGTACCGCGATTACGGATGCGCAGGGACAGTACAAGATTCTCGATCTGCGGCCGGGCACCTATGCCATGACCTTCTCGCTGCCGGGCTTCGCAACGGTGAAACGCAACGGCATCGAGCTCCCGGCAAACTTCACCGCGCCGGTCAACGCCGAACTGCGTGTGGGCGCGCTTGAGGAAACGGTCGTCGTGACCAGTGCCTCTCCTGTGGTTGACGTGCAACAGGCCGTCACGCAGCAGGTGCTGCCGCAGCAGTTGCTCGACGCCGTGCCGACCGGCGGTCGCAACATCCAGTCAGTGGGTGCAACGCTTGTCGGCGTCACGCAGTCGCAACCGGATGTCGGCGGCGCGCAAGGCATGCAGCAGACCTACATCGCGGCGCACGGCGCCGATCCCAAAGACAACTACATCATGGTCGACGGGATCCGCTTGAACGGGATCGAGGGCGACGGCGCGATTCAGCAGTACTTCAATGAAGGCATGTTTTCGGAGATGAGCTATCAGACCGCCGGTATTTCCGCGGAGTCGTCCGGCGGCGGCGTGCGCTTGAACATGGTACCCAAAGACGGCGGCAACACGTTTCGTGGCGACGTCTTCTTTTCCGCCACGGGGAAATCGCTCCAGGCAGAGCCGTTGACGCCGGATCTCATCGCACAGGGCCTGCAGGCCGGCAACGCCCTGTCGTCGATTCACGATCTCAACGTCTCGGCCGGTGGACCGATCAAACAGAACAAAGTCTGGTTCTTCGGATCCGTGCGCCATTGGGGCGTGAACCAGACGATCTCGAACTCGTTCTATTCGACGACGCCGTTCTCGCCAAGCGACACGGCCTTTGTGCCCGACTCGTCGCGGCAAGTGCTCGACGACAATCTGATCAAGAGCTTCATGGCGCGCTTCACCTGGCAGGTGAGCCCCAAGAACAAGTTCACCGTCTACATGGACAAGATCATCAAGTTCCGTGGGCATGAACAAAACAGCGTTGCGCCCCTCGCCGCCCAATGGTCGGAGGACACGTTCAGCACGCGGGAACCCAAGCAGTACTACATGGCGGAAGCGAAGTGGACGGGCATCTGGACAACCAGGCTCCTCTTTGAAGCCGGCATCGGCATCAACAACGAGTCGTACACGACGGGCGAGCTGCAGCCGGGTCTCGAGGGCTGCCTCTCGTCGGCGACGTGCAATCCGATTCCAAAGATAAACGTCACGAACGGGCAGGAGTGGGGCGCGCCGCCGACGCCGTTCTACGTGCACACGCCGGTTCGGGAGACCGGCATGGCTTCGCTCTCGTATGTGACCGGTTCCCACGCCATCAAAGGCGGCGTGGAACTGTCGCACGGCAAGAGCGGTCTGCAGCGCCGGTTCCAGAACCCCGCGATCAATTTCTACGAGCGCTTCCATACGATCAATGGGGTGACCACGCCTTTTCAGGTCACGCTCTTCAACACGGCCACCGAGGAGTTCGACCATCTGAATGCCGACCTAGGACTCTACGTCCAGGACGCCTGGACGCTGAAGAGGCTGACGTTGACGCCCGGTCTCCGGTGGGAATACTTCAACGCGAGCTATCCCGACGAGGGCGTCACACTGGAACAGCAGGCGCTCATGATCGCGGAGGGGTACACACCCCGCCCGCTTTTCCCAGGGACGACGATGCCGACCTTCAAGAATTGGGCGCCGCGGTTCGGCGCGTCCTACGACCTGTTCGGCAACGGCAAGACGGCGCTGAAGGCCAGCATCGCGAAGTACAATTCCGCGTTTTCGACGGTGACGTTCCCGCAGGTCTACAACCCGATGGTGCTGTCGACCGACACGCGCAATTGGCTGAACCCGGCGGCGACGAACAACGTTTTCATCCCTGGCGTGAGTCAGCTCGGGCCGTCCACGAACGCGTCGTTCGGGCTGATCACGCGGACGCCCGATCCGAACATCACCCGGCCCTACAACGTGGAAGTCACGGTGAGCGCGCAGCGCGAGCTGATGCCTGGCACGTCCGTGAGCGCCGGCTACTTTCATCGCCACTACTACAATCTGATCTCCACCGACAACACCGCGCTCGACGTTCCCGGGGCGTTCACGCGGGTGACGGTTCCCAACCCGTGTTCGGCGGGACAGATCGTGTGCGGCGGGACGCAGCCACCAACGCTGACGATTTACAAGATCAACCCGGCGCTCATCGGCAAGGGTGCGCCCCTCATCGACCGGAACTCGCCGAACAACTACCGGGTTTACAACGGCATTGAGGTGTCCCTCCTGTCGCACATCAAGGGTGGGGCCCAGGTCTTCGGCGGAGTCCTGATTGCGCGCCAGATCTCGAAGTTGTGCGACTCGGCCGACGGGACCGCCACCATCACGTTTGCACAGGCGAGCGATCCCAACTACACCATCTACTGCGACCAGACGCAGTTCAACATTCCATACCGGACGCAGGTCAAGGTGGGCGGCACCTATCCGCTCCCGGACGGCCTGAACGTGAGCGGCACGTTCCAGAGCTATCCAGGAACGCGCAACTACGGGTCGGGCGCCACGAACTACGACTACCTGCAGCAGACCTTCATCGTGCCGGCGGCGCTCCTGACGCCAGGACAGGCGACGGAAACCGTGAATTTGAACATGCCGGGAAGTCTGTATCTCCCCCGCTGGAATCAGCTCGATCTGCGCTTCGCCCGGAAGTTCGAGCTCCCGTGGCGGCGTGGGACATGGCAGCTTCAAGCCGACATCTTTAACGCGCTGAACGCGCACCCGGTCCTTGCGGTCAACACGAACTATTCAACGGCGCTCGGGCAGGCGACGCAAGCGCTTCAGCCGCGCATCCTGACGCTCGGCGCTCAACTGCATTTTTAAGGAGGGTCTCGTGAAACGGTCTCTCGCGCTTCCCATGATTCTTGGCGTGCTCACCATCTCGCTCCTGGGCGTCTCCGCGTTCGCGCAACGTGGCGCCGGACCCAGCCCCGAGCTCCAGGCCGCCATGGCCAAACAGCAGGCGCTCGAGCAGGCGACGCCGAAGCTTCAAGTGACGGAGGACGTCCTGCCGCTCGTCGTCCCGGGCCATACGATCGGCGAGGCGGTCGGCGTGTCGAAGAACTCGAAGGGCCATCTCTTCGTCTTCACTCGGAGCGGCAACGCCGGTCCGGCGAAAGGCGCCACGGCCTCGCAGCTCTTCGAGTTCGATCAGAACTTGAAGTTCGTCAAGCAGTGGGGGCAGGACAACTACGCGGCCTCGTTCGCGCACACGGTTCGCGTCGACAAATACGACAACGTGTGGATGACCGATGAGGGCGCGAACATGATCGTCAAGTTCGACCCTCAGGGGATGGTCTCAATGGTGCTGGGACGGAAAACGGAAGCGATTGACTATCTCGAGCGCTTCTTCGAGCGCGGCGAGCACGAGACCGAGCGATATCCCGCCGGGAACATCGGCACCTTCAACCGCCCAACCGATGTGACGTGGGACACGCAGGACAATATCTTTGTCAGCGACGGCTACAACAACTCGCGCGTCGCCAAAATCGCGAAGAATGGCAAATGGGTGAAGACGCTCGGCACGAGAGGCGCCGGGCCGAACCAGTTCAACACGCCTCACGCCATCACGTCGGACGCGAAAGGCAACATCTATGTCGCCGATCGCGGCAACCGCCGAATTCAGGTTTTCGACGCCGATCTGAACCCGGTTCGCATTATCGCCACTGTGGGAGCGCCGTGGAGCGTCTGCACCTCGCCGGCTCCCAACCAGTATCTGTTCAGCGGTGACGGCAACGGCAAGATCTACAAAGTGGACCTGAACGGGAACCTGCTCGGCTGGGCCCAGACGAGCGAAGGGCATGGGCAAGCCGGCTGTCTCGTTCACGAGCTTCACTGCGAGTCGGAGAACGTCATCTACAAGGGCGATTGCTCGACGTGGACGGTGGAGAAGATCACCTTCAAGGGCGTCAGCCGGCCGTCCGCTCAATAAGCGGCTAAACCGGACACCCGCGCGCGTGGGTGTCCGCTAGACCCTCGCCCTGCCGAACCGCCAGAAGAGGAACACCTCCAGCACGCCGAGCGCGGTCAGGACCTGCCGCACGGTCGCTGGATTGAGGGGGTCCGTCGCGATCTTGAGCTCGAGCCGTTTTCGCGTCCATCCGCCCTTGACATAGAGGGCATCGTAGCGCTGCACCTGCTCGTCGTGCGCCGCGACGGCCACGGGATCGTCGCCCAGGCCGAGCGCGAGCGGGTCCGGGAGCACAGGCAGCTCACCGCTGGGATCGACGACCCAATTCACGAACTTGACCGCGAGGCTCTTGTCCGCGTCGGGCGGCCACGCGACGACCAGCGCCAACGCGAAGATCAGGTAGGCCCACCACCATCTGTTGGCCGGGGGCATGGTCAGCGTTGTCCCGCGCGCCTCACGGCGTGGCGCCAATGAGAAACAGCCGATCCTGGCGCTTGAGGGCCCACCGGGTTTTGCCGTCAGCGCCAATGATCATGTCCTCTTCCTGCGCCATCTGCACCGGTTGGCCGCCCCATTCAGGGACGGGCGTCGTCGCCTGCAACTCGATCGAGAACCACATGGACGGCACGACCTTGGCGTCGCCGCGACCGGGCACGCCGTCCTGATAGTCCCAGAGCCCGATGAGAGGTCCGGCTCCGTGCCCGTTCATGCCGATGGGATGCGAGTACATCGTGCCGGTGATGCCTTTGGCTTTCATCCGGGCGAGCACCGCGCCCAGAATGTCGTTGCCGGTCCGCCCCGGCCGTATTTCGTCGAGCGCGATGTCCTGCATGGCGTTGGCGTGGGCCAACGCGTTCTTGATGCCTGCCGGCGCGTCCGTTTCGCCGGGCCGCAGGACGTACGCGTCATGCTGCGTATCGGTATTCAGACGGGCCACGGTGATGCCTACATCGCAGTGCAGCAGGTCTCCGGGCTGGATGACCGGCTCATCACCCAAATCACTGCTTTTCGCGCCCTGGCGCTGCACCGAGACGCTCGGCTGAAACCAGGTTCCGAGTCCCTGATCGTTGGTGCGCTGGCGCCACCACCAGACAAGATCGCTCGTGCGCGTCGTGCCGGGCACGATCACCTTGGCGGAGAACATCGTCTGCGTCATCTGCCAGACGAGCGCGGTCATCTTTTCGAAGAACGCCTCTTCCTCCGGCAGGCGGGACGCGATCAGCTCGAGCGGCAACCCTTCGGCGTCGCGAAATTTCGATGTCCAGGCGCCCAGCGCTTCGGTCATCCCCTGCAGCTCGCCGCTCGAGAGTCCGTCGCTGAACGCGAACACCTTCGATCGGTCGACGCCGATCACTTTCGGCTTTCGAGCCTCGATGACCTCTTTGAGCGCCGTCCATTGCTCGTCGCCCCACAGCTCCGCCTGACGGGCGCCCGTGGCTCCGGCGACGGTCTTCATCGAGTTGTGAGGGGCGAAGACGCCACCCTGCGACGTGCCTCCGAGCGCGATGCGCTCGATGCATGCCGGTGTCGCCGGCGTGCCGGCTGCGGCGCATTTGTCGAAGAACACATAGATCGTGCGCCGGCGAGCGAAGAACGTCTCGGGGGCCGTGATGGAGGAGAAGACTGGATCTTCGTTGTACTCACGTATGGGGATGACCCAAAGGTCGATGCCGTGCCTGCGCATCAAGCCGGGCAGGAAGGTGTCGAGGCGCTTTTTGAGCCATTGCTGCTGCATGGCGGCCTGTTCGCGCAGTGTGCCGAACGGACGATCCGCCGCGGCGAGCGCGCCCGGCGCCAGACGATTCTCATCCCCACGGGAGACGCCTGCGGCGGCGTGCTCACGTTCCTGAGCCGGCGTCACGATCCGCAGGAACAGGCCCAATGTCCCGACAATCAGCATCCACAGGAGTACTCGACGGCCGGTAAGCGACGTCATAATGAGGTCCTTTCCCACCCTTGTCGAGATACTTTACTTCGGTCGGGAACGGGAGCGTCAGTCGCGGTGGGGTGCGGGGAACAATGGTCGCGGAACGTGCGGCCGCCCGGCCGCAATCCGTTCCTCGTCGAGAACGGCCTGCATCTCCGCTATGCGGACAAACTGCGTATGGGCCTCCCGAGCCTGCTCCTGCACACGCACGTGAAGCGACTCGACCTCGGTGCGGAGGCGTTCATACTCTTCCGTGAGACGTTCAAACTCAGCTCGGGTAGGAGCGCGGTGGGAGACGCTCGCCATCACGCGGTGGGAGGCGTTCGCCATAAGCGGAGGATAATCCCCGGGCGGTTCAACCGCAAGCTAAACGGTTCGCTTCGCTTTCGCACGAAGCTCCCTCGCAAGGTGCGCTGCGGCGAGCTGCAGCTCTTGTGACTGACGCTTCAGTTCAGCCGACGCCGCACGCAATATCTTCGAATGCCGCCGCGTTGCGGCGATCCGGCCGAACGTCTCACGGAGCTCCTCAGCTCGTGAGACGAACTCGTTCCCGGCGTGTGAAGTCAGGATAGGCATATGACTTTCGTGTGGTAGAGTGCGACCCAGATTGCCGTGCCGTGACGACAGCGACTGTGAGCAAGCGGACGCCCAACCCAAGCTGGTGGCCGCACCCCAAGGCCGCTTTTGATGTAGTGGCTATCGCTGCGTCGGCCGGCGGGCTTCGAGCGTTGACCAGCGTGTTGTCGGCGTTGACGTCGGATTTCCCGGCGGCAGTTGTCGTCGTTCAACACCTTGACCCTCGACATCGCAGCTTGATGGCCGAGCTGCTGAGCCGACAGAGCCGGCTTCCTGTCAAGCAGGCGGAGGAGGGTGATGCGTTGCGACCGGGATCGGTCTTCGTCGCGCCTCCGGATCGACATCTTCTGGTCAATGCTGACGGCACCCTTTCGTTGTCGAAGACCGAGCTCGTCCATTTCCTCCGGCCGTCGGCCGACCTCCTGTTCGAATCCGTGGCAGCGAGCTTCAAAGATCGGGCCATCGCGGTCGTCTTGACGGGAACCGGAAGCGACGGAGCGAGCGGCCTTCAGGCCATCAAGAAGATGGGCGGTACCGTCGTCACCCAGGATGAAGGAACGTCCGAGTTCTTCGGGATGCCGAGCGCCGCGATCCAGACCGGGCGTGTCGACTTCGTGTTGCCGCTGAACGAGATCGGTCAGGCGCTCACGACGCTCGTTGTGCGTGGGGACGGCACATGAGTTTGTCCGAAGAGACCCGCGAAAAGGAGTTCGAAGAGCTGCTCGAGCACCTGAGGCGCAGCCGCGGGTTCGACTTCTCGGCCTACAAGCGGTCGTCGTTGAGCCGCCGCGTCCAGAAACGTATGCAGGTTGCCGGCATCGAAGGTTACGCCGGCTACTCCGACTATCTGGAAGCCCATCCGCAGGAATTCACGCATCTCTTCAACACGATCCTGATCAACGTCACCGCGTTCTTCCGAGATCCGCCGATGTGGGAGTACATCGGATCGAGCTTGATCCCGCGCATTCTGGAAGCCCGGCGGCGCGACGGTTCGATTCGGATCTGGAGCGCCGGCTGCTCGTCGGGTGAGGAAGCCTACAGCCTCGCGATGCTCCTGGCCGATGCGCTCGGGCCTGATCAGTTCCGCGAGCGCGTGAAGATCTATGCGACCGACGTCGACGACGAAGCGCTCAACGAGGGACGGCTGGCGGCGTATTCAGACCAGGCCGTCGGGAGCGTGCCGGAGGCGCTGCTCAAGAAGTACTTCGAGCATATCAATGGCCGCTGGGTGTTCCATCGCGAGCTCCGCCGCTCGGTGATCTTCGGCCGGCACGATCTCATCCTGGATCCGCCTATCTCGCGCGTGACGCTGCTGACGTGCCGGAATACGCTCATGTACTTCAATGCAGAGGTGCAACAGCGTATCCTTGAACGGTTCCATTTCGGCATTCACGAAGAGGGATTTCTCTTTCTCGGAAAAGCCGAGATGCTGCTGACACGTTCCAACGCGTTCGCCCCGGTCGACCTCAAGAAACGTATATTTGCGAAGGTCTCCCGCCAGCCGTTGCGCAACGGCGCCCGAGCCTTCCTTCCGCTTCGTGGAAACGACGCCAAGGAAATCATGCTCATGGACCGGCTCCGGGACTTGACGTTCCAGACCGATCCGTTGGCCCAGATCGTCATCGATCAGGCGAGGTCGATCGTCCTCCTGAACGAACGCGTGCGAGCACTCTTCGGCTTGACGGCCGACGACGTCGGAAGGCCGCTTCAGGATCTCGAGGTGTCCTTTCGTCCCGTCGACCTTCTATCGATGATCGAGCACGCATGGCGGGAGCGCGCCATAAGCGCGAAAGAAGTCGAGTGGAAGGCGATTTCAGGCGACCGTGCGTACCTGGACGTGCAGGTCATTCCTCTGATCGATACGTCGCTCGAGGTGCTTGGCGCGAAAATCCTCTTTCGTGACACGACGCGGACGCGCCGCCTCGAGGACGAGTTGAAGCATTCGCACCAGGAGCTCGAGACCACCAACGAAGAGCTTCAGTCGACAAACGAGGAGCTTGAAACGACGAACGAGGAGCTGCAATCGACCGTCGAGGAGCTCGAGACGACCAACGAGGAGCTGCAGTCGACGAACGAAGAGCTCGAAACGATGAACGAGGAGCTGCAATCGACCAACGAGGAGCTGCAGACGGCCAACGAGCAGCTTCGCCAAAGCGGGGACGAGCTCAACCGGGCCAACGCGTTTTTCGAGAACGTCCTGAACAGCTTCCATGAGGGCCTGATCGTCGTCGACGCGGAGCTGCGCGTCGAGGCGTGGAACCACCGCGCCGAGGATCTGTGGGGCCTGCGAAGCAGCGAGGTCATCGGCAAGCACCTGATGAATCTCGACATCGGGTTGCCCGCCGAACGCATCCGTCAGCCTCTACGACTGTGCCTCTCCGGCGGGTCGACCATCGAACGGCTCCAGGTGGCGGCAACGAATCGACGCGGGCGATCTGTCGTGCTCGACGTCGCGTGCGCTCCCTTCGCGCTCGGCAACAATCCGACCTGGGGGGCCATCATCACGATGCAGGAGCAACCAGTGCCCGCGGCGTCCACCGCCGACTGACATACGGGCCTAGTCCGTTCGAGTCGTTTCCTTCCCTTCCGTATTTGGAGGGAGGCTCTCACGTCAGCGTGGACGCTGCGTGTCTGCTCCAGGGCGTCTTCCACCATGACGCGCAGTTCCGCGTGGGTTTTCTCCAGCCGTTCGTATCGCTCACGAAGGCCGTCGACGTGCGCGCGGTCGTCGGCTGGAGACCCCGTCGCCATTCGCTCACCGCGACGGACAGGCACCCTCGATCGTCCGCCAGGCTTCGACGTCGATGAAGTTCTGGCTGGCGGCTGGCGTGGCGGGGATGCCGCCAGCGGTAGGCGCGGAACCGGGCGTAATCCTGATGCCGCCGCCGAGGTTGAAACCGTCGTTGTACTGCCCCTTCTTCATCAGGCCGGTGAGCTCGATCGCCGACCCTTCATGGGCTTTGATCTCGGCCAACATCTTCTTCGGCCCGCTCATGCGCAGATGCATGCCTTCCGGGATATCGAACCGTCCCGGCTCCTCTTGAGTGCGCGGGCCGACAGTGAAGATGTAATTCTTCGAACATCCCGGGATGGAGACGCGCACCGAGTCTTTCGGCACCGGCTTCTTTTCCTGCTCCTGCGCCTGCAGCGGGGTCCCCAACGCGGCAGCCGCGTTGGGGTGAAGCCCGGGGGGCCCCACCGCGGCGAAAGCGACGATTAGAATGGCGGTACTCGTCATGAAAAACTCCACGTCAGGCGCTGCCGCCAGGATAGCATGCGGACTGTCACCGGCCCCGGCCGGCGCGATCCGGAGTGGGCGATTGATCGCGCCGCTCCTGGAACTTGCGATCGAGCCTCTGAAGGAGAGCCGTATCGCCTGGATACCAGTATTGCAGGTGACAACTCTCGCACGCCTGGTCGAGATTCTCGCCGGCATCCCAGAGCTCGTCGGTCTTTTTCTTGTTCACAATCTCGAGGACCTCGAGCCCGACGTTTCTGAGCGCCTCGATTTTGGCATTCCACAGCACCGGATCCGCTTCGAGCTTGGCTTTGATCTGGGCGGGGGATAATTCCGACGCGTTGGGTCCGATGCTGTTGTTCACGTCACCGGGCGGCGTGAAGGGACGCGGAATCTTCAACAGGTAGACGCCTTCGGCGAGCGTGACGGCGCCGATTCGGATTTTCTCCCAGTCCTCATCCGATTTGGGCACGGTTTCAACCGTTCCGTTCCTGGTAGACACGATCTTGACGGCCTCGAAGATGTTGTCGGCCGCCGGATCGAGCATGTCGCGCATCAGCTCCTTGACGGAAACGACGGGTTTGAGGTCTCCCCACAGTTCCGGCGCGCGCGGCGGAGTGGGGGCCGGTTGCGACGATGAACAGGCAGCGGCGTTGAGAACAATGGCGCTCAGACCGCAGGCAGCGCAAACGCCGCGGGCGCGAAGTCGTAATGGTGTCATGGATGTCTTTGTCCAGGAGTCTACTTCGCCGCTTGGGAGGACGGCAACCACACTTCACTGGGGGCGCGTGGAGAGTGGGTGGCGGACGAGGTCGGTCATTGGTTTGTGACGACGACAAACGCACGCCAGCTTCGATGGCGGCTTTGCCGGAGGCCACGCCCGGTGGTCACCAGCAGCCCCTCACGGCGATACACGATGCGTAACGACAGATCTTCCTCAGCCAGCCGCAGGTAATCCGCTTCGAACATCGCGCAGTACGCGCGCCCGGGCTCCCGAAGGAACTGCCGAAGGTCCGCGGGATCATCGAGAAAGAGTGACGGGCGCTCCACGTAGAAGCGCCAGCTGTTGGTCCATCGGTTCAGCCGATAACTGGCAATTCGATCTGACGGCTGCGCGGTCGCGGCCACGTACTGGGCGATGGCCTTGACCGGCTTTGCGCGCTCAAAGGCCGGAAAGCCGACCAGGATGATGACAGAGTAGGCAGCGAGAAAGCCCGCCACAATCCCCATTGGAATCGTCGGTATTTGCCAGCGCCGCCAAACGAAGACGCCAGTCGTCGCCAGACCGCCTGCAATGAGCGAGACAGGCAGCAAGAGCGCCACGCGCGGGAGCTCGAGTGGGAGCCGCGGGATGACCCGCACGAGGAGTACACCCACAAATATCATCATCGCACCCGCCGAGAAACAGCCTACGGCCGCGCCAAGATAGGGGCGCAGACTCGGGGCACGTCGCACCTGGTGCCAGCAGTGTGCCGTCAGCAAGCAGAGAGCCGGCGCGGCCGGGAACGCGTAGTGGTCGTACTTGAACAGAGAGAACGAGAAGAACCCGACGATCGCGACGACCCACGCCCACAACAGGCGCTCGGCCTCGGCCACGTTCGTGCCGCGCAAGTAATCGACGGCGCGGCCGACCAGAATCAGCGTCCACGGCAGCAGACCCGTCGCAAGGACCGGCAAGTAGTAGAAAAAACGTGGCCGTCGCTCGTAAAGCGGCCGGGCGTACAGCCAGAGGTTCTCACGCAGCACGTACCCTTCGACGAAAGCGTGACCGTACCGAAGCCACATCCAGACGAACCACGGTGCAGAGACGAGAACGATCACACACAGTCCCACCCCCCAACGCAGTGTGAAGAGCCGGCTGCGCACGCTCGGTGCGAAGATCAGGCCGAGACCAAAGGCCAGTCCGGTCAGCACGAGCGCGAGGGGGCCCTTCGTCAGTACGGCCAAGGCGAGCAGCAGATAGCCGGGATACTGCAGCCCGGGACGATTCTTCAGCGCGGCCACGGCAATCAGCGACCCGCCGCCAAACAGGAACGCGGAAAACACCATGTCCACGATGGCGTACGCCGAGAGCGCGAACATCGCGGGCATCACGGCCAGCATCAGCGCGCCAAGCTGCGCGACTTCGACGGACAGAAGCTCGGCGCCCAGCCACGCCGTTGTGGCTATCAGTGCGAGTGCTGCGACGGCGGGAACGAGCCGCGCGGCGAATTCATTCGCCCCGAAGATCGTGAAGGAGACCATCTGCAGCGTGTGGAACAGAAACGGTTTGTCGAAGAAGGGCTGCCCGTTGAACGTCGGCACGAACCAGTTGTGCGCCGCGAGCATCTCGCGGGTCGTTTCTGCGTAATGGGCTTCATCCGGGTCCCAGAAGCTCGGATATCCCAGACGCCAGAACAGCGTGATCCAGCAGACGAGCGTCCACCCGCCCCATCGGACGATGTGCGACATGACCGCGGAGGCTGATGAGGGGAAGGTGGCGCCGACGTGGGCCGCGACGGAGCTGTCGGATGTCACAGCGTCTAACGCTATGTATCGGCTCACGTTCGGGAAGAGTATACGCGGCTATTCGGCCATGCCGGAACTTGGTGGCCCGGGACAGATCACCGAGCTTCTTCACCGCGTTCACGCGGGCGATCAATGGGTTGTGGGCGCGGGAACGTGGCTTACGAGGGCGGTCTTAGTGGGCTCGCCGGCCACGCTTGGTGAGGGCAACAACTCTTGTCGGAATAAGTGAGCACCAATCCGTTCGAGAGATCCACCACTCCCGCCTTGGTTGCGTCGGGAAGCAGACCTGACGACTGGGAATCTGTGGTGCTTGACCGGTAGAACCGGGCGAGGTTTGAAAACGACGAGCCGCTGCCATCGCCAAAGCATATAAGCGTTCAGCGACAGACCTAGCGCCCCACGACCTCGACGACGCGCACGGAGAAGCGGCCGCGCGACTGCTGCAGGTACGCGATCGCCGCTCCATCGTCCGACCAAGCTGGCAGCAAAACGTCCTTCGTGTCGTCGATGGATTCCGTTCGTCCCTCGTCGTCCATGATCGTGAGGCGGCCCGCTTGCGAACGGTACGCAATCAGGCGGAGCTCCTCGGGCGACCAGCTGAAGGTATAACCGGGAACGATCATCTGGTCGAGGAATTCGCCGATGACGTGCCCCTTCAGCAGCAGGCGGTTGACGATTTGCTCGCCTCCCGACTGCCTCGCGAGCGTGAGCGCCTGCCCCGTGATGCCGATGGGGGAGTCGGTCAAGTAGACGGCTTTGTTGGCGGCGGTGCCGTTCAGGTTGTCGAGGACTTTTTTCTGGGTATCGACCTCAATCGTGAGTTGCGGATCACCGGCCAGGCTCTTGGCCGATTTCCATTTCCAATAGGGCGCGACCCAGGCGGGTTGCTCGGCGATGGCCGCCAGTGTCCCACCCTTATGCATGAGATAGTGGTGGAACGCGAGCGACTCGGGGGTGTCGCCCTCGACGGTCTGCAGATAGAGCGTCGAGCGGTCGTCGGACCAGGCCAGGCGAGCCGGACGGCCCTTGATGGCCTTCGCGTCGATGTCGGCCCAGACCGCCGGAGACGTGAGTGTGACAATTGGTTTGGGCGGCTCTGCGCGGGCGGGGGATGGCGGCCCAAGGCTGCCCAATCCAACGAGGCCGGCGGCTCCTGCCAGGCGAGCCAATCGACCGAGCGCTCGGTGCCGGGCGGGACGCGAACCACTCATAACGCCTCCCTTTGTGGAGAGACTACTGTAGCCTGATGTGCCATCAGGCGGAAACCTCGCGAGATCCGCTATGCTTTCCGCTCTCCAAGGAGGCACGCCGCCATGACACCCGACGAATTCTTTGCCCTCGCGAAAAAGCATCAAGCGGAAATGGTCGACCTGAAGTTCGTCGACATGCTGGGAAGCTGGCAGCATTGCTCGTTTCCCCTTGACCTGTGGGACCGCGACACCTTCACGGAAGGCCTCGGCTTCGACGGCTCGTCGATTCGCGGCTGGATGGGCATCCACGAGTCGGACATGCTCGCGATGCCCGATGCCGACACGGGCTGCATCGATCCTTTTTTTTCGAAGCCGACGATCAGCGTCATTGCGAACATCGTCGACCCCGTCACAGGCAAGGACTTCACGCGCGATCCGCGGCACGTGGCCCGCAAGGCGACCGCGCACTTGACGGAGACAGGCATCGCCGACACCTGCTACATCGGTCCGGAGCCGGAATTCTTCATTTTCGACGAGGTCCGGTACGAGCAGAACCAGCACAAGGGCTACTACGAGATCGACTCCGCCGAAGGCGCGTGGAACACCGCGCGGATCGAGGAGCCGAACCTTGGGTACAAGCCCAGCTTCAAGGGGGGCTACTTTCCCGTCAGCCCCACGGACACGTACCACGATCTCCGCGGCGAGATGGTCTACGAAATGCGGAAAATCGGGATCGTCGTCGAAGCCCACCATCACGAGGTCGCAACGGCCGGGCAGAGCGAGATCGACATGCAGTTCAAGCCGCTGCTCAAGATGGCGGATCAGTTCATGTGGTACAAGTACATCTGCAAGAACGTGGCGCGGCGGCACGGCAAGACGGTGACGTTCATGCCGAAGCCGATCTTCGAAGACAACGGCAGCGGCATGCATACGCACACGTCGCTGTGGAAAGGGAACAAGCCGCTCTTCGCCGGCAACGGCTACGCGGGATTGAGCGAGCTCGGTCTCCACGCCGCCGGCGGTCTCCTGAAACATGCGCCGGCGCTCCTCGCCTTCGCCGCTCCCACGACCAATTCGTACCGCCGCCTCGTGCCGGGTTTCGAGGCGCCGGTGAATCTGGCGCTGTCGGCGCGAAATCGCTCGGCTTCAATCCGGATCCCGATGTACTCCAAGAGCCCCAAGGCGAAGCGTTTGGAGTTCCGGTGTCCCGACCCGAGCTGCAACGGCTATCTCACCTGGGCCGCCATGCTGATGGCCATGCTGGACGGCATCCAGAACAAGATCAGCCCGGGCGAGCCGCTCGACCGTGACATCTACGAGATGACGCGCGACGAGATGAAACATATGGGCGTCCGCACGACGCCCGGGTCGCTCGAGGAGGCGCTCGCGGCGCTCGAGCGCGACCACGAGTTCCTGCTTCGCGGCGACGTGTTCACCGAGGATCTCGTCCAAACCTGGGTCTCGTACAAGCGCGACAAGGAGCTCGATCCGATCCGGCTGCGGCCGCATCCGCACGAGTTCTCCCTCTATTACGACAATTAGGCTTCGGTCCCGGGCATGACCGAAGGATAAGGAGGGACGCGATGCCGCGCGCTGCAATCGTTGGTTGCGTGCTTTGCCTCGCCGGAGTCCTCGCACTCGCGCAACAGGGGCCGCCCGCGGCGGGAGCCCGGGACCGCCAGCGCGAGCTCGCGATGAGCGTGGCCGACGGATTCACCGTCGCCGCCGTCGGCGACTGCATCATCGTGCGACCCGTCTCGCAGACGCCGGGCTTCGCGCCGGTCGGGAGGATCGTGCGCGACGCCGACGTGGCCTTCGGCAATTTCGAGGGAACGGCGCTCGACCTCGCGCGCACGCCCGCGATCCCGCAGGCCGAGTTCGGCGGCGTCTGGATCATCGGCTCGCCCGAAGTGGCGAAAGACCTGAAGGCGATCGGATTCGACGTCATGTCCAGGGCCAACAACCATGCGACGGACTGGGGCCTCGAGGGCATGCGTCAGACCAACCGCGCCCTCGACGAAGCGGGAATCGTGCACGCCGGCGCCGCGGAACATCGCGCCGCCGCCCGTGCGGCGCGCTACTTCGATACCGACAAAGGACGGGTGGCCCTCATCTCGATTGCGTCCACGTTCACGCCGCTCTCGCGATCGGCGCCGCCCGCCGGCCAGGCCCCCGGGCGCCCCGGCGTCAACGCGCTCCGCACGACGCGATACTCGCTCGTGACGCGGGACGAGCTGCGAGCGCTCAGGAAGATTCGCGACGAGCAGCCGGCCGGGTCAGTCCGCGTGCCCGAGAAGGAGCCGCCCGACGAGCTCGAGCTGTTCGGCGTGCGATACAGGGTCGGCGATCACCGAGGGTTCTCGTACACGATGGATCCGGTCGACGAGCGCGAGATCCTCAAGAGCATTCGCGCGGCCAAACAGGCCTCGGACTTCGTGATCGTCACCATCCACGCGCATGAACCCGGCAATTGGAGCCAGGAGCCCGCCGACTTCCTGCCGACGCTGGCGAAGGAGGCCATCGACGCCGGTGCAGACGAATTCATCGGCCACGGGCCGCATCAGGTAAGAGGCGTCGAGGTCTATCACGGCAAGCCGATCTTCTACAGCCTGGGGAACTTCATCTTTCAGCTGGATCTGCTCGAACCTGTCGCGAGCGATCTGTACGAGCAGTACAAAATGGATCAGGCGACGACGACTGATGCCGAATTCGACGCTATGTGGAATCAGCTCATCTTCGGCGGCGAGATTTGGTACCAGAGCGTCGTGACGACGAGCCGGTTCGAGAAAGGGAGACTCGCCGAGATTCGGCTGCAGCCCGTCGACTTGAATTATGCGGTCCGCGGCGCCGATCGCGGCGTGCCGCGTCTCGCGGCGCCCGAGGTCGCGCGGACCATCCTGGAGCGTTTGCAGCGTCTCTCGCGGCCGTTCGGCACGACGATCTCGATCGAGGACGGCGTCGGCGTCATCCGGCCGTCAGCCCAGAGCACCGCCGGCGCCCGGAATTAATCTAGTCGGGAATCATTCGTCCATGCACCGACGGTCGATCGCGGCAGGCTTCGCCCTCGTCTTGGGCGCCGTCGCCTGCTCTCGCCAGCTGCGGCACCAATCGACCGCGTTGTCACCGGACGAGATCGCTCTCGAGAATCGCGGCGCCGGGCTGATGGGTCAGTTCGACTTCGCTCGCGCGCGCGAGGCATTTGCGGGACCGGCGGCAGCGCATCCCGGCCAGGCCGACCTTCAGATCAACCTTGCGATCGCCATACTCAATCGCCAACGCCCCGGCGACGACATCGAAGCGCGCCGAATTCTGGAATCGGTACTTGGGGTGCACCCGGACAACGTGCGGGCCCACTACAACCTCGGCCTGCTCTTCCTGAACGACGGCAACGCGCGCGAAGCGCTTCATCATTTCGCGTTTGCCGCAGAACACGCCGCCAGCGACGCGCACGCCGCGTACTTCGTTGCCCAGTGCCGCTCGCAGAATGGCGAGCTGGACGAAGCGCTCCGTTGGTACCAGCGCTCCCTTGCGTTGAACCCGCGCCTGCGAAGCGCCGCGTACGGCGCGTTTCGCGCGCTCCAGCGGCTCGGGCGTGCGGGGGAGGCCGATCGGGCTCTGGCCGTGTTCCGCGATCTCGAAGCGAACCCTCAGAGCGAGGTTGCCGAATTCAAATACACCCGCATGGGTCGCCTCGCCGAACCCGTTCTGGAGGAGCCGGCCCGGCAGCGTTCGCCGCGGCCGGCGGGCCCGGTCTTCGAGCGGACCGTGCTTCCGCTCGCACCTCTCTCCGCGCCGATCGCGTGGCGCCGTTTCGACGCGGCGCATCCGGCGAGCATCACGGCGGCGGACATCGACGGCGACGGCCGGATCGACCTGTTCATCGCCGGCGCGATAGACGATCGAGGCGTGACGAAGAATGCCGTGCTGCTCAACAGAGGTTCGGCCGGCTTCGCGCTCGATCTTGCACACCCGCTCGCCTCAGTGACCGGCGTGAACGCGGCGCTCTGGGGGGATTACGACAACGACGGGCTCACGGACGTCTATCTCTGTCGTCACGGATCCAACGAGTTGTGGCGCCAGACCGCCAGAGGGATGTGGTCGAACGTGACGGCCTCGGCTCGCGCCGAGGGCGGCGGGGGCGACACGATTGACGGCGCGATCTTCGACGCGGACCACGATGGCGACCTCGACATCCTCTTGATCAAGTCCGACCGCACCAGCGAGCTCCTGAACAACAACGGCGACGGCACGTTCCGGCCGTTGGGCGCGACGATCGGCTTGGCCGGCCCCGGATCCACAGGCGTCGTCATCGCGGATCTCGACGCCGATCGCGATGCCGACATCGTCGTGATCAAGCGCTCCGCGCGGCACCAGGTGCTCCTCAACGATCGAACGTGGCAGTACCATCAAGCCCAGGCCTTC